>Ga0194126_10010557_pt1 | contig 12076 bp, 16 predicted proteins | sample TA2KigC150mmetaG_FD_148641 | JGI IMG/M metagenome (GOLD analysis project Ga0194126, IMG submission 148641) | Freshwater microbial communities from Lake Tanganyika, Tanzania - TA2015035 Kigoma Deep Cast 150m | ecosystem: Environmental > Aquatic > Freshwater > Lake | place: Tanzania: Lake...
GCAAAGGCCCGTTCCTCCCAATGCCTTCGGAAGGTCAGGCCCGCCAGCGGACCTTCGCCTCCCAGATCCTCGATCCGGACATTGACCACCACGGCGCTGTTGGCGTACGGACTGTCCCTGCGAAAACGGCTCATGCCGTTGGTAATCACCCCTCCTTCACGGTCGCTGCACCCGATCACCACCCCTCCGGGGCACATGCAGAAGGAATAGACGGAACGATCCGGCGCCTTGACGCTTGCCGTGAGAACATAGTCCGCCGGGGGGAGGTCCGGATGGCCGGCCCAGCGCCCGTATTGGATCCGGTCGATTATCTCCTGGGGGTGTTCGACACGCAGCCCCATGGCAAAGGGCTTCGGCGTCAGGGCGACCCCCCGTTCCGCCAGCCGAACGTATGTATCTTCGGCGGACTGACCGGTCGCCAGAACCAGATGATCCGTCGGGATCTCGTCGGCGTCGTTCACAACAATCCCGACAAGCCTTCCCCTGCGGATAATGTAATCCGTCACCCGGGCTCCGAAACGGACTTCGCAGCCCATCTCGATGAGCCGGTTGCGGAGGTTGACCACGACCTCCCGCAGCCGGTCCGTCCCGATGTGGGGACGGGCGTCGACCAGGATGTCGGCGGGCGCCCCCATGTCGACCATGACCCGCTTGACCCAGCCGGTGTAAGGGTTTTTAATCCGGCTGGTCAGTTTGCCGTCGGAAAAGGTCCCCGCTCCGCCCTCGCCGAAATGGACATGGCTCTCCGGATCGAGCACCCCCTGCTCCCAAAAGGAGCGGACATCGACGAGGCGCTCCGAAACGGTCTTGCCCCGCTCCAGGAGGAGGACGGGTATCCCCTTGCGAACCAGCGTCAATGCGGCAAAAAGGCCCGCCGGACCGCACCCGACGATAACCGGCCTTCGGTCCGGCGCGGGGAAACCTGCTGAAGAAGGCCCGGTTTGCCCCGTATGCGGGGTCTCCTGTTCCTCCGTCACGGTCACACCGGCAAGGGTTCTGTCGATGCAATAGGACATCCCGTCCGGGATGCGGACGGTTACCAGGTAGACGAAACGGGGCGGGCGGGAGCGGCGCGCATCGATCGATCGCCGGATGACGCTCAGCCCCGCCACCGCCTCCTCAGGAAGGCCCAGAAGCGAAGCGACACGCACGGGAAGGAGCGCCTCCCGCTCGCCGACCGACAGGGTTAACCCATTGATCTTCAACATCATTGTCACATCACCATTGAAAATAGCACAGTGTTGCGGTAATTGAAAAAGGACAAACACATTCCCCCTCCTTGGAGGGGGGTCAGGATGGGGGAAAGGTTGCCATGCATTCAGCGTGCCGCAATTTTACCCACCCCCTGCCCACCTCCCGACAAGGAAGGGGGACCCGAAAAGGAAATGTATGCCCTGGTATGCCGTCCATACGCGAAGCCGCCACGAAGACCGTGTCTATCTTGGCCTGACCCAGAAGGCCTATGCCTGCTTCCTGCCGAAGATGGAGGTATGGAGCAAGCGGAAAGACCGCCGGAAAAAGATCATGATCGCCATGTTTCCGGGGTATCTCTTCGTCGAGCTTCCCTTATTGAACAACGAAATCAAGGTGGACGTCCTGAAAACCTTCGGTGTCGTCCGCATCCTGGGAAAACCGCAGGGTTCGGAACCGATCCCTGTGCCCGACGCCACGATCGACGCCATCCAGCGCATCGTCAGCTCGAAAGTGGAGGTGCAGCAGTTCCAGTATCCCAGGGTCGGCGAACCCGCCCGGATCATCGACGGCCCCTTCAAGGGGGTCGAAGGGATGGTTCTCCAGACGGACTATGCAAAGGAGCTCTTCGTCATCGGTATCGAACTGCTCCAGCGCTCCGTCGCGATCAAGCTGGAGGGGTTTCAGATCGCCAGGCTCTGACGGCTGCGTAATCAGCTTTTTAACCCCACGAGCTCGTATGTCTTCAGCTCTTCCAAGCCCTGGCCGGCATCGCAGCTGCCGATCTCCCGCACCCCCGGGCGCGTTTTGGAGAGCGCCCGGAGCGTCTTGTCGCTGACCACTATGCCGTTTGGCATGGACCTGGTCAGGTCCTGAAGGCTGAAAACGACGTTCACCGCATCGCCGATGACCGTATAGTCCATCTTCTTTTCAAAACCGATGTTGCCGACAACCGCCTCGCCCGTATGGATGCTGATGCCGATGGCGAGCGGTTTTACATTCTCTCCTGAAAAATGGTCATTGATGGATCCGATCGCCGCCTTCATCTCAAGCGCCGCGGCGATGGCGTGATCCGCGTCGTGACCATCGGAAACGGGCGCCCCGAACAAAGCCAGGAACCCGTCTCCCAGATACTTGTCCACGATCCCCCGATGCTTGAAGACGATCGCCCCCATGATCCCGAAAAAATGGTTGAGCACGGCAACCGTTTTATGCGGACCCAACTCCCGCGCCAGGAGTGAAAATCCGCGGAGGTCGATGTTCATCAAAGTCAGGGTCTTCAGTTCATCGATCACCGGTTTTTCGCCGTTCGTCTGGTGGGTAATTTTATCCACGATCTCTTTGGGGACGAACTTCTGGAACATGTTCCGGATGCCGCGTTCGTTCTCGGCCATGAGAAGGGTTTTCTGGTAGAGCCTGGCATTCTCCAGGGCGATGCTCACAGAGGTAGCGATCGACTGCATCAGACGCATGTCGTTGTCCTGGAATTCCCCGCCCCGTTTGTTGATGACCTCGATCACCCCGATGACCTGCCCCTGGGAGATCAGGGGGACCGCGAGCACCGAGCGGGTCTGAAACCCGGTGAGACGGTCGAATTCGGGAGAGAACTGCTTTGATTCCCTTGCGTCTCGCACCATGATCGGTTCGCCGCGGGCGGCACAATAACCGGCGATCCCCCGCCCCAGTTTAAGCTTTATTCCCCGGAGCAGTTCCATGTTGATCGATTCGTCGATATTGAAGGCCACATTGAAGACCAGTTCCCCATTATCCAGAAGCAGCAGGGATCCTGCCTCCACATCGAGGGTGGCCCGTATGAGATCCAAGGTGTGTCCCATGACTCCCTGCATATCGAACGTCGAAGCGGCGAGGAGCGAGCCGATCTGTTTGATGATGGCCATCTCCTGATCCCGCTTCACGACAAAGGCCGACAGCAAACCCTTCTCGATGGCCATCGCCGCCAGGCCGGCCAGGCGTTCGAGGCGCCCCTGGGCATCGGTCGTCGCGGGCGGCTGCAGAAATCCCGCCGCCAGGACCCCGCGGACTTTGCCGTCAATCCTGAGGGGCGATAGGATCCAAAAACGCAGGTGATGGTCGGCAAAAAGAGCAACTTCGACCGGGTGGGACCATCCGTCCGGCTCGTCTAACAGCGAAGTCGCCCCCTGCTTGATCATCCGTTCAATGGCGGTGCCCGCGTAAGGATACTCCGCATGCCTGGAAAGTGCGGTGGGCAGGTCCGTCAGAAAATCAACCAGACTCAACGTATCGGGGTTATTTTCGCTTTCAAGCAGAGCCATGACCATCTCGCAGGAAATGTCCGACCGGATCTGCTTGAGCAGCGTGCCCAGTATTTCGCTGCCCGAAAGGCTGGAACTCAGCAGATGATGCACTTCATCGAGCGCCCTGAGGTGCAGGTCCTTCACCTCATTCTTCTTCATCAGACCCAGATTGTCGTAAGTGAAAGCAGCGCCGCTCAACAGGGGGCTCAGGACATCCACGTCATCCTGGGTAAAAGAAAGGGCCGAATCCCGGCGCGAGATCGTCAAGACGCCGATCACCTCGTTGATCCCTTTGAGCGGCATGCAAAGAAACGCCTTCGTCCCGTAGCGGGAGCGGTTGGATCGCCCGAAGCGGATATCTTTTTCGATGTCATCGACAAGCAGCGGGGACTTGTTGATCACGGCGTATTTGGCAATGCTCTCCGCAAAGGGCACCCGTTCGCCTTTCTGCAGGTGCGACCCTAAACCGATGTGTGCGACGAGGGTGAAGGCATCCCGCTTCGGCTGATCCAAAATGAGCACGGAACCGATGTCGGCGCCCACCAGTTTCAGCGCCCGTTCGAGCGTAATATAAAAGAGGTCTTCCGTATCGAAGGTGACGTAACAGAGATCCGCTAGTTCTTTTAGTGTGGAAATCTGCGAGACACGCTTGTCAAGGCTGCGGAAACTGCTGAGGAGTTCCTTTTCGATCGCGCGGAAGGACTGGGTGATCCCCTGGAGCTCGCTGGCCGCATCAAGCGGTCCCGCCATTTTGATATCCTTGGCAACCGTCTCCTTCATGCTCTTCGATGCGATGAGGATTTGATCGAATATCCTCCTGATGATGGTATATCCGAACAGGGAGGAGATCAGGAATATCAGGGCGAATGTGGGGGTCGCGCTGTCTTGCAGAAGATTGTACTTGACGGCAAAGTAGACAAACCCCAGCAGGGGAATGAGGAAAAAAAAGGCAAAGACGATGGAGAGCTTATGGTAGAGTCCCTTGTTCTCCATGGAGAGGTTCTTCAACAGCTTATTGAGTTCCATCCGCGTCTCCTCAATCCCGGCTTTTCTGTATCTTATTCGCCGGATAATAGCAACCGAATTGCATTCATGGAGATTTTCATCTTGACTTTCCGGCCGAGATGGGCGAGAAACCCCATGACCGGAACGCTTCACTCAAGCACCGCCTGTGGGCGGGTATACGGAAAGGGAAAGCACTGCTCTGCGGGCGTTTTATCAAGGAGTAACTTTTGAAGCTACTCAGAAAAGCGAATATCGCCGATGGAAGATCGCCGTCATGAATCATCCATCGCCCAGTTGAGGAGAAACGGGAGTTGAAGGGATATATCACCATCGACAAGGAACTCTGTAAGGAATGCCATCTGTGCATCCAGGCATGCAAGAAGGGGCTGATCGCACCCTCCCGGGAGTACAATTCCCGGGGATACCGTCCTGTGCGCTTTAAGGAGGAAGGGGATGAGTGCACGGGATGCACGCTCTGCGCGATCACCTGCCCTGATATCGCGATCGAGGTGTACCGTGAATAAAGTGCTGATGCAGGGGAACAAGGTCATTGGAGAGGCCGCCATCCTGGCCGGCTGCCGTTTTTATGCCGGCTATCCCATCACCCCGCAGAACGAAATTCCCGAATACATGTCGGAACGTCTTCGCGAGGTCGAAGGGGGCATATTCATCCAGTCGGAAAGCGAGATCGCCGCCATCCACATGGTAGCCGGGGCAAGCGCCGCCGGCGCCCGATCCATGACCTCCTCATCGAGTCCGGGGATTTCGCTAAAGCAGGAAGGGATCTCCTCGATGGCGGCCTGTCAGCTTCCCGGCGTGATCGTCAACATGATGCGGGGGGGACCGGGGCTGGGAAACATTTCCCCCGCCCAGGGGGATTACTTCCAGGCCACGCGGGGAGGCGGCCACGGAGATTACCGGACCATCGTCCTGGGACCGGCGACGGCGCAGGAGCTGGCCGACCTCACCATGGACGCCTTCGATCTCGCCGACCGGTACCGGACGCCGGTGATCATCCTGGCCGACGGGATGATGGGCCAGATGATGGAACCGGTGGTCTTCAAAGAGCCCCAGCCCCGGATCTATCCGGAGGGCGTCATGATGCGGGGCGCCGGAGGGGGCAAGAGCAAGATCATTCGCGGACTGATCCTCGACCCGCTGGACATGGAAGAGCACAACTGGACGCTGGAGAGAAAATACCGGGTGATCGCGAAGGACGAAACCCGCCATGAGCTCTACCAAACGGAGGATGCGGAACTCATCCTCGTCGCTTATGGCACGGCGGCCCGGATCGCCAAAGGGGCCATCAAACGGCTCCGCGAAGCGGGTATCAAAACCGGCCTTTTCAGACCCATCAGCCTCTGGCCCTTCCCCGAAAACGAGCTGCGCGACCTGGCAAAGAGCGTCGAAAATTTTCTCGTTTTTGAAATGAGCACCGGACAGATGCTCGAGGATGTGCGGCTGGCCCTCCAGGGGTACGCCCGGATCGGTTTCCACGGCCGCCCCGGCGGGGTGGTGCCGACTCCGGTTGAGCTCGCCAATGTCGTCATGCGCCAGTATGACCGGAAGCAGGGGATTATCGATCACTATTAGCGAAGCTGCCCGCCCACGGGGTGGAGCTTCCGGCAGGGGAGGGACATTTTTTGGCGAAAGGCATCGAACAGCAGAGCGGCAGGGACAGGAAAATGAAGAAGGTTTTCGAAAGACCCAAAAGCATGAAGAACGCCATCTTTCACTACTGCGCCGGATGCGGTCACAGCATCGCCCACCGGCTGATCGCCGAGGTGATCGATGAGATGGAGATCCGGGACATTGCGATCGGCGTCTTGCCGGCGGGATGCGCCGTGCTGGCCTACAACTATTTCGATGTCGACATGATCGAAGCGCAGCACGGGCGGGGGCCGGCCATGGCCACGGGAATGAAGCGGGTCCTCCCCGATCGCGTCGTCTTTTGCTACCAGGGCGATGGAGACCTCGCCGCCATCGGCATCGCAGAGAGTTTTCATGCCGCCAACCGGGGAGAAAATATCACCATCATTTTCATCAACAACGCCGTCTACGGGATGACCGGAGGGCAGATGGCCCCGACCTCCCTCCTGGCGCAGAAGACCACCACGTCCATCGCGGGGCGCGAGTCGGTTCTCGACGGCCATCCCATTCGCATATCCGAGATCTTTTCGCAGCTCCCGGGGACGACATACATCGAGCGGTGCAAGGTCAACTCCCCGGCCGGCATCCTCAAGACGAAAAAATCGATCCGGAAGGCCTTTCAGTGCCAGATCGACGGTCAGGGCTTTTCGCTTGTCGAGATCCTCTCCCCCTGTCCCACGAACTGGAAGATGACGCCGGTCGAGTCCTGCCGGTGGATCGACGAGGTGATGTCGAAGGAATTTCCACCCGGCGTCCTGAAAGACCTTCCGGAGGCGAAACGGCGGAAGGAAGAGGTAGCGCCATGATAGTGAAATCCATTTTTTCCGGCTTTGGCGGTCAGGGCGTCCTCATGATGGGATTCACGCTGGCCCACGGCGCGATGAGCGCCGGGTATCAGGTGACCTTTCTGCCCGCCTACGGGGCGGAGGTCCGGGGCGGAACGGCCAACTGCACCGTCGCCGTTTCGGACGATGAAATCGCCTCTCCCATCGCCTCCAAGCCGGACCACCTCGTGGTCCTCAACACCCCCTCGCTCTATACGTTCCAGAACCGCGTGGCCCCGGGAGGCACCCTTTTCCTGAACTCCTCGATCATCGCCGTCGATCCTTCGCGGCACGATGTCCGGATCTTCAAGATCCCCGCTTCGGAGATGGCCGAAAAGCTGGGGAACCCGCGGATCATCAACACGGTCATGATGGGCGCTTTTCTGAAGGAGACCGGTCTCGTCCCGCCCGATATCTATCTGGGCAGCATCGAAGAGGTCATGGGCAGCAAAAAGCGATCGATCATCGAGATCAACCACAAGGCGTTTAAGGCCGGTTTTGATTACTTTGAGGCGTCGACCTGATATGGCAGTCAAGCAAATCTCCGTCCTTTTGGGCAACGTCCCGGGCACCCTCGGCCGGCTGACGAACATCCTCGACAAGGAGGACATCACGGCCAAGGCCCTCCTGGCCGCCAGCGCGGCGGAAAACAGCACCGTGCGGATGGTCGTCAACGATCCGGAAAGGGCCGCGGTGATCCTGGAGAGCTTCGGCTTCAACTACGAGCTCACCCCGGTGCTCGCCGCCGAGGTGCCGCTTCATCCCGGCGGGATGAACGCAATCCTGAAACCCCTGGCCAAGGCGGAAATCAACATCCACTATCTCTATACGACCATCAACCGGATCGGCAAGGAGACGATCGTCATCCTCGGGGTGGATAAGATCGACTCGGCGCGGGAGATTCTGCAGGCGAACTGGATTCATATGATCGAGGATGAGATCTATTCGCTCTGAATGAGATGATGATTTCCACGGAAAAAGAAACGGCGCTCCGGCTGCGTATGGAAAGCCTGGAGGTGCGCGAAGAGGATCTCCGTGAAACCTTCGTCCGCTCCTCGGGCCCCGGCGGCCAGAAAGTGAACAAGACCTCCTCCTGCGTCCATCTCGTCCATCTGCCCACCGGCCTTTCGGTCAAATGCCAGCAGGAGCGCTCCCAGACCATGAACCGGTTCCTCGCCCGCCGGCTGCTCCTCGACCGGATCGAAAGACTAAAAACAGGGCTTGTGGCCGCTGAGAGGATGCGGACCGAGAAGATCCGGCGTCAGAAACGGCGCCGGTCCAGGCGGGCCCAGGAAAAAATCCTGGAGGCGAAGCGCCTCCAGTCCGAAAAGAAATCCCTCCGCGTCCGGATCAGCCCCGAGGAATAATCGAACCGACCGCGGCCCGTTTTTCCGCGAGGCAGGGACAGCTCCGTGGGAAAGAGATGCCGAATTTGCGTAAACCCTTTTATGGCTGGATCATCGTCTGTGTCTCCTTTCTGGTCGGCTTTACCGAGTCCGGCGTCTTTCAGAACATCCTCTCCATTTTCATGAAGCCGATGGTGGAGGAGTTCGGATGGTCGCGGGCCTCGATCACCGGTGCGATCGCCTTCGGCTCCATCTGCGGAGGGTTGCTCTCCCTGGCGGTGGGTCCGGTCCTGGACCGGTATGGCCCGAGGATGGTGACTTTCTGGAGCGTCCTGATCTTGAGCGCCGGGCTCATCGCCATGACGGTCGTCGATCACCTCTGGCAGCTCTACCTGTTCTTCGGGGTGGGACGGATGATCGCGGTCGGCGTGCTCAGCCTCGCCACGTCTGTGTCGGTGGCCAACTGGTTTGTCCGGCGCAGGGGCAGGGCCATGGGGATCACCAGGATCGGCGAACGGCTCGGGAGCGCCCTTCTGCCCGTCATGGTCCAGTTCCTGATCCTCTCCCTGGGATGGAGGATGGCCTGGGGTACGCTGGGCGGGGTGGTTTTTTTGATGTCCGGCATCCCGGCGCTGCTCTTTCTTCGCCACAGACCCGAAGACATGGGTCTTCTGCCGGACGGGGCATCTCCCGCACCGGAAAAGGGAAGATCCGTCGATTCAGCGGGAAAAGGATCCCGGGCCGATTCTTTCAACGGCGATCCGGAACCGGCGTGGGACCGGACCCAAGCCACGCGCACCCGGGCGTTCCGGATGCTGATCATACTGAGCAGCCTGATCCCCTTTGCACAGGCGGGCCTCAATTTTCACATTTTCCCTTATTTGACGGACCAGGGGTTCAATGAAATGACCGCGGTCCTGATTCTCAGCACCTTCGCCTTCTCGGGCATGGCCGGTTCGGCGATCTGGGGGACCCTGTCCGACAGGGTTCGCATTCAGACCCTGCTGGCGGCAAACCTCGCCGGAAACGGCGTGATCTACCTTGCGCTCTACTGGCTGGTGCAGTTCAGGCCAGAAGGCGCGCCGGGCGTCTCGATCCTGTTCGCGTTGGCCGCCCTTCAGGGCATCTTCCACGGCGGCAGGGGTCCGATGCTGACCACCCTCTGGGCGAATTTTTTCGGCCGCCGCTCGCTGGGCACCATATACAGCCTGGCCAATCCCTTTTATTTCACCACCAACGCGATCGGCCCGATCTTCGGCGGGTTTTTCTTCGACCTGCTCGGTAGCTACGCCTTCCCCTTTCACCTCTTCATCGCCGTGTACTTCCTCTCGGGGATCGTCTCCCTACGGTTGCAGCCGCCCATCCATCCCTCTGCCGCTGATTGACATCATCCCTGTTAATTCTGCGTTGATAATTCTGCGCTTGACACTAACAGACATTCAGATTACCATAAATCATGCCGACAGTAATGAAATTAGGGTCATACAGACTTCACTTTTACTCTGACGAAGGGAATGAACCACCTCATATCCATGTCGAAACGCCGGACGGCGAATGTAAATTTTGGCTTGATCCGATTCGTTTAGCTCGTAACAAAGGGGTTTCACCACAAAACATACGTCATATCGAAAGGATTATTTTCGAATATCGCGACTTTTTGGAGGATAAATTTCATGAGTACTTTAGCCATGAAAAATGAATCTGTCGAACCCGCCGCCATCAGGGCATGGATAGAGAAAAGAACCGTGTATATTGAGCTCACGGACGGACGGATAATCGGTTTCCCGGCCAGTCGTTTCAAGCTTCTTGCCACCGCCCCGGAAGAAAAACTCAAGGAAGTGACTCTGCGCCTGAACGGTTATGCCTTGCGCTGGGAATCCCTTGATGAAGACATTACCGTGTCGGGAATCGTAGCCGGAAATTTTCAGTTGCCCTATCACGTCGAATAGGACACTCAAACCAATGTGGGGTATTTTGGATGCTCAGTATCCTCTTCGGTGGTGATATTTTAAGTTGTTTCAAGGGCAACGGCCTCATGCCGTTTTACCTTAAAATACGTGAGATCAGAAGATGGTTACAGGAAAAGATAAAGAAATAATTTACGAAAAAATCATGGATTACGTCAAGACGCTTCAGAATAACCGGGTCCCGGTCTGGCGCTTATATCTCTATGGATCCTATTCAAAAAATACATTTCATCAAGACAGCGATATTGATTTGGCTGTATTCTGGGACCGGGATGATATAGACGGCCTTGAGGAGGATATCCAATTAAGAATGTTGAGTTGGGATATTGACTCACGCATTGAACCCCATTCTTTTGCCCGTACCGACTTTGACGAAACTGATCCGTTTGTCAAGGAAATCATCGCAACCGGTGAGCGTATAGTCTGAACAGCTTTACCAGCTATATCCAATCCCATAACATGCACATGATCAGAGACGCAGGTGATATATGATGAGCAATAAATATATCGGAAGTGATTTTGATGATTTCCTACAGGAAGAGGGAATCCGGGAAGAGGTCACTGCGGCCGCTATCAAGCGGGTCATTGCATGGCAATTGGCAGATGCTATGAAAAGGATGGATATAACAAAGACCTAATGGCGTTTCCCATGCGCATGAGCCGCGCTGCCAAAGAATCGATTTACCAGTTTTCAATCTTCAGATCAGGCACCCATTCAAATTCCCTTGTGTTCTTTGTCACAAGCACCGCCTCAAGGAAAAGGGCGTGAGAGGCAATCAGCAGGTCCATGGCGCCGATCGGAGTTCCCTGTTTCTGAAGCCCTGCACGAATCTTTCCATAGAGTGGAGAAGCCTCGCACGGCCAATCCAGAAGGGTCGCATATTCCAGAAAATCCTTCAGGGCGGCTTCATTTTGCTTTTGCTTTTGCGAATAGGCGACTCCAAACCAGAGCTCCGCTGCGACGATACCAGAGATTCCAACCTCCTCCGGAGAAAGGCGGGTCAACCGATTCCGCATGGCTTCCGAACGATTCTTGATAATGGCAATACAGACGTCGGTATCCAGCATATAACGGATCACCATGGGATTTTCTCCTCCAACGCAAGATCTTCGATCATTTCCGGGAAATCGCCGCTGAATCGCCTCCCTCGATCAAAATAATCCTGCCAGGTCTTTCGAAAAGGACGCAGCACCAAGTCCCCGTCTTTCCGAAAGACGTGAACTTCCGCCACGTCGAGCTTAAATTCTTTTGGCAGTCTGACCGCCTGCGAATTTCCCGATTTAAACACTCTCGCCGTCTTCATATCCTCCTCACCCCCATTCCGAGTTTGTATACACATCATGTATATATTCTTTAGGTGGGATTGTCAAGCATCCCGTATTTCCGTTTTTGGGGCGATTTTTTAGGCTGCCGTTCGCTGGGCATTATATACACAGCATAGGCAGTCCGTTTTTTTTCACCACTAAAGCGATAGGGCCGCTCGCTTCACGTTTATGCCTGTCGGATTTACGTCACGGCGTTCCGTGCAAGTTTCGGGCTTTGACGATTTTTGCCGCCTTACCCCGCCGTGCCGCCTCTTATCCGCTTCCTGTTCGTCAGACCAGCGGTTTGCCTTCGGCTTCCTCCAGATTCGCACTCGCCTGCAACACCCTTGCCGTTCGGCTAACTCTTCCCCCTGCTGGGCGCACAAATCGGGTAGGAGGCGGGGTCACCCCCGCCGTCCTCCCACACCACCGGACATGCGGTTCCGCATCCGGCGGTTCATTGAACACACTGGAGTCGTCGCATCGTATCGAGCAGCGACACCAGCCCCAAA
>Ga0194126_10010560_pt1 | contig 12073 bp, 8 predicted proteins | sample TA2KigC150mmetaG_FD_148641 | JGI IMG/M metagenome (GOLD analysis project Ga0194126, IMG submission 148641) | Freshwater microbial communities from Lake Tanganyika, Tanzania - TA2015035 Kigoma Deep Cast 150m | ecosystem: Environmental > Aquatic > Freshwater > Lake | place: Tanzania: Lake...
ATACTCCCTGCTCGACGATTTCTTGGCCCACGCCGACTTCCTGATGTACCAGCAGAAACGGCAGAAGGAATAAGGAGAGTCATCCCATGAAAAGCTCGAAAGCGCTCTTTCTCGTCCTGGCCGGGCTCATTCTGGCCTCTTTCCCGGCGACGGCCGCCCAGGACACGCCGGCGGCCCAGACCGCTCCGGCCGCCCCGCGCCCCATCGGCCTGCAGGACATCCTGGCCTGGAAGGCGATCGGCGCGGCCGAGCTCTCGCCCGAAGGGAGCTGGTTCCTGTACCGGTTGACCCCCCTCGCGGGAGAAAGCGAGATGGTCCTGCGGCAGACGAAAGGGGACAAAGAGCACAGGTTCCCGATCGGCGAGGCCCCCCGGTTCGGAGGTTCCCTCAGGACCGGCTTTTCGTCGGACGCCAAGTGGGCCGCGTTCCTTTCCTATCCCGGCTCGAAAGAGATGGCGGCACTGCGCAAGGAGAGGAAGCGGGTTATGACCGCCGCCGTCCTGGTCAACCTGGCCACGGGAGAGAAGACGGAATTCGAAAAGGTCCGCGGCCTGGCTTTCTCGGGAGAGAACCCGGGTTTCGCGGCCTTCCACCGCTACGCTCCGGAAAGCCAGGAAAAGGAGAAGGACAAATGGACGGGCTCCGACCTCGTCCTCCGCGAGCTGGCCACGGGCAAAGAGATCAATATCGGCAACGTCGCCGAATTCGCTTTCGACAAGGACGGGAGGAAGCTGGCCGTCCTCATCGACGCCCAGGGACAGGCCGCCAACGGACTGCTCGTCCGGGACCTGGCCTCCGGCGCCGTCGTTCCGCTCGACACCGACAAGGCCGCCTACAAGTCCTTGGCCTGGACGGAAAAGGGCGAAGCCCTGGCCGTTCTCAAGGGCAAGGAGGACAAGGCCTACGAGGACAAGCTCTGGAGCGTCGTCGCTTTCTCCGGCTTCCGTGACGCCGGGGGGCCGCGGAAGACCGTCTACGATCCGGCCGGCGACAAATCCTTTCCCGAGGGCATGACAGTCAGCCCCAACCGGGTCCCCGCCTGGACCGAGAATTTTGACGCCGTCCTGTTCGGGATCCACGAGGTCAAGAAAAAGAAGGACGCCGAGAAGAAGGAAGGGGCCGAGAAGGAGGCCGGCGAGGAAGGGCCTCCGGCCCGTTCACCGAGAGCCGACGAGGTCGCCGACGAGGACGTCCCCGACCTCGTCATCTGGCACGGCAAAGACAGCCGCCTCCAGTCCCAGCAGCAGGTCCAGGAGCAGCGGGACAAGAACTTCAGCTATCTTTCGATCTACAGGGTCAAGGAAAAGAAGTTCATCCGGCTGGCCGACGACGCGCTCCTCCAGGTCGCGCCGGCGCCCAAACACCGCTTCGCGGTCGGGCAGGACAACCGGGCCTACGAGCTCGATTCGAACCTCGACGGCCGGCGCTATCAGGACATCTATGTCATCGACATGACGACGGGCGCCCGGACCCTGGCCCTCGAGAAGAACCGCTACTTCTTCGGTCCCCTCTTCGACGGGACCCGCTTCCTCTATTACCGGGACAAGCACTTCCACACCTATGACATGGCGACGGGCCGGACCGTCAACATCACCAAGGATGTCCCGGCCTCGTTCGTCAACGAGGACGACGACACCAACGTCGTCGACCCGCCCGACTACCCGGTCGGGTCGGCCAAGGACGGCGCGAACGCGCTGCTCTCGGACGGCTGGGACATCTGGAGCGTGCCCGCCGGCGGCGGCGGCAAGGGGGTCAACCTGACCGCCAACGGCTTCAAGGACAAGCTCCGCTACCGCCGGCTGCGGATCGACCCCGAAGAGAAGGCCGTCGATCTCGGACAACCCCAGTACGTCGCCGTCTACGGCGAATGGACCAAGAAGGCCGGCATCGCCCGCGTCGAGAAGGGCAAAGCGGCCCCGACGATGCTGCTCTGGGACGACGCCGGGTTCGGCCAGCTGGCCAAAGCGACAAAGGCCGATGTCTACCTCTACACCCGCGACACGTTCAAGGACTATCCGGATCATTACGTCGCCGACGCCCTGCTCAAGAACGGCCGGCGCATCACCGAGGCCAACCCCCAGCAGAAGGATTTCCTGTGGTCGAGCGGTCAGATGCTTCTCGACTACACGAGCGCCAAGGGCGACAAGCTCCAGGCGGCGCTCTTCCTTCCCGCCAACTACGAAAAGGGCAAGAGCTACCCGACGCTCGTCTACTATTACGAGAAGATGTCCCAGCAGCTCAACCGTTACGCCCAGCCCTCGGCCAACGGCTTCAATAAATCCGTCTACACGAGCAACGGCTACGCCGTGCTGATGCCCGACATCACCTACAAGATCAACGACCCGGGGATGTCGGCGGCCTGGTGCGTGCTGCCGGCCATCGACGCGGCCGTGGCCGCCGGCGTCGTCGACCGCTCCAAGGTCGGGCTCCAGGGCCATTCCTGGGGCGGCTACCAGACCTCGTTCCTCATCACCCAGGCCGATTTCGCCGCGGCCGTCGCCGGAGCCCCGCTGACCAACATGATCAGCATGTACAGCTCCATCTACTTCAACACGGGGTCGGCCAACCAGGCGATCTTCGAGAGCAGTCAGGGGCGGTTCACGGGCGGCTACTGGGACAACCTCGAGGCCTACCAGCGCAACTCTCCGGTCTACTACGCCGAGAAGGTCAACACCCCGTTCATCATCCTCCACAACGACAAGGACGGGGCCGTCGACTGGAACCAGGGCATCGAGTACTACAACACCCTCCGTCGGCTGAAGAAGCCGGTCATCATGCTCCAGTACGTCGGGGAGAACCACGGCCTCCAGAAGCCCGCCAACCAGAGGGACTACACGGTGCGGATGAAGGAGTTCTTCGACCACCACCTCATGGGCAAGCCGGCGCCCGCCTGGTACCTGGAGGGCGTTTCCCACCTCGACCACAAGGACCACCTCAAGGAGCGGGCCAAGGACCTCAAGCCGGCCGAGAAGCCCGAAAAGAAAGGGCCTGAGAAGAAATAACCTCATCGCGACGCCGGGGCCCGGCCCGGGCCCGGGAAGAGGTTTGCAAGAACCCGCCGGAGATCCAAAGGGGTTCGCACGGAGGTGAAGGCGCCGACCGGAGGGCTGGAAGGCTGGCTGGCGAGGCGCCAAGGTTTCAAAGGAAAAGGAAGCGGGGCTAAGGAGGATCCCTCTCCAGCCAGCGTTTTCATTATAGAGAATGCTTTCTCCCAAAGTCAATTGATAAAATCAATTTTTTCCAAGCGCTTGAATTTCGGGGCTTTCAATGTATACTATTTATATAGGATTTATATAAGATTGGAGGTTCCATGCGCATCAGCGTTAAGATAGCGATACTGGCTGTGGCCACGCTTCTCAGCCTGGCCTGGTGGAAGGGCCTGAACGCCCTCCTTGACAGGGGGGTAGAGATGCCCGACAATGCCGCGATCGGAGAGAAAGACATGCCCCAGAAGATCAAGAAGACCGATAAGCAGTGGAAAGCGGAGCTCCCCGCCGAGCAGTACAAGATCCTGAGAAAGAGCGATACGGAACGTGCCTTCACCGGGAAATACAATGACTTCTGGGAGGCGGGAACTTACGTCTGCGCCGGCTGCCGGACTCCGCTGTTCGCGTCGGACACGAAGTACGAGCACGGGACGGGCTGGCCGAGCTTCACCTCGCCCGTCGACGACGGGAACATCGAATACAAGGACGACTATTCGCTCTTGATGAAGCGGGTCGAGGTCCGCTGCGCGGCCTGCGGCGGCCACCTGGGCCACGTCTTCGACGACGGGCCGGCCCCGACCTTCCTTCACTTCTGCATCAACTCGGCGGCCATGGATTTCGTCCCCGGGGAGACCGGGAAAATGGGCGCCGCGACCGCCGGTGGCGCCGCGACCGAAACGGCGACCTTCGCCGCCGGCTGTTTCTGGGGCGTGGAACACAAGCTGAGCCAGATCCCCGGCGTCGTGTCCACCGTCGTCGGCTACACCGGGGGCAAGACCGTCAAGCCGACCTACGAAGATGTCTGCACCGGGAGGACCGGGCACGCCGAAGCCGTTCAAGTGACCTTTGATCCGTCGCGCGTCAGCTACGAGCAGCTCGTTCGGCGATTCTTCGAGCTCCACGACCCGACCCAGGTCGACCGCCAGGGACCCGACCGGGGCACGCAGTACCGCTCGGCGATCTTCACCCACAGCGAAGAGCAGGCCGGAACGGCCCGCCGCGTGATGCAGGAGCTGGGGTCCTCGGGCAAGTTCAAGAAGCCGCTGGCCACCGAGCTCGGCAAGGCTTCAGCCTTCTACGACGCCGAGGAATACCATCAAAAGTACTACTTGAAGAAAGGCTTCGTCTGCGGCTGAGGCTACCAGAAGATGGCGTACAGGGCGAGCGTCGCCACGACCACGAAGACCCCCAGGAAGACGACCGAGCGGCTCGGCCTCATGTCGTAGCCCTCTCGCACGGGCAGGGCGCGCGGCTCCGCCAGGGGCTTGAGCGCGGTCATGACGGCCAGCACGATCAGGATGGCCGCGAACGTGACGGCCATCCGGTTGAGGAAAGCGACCTGGGGGAAGATGAGCTGGAGGGCCCCGTAGATCGGAACGGTCAGCACCAGCCCCGTGACGCCCGTCATGGGCGGGGCCTTTTTCACCAGCAGGCCGAAGATGAACACGGCCAGGATGCCGGGTGACACGTAGCCCTGGAATTCCTGGATGTAGGTGAAGATGCCCTTGAAGCTCGGCCGGCCGAGCTGGGGCGCGATCAGACAGCCGATGGTCACGAAGACCAGGGTCGACAGGCGGCCCATCCTGATGAGGGCCTTGTCCCCGGCATCCCTTCGAAAAAGCCTCTTGTAGAGGTCCATGGTGAAGATCGTCGAAGCCGAGTTCAGCATGGCCGCCAGCGAGCTGATGACCGCCCCGCTGATGGCGGCGAAGATGAAGGCCCGGGCCCCGGGCCCGATGAGGTTGCGGATGAGCATCGGATAGGCGGCGTCCGTCCCGCTCACCCCGGTCATGAGGTGGCCGTAGAGCTGGCGGGACATGAGCCCGGGCAGGATGATGATGAACGGGATGAGGAGCTTCAGCAGGGCGGCGAAGATGATGCCCTTCTGCCCCTCGCGCAGGCTCCGCGCGGCCAGCGTCTTCTGGGTGATGTATTGGTTGAGGCCCCAGTAGTAGAAGTTCGGGATCCACAGCCCGATGACCAGGGCCGTCCAGGGCAGGACCGGATGGTCGGCGGGCAGGATCATGTGAAGCTTGTCGGCGTTGGCCTCGAAGAAGGTCTTGACGCCGATGGCCTTGAAGCCGACGTATACGGTCAGCGCCCCCCCGGCGATGAGCGCGGCTCCCTGGAAAAGATCGGCCCAAGCGGCGGCCTTGAGCCCGCCCCAGAGGGTGTAGGCGGCGGCGATGGCCCCGATGACCAGGACCCCGTAGAGGAGATGCGCGGGGTTGTTGACGTCCCCGAAGATCGTTTGCAGCGTCAGGCCTCCCGAGTAGATCACGGCGGCGATGGTCACGCCCACATAGATGGCCATCATGTAGAAGGCCATGATGGACCGGGCCGCCGGGCTGTAACGGTACTCGAGGTACTCGGGGATCGTGAACAGGCCCGCCCGGAGGAACTTGGGCAGGAAGAGGAAGGCCACGATGACCAGAGTGATGGCGGCCATCCATTCGTAGCTGGCGATGGCCATCCCGGCCAGCCCCGCGCCCTGGCCGGCCATGCCCACGAAATGCTCGGAGGAGATATTGGCGGCGATGAGCGACAGGCCGATCAGGGGCCAGACCAGGCTGCGGCTGGCCAGGAAGTAATCTTCCCCCGTCTTCTCCCTGCGGCTCTTGTACATGCTGACGCCGAGGACGACGGCGTAAAAAGCCAGGAACACGACCACATCGAGAGCGCCGAGCTTCATCGAGGCCTCCTCGGGCCGGCCGCCCGGCCGTCCCTGAATTCAAGCGCATTCATCCTATTGATTCGGGCACAGCCGTGTCAAGTTCAGAAGACGTCCCAGAGGCCCCCCCGGGGTAGCCCCAAGGCGGTGTCCCCTTTTTATGACATCCCGACCTCCGAAGCTGCCGGAGCTCGACCGCTCCCCAGGGAGGATGGTTTGGCACGAATCTTGAAGCTATACAAAGCGACCATGAAAAAGGTGATCCCAGGGAGAAAAACAGGGGCCTTCCCCAGGCGGAAGGCCGCTCCTGCGGGCGGGACCTGTAAAATTCGAGGCCGCTCTGTAAATTTTTATCTTGACATCGGCCGCCAGGAATTGTATTCTCAGCGCTTCTTGCGCGACGGTCCCACCCTTTGGGGGTGTAACTTTTTCGCCCTCGGCCCCGTTTGAAAGACTGGAGTCAAGGGTCCGATCATGAAAAAAAGGCTTTACTTTTCGAAAGAAAAGCTTATTATTTTAGTATTCCTATATAAATCATAGGGTAAGGGAGACGAAGATGGCTTCTCAGTACAAATACAGGGACGACGAGCTGCTTCAGCTCATCCCCCAGTCCCGTCGAGGCGGGCTCTTTTCCGAAGAGGAACTCCTCTTCCCGGTCCCCGAGGCCGCCGCGGCGGACAAGTCCGCCCGGCCGAAGAACGGGAACGGCTCCAACGGCCACGGCTTGAATTCCCCCGAGGACATCGAGCAGACGGCCGACCTGGTCAAGATCTATCTGCGGGAGATGGGCAGCATCCTGCTTCTCTCCCGGGACCAGGAGATCCAGCTGGCCCGCAGGATGGAGAGGGGCGAGAGGGCCATTCTCAAGGCCCTGGCTAGAAGCCCGTTCACGATCGACGAGATCGAATCCCTCGAAACGATGCTCAGGGAGAGCCCTGAGTCCCTGGTCAAGCACTTCAACATCACCGAAGAGGACCTGGCCGGCAACAGCCTGGACGCCAAGAGGCTCGACGTCCTGGCCAAGATCACCGCCATTCGGAGGCTCTTCACCAGGCTTCAGAAGATCCGGCCCCTGGTCCGGAATCGAACGGCCCGGGGGCGCCTGACGGTCCGCATGATCCGCCTGGCCCGCGAGCTCGAGGTCAAGCCCGAGTTCAAGGACCGGGTCGTCGAGTCGGTCCGGCTCCGCCTCCGGGAGCGGCTCGGCAAGGCCTCCAAGCAGGCCCGCAAAGACCGCCGGGCCATCCTGTCGGCCATCGCCGCCGGGCGCCGGGCGCGGGAGCGGGCTAAAAGCGACCTGGTCTCGGCCAACCTGAGGCTGGTCGTCTCCATCGCCAAGAAGTATCAGGGCCGCGGCCTTCAGCTCCTCGACCTCATCCAGGAAGGCAACATCGGCCTGATGCGGGCCGCCGAGAAGTTCGATTATCGCCGGGGCCACAAGTTCTCGACCTACGCGACGTGGTGGATCCGGCAGTCCATCACCCGGGCCATCGCCGACCAGGGACGGACCATCCGCATCCCCGTCCACCTGACGGAGACCATCCATCGGCTCAAGCGGATCTCCCAGGCCTCCGTCCAGGAAAGGGGCAAGGCCCCCTCCCCGGAGGACCTGGCCAAGAAGATGAACCTCCCCGTGAACAAGGTCATGGAGATGCTCTTCAGCTCTCAGGACCCCGTGTCCATCGAGACCCCGCTCGGAGAGAACGGGGAAGGCTCGCTCGGCGACCTCCTGGAGGACAAGTCGTTCCCCTCCCCTCCCGACACGGTCATCCACATCAACCTCCGGGAGCAGATCGAAGCCGCCCTCCACACCCTGCCCGAGAGGGAGAACCTGGTCCTCCGGATGAGGTACGGGCTCGGGGACGGACGCGAGTACACCCTCGAAGAAGTCGGCCAGCATTTCAACCTGACCCGGGAGCGCATCCGCCAGATCGAGCTCAAGGCCCTCAAGGCCCTCCAGCACTCGGCCCCCGGCCAGAAGCTGAGATCCTTCTGACCGGCGCAGGCCCGGGGCGCCGCCTCCCCCCGGGTCCCTACTTTCTCAGATACAACAGGGCCTGCATGGCCGCGACGCATCCTTCGCCCACGGCCGCGGCGACCTGCAGGCCGCCGCAGGTGACGTCCCCGGCGGCGAAGACGCCGGGGAGATTCGTTCTCTGGAAGCGGTCCACGGCGATGCACTGCTTGTGATCGAGAGCGATGCCGGCCCGGCCGAAGAGCGAGCCCGCGGGCATCTCGCGAAAAATGAAGACGGCCGAGACCGGGACTTCCTCCGTCACATCCCCGCTCTCGAGGGTGATCTTCTCGACCCTGTTCTCGCCAAGGATTCCCGTGATCCGGGCGCTCCGGCGCACGTCGACTCCCTTGGCCTCGAATTCCCCGACGGCCGCGTCCGGGCCGCCGCCGGATCTCCCAGGCACCCAGAGGACGCGGCAGCCCAGCTGGAGCAGGGCCCGCAGGTCGTTCAAGGCCTCTTCCGAATGCCCGAAGGCGGCGACCCGGGCGCCCCGAAAAAGCGGCCCGTCGCACGTGGCGCAGTAGCTGACCCCCTGCCCGACAAGCCTGTCCTCGCCGGGGATCAGGCGCTCCTTGGCCACGGGCTTGCCCGTGGCCAGGATGACGGCCCGGGCCTCGATCAGGGCGTCCTTGGTCGTGACGTATTTCGGGTCGCCTTCGAGGCTGAGGGCGACGGAATCACCGGCCTCGATCCCGGCCCCGAAGGACAGGGCCTGCTTTCGGAAGATCCCCAGCAGCTCCCCGCTGTCTATCGACGGGAAGCCCGGGTAGTTCTCGAGCTTGTAGTTGATGGACAGGCGCGAGGCTCCCCGGCCCTCCAGGACCAGGGTCTTCTGGCCCGCCCGGGCGGCGTAGAGAGCCGCCGTCAGGCCGGCCGGCCCGGCCCCGATGATGAGGATGTCCGTCTTCAGCTGGCGGACCGTCATGCGTCTCTCCCCTCAGTCCATCAACCGGCCGGAGTCCCCGACCTGCCACTGGCCGCTGATCTCGACATAGAGGATGGTCCTCTGGATGTCCCGCTCCTGCTCGTTCCGGTACTTGAGGTCGATGACCATCCAGTCGCCGAGACCCTGGAAGCTCATCTGGAGGACGGACTCGTTGGCCCCGACGAACCGAGCCCCCCGGAATTTCCGGAGGATGAGGGGATCCCGGCCGTAGTTCCTCAGGTAGACGGGGAGGAGCCCTTTCTGGTCCGCGTCGGCTTTGATGAATCCCTCGATCGCGTTCCGCGGAACAAAGCCTTCGTCGACGGTCAGCCATTCGTAGGGATCCGCCGGCTCTCCCCTGCTCCGCCCGGCCAGCGCCTTATAGGCCAGATAGGCGGCGGCGACGACGGCGGCCAGGACGACGACAAGGATCAGGATCCTCAGGAACTTATTCATGGCTTTCTCCCGTCTTGGGCGGCGGCGCGGTCCTTTCCTCCCGCTCCCGGGCCCCGGCCGCAGCTTCGGCGGCCAGCAGCCGGAAACGGTCGGAGGGAACGGCCCGCGATTTCCGGAACAGGGTCCGCGACCTCCGTTCCTCGTGCCCGGCCGCGTTGCCGAAGACCTCGGCTTCACGGTCTTCGGGGGCCCGCTTGAAGAACTCTTCGAAACGGGCCTCGGCCAGGTGGCCGTTGTTCCGCAGAGAGCGGAGCATGGCCCGGGTGCTGACCCCGAAGTACCTTTTGAGGAACAGGACGTCGTCGAACCCCGGGCTTTTCGAACGGATGTCCTTTTCGAAGATCTCCTGAAGCTTGGCCGGCGGGATCAGGAACCGGGAGGCGAAGGCCTGGGCGAATTGCTCCCGGGGAGGATACAGGGAAACGTATTCGTCGACCATGACATCCGGGTTGTCGACGATCGGGCTGTCCGCCCGGTCCCTGAGATAATGGGCGTAGAGGTGGGCGGCGATCTGGACCTGGAGACCGGGGGGCTCGTTGGTGTTGATCAGGGCGAAAGCGGCCCTGCGCTCTTCGTCGAAGACGAAAACGCCGGCGATCCGGGTCTCCTCGGGAAGCGGCTGGCGGACGATCCGGCAGCCATTGAGCTCGCAGAGCCCGAAAACGTCGCGGACCGGCTCGTTCCCCAGCCCCAGGCGCCGGCGTTCCTCGTCGGCCAGACGGCCGGGGGAGATCCGCACATACTGGGGCGCGACATCAAGCCGCCGACCGGTGTCCTCCTCGAGCTGCAGGTATCTCTCGCAATAGGTCTTGAACTTCAGGAGCTCCCGGCGGGCCCGCTCGTCGAGGCCCTGGGCCGCGAACAGGCCCTCGAAGGCCGGCCGCTTTTCCTCGAAGAAATAGCCCACGTCCTTATTGAGGAACTCGGAGATCCTGATCAGGGTCTCGAAGCTGGGGGTCCTTTTCCCGGACTCGAGCAGGGAGATGTATTCCGAGGACAGGCCAAGCGCTTTGGCGAAGGCCCCTTGGCTGAGGCTGACCTCCTCGCGGGCCCTCTTGAGCCTTGTCCCGAGGAGCATGTTCATCGTCGCGCACCCCCTGGGCGGCGGCCGTAGGATAACACGAGGTTAGCGGGGTGTCAACCGCCGCGGCGGCGAAAAAATCGGTTGACAAAAAGCAAAGGGGTTTCATAATGAAAGCGGAGAGATGTACTATGATGGACAAGAAGAACACCCTCGATTTTTTTCCCGGAGCCGCCAAGAACTTCAGCGTCACCATCTTCGACCATCTCGAGGACGCCGTCGCCTGCCTCGACGTGGACCAGAAGATCCTCTTCTGGAACAAGGCCGCCGGGCAAATGTCGGGCCGGGACGACGCCGAGGTCCTGGGGAAGGTCTGTTTCGACGAGCTGGGCCTGTTCGTGGACACCGAAGGCCTCAGCCTCTGCAAGGGGAAATGCCCCTTCAGGCTGACGCTCAAGGACGGCGTCGAACGGACCCTCGACGTTTATCTCCAGCACAAGGAGGGGTTCCGCATTCCCGTGACCCTTCGCGTCATTCCCGTTCCGAACGACGCCGGAGAGATCGTCGGGGCGGCCGGAGTGTTCGTCAACACCGCTCCCAAGGTCACCATCCCTCTCGGCGTGGTCCAGCTCGAGCGCATGGGCCTCATCGACCCCGACACGGGGATCGCGTCCAAGCAATACTTGGACATGACCCTCAAGACCCGGCTGGAGGAGTTCCAGAAATACAACCTGCCCTTCGGGCTGATCTATGTCGACGTGGACAACTATGACCGCATCCTCGAGAAGCACGGGCGCTTCAACGCCGGCAAGATCCTGAGGACCGTGGCCCGAACGCTCCACAAGAACGTCCGGTTCTTCGATATCGTCGGCCGCTGGAGCACGGAGGAGTTCCTGGTCATCCTGCTCAACATCGACGAGGGCCGGCTCGACATCGTGGCCAACAAGCTCCGCCTGCTCATCGGGGAATCCTACATCACGACCGAGACGGGGATGCTCAACGCCACGGTCTCCATGGGCGCCAGCCTGGTCCTGCGATACGACTCGGTCGATTCCCTGGTCAAGCGCGGCGAGCAGCTCATGATGCACAGCAAATGGCTGGGGAAGAACCGGGTCAGCTTGAGCTTCGTCCAAAAAGACATGGAATGAGCAGAGGCCCTCTCTCCCGGGGGGGCGGAAGAGAGGGCGGAAAAAAAAGGAGGGTTATGAAGAGGCCGGATTCTTGGCCTTGACGTCGTAGAATTCGGCGCCCAGCACGACCTGATCGTTCTCGCCCGACAGCTTCAGCTGGACCGACGTGTCCCGGAAGACCCACTCCGACGAGAAGGCCAGATGACCCTTGCTGAGGGCTGTCCCCCAGCGCCCGTTCTCCCTCTCGTAGTAGCGGTTCTGCCAAACGACGTTGTCCGCCCGCGGACGGCCGACCCGTTCGTTGAGGAAATCCCGGAGCTTGTTGTAGTCGGCGATGTATTGGTTCTTGTCCGAGTATCTCTCGCAAAGATGGAGACGGGCCGCCACCAGCCCGTTCCGGCCGACGGCGTACTCGACCAGACACTTCCGGTTCATGACCTCCCGGCGATAGCGAAGGATCTCGAGGCCCTGGGAGGTCTCCTGGCTCGTGGGCCGGCCCTCGACCTGGAGGATGCGCTGCTTGGAGGCGCCCCATTCGAGAGCGGGCATGTGGACGGCCCTCACGTCGAGCTCCTTTGGACTGAGGATCTCGTCCTCGGAGCTGATGTGCAGGACCCGGAGCGTGGGATAGAGCTTGCGGACGAGGG
>Ga0194126_10010564_pt1 | contig 12070 bp, 7 predicted proteins | sample TA2KigC150mmetaG_FD_148641 | JGI IMG/M metagenome (GOLD analysis project Ga0194126, IMG submission 148641) | Freshwater microbial communities from Lake Tanganyika, Tanzania - TA2015035 Kigoma Deep Cast 150m | ecosystem: Environmental > Aquatic > Freshwater > Lake | place: Tanzania: Lake...
TTATTAAGGGGGATTAACTCGATGTACCGAAATTTCAATCTTTAACAAACATGTTCTATTCTCTACTGACCCCTCACCGATTCCTCCTCCTGGGTTTTATTATTATTGTTGTAATAGGTTCTTTTCTTTTATCCCTCCCAATAGCTTCTACCAGTGGCAATTCACAATCTTTCATTGACGCCCTGTTTGTTGCGACATCTGCTGTCTCTACCACCGGATTGACAGTTGTGGATGTGGGCAGTTTTTACTCCCATTTTGGACAGATCATCATACTCGTGTTGATCCAGATTGGGGGACTGGGATACATGATTTTTGTCGTTACGATTGTGTTGCAACTCGGCGGCAAATTATCACTCGGCGGAAAGCTGGTACTGGAAGAATCCTTGAGTAGCCCTCCTTACGAAGAAGTCTCTCACTTTAGCAAAGTGATCATCTTTATTACCTTCTTATTCGAGTTTTTAGGAGCAACGGTTTTAAGCCTGTATTGGATGAGAGAATTCCCGGTAAAACATGCCATCTATCTCGGAATATTCCATTCCGTTTCTGCATTTTGTACAGCCGGTTTCAGCTTGTTTCCTGACAGCCTGAGCGCCTGTCGGGATAGTATTGTTATGAATGTGATAATCGGCATACTTTGTATAGGTGGAAGCGTTGGATTCTTTGTATTATACGATGTGTATAAATTCTTTTTTGGAAAAGCGCGTGAAGACGAAACACCCAGGAGGCTCCTTATTCATACAAAACTGGTATTAATCATGCTTCCGGCGCTTATAATTATAGGCGCATTGCTGATGTACGTTTCGGGATGGAATACTCCGTTACCTTCATTTAAAGATAGATTTTTAACGTCTACATTTCAGGCAATCTCGGCATCCACTACAACAGGTTTCAATACTCTGGATACGGGGACGGTGAAAACTCTGGGATTAGCCGCCATGATTATGTTGATGTATATTGGGGCTTCTCCGGGCGGCACAGGGGGTGGAGTCAAAACTACCACCTTTGGATTATTGATTTCGTCTATTATCTCTGTTATATCCATGAAGGATGAATTAATATTGTTTAACAGACGTATATCCCCCAGGACCAAAGACAAGGCATTTGCTATCTGCACTATTGCCGTACTCCTTATAACATTGGATGTACTTATTTTGTCCGTAACGGAAAAGGCATCTTTTATGGAAATCGTATTTGAAACTGTCTCTGCATTTGGGACAGTGGGGCTTTCTACCGGCGTAACGCCTGCGTTAAGCGTGACAGGCAAGATTGTCCTTGTTATTACCATGCTTATCGGCAGGGTAGGCCCTCTTGCTATAGGTTTTTCCATCCGTGGCAAATGTAAATTGGTGCCCATTAAATATCCGGAAGGGGGGATATTGGTTGGATGACACATTGCCAGGGACTGTCTAAAAAATATTTTGAACGTACCATATGTAGGGGCTGAAAATCTTCAGCCCCTACGTTTGGTTTTTATTTTGCTTATTTCAGGCTATTTTGCTATTTTTATACGTCTAAAAATGCAAGGAGCTCACATGAGACAATTTGCCGTAATTGGATTGGGAAGATTTGGCAGGAAGGTGGCGGAAACACTGGCTAAAAAAGGCGCCCCTGTAATTGCGATTGACAGTGACCCCGAATTAGTAAGCAAAGTAAGCGACCTTGTTACCAAGGCAGTTCAGATAGACAGCACCGATGAGCAGTCGCTTGCCGCCAGTGGTGTAAAGGACGTGGACGTGGCAGTGGTAAGCATGGGTGAGGATATCGAATCGAGTATCCTGACAACGGCGCTGCTCAAGAATCTGAATATTACAGAAATCGTTGCGCGGGCATGCACCCCGCTTCATGCCCAGATATTAAAGATGATAGGAGCTACCCGCGTCGTATATCCTGAAGAAGATATGGGCATTCGCGTAGCCAATAGTGTTCTTTCGCCAGGGGTGCTCGAATATATTGAACTAGGCGCTGATTATACCCTTGCGGAGATTGAGGCAAAAAGTGAAAGTATCGGCCGGACAATCAACGAACTTGATTTAAAGGCTAAGTATGGAATTAATGTCATAATTGTAAAAAGACGCATTTTTGAAGCAAGAGAAACGACGGGTGAAACCGTTGAAAAAGAAGTCAAGGTCTTGCCTACTTCAGACTATAAGATTCAGGAGGGAGACATCCTTGTTGTCGTGGGTAACAGCAAAGACGTTGAATCTTTTGAAAAACACATGAAGTAAAATAATTGTATAGGAATTTTCATTTTATTTGTGCGGATCACAAGACACATGCTACGCTATAATCCCCCTTAAAAAAGGGGGCAAAGGGGGTTGTAAAATACTGTAGTATGAAGATTCATTCTAGTCCAAAACTAAAATCGCTCTCCAGAAAACTCAGAAAAAAGAGTACATTATCTGAGGTTTTACTCTGGAATGTATTGAAAGGCAGGAAAATAAGAAGCTATCAATTCATGAGGCAAAAACCAATTTATAATTATATCGTTGATTTCTTTTGTAGTAAGTTAAAATTAGTGATTGAAATTGATGGTATAAGCCATAATGACAAGTCCAAGAGTGATCAAATTAGACAGCAGAAATTAGAGTCATTAGGTTTAACGATATTGCGATTTTATGAATGGAATGTCAGAAAAGATGTATTTGCTGTAGTACAAACTATCGAGAACTGGATTGAAAAATTTGAGAAAAAAAATACAACCCCTTGAATCCCCCTTTACTAAGGGGGATTAACTAATTTAATTTAATACATGCGAAGTATTGCACTGACAAATCAAAAGGGTGGCGTTGCCAAAACAACGACCACCGTAAATCTTGGAGCCTGTCTTGCTCAAATGGGCAAGAAGGTGCTCCTTGTTGATTTAGATCCCCAGGGGAATCTGAGCTCCTGGCTGGGTCTGGATATCCATAATCTCGAACGCTCCATGTACAATGTCTTTTTGGAAGAAGTTTATTTTGAAGAGATTTTGGCAAAGACATGCGTTGAGAATATGACCCTCGCCCCCTCGAATGTCGCATTGGCTGGAGTAGAAAGGATTTTAGCCCATGAAAAGGGACGAGACCTCATCCTGCGAAAGCGTATGTCTACCGTAGTAAACAAATACGATTACATTATGTTGGATTGCCCTCCTTCATTGGGGCTGATTACCATTAACGCATTAACCTTTGTCAAGGAGGTCTTCATTCCTTTGGAAACGAAGGTATTGGCATTAAATGGTCTTGTAACCCTGATGAATACCGTACAGGTGGTAAAAGAGAGGTTGAATCACAGCCTGGATGTAACCGGTATTATTGCCTGCCGGTTCGATGGTCGGACAAATCTCAGCAACGAGGTATTTAACCAGATCAAAGAACGCTTTAAAGATAAGGTTTTTGATACGATTATCAAGGAAAATACACGCCTGGCAGAATGTCCTATTTCCGGAAAGCCGATTACCTTGTACGCCCCGGATAGTTCCGGCGCTATCGATTATACAAACCTGGCAAAAGAAGTGGTGCAGAGAGAAAAACTTTTACATTAGTCAAGATGACTGATTGTCAAGCATGATCATAAAAACAACGGATTGTAAGAGTTTGATTTTATTCACCCTGTACGCATGCCTTTCACTATGCTTCATTCCATCCTTGATCTTCGCTGAAGGGACAGGCACATCCTCGTCCTCAATTGAAGAGATGACCTATCAAACTGATGCCTCTTCAAGTAATAATGAGAAAAACACATCCGATGTGAACGCCAACGTGAAAAAAGGGCTGTCGACTGAAGCCGTATGGTTTGGATTTGATGAAGAAGTAACCATAGCGACACGGCATGAGTTACAGATCAGCAAGGCGCCCAGCATTGTCACAGTAATTACCGATGAGGAAATAAAGAATCTGGGTTACCGCACCTTTGTAGAAATTTTAAGAACGGTGCCTGGATTTGAGATTTTAAAAACGGGGGCTTTAGGAGACACAATCCCCGCCGTACGAGGTTTTGCAGGCGACAACAAGGTGCGTGTGATGCTCAATGGGCACCTGGTAAATAACCCATTAAGGGGCGGGGCGTTTGTTAACTTCGATGATTTTCCCGTAGATGGCATAAAAAGGATTGAAATCATCCGCGGCCCAGGTTCTGCCATGTACGGCGAAAATGCATTTTTGGGCGTTATCAATATCATTACTAAAGACGCAAAGGATATTAACGGTGTTAAAGTAAGCAGCGGTTATGGGAGTTTTGACACATACGATGAAAATATCATATTTGGGGAGACGTATGGGAAGGTAGGCGTTTCCGGGATGGTACATTACAGGCAGACCGAAGGTTTTGACGGCATTGTCGAGCGTGATAGCCAGACCATGGCTGATGATTCTCTTTCTTCTCTTGGGTTTCCTAAAGCTTCTCTGGCGCCGGGTAAAGTGCATGATGGCAGACAGGAATTCGACTTAAATCTTAAAGTCACATACAAGGATTTTTATGCAGAGGGCCTTTACATCAACAAAAATGTCGGTCCTTTTGTTGGCCCGCAATACGCATTAAATAACGAATCTGATGTGGAAAATAATTACGTGTTTGGAGAGGCGGGATATAAAAAGACCTTCGATGAAAGACTTACTTTAAAACCGAGGATTTATTACGACCAGTTTGACAGGAATATTTATTCTGAATCATTACCAGAGGGTTCTACAGTGTCTTCCGATACTGATGGGGACGGCGCAACAGATACTTTTTACACCTATCCAAACGGCTATATTGTAAACAGCAAATTAATCGAAAGGGTTGCCGGCACAGAGATTCCATTTGATTATGAGTTGTTTGACGGAAACATGCTTACCCTTGGACTGGAATATCGCTATGTAAAACAAACCAATATCCATTTTTTAAGCAATGTCGACCCTGTTACATTGGAGCCTCTGGACTCCATTCAGGACTTTTCGGAGTCATATCCCCAAATAGACAAGGCGACAAGGGGTATTTGGTCGGTTTACTTGCAGGACACATGGGATATTACCGATGCCTTAAATTTCACGTTGGGGGTAAGACATGATCATTATAGCGATTTTGGCGGTACGACTAATCCACGGTCAGGCTTAACCTGGGCATTTATGAAAAATGCATCGCTAAAATTTCTGTATGGTGAGGCATTTCGTGCCCCGAGTTTCTCAGAAATGCATGCCATCTACCAAAAAAATTCCATTGTTCGCGGAAATAAGGATTTAGATCCTGAAACTGTCAGGTCATATGAAACCGGGTTAAGTTACCAGTTTAACAAATATGTTTCGAGCAGCGTAAATTATTTCTTCAACGACATAAAAGATCTTATTATCTTGCGCAGCACATTTGAAGATACAACGAGAATTTTAAGTTATGAAAACTTTGGCGATGCCCATGTTCATGGTGTAGAAATGGAAACGAAGGTAGACATAACCAAAGGTAATTACGTCTTCATGAATTACACCTTCCAGTCTCCTGAAGACGACGATGGGGATAAGTTACCGTTTGTAGCAAAACACAAGGGCAATTTTGGGGTGAACGTTCACTACTGGAAATATATCAACACCAATCTGAGCGCCTTTGCCAGCGGGCAGCGTTCCAGGGAGGAGGGCGACGCAAGGGACGATCTGCCTGCGTATACACTGTTAAACCTTTCGGTTATCGGGAAGGAATTCTTCAAGACCATGGAGGTATACGGAACGGTGTATAACCTGCTGGACAAGGACTACAGCGACCCCGGGCCGACTTCCATACCGGAAGACCTGCCCAGACCGGGAAGAACGTTTTTTATCGGATTGAGTTACCAGTTTTAGCGTCGGTATAGAGACAGGTTTCAAACCTGTCTCTACGTAACATGCAAATCCCTATTTCTGTGATTGGTATATTTATTGCTTATCAGTTATACCTGAATAACAACACCACGAACCATAAATTGTTTATTATTTGAACAACGCACTCTATTTTCCAGGACGCATGAAAAATATTTGTATAACAACGGTAATCTGCGCTTATCTCCGCGCATCTTTGCGTAATCTTTGGAAGACCCTAGTATCTTGTTGTATCCTCACCTTTCTTTTCCACGCTTCATTTCATGGTTTTACCGTACTTGCCGATGAGCGCACCGTCATTGTGATTCAAAGCCAGCCGATTGCAGCCTATAACGAGGCGATTAAGGGATTTGAAGAATCATGCAAGAGGAATAACGTTTCCATAGCGGGAGTTTATGACCTGAAGGGAGACATAGATGAAGGAAAAGGGGTCATAAAAAATATTAAGGACAACAAACAAAAGCCAGACCTTATCTTAGCCGTGGGCATACTTGCTACGACACTCGTAAAGGAGCAATTCACCAATATTCCCATTATCTTTTGCATGGTAATCAACCATGAGCGTTTCAACTTAGAGGGATCAAATATTACGGGTATTTCCTCAGAGGCATCTATAAGGGATCAGTTCGGTATCCTCAAGGAGCTTCTTGGAACGGGTAAGAACGTTGGCGTTATCTACGATCCTAAAGAAACCGGAGGCATTATCTCGGAAGCAGTCTCCATTGCGGGAAAATCCAATTTTAATCTCGTCAAAACAGAGGTTACGTCGGGAGATCAAGTTGCGTCTGCATTGAAAAACATGGTTAATAAAATTGACGCCTTATGGATAGTGCCCGACGGCACGGTAGTCACAAAGGAATCGCTGGAAATTATCCTGAAGATGAGTCTGAAGCATCGGTTGCCGGTATTTTGCACTTCAAGCGCAATAGTGAGGGCGGGGGCGCTGGTTTCCATATCTCCGGATTACCGGCAGACGGGCATTCAGGCAGCGCAGCTTGCCCGGACGTTGTTAAACAATTCAACGGTTATTTCACTGGGTGTTAAACAGCCGGACCAATTGAAGGTAACGTTAAATACCCAGACGGCGGGGGTCATCAGGGTGGATATTTCTCCCCTTCGATCCCGGCCTGATGTCGTCTTATATCCATAGCGCAGCTAGGGGGAGGAGTGACGAGTGACAAGTGACGTGTGACGAGGAAATCGCCACACGTCACCCGTCACCCGCCACTCGTCATTATTTCAAAAACTTATAAAAAAATGTTTTTGCAGAGTAATACTCTGATGTTTGGAACCATATGATCAGTATTCGCACAAGACTTATCATTTTAATATGTCTGTTGATAACGGTTCTCGACATACTGAGTTGCCTATTCTTTTTCATCCATACGAAAAATGCGCAGGAGACGGTCTTTAAGAAATTAGGCATATCTCTTGTCACAATGCTTGCCCAGGACAATGAGGTCGGACTTGCCCTGGATCATGCACAACCGGCATTTTTGGGAACTCCCATTAAAAAGGTACAGGCATTTGACAGAGACAAGGAAATAGGGTACTGGCGAATAGCAAACACTCAGGCGGTTATGGTTGAAGAGAAAGCCGCGTGGTGCGGTATTCAGTCGAACGAAATTCCTGCCAGAGACGACTCCAAAAGTTCTGATACTCCACGCATCAATCGCATAATTTCCTCTTCAGGGGAAATATTCTATGACTTCTCAGTGCCGATCTTTGAGAAACGCACCTTTTCAGAAGAGGCTTTTGCCACACAGATATTAGGCGAAGACAATATTCCTGCAGAAACAAAGCAGAGGATTCTGGGGTTTGTACAAATCGGTTTGTCCACGCGGAAATTACATGAAAAGATTCGTGAGGTTATCTTGTACAGCATTATTCCGATGGGTTTGGGTATTATTGGAGGAGGTGTATTCATTACCTTCTTTCTGACCAGGTATATTGTATCACCCCTCAAACATATGGCAAATGTTACGCTGGATATTGCCGGGGGGAATCTCAGCCGTATGATAGACGTCCGTTCCGGAGACGAGATTGGTTTATTGTCAATGAATTTTAATCAGATGACGAAGTCACTGGCGAAGTTATATGCAGACCTGAAGCTGGAAATCGTCGGGCATAAACATACGGAGGGGTTATTACAGTATCGGTTAAAAATTGAAGAGTTGATAGCGACTATATCAGCAAATTTCATTAATCTGGCGCCCCAGGAGGTCGATGCAGGGATAAATCGCGCATTGAAGATAATTGGGGAGTTTGGCAGAGTCGATCGCAGTTATGTGTTTCAGTATAGCGACACTGAAAGGAAGAAGCTGGATAATACGCACGAGTGGTGCGCGGAGGGGATTGAACCGCAGATTGACAAGCTCAAAGGGATGCCTGTGAATCATTTCCCGTGGGGGATGGAGAAACTGGAGCGATTCGAAAACATTCATGTGCCACGTGTGGCGGATATGCCGGAGAGCGCAAAAGCAGAAAAAGAATTACAGGAATCGCAATCCGTGCAGTCGTTTGTGATCGTTCCCATGGTATATGGAGGGTTACTGTTTGGATTTTTAGGATTCGATTCGGTACGGAATGAAAAGAAATGGACGGAAGAAGACATAACACTCCTGAAAATAATTGGTGAAATCTTTGTAAATGCACTGGGACGTAAACAGTCGTGGGAGATGTTACAAAAGGCGCACGATGGGCTGGAATTACGTGTTGTGGAGCGAACGACCGAACTTTTAGAAGCCAATGAACTGCTGAAAGAAGAAATCTCTGAACACAAGAAGGCGAAGGCGGAATTAAAGAAGTATGAAATATTAATATCCGAAATAACGGATCTCCCGTACATTTGTGATACACAAGGGAACGTAGTATTTGTAAACCATATGTTCGAAAAGCTTACAGGCCTCAGGAGGGAAGATTTCCTGGGAAAATCATTTGCCCCTCTTTTCGATGAAAAAAACCTGAAAATAGCAATGGATGTATACGCAAGAACTTTAAAAGGAGAAAGCCCTCTCTACGAGCTTTATTTCAAGGATACCGGGGTGCTATGCGAATATAAAAATCATCCCTTACGGGACGAGGCTGGAAACATCATTGGAGTTATTGGCACTGCGAGAGATATCACTGAGAGAAAACGAATGGAGGAGATGCTGCGAAAAACGAATCAAACCCTTCGCGCCTTGATTCTCGCCTCTCCCTTAGCGATAACTGTTTTTGATTCATACGGAAACGTGAAGATGTGGAATCCTTCTGCCGAGCGTATTTTTGGCCAGACTGAAGAAGAGGTAATCGGGCAGTTTCTGCCTATTATACCCGAAGGCGGACAGGATGAATTTCGCGCATTGCTTGATCGGGTGCTGCGGGGAGAGTCGTTTATGGGAAAGGAGGTAGTGGGAAAGAGGCGGGACAGTTCACCGGTAGATATAAGTATTTCAACAGCGCCGCTGTGCGATGCGAGAGGCGAGGTTGTCGGCGTCGTCGCTATAATGGCAGATATCACGGAACGTAAACGAATGATTGATGCGCTGCGTCAGGCAAAGGAGTATGCCGAAAATCTTATTGAAACGGCGAACGTGATGGTTGTGGGAATGGACATGAATGGAAATATCCGGGTATTTAACAAAGCGGCAGAAGACATTACGGGATATAGCAAGACTGAAATCATCGGGAAAAACTATTTCGATGTGCTCACACCAGATAGGGTGTTTCCTTATATCCGGCGGGATTATAAGAACTGGCAGATGACCGGGCAATTGCATAAAACGTATGAAAGTCCCATTGTAACGAAATACGGGAAAAAGCGATATATTTCGTGGCAGAATACAGAGGTAAGGGAACTCGGAAAAGTTGTTGGTTCGATTTCCTTCGGAAACGATATTACGGAACAAAAGCGAAAGAAGGCTTTGGTAGAGCGGTTACGTTTAATGTCGTTTGTAAACGACGTAGGTGTTGCTATCAATGAAGGTAACACGATTCGTGAAATTCTCCAGCAATGCGCCGAGTCAGTTGTCCACAATCTTGATGCGGCATTTGCGCGCATCTGGACGCTCAATGAGAAAGAGCATGTCCTGGAACTTCAGGCGAGCGCCGGGATGTATACCCGCGTCGACGGTTCGCATAGCCGTATACCGGTCGGCAAATTTAAAATCGGCATTATCGCTCAGGAGCGCATCCCTCACATGACAAACAATTTCATCAATGACCCGCACACCAGCGATAAGGACTGGGCAAAACGGGAAGGTATAATTGCCTTTGCCGGTTATCCATTGATTGTAAAAGAACATCTGGTAGGAGTGGTTGCAATGTTTTCGCACAAATCGCTTACCGAGTTTACCCAGAGGGCATTAGCATCAGCAGCAGACTTAATTGCGCTGGGAATCGACCGCAAGGGCGCAGAAGTGGCGCTCCGCGTGAGTGAAAACAGATATAGAAGACTCGTTGAGAATCTCCCCCAAAAAATATTTCATAAGGATAGAAACTCAGTGTATGTATCCTGCAACGAAATTTATGCAAGGGATTTAAAAATCAGACCCGAAGAAATCTTCGGGAAGACAGATTATGATTTTTATCCCAAAGCATTAGCCGATAAATACAGGTCTGATGACAAAAGAATCATGGAGTCCGGAAAAACGGAAGACGTAGAAGAGAAATATCTAAAAGACGGCAGGGAATTTATCGTACATACCGTCAAAACACCCGTAAAAGACGAAGAGGGCAACATCGTAGGCATATTGGGTATTTTCTGGGACATTACGGAAAAAATATCCATGCAGATGGAGGCCATTAGGAATAGGCAGCTTGCATCGTTGGGTGAAATGGCGGCCGGCGTAGCGCATGAAATCAATAACCCTATTACGGGAATTATCAACTACTCCCAGATAATAGCAAACAAGAGCATCAAAGGGAGCAGAGAAAACGATCTTGCCAAACGAATTATGAAAGAGGGAGAGAGGATTGCCGTCATAGTAAGAAGCTTGCTTTCCTTTGCCAGGGCGGACGATAGAAAAGAGAGAAAAAGTCCCGTTTACATCCATGAAATTTTATCCGACACACTTACCTTGACAGAGGCACAAATACGAAAAGACGGTATCGTATTAAAATTGAACGTCCCACCCGAACTGCCAAAAATAATTGCAAACCCTCATCAGATTCAACAGGTATTTTTGAATATTGTGAGCAATGCGCGGTATGCCCTGAATCAAAAATACCGGGAAGCGCATGACAACAAGATTCTTGAGATTTTTGGTGAAAAAATAGTGCTTGATAATTGTCCTTATGTGAGGGTTATATTTTATGATCATGGGATAGGTATACCTGCTGATATAATGAACAAAATAATGAACCCATTTTTTACAACAAAACCCCCCGGCAAGGGTACCGGCCTTGGTTTAAGCATCAGCCATGGCATTATAACTGAACATGGCGGCAAACTTGTTATCGATAGCGCTGAGGGAGAGGTTACAAAAGTTGCAGTCATTTTGCCTGCAATGGTGCAATCCTAATCCGAACAAGTTGGAAGTGAAAAATGCAAATTACTAAATGAAATATTTATGATAAGTAGATTGCCATACAAAATTATTTGGTATAAAATTTGTTATTGATGTAACATAGATTTTAATTTATTTTTGGAATTCCTGAACATTAATCGGGTACAGACATGGGATCAAAAATTCTTGTAATTGACGATGAAGAGAGCATTAGGTATACCTTTAAAAGCTTTCTTTTAGACGAAGGATATGAGGTAGTAACTGCCCGGGATTACCAGGAGGCATTGTCTGCAATTGATACGGCGGGACTCGATTTGATATTTGCGGATATTCTCTTAGAGGGAAGGACAGGAATTGATGTTTTAAGAGAAACGAAAGAAAGAAATCTCCGGTGTCCCGTTGTTATGATCACAGGAGACCCTAATATAGATTCCGCTTCTGAGGCGCTTCGGTTAGGAGCTTTTGATTACATTCCTAAACCGATAAAACAGGATACGCTTTTGCGTATTACCAAGATAGCGTTAAAACATAAGGCGCTGGTGGATGAAAAGGAGAGGTACCGTTCAAACCTTGAGGCCATTTTCAGCAGCGTAAAAGACGCAATTATTGCAGTGGATAAAGAATTATTAGTGATTGAAATGAACGACGCAGCCAGAAGCATTTGTAATATATTGCATAATTCTATTGGTAAGGCATTTAATTCTATAACGAAATATTGCAATGGAAAATGTTTTGACGTGCTTGAAGAAACGATAAATAAGAAACAGGCCATTGAAGTATGCC
>Ga0194126_10010569_pt1 | contig 12067 bp, 14 predicted proteins | sample TA2KigC150mmetaG_FD_148641 | JGI IMG/M metagenome (GOLD analysis project Ga0194126, IMG submission 148641) | Freshwater microbial communities from Lake Tanganyika, Tanzania - TA2015035 Kigoma Deep Cast 150m | ecosystem: Environmental > Aquatic > Freshwater > Lake | place: Tanzania: Lake...
GGGACCATCAGCGCGACCCCGAGCAGCACGGCGAAGATGCCTAGGAAGTTGGCGGTTAGCTGAGGCGTGAGCATCAACAACCCGGCGCCCAGCAGCGCGAAGACAATCCCGGTGGCGGTCAGCCAGGGGAGCCATTGGCGGAGCCGCAGTTCCAGGCTGCTGCGCTGCATCGCCGACACGGGAGGGACGCCGGCCGCCTCGAGCGCCGGCGCTGCCGCCCCAAGGATCCCGGCACCGATACCCAGGGCGAGGCCTTTGAGCGCCGTTGCGGCGTCCAGCGACACCCCGCTGACCGTCGTCAGGAAGTAGAAGTCGGTGATCGTCTGCGTCGTCAGGCGGACGGTTGCGGTCGCCAGCACCCGGCCGACCCCAAGGCCAAGGAGCCCTCCAACAGCCGATACGGCCGCCGCCTCGAGGAGGAACGATACAAAGACCTGCAGCGGGCTTACGCCCAGCGCTGCCAGGATCCCCAGCACGGTCCGTCTGCGCAGGATCGAGAACAGCATCGTGTTGTAGATCAGGAACATCCCAACGACCAGCGCCAACAGGCTGAGCGCGGAGAGATTCAATTGGAAAGCCGAGGCCAACTGCGCCGTGGCCTCCGCTTGCTCGGTTGGCGGCGCCAGACGAAGGTCCGGCGGCAGCCTGCTGGCGATCCCCTTGGCGACCTCGTCCGTCGCCATCACGTCGATCCGGGTCAGCCGGCCGACCATGCCCAGGAGTTCCTGGGCGGAGGCCACATCCATCAGGAGGATGTTGTCCAGACCCGCAAGCTGCAGGGGGTCGGGTGACCGCAGGATCCCAAGCACCGTCAGGGATGCCAGGCGGTCATTCACCTGCACCGTCAGGCTGTCCCCTGGCCGAGCCCCCAGGCGTTCGGCCAGGCGGCTGCTGATCAGCACGGCGCTCGGGTCGAGGTAGAAACGCTCGAAGCCAGGCAAGCTGCCCATCCGGGGAGGCAGAACGGTCTGGAACGATGCGGAAGCGATGGGATCGATCCCAAGGATTTGGACTCCCACCCCACCCTGCTCGACCAGGATGCCATAGCCCTCGACCACCGGCGTCGTGGAGCGAACCCCCCATTCGGCGCGCGCCTGGCGGTAGACTGCTTCCGGGACGCCCGACGGTCCCCCGACGATCACGTGCGTCGCTCTTCCGGCTACGGCATCGGTGCTGAGGGCGAAGGCGCGTCTGGCACTCTCGTTCGCCAGGTCGATCGCCACGACGACGGCCACCCCGAGGGCAACCCCCAGAACCATCAGGGCGGTGTACCCCGCCCGGCGGGCAGACTCACGCCAGGCAAGACGCATCAGAGCAGGGTTCAGCATCGCAGCGCCTTGGAGCAGGTGCGGGACAGGGACCCCACCTTATGCCGCGGCGGTTGTGAGATCCGTGTCGGGGACAAGCAGACCATCCTCGAGCATCACGTGCCGGTCGGCCAGGAGAGCGATCCGGCGGCTGTGGGTCACGACCAGCAGTGTCTTGCGCTGTCCGCGGGCCAGCCGGGTGAGCAGTTCCATGATCCGTTCTCCGGATTGGCGATCGAGATTCCCTGTGGGCTCATCCGCCAGGACGAGAGGCGGATCACGCAAGAGCGCACGGGCGATCGCCACTCGCTGCTGCTCGCCTCCCGACAAGCGATCCGGGAACTCCGCCGCGCGTGCAAGCAGGCCGACCTCGTCCAGCACGGCGCGGCTTGCGGAAGTCGCCGCTCCCACCGGCTGGCCTGCCAGCTCGGCCGGCAGGCGCACGTTCTCCAGGACCGTCAGCGTCGGGATCAGGTGGAAGAACTGGAAGACGAAGCCGATCATGTCGCGGCGGAACCGGCTTCGCTCGCTCGCCCCCATCCGGTTCACGCAGATGTCGGCGACGCGAATGTCACCCGAGGTCGGGAGGTCGATGCCGGCAAGCAGGTTGAGCAGGGTGCTCTTGCCGCTTCCGCTGCGCCCGCGGATCGACACGAACTCGCCTTGGGCGACCACGGCCGTCAGCCCCTGGAGGACGACACGCTCCTCGCCCGCCTGCACGAAGACCTTGCTGACGTTCTCCAGCCGGATCAACGGCGCCGGCGGTTGGCTGTTCAAGATGCCGCCCCGAGCTGCGTGGTGACGCCCCGTCGCTTGCCGCCCGCTCCCCGCGCTCCAACCGGGCGGCGGGCCCTTCGGTGGGCCCTCGGCCATCGGCGGGGGTCCATCTACCTTCCCATCAACGGGCCCGCCGAACCCACTGCGGGTGAGGCCCGCTCGGCGAATTGGGCGAAGTTCTGGTGGAACTGCGCCGCCAGGGCGCGGGCCTTCATGTCGTAGCCGGCGTCATCGGCCCAGGTGCGCTTGGGATCGAGCACCTCGTCCGGCACCTCCGGACAGCGCACCGGCACTTGCAGTCCGAAGTAGGGCTCCGCACGAGTGGCTACATCCTTGAGGGCGCCGGTCAGCACGGCCCGGATCATCGCACGCGTATAGGGCAGCGGCATGCGCCTGCCGGTTCCGAACGGCCCGCCGGTCCAGCCGGTGTTCACCAGCCACACCTGTGCGGCGTGCGCCGCCAGCTTCTCACCCAGCAGGCGGGCATACGTCGCAGGAGGCAGGGGCAGGAAGGGAGCCCCAAAGCATGTCGAGAAGGTCGCCACCGGCTCGGCGCCCAGGCCCTTTTCGGTGCCCGCCAGCTTGGAGGTGTAGCCGGACAGGAAGTAGTACATGGCCTGATCGGGGGTCAGCCGCGCCAGCGGAGGGAGCACACCGGAGGCATCCGCCGTCAGAAAGAAGATGTGAGTCGGGTGGCCGGCCCGCCCTTCGGGCACGTGGTTGTCGATGAAGCCGATGGGATAGGCCGCCCGCGTGTTCTCGGTCATGCCCGCATCATCGAAGTCCATCCGCCGGGTGCGGACGTTGACGGCCACGTTCTCGAGCACCGTCCCGAAGCGGCGCGTCGCCTGCCAGATGAGGGGCTCCAGGTCGGCGCGCAGGTTGATGGTCTTGGCGTAGCACCCGCCCTCGATGTTGAAGACCCCGTCGTCACCCCAGCCGTGCTCGTCGTCGCCGATCAGGCGCCGCTCCGGGTCGGAGGAGAGCGTCGTCTTGCCGGTGCCGGAGAGCCCGAAGAACAACGCCGCCGCGCCGTCCCCGCCGACGTTGGCCGAGCAGTGCATCGACAGCACGCCGCGCTTCGGCAGCAGGTAGTTCATGACGGTGAAGACAGCCTTCTTGATCTCCCCGGCGTACGAGCTGCCGCCGATCAGGATCAACTTCTTCTCCAGGTTGAGAACGATGAAGACCTCCGAGTTGGTGCCGTCCTCCTCCGGGATGGCGTGGAAGCGCGGGGCATCGAGGATCGTGAACTCGGGCACGTGCGCCGCCAGCGCCTCAGGCTCCGCGCGCAGGAAGAGGTTGCGGGCGAACAGACTGTGCCAGGCATACTCGGTGATCACTCGGATCGGGAGGCGGTACTGCGGATGCGCCCCGGCGTAGGCGTCCTGAATGTAGACGTCACGGCCCTGAAAGTAGGCGCGCATGCGCAGGTGCAGCCGCTCGAAGGCCTCGGGCGCCATCGGGCGGTTGACCTTGCCCCACCAGATCTCCGCCTCGGTGCCGGGCGTGCGCACGATGAACTTGTCGTTCGGGGAACGGCCGGTGTGATGCCCGGTGCGAACGATGACAGGACCGAGATGCGCCAGCTGGCCTTCCTGCCGCTGGACGATGCGCTCGACCAGCATGGGAGACGGCAGCGTCCAGTATTCCAGGTTGAGATTCGTCAGTCCGTGATGGCTCAGATCGTGGTTGCTGGGATACCCGATGGCATTGGCCATGTGCGCACCTCCTTCTCATCGAGACACCGGGGGCGGGGCGAATCCCCAGCGGCCCGGCACGAGCGATGTCCCTACTCCCGCTCTTTGGCGGCTTCCCACAGCCGGTCCATCTCCCCGGCGCTCAGCGACGGCAGCGGCCGGCCCGACCGATGCGCTTCGGCCTCCAGGTGCGCGAAGCGCACCCGGAAGCGCTCTGCTGCTCGCCGCAGCGACGCCTCCGGATCGATGTCCAACCAGCGGGCGTAGTTGACGACGGCGAAGAGCAGGTCGCCCATTTCGTCCGCCTGCCGTTCCGCCCCCTTGGCGGTGAGCAGTTCGTTGAGCTCTTCGCCCACCTTCTCCAGCACGCCCTCCAGCGCCGGCCAATCGAATCCCACCCGCGCCACCCGGCGCTGCACCTCCGCCGCCTGCGCCAGCGCAGGCAGGCCCACGGGCACACCGTCCAGCAGGCCTTTGCCTTCGCCGGCCTCGGCCCGCTCGGCCTGCTTGAGGGCCTCCCAGTTCTGGAGCACGTTTTCGACGCCCTCGACCTTCACCTGGCCGAACACATGCGGATGCCTGCGGACGATCTTGTCGTTGATTCCGCCGATGACATCCGCCATGCGGAAGTCCCCGGACTCGGAGGCGATCTGAGCCTGCAGGACGATCTGCAGAAGCAGGTCGCCCAGCTCTTCCTTCAGCGCAGGCAGGTCGTCGGCGTCCAGCGCGTGCAGCGCCTCGTAGGACTCTTCCATCAAATGCGGAGCCAGCGACTGGTGGGTCTGCTCCCGGTCCCACGGACAGCCGTCCGGGGCGCGCAGGTGGGCCACCGTCTCCTGGAAGGCTTCGAGCGAATCATGCCGGGCGCCGGGTGGGATGTAGAGCGAGGTGCGCAGTCCGATCCCCGGGCTGCGATCGAGCTCATGGAGTGGCAGCGGCTCGAGCCGCGCCTCCTCGGTCCCGGCGGCATGCACCAGCGTGACGAGGTGGTCGTCCGGGTAGGCATTCATCAACGTCAGCTTGACATCGGCCGCCACGGCGGGCGAGTACAGCTGCCCGAGAAGCGCCGGCCGGTCGGTGGAAAGCGGCGGATGATGCCCGGCGGCTACCGTGAGCGCATCGGTCACCTGCAACCCGTCGAGCGCGTCCAGGCCGAGCGCGGCCAGGGCGGGTTCGATGAAGGACACGCCGGGGATGATGGCGAAGGGCAGGCCGGCCTGGGCCGCAGCCTGGCGGACAAGCGCAACGCTGGCCTCGCCCACACAGGCGTCGCCGGGGACGGCATAAATGACCCCCTCCGGCCGCCGGGCCAGATCGATGAGACGGGCAGCGATCTCGGAATACACGGCGGCGAAGTCCTCGGCCGCTTCGTAGACGGTATCGAAGGACTCGAGACGCACGGACGAAGGGAGCCCGGCCACAGCCGGGTGGCGCCGCGTGCGCAGGTAGGCCTCGCCCTGTTCGCCGATGAGCCGAACTGCGCTCAACGTCAAGAGCGCGGGATCTCCTGGTCCAAGCCCGACGACCGTTACTCCAGGCGCCACGGTCACCTCCGGAATAACACGACCGGCCAGGGAAGCCCCCTTCCCCGGCCGGATGACCGACGACGCGGGGGCATGCCCCCGTGGCCGGACTAGCGCTTGGTGTAGGTCGGCGCCTTGCGCGCCCGCTTGAGGCCCGGCTTCTTGCGTTCCTTGGCGCGGGCATCCCGCGTCAGGTGTCCACCGTCGCGCATCGAGGTGCGCAGCTCGGGGTCCATCGCCACCAGGGCGCGGGCCAGGCCGTGGCGCACGGCACCGGTCTGCCCGGTCACGCCACCCCCCTCCACCTTGACGGTGATGTCGAGCTTGCCCTCCAGCCCGGCCACACGCAGCGGGGCCACGATGGCCTCCGCATCGCCGGTGCGGGGGAAGTACTCCTGGAGCCCCTTCTCGTTGACCACGATCTTGCCGCTGCCGTTGACGATGCGGACCCGAGCGTGGCTGGACTTCCTGCGGCCGATCCCTTCGAAATACGTTGCCATTCGCCTTGCCTTCCTCTCCGCCGCGGCTGCGGCGGGTTATGCCTTGACCGGGGTCTGCGCCTGGTGCGGGTGCTCGCTGCCTGCGTAGACCTTGAGGTGCCCCAGCAGGGCGCGTCCGTAGCGGTTCTTGGGGAGCATGCCGCGCACGGCGGCCGTGATGACGCGCTCGGGGTGCTTCTGAAGCTGTTCGCGCAAGCTGATCTTCTTGATGCCACCCGGGTACCCGGAGTGGCGGTAGTAGAACTTGTCGTCCAGGCGCTTGCCCGTAACCGTCACTTTCTCGGCATTGATGATGATGACGAAGTCACCGGTATGCGCGCCGGGGGTGAAGGTCGGTTTGTCCTTGCCCAGCAGCGAGCGCGCCACGCGGGTGGCCAGCCGGCCCAGGTTCTGTCCCTCGGCATCCACAACGAGCCACTGGCGAGCGATCTCACCAGCCTTGGGGTAGTAAGTCTTCTGCACGTCCAACTCCTCGCCTTCTATCCAGATCCTTCGTTATCGATCGCCTTCTCTGCGTACTCGACCGCCTCCAGGCACAGCCCGTGCGGCGGGGCGAGCTTGTCCTGCCACCGCAGCGTCGGGTCCGCTACCAGCTCCGCCAGCGTGCCGGGTGGCTTGTGGTCGAGCCCGACGGACACCAGCGCCGCCACCAACCGGCGCACCATGTGCTGCAGGAAGGCATCGGCCTGGATCAGGAACGACAGGCCGTTCGGCTCTGCCTGCCAGCGTGCTGTGAACACCTCGCGCCGGGTGTGCCCGCCGGGGATGGGCGCTTGCCCGAAGGCGGCGAAGTCATGCCGCCCGAGCAGCGCCTGCGCTTCGGCGTTCAGCACGGGCAGATCCGGCCCGGGCCACAGCCGCCAGGCAAAGCGCTCGGCCAAGGGATCCGGCCAGGCGTCGACCAGGATCCGGTAGGCGTAGGTGCGCCGCCGGGCCGAGAACCGCGGGTGGAAGCCGTCCACTGCCAGCTCGGTGCTGCGCACCGCCACGTCCGCCGGAAGGTTGGCGTTCAGGGCGCGGCTGAGCGTCTCGGCCGGGTGGCGCCAGGCCAGGTCGTAGGCGATCACCTGGCCGCGAGCGTGCACGCCGGCGTCGGTCCTTCCCGCCGCCAGCAGGCTGGCGCCGGTCCAACCGACGGCGTGGAGCGCGTCCTCCAGGACGCCCTGCACGGTCGGCAGGCCGGGAGCCAGGCGCTGAAAGCCCTGGTAGCCAGTGCCGTCGTAGGCGACGATCGATTGGTAAGTTGCCATGGGCGGGCACCTGTGTCGGCGCGCGCCTGCCGTGCGGCCGGGCCGCCGGCTACTCCTCGACCAGCTCGAGGATGACCATCTCCGCCGCGTCGCCCAGGCGAGAGCCGACCTTGATCACGCGGGTGTACCCGCCGGGCCGTTCGGCGTAGCGCTTGGCGATGTCGTCGAAGAGCTTCTTGACGATCTGCGGATCGTTCAGCTTGGCGGCTGCCAGGCGCCGGGCGTGCACGGCCTTGGCCTCGCCAGCAGCATTGCCGCGTTTGGCGGACGTGATCATGCGCTCGGCCTGGCCGCGAATGGCCGCCGCCTTGGCGCGCGTGGTGCGGATCTTCTCCGTCCGCAAGAACTCGGTGACCAGGTTGCGGCGCAGCGCCGTGCGGTGCCCGCTCGATCGCCCGAGGTGAACCCCTGCTACTCGATGTCTCATGACGCTTGCTCCGCCTCGGCGGCGGCAGCCGGCTCACCCGCTTCCTCCAGGTAGCCCTTCTCCCGCAGCCGTTCTTTCAGCTCGTCGAGGCTCTTCTCGCCGAAGTTCCGGATGGAGAGCATCGCCTCCGGACCCTTCTCGAGCATGTCCAGCACCTCGCCGATGGTGGTTATTCCCGTTCGCTTGAGCGAGTTGAAGACCCGCACCGAGAGGTCGAGGTTCTCGATCGGGATGTCGTACATCTCGCTGGCCTTCTTGGGCGCCTCTTCGTGCGCCGCGGCGGCCATCAGACTCTCCTCGGTGACCCCGGCGATGTCGCGCAGGTGCGCCATCAGGATCTGGGCGCTGCGGCTGATGGCCTGCTCCGGCTTGAGCGTGCCGTCCGTCCAGACCTCCATCATGAGCCGGTCGTAGGAGGTGTCCTGGCCGACGCGCGCCCGTCCCACCTCGAAATGCACACGCCGCACCGGGCCATAGATCGCGTCGGTCGGAAGCTCGCCGATGGGCAGGCGGCCGCGCTCGTCCGAAGGCGAGTAGCCGCGGCCGCGGCCGACGGTCATTTCGATCTCCAGCCGCGCTTTGTCGTCATCCACCGTGAACAGGTACAGCTCCGGGTTGACGATCTCGACCTCGGCCGGGGCCAGGATGTCGGCCGCGGTGACCACACCCTCGCCCTGGACTTCCAGGCGCAGGCGCGCCGTCTCGCCTTCGTGCAGCATCAGGCGCAGCTGCTTGACGTTGAGCATCACCTGCAGGACGTCTTCGCGCACGCCCGGGACATCCGAGAACTCGTGCGAGACGTCGGTGATGCGAATCGACGTCACGGCTGCGCCTTCCAGCGACGAGAGCAGGATGCGGCGCAGGGCATTGCCGAGCGTGATCCCGTAGCCGCTCTCGAGCGGGCTGATGATGAACTTGCCGTAGTTGCGAGCCACGGCTTCGCGCTCGATCTTGGGCATGACCATGGTGCCGGTAACTGACACGTTCGCCCTCCAGGACGCGTGACCCCCTGCGGGGCCGCGCGCGCCAACCGTGAGGCTAGCGCGAGTAGAACTCGACGATCAACTGCTCGTGCAGGCTGGCGTCGATGTCGGTCCGTTCCGGGACCTGGACCATTCGGCCCGAAAGGCCCTTCACATCCCGCTCCAGCCAGCGTGGCACGGTGCGGCTCTCGGCTGCCGCCGGCAGATCCTTGAAGTAGGCCCGGGTGCGCGAGCCGGCGCGCACTTCCAGCACGTCGCCCTGGCGCACGATCATCGACGGGACGTCCGTGCGGCGGCCGTTGACGCTGAAGTGGCCGTGCGAGACCAGCGTGCGGGCATGCGCTCGACTCTCCGCAAACCCCAGCCGGAAGACGACGTTGTCCAGCCGGCGCTCGAGCAGCTGCAGCAAGTTCTCGCCGGTCACGCCGCGCTTGCTCAGCGCCTCGCGGTAGTAGCGGCGGAACTGCTTTTCCGTGACGCTGTAGACGCGGCGCGCCTTCTGCTTCTCGCGCAGCTGGCGGCTGTAGTCGGAGATGCGCTTGCGGCGGAACTGGGCGTCGCGCCCGTGGTCCCCCGGGGGAAAACCCCGGCGCTCAAAGGCGCACTTCGGCGTGTAGCAGCGCTGGCCCTTGAGGAACAGCTTCTCGCCCTCACGCCGGCAGAGCTTGCAGACCGGATCGGTGTACTTCGACATCGTGGTTCGGTTCCTTCCTGACTAGACGCGGCGCTTCTTGGGCGGCCGGCAGCCGTTGTGCGGCACAGGTGTCACGTCGCTGATCGACCGCACGCGAATGCCCGAGCCCTGGATGGCGCGGATGGCCGCCTCCCGGCCGGGGCCGGGTCCCTTCACGAACACGTCGACTTCCTGCAGCCCGAACTCGGACGCCGCCGCCAGGGCCGTTTCGGCCGCCATGCGGGCGGCATAGGGCGTGCTCTTGCGCGAGCCTTTGAACCCGCCCGCCCCGGCGCTGCCCTGGACCACGGCGTTGCCCTGCGTGTCGGTGATCGTTACGATGGTGTTGTTGAAGGTCGCGTGGACATGGGCCTGCCCATGCGACATCGTGCGGCGCGTCTTGCGGGTGGTGCTCGCCCGGCGTGTGCTCTTGGTTCCCTGTGCCATGATCCCTCTGTCCTTGCTCTCTCGAGGTTCCGTGCTTCTCCGCAGGCCGTCGGCGGCGGTTCAGCCGCGCGGGAGGAAGGATCCCCGCCCGCCGGCCGCAGGCCCGCTGGAGGTCGCCCGGACTACTTCTTCTTGGCCCCGCGTCGCCGGCCGCGTCCGGCCACCGTCTTCTTGGGGCCCTTGCGCGTACGCGAGTTCGTGCGGGTGCGCTGACCGCGCGCCGGCAGATTCCGGCGGTGGCGCAGGCCCCGGTAGCAGCCGATGTCGATCAGGCGCTTGATGTTCATCTGCGTCTCACGGCGCAGGTCGCCTTCGACCGTCATTCCCTGGCCGATGAAATCGCGCAGGGCCGTGACCTCTTCTTCGGTCAGGTCCTTGATCCGACGCGCCGGCTCGATGCCGGTGGCGGCCAGGATCTTGCGCGACATCGGGCGGCCGATGCCGTGAATGTAGGTCAGCCCGACCTCGACTTGCTTGTCACGCGGTAGATCGACGCCTTCAATACGTGCCATGATGCCCTACCCCTGTCGCTGCTTGTGCCGCGGGTTCTCGCAGATCACGAGGACCTTCCCGTGCCGGCGGACGATCTTGCACTTGGGACAACGCTTGCGAACGGACGACGTCACCTTCATGTCCGCTTAGCCTCCACCTCTCGCACGGCCGCCGACGAGCGGCCGACGAAGTAATCATTATACGCCGCAGCGGGCAGCCCGTCCAGATCCTGTTCAAGCGTCGTCAGGATCCGCGGGCCGTCTGCCGTTACGGCCACGGTGTGCTCGAAATGCGCCGTCCGCCGCCCGTCACGCGACGCCACGGTCCACTGGTCGCGCAGGATGCGCGTCTCCGGCCCGCCGGCGAGCACCATCGGCTCCAGCGCCACCGTCATGCCGGGCTTGAGCGGCTGACCGGTGCCGGCCTTGCCGTAGTTCGGCACCTGCGGGTCCTCGTGCATCGCCCGCCCCACCCCGTGGCCCGTATACTCCCGGACCACGTTGAAACCGGCACGCTCCACCACGCTCTGAATGGCGGCGCCCACATCCCCTGTCCGGTTCCCCGCGCGCATGCGCTCGATCCCGGCGAACAGCGCCGCGCAGGTCACCTCGAGCAGCCGCTGCGCTTCCTCGGCGATCTCGCCGACCCCGACGGTGATGGCCGAGTCCCCCACGAAGCCATCCACCACCGAGCCGCAGTCGATGGAGACGATATCCCCGGCTTGCAGCCGACGCGGCCCGGGGATGCCGTGCACCAGCTCGTCGTTCACCGAGATGCACGTCGCCGCCGGATACGGATAGGGCCCCGGATACCCCAGGAAGGCCATCCCCGCCCCGTGCTTGCGCAGCACCTCGACCGCGGCGGCGTTCACGTCGGCTGTGGTGACCCCCGGCCGCACGGCCGCAACCGCCGCCGCCAGCGCCTGCGCATTGACCCGGCCGGCCGAGCGCATGGCCTCCAGATCGTGCGCCGTCTTGATCACCACACCCCGGTGCCAGGCCATCCGCTATTCCAGGCGCCCCTTCAGCGCCGCCATCATCGAAGCCGTCACGCCGGCTTCCGGCTGGCCGCCGTCGATCTCCACCAGCAGGCCCGCCCCGCGGTAGTGCTCGATCAACAACTCGGTTTGGGCGCGGTACACACCCAGACGCCGTAGAACCGTCTCTTCCTTGTCATCGTCCCGCTGGATCAGCTCGGAGCCGTCCAGGTCGCACACCCCCGCGCTCTTCGGCGGGTGGTTGCGTTCGTGGTAGATGTGTCCCTGTGCCCGGCACGTCCAGCGGCCGGTCAGGCGCCCGACCAGCACGGACTCCGGCACCCGCAGGTAGACGACTGCGCGCACAGCCCCACCCAGGTCCTGCGTCAGCCGCGCCATCGCTTCAGCCTGGGCCGGCGTACGCGGAAAGCCGTCCAACAGCGCGCCGCCTTGGGCATCCGTCCGCGAGAGCCGCTCGCGGATCATGGCGATGGTCACTTCGTCCGGTACGAGCTGCCCGCGGGATATGTACCCGTCGGCCAGCGTGCCCAGTTCGGTCTTGCCCCGCATGTTCTCGCGGAACAGGTCTCCGCTCGATACATGCGGTACATCCAGCTGCTGGCTCAGGTGAGCCGCCTGCGTTCCCTTCCCCGCCCCTGGCGGGCCGAGCAGGACCAGATAGGTTCGCACGTCTAGTGCACCAGCACCGCCTGGTCGTAGCCGCGCAGCTTCAGCTCCGCTTCGATCGAGCGGTAGACATCGCGCACTACGCCGACGACGATCAGCAAGCCGGCGGACGTCACCAGCAGCGTGCTGCTGCCGGAGCCAAGCGTCGGCCAGAAGAGTCCGACCAGGAACGGCATCACGGCCACGATGCCCAGGAAGAGGGCCCCGGGGAAGGTGATGCGCCGCAAGACGCGCGTCAGGTAGCGCTGCGTCGGGGCGCCCTTGGTCACGCCCGGGATCTGCGCGCCGGCGCGCTTCAGGTTCTCGCCATAGTTCTGCTGGGCGA
>Ga0194126_10010571_pt1 | contig 12066 bp, 14 predicted proteins | sample TA2KigC150mmetaG_FD_148641 | JGI IMG/M metagenome (GOLD analysis project Ga0194126, IMG submission 148641) | Freshwater microbial communities from Lake Tanganyika, Tanzania - TA2015035 Kigoma Deep Cast 150m | ecosystem: Environmental > Aquatic > Freshwater > Lake | place: Tanzania: Lake...
GATTCACAAGTTGGGGACTTGAGGACAGCGAGTTCAGTGTTCGGGCACACAATGCTGGCATGCGCGTCATGCGCGCGCGCGCATCGACCACCGTCCTCCACCTCTGGCACAAGGAGGGTCGCGGCACGATTGCACAAGCGAATCACGCGCTTCTCGAGGAGGCGATCGCACAGCGCCTCACGCGCACGGAACACGGACTCCGGTGCGCAGCAGTGTCCACCTGATTCCCCCATCGGGCTCACACGAATGCGGTGATACACGCGAACGGACTCAGGGTGCGTATATCGAAAGAGACGCATCTCATGCCGAAGCGGACGCTTGAGGGTGATTGCAGTGGCGGGGCTGACATGAACATTGATCGTGTAGGCAGCTCGTACACGTTCACAATGATTCCGATGCGAATTGGGTTGGAGGCCTGAAGCCTTCTGCCGCGGAACGCGGGCTTTGAGGCGATTCGATTTGGTACTACTCTCCCTATGGCCGATGCGAACACCGAGAAAGCGGAATCGATTATTCGAAAGCTGCGTAGGCGTCTGTACCGCGCACTTGGTATCAAGAGACACAAGTGGGCCTACGAGCGGCAACCACTGGTCGATCTGACTCGGCTCCTCGGGGGCGACTTCCGGCGCTCTCCATTCGAGAGCCCCATCGACCTCAGAAGAGACTTGGCGCGCTATGGCATTGTGGCACGAGGCATCATCCATGTGGGGGCACACCGAGGTACCGAAGTTGATCTTTACCGTGCCATGGGATTCCAAGACGTGCTGTTCGTCGAGGCGAATCCGCAACTGATTCCAGATCTGCAAGCTTTGGCCAGTCGCTCTCCAGGTGTGCGCATCGCCCATGCCGCCATCACGGATCACAACGGTTCGGTTCGCCTGCGATTGACCTCGATGGATCAGAGCAGTTCGATCTTGCCGTCAAGTATCACCGCAAAATCTACCCCGGAATTCGAGAAGTTGGTTTCACGGAAGTACCTGCACGAACGCTTGACCAGCTCCTTGTTGACTTGGGCCTGGACTCGAGTCGCTTCAATGTTCTCGCGCTGGACAAACAGGGTGCTGAACTGCAAGCGCTTCGCGGTGCCCCGCACCTTCTGAGACAGATTGAGGCGGTCTTGACCGAGTTCTCAACGGTCCAGCTGTACGAAGGCTGTGCCCTTCTTCCCGAACTGGACACCTTTCTCGGGGGTCTCGGACTCAATCGATGTGCGCAGAGCCATCCCTGGCATCCCACGTGGGGGGACGCTCTCTTCGTCCGTCGACCCGCCGTTTCGATGACCACGCTTGGGTCGAATGGCAGGTTCGGCAATCAACTCTTTCAGTATGCCTTTCTGAAACTCGCGTGTGAGGCACAGAGATTCGCTCTTCAGGTACCAGACTGGATGGGTCGAGACATCTTTGGGCTGGACGATCCGCCCCCCGTGCGACCTCTGCCGAGAGTGCGTCAAGGTGGCATCGACCTCGAGGGACACGGTCCCTTCCTGGCCCACCCGGAGCGTTGGCTTACGGGAGAGGAGGCTGTAGAGGCAGACTGCGATCTTTGGGGATACTTTCAACTCCACGGCGCGGTGCTGGCCTCGCGCCGTGAGGCGATGAATCGGATGTTTGAGCCAGTACCCGCGCTCGCTCAGCGGCTGAACTCATGTGTGGCCCGACTCCGATCGATTTGTCCATCGGTAACGGCCATCCACGTGCGACGTGGTGACTTCGGATACGGCCCGTTCTTTCGAGCCCCAAGCAGTTGGTACGCAAAGTGGCTGGACACAGTCGCACCTGTCTCCCCTGCGTACCTCGCGTCGGATGAACTCAGCTCGCTGTGCGACTCGTTCAAAGGCCGACGGATCATCACTGCCCGTGATGTTTCCGATATGCCGGCAGAGCTTGATTGGCTCCTGGATTTCCATGTCTTGCGGCAGGCGGAGCAGGTAGCCATCTCGAACAGCTCCTTCTCGTTCATGGCAGCGTTGCTCAACCAAAACCTCCGAAAAGCCGGTCGACCCTGCGTCAAGTCCTGCGGCATTATCGATTTCGATCCCTGCAACGCCCCGGTGTTGCTGCGGCCCGAGATGGACTCCCATCAGCACGCTTCGCTCACCGCACTTGACGCTTTCGAACGCGATGGCTCATAGAGCTTGTGCACATCGAGTCCGCGGTACAGCGGCGGACATGCGATCAGGAGTTTCTGATAGAGCAGTCTCAGGCATGCGGATCGCAATCTCCAGCTGAACGAGCTACGTGCCGAGCGGCCGAAACGAGCCTGAAGCATGTCGTGCTCCTTGCGCCCTACGTGGGACAACTGCCGCGTCTTGGTCGCGTCATGCTTTCGGTAGGCGGCGAGACAATGCCGAACCGTCTTCGGCACGATGCCATGCGTGACCATGCGTAGCCAGTACTCCCGGTCTAGACAGAACTGCATGGTCTCGTCGAGTGATCCAATTCGATCGACAACCCTCCTCCGCCAGAACACACTGGGTTGGAAGATGGGCGCATCAGCCAGCACGGCGTCTGCCGTGAGTTCCGGGAACACCCACCGCCTTCGGATCTTTCCGGCTTCGGACATCATCACGCCCCAACCGCAGATCACCTGCACCGATGGATCTCTGAAGGCATATGCAACGCGATCGAGCGCCCTTGGGAGCAGCATGTCATCGCTGTTGAGCCAGCCGACGATCTCCCCCGTGGCACGCGCCAGCCCCTTGTTGATGGCATGCGCCTGACCGCGATCGCGCTCGCTGCACCACCAAGCGACGCTGTCTCCAAACGAGCGGATGACATCCACGCTACCGTCCGTGCTGCCGCCATCCACCACGAGATACTCGACCTCTGGATACTGTTGTTCCAACACGCTGCGCATGGTCCAACCTAGGTAACGCGCCTGCTCAAAGCTTGGCGTAATGACCGTGATGCGCGGCAATCGCACGGGATCCATGGGCCCGTGCGACTCTACCAACAGCACCGATTCGAATCTCTAGACTGCACGGATGCGGCTTCTTGTGACAGGCGGTGCCGGATTCATCGGCACAAACTTTGTCCGAATGCTGCTGCGCGAACGCTCGGCTTGGCACGTCACGAATCTCGATGCGCTGACCTACGCCGGACGACGCGAAAATCTCTCGGAGTTCGAGGACCAGTCGGGAAGCTATCGCTTCGTCCATGGGGACATCCGTGACCAGATCTTGGTCCGAACCCTGCTTGCCGAGATCGACGCGGTCGTGCACTTTGCGGCTGAATCCCATGTCGATCGCTCCATCCGCGATGCGACGTCCTTCATCTCGACCAACGTGGATGGCACCCGAAGCCTGCTTGATTCGCTTCGAGAGGTACGACCGCGGGCACGATTCATCCATGTTGGTACCGACGAGGTCTACGGCGACCTCCCGATCGATCGGCCGGACCTGCGATTCACCGAGACCACACTGCTCGCACCACACAGCCCGTACTCGGCCAGCAAGGCTGCGTCCGACCTGCTTGTGCTCGCCTACCAACACACCTTTTCAGTCGACGCTTGTGTCACGCGATGTACGAACAACTTCGGACCTTATCAGTTTCCCGAGAAGGTGATTCCTCTTTTTACAACGAGGCTGCTCTCGGGTCAGTCCGTACCGCTGTATGGAGATGGACGCAACGTGCGAGACTGGCTGCATGTGGAGGATCACTGCGAGGCGATTCTGCGCGTTCTCGAGCATGGCCATTCGGGTCATATCTACAACATCGGCGGCAACAATGAACGCAGCAATTTGGAACTGACACACGCCCTGCTGCGGCTGACGGGCCGAGACGAGCGATTCATAGAGCGTGTTCCGGATCGTCTGGGTCATGACCGCCGATACGCAATCGATGCATCGAAGATGAAGGAGCAACTCGGGTGGCGACCAAGTCGAAGCGCGTGGCCTGAAGGCCTCGAAGCGACCGTTCGTTGGTACCGCGAGAACGAATCTTGGTGGAGACCACTCCTGGGAAAACATTCCTCTTGACTGAAGGAGTTAGGCCTTGCAACCAACCGTGCCAACTATGACAGAATCCCAGACGCTGAACCCCCATGGTCGCAGGGGCATCCTGCTCGCGGGAGGCGCCGGCACCCGGTTGGCTCCCGCAACGCTGGCGGTGAGCAAGCAGATCTTGCCGATCTACGACAAGCCCATGGTGTACTACCCGCTCACCATGCTGATGCTGGCCGGTATCCGCGAGATTCTGGTGATTTCGACCCCGCGTGATGTGCCGATGTTCCGAGCGTTGCTTGGAGACGGTTCGCGCTGGGGCATGCGCCTCGAGTACGCGATACAGCCCGAACCCAAGGGAATCGCAGAGGGCTTTTTGATTGCGGAGCAGTTTCTTGCTGGTCAGCCGGCGGCGCTGGTACTCGGAGACAACATCTTCTTCGGCATGGGCCTTGGCGAGCGCCTTGCAGCCACCAACCGTCGTCGAGATGGCGCGACGGTGTTTGCCTATCCGGTCTCGAACCCATCCGATTTTGGCGTCATCGAGTTCGACTCGCGTGGCGTGGCGATTCGGATCGAGGAAAAGCCGCGAGCGCCCCGATCCCGATTCGCGGTGACTGGTCTCTACTTCTATGGAGCAGACGTCATCGAGGTGGCGCGGAAGGTGCGTCCGAGTGCGCGCGGAGAACTCGAAATCACGAGCGTGAATCAGGCCTACCTTGAGCGCGGGCAGTTAACTGTCGAGAGTCTGGGGCGTGGCGATGCTTGGCTCGACACCGGCAGCTTCGAGGGCCTCATGAATGCGAGTCACTTCGTCGCCACCATCGAGGCACGACAAGGTCTGAAGATTGGCTGCCCCGAAGAAGTCGCGTTCCGAATGGGCTTTATCGGCTCTGAACAGTTGCGTGCGCTTTCGATGAGCCTCCAAGCCAGTCCCTATGGCCGCTACCTCGCGGAGTTGGCAGAAGCCACACCCTCGACCTAGTCGGTGCCCGATCGCAACGGCACTACCTTGCCGCTATCCGACTGGCGAAGAGCACTTCGAATCGCGCGTCGGAGCAGGCGAAGCGCGCTGGTGGGACGCGACCAGATTCTCGGAGCGCTCGCCTGAGCTTGGAATGGAATTCCGACCCGTTCCAATTCTGTGATCGCGTCGTTCAGATCTGCGAGATAGGGACGATAGAGTCCGCGCATCGCAGGTCGCGGAATCGCATAATTCCCGAGATTGACGGCCGTTCGGGACACGAGGCGCAGGCCATGGAAGTGGTGGAAGACGGACCTGCCGAATGGAAATCGCGTCAGGTTCCAGGGAGCAAGCGTGAGTTCCTGATCTTCCAGCACATGCACCAGCGACGGAAAGCGATCAGGCCAGTCATCAAGGTACTTCTGGTCGCCGAACAGTCCACCCTCTGCACGCGCATGGCACCACTCCAAACAGCGCGCCTCCCACCATGAGCGGACGGGCTCACACGCACCACGAACGAAACTCATGAATTGCACGCAGTACTGGCCGCTTATGTCCGAATGATCGTGCTCGGGCGCAAAGGCGTGGTCCGTGATCAGCACCGCCTTGCCGGATTGCTCAAGTTCTCGAAAGATCGCATCTGGTCGTCGCCGGAACCACAGATCGGCATCGATATAGGTCACACGTTCGACCGATGAATCCGCCTCGAAGACAAACCGCGGCGCCCAGGGCGTAAGGGTCCAGCAATATTCGACGAACGTCCGCGAGGGACGGATGGCGCGCAATTCTGGTGTCTCGATGTTGGCAAGTTTCAGGGTGGTCACATTCGGCAGATCCAGTCGGGACAAAGCATCATGCGCGAGATCATCCACACAAACCACCCACAACTTGCTTGAACCGACGCTTCGGGTCAAAGACCGCCTTAGAGCAAGGCCCTGCGGCAGGAAGCGCCCATCGAAGATGGTCACGAAGTGTTCGATCACAATTGCTCGAAACGGTTACATGCTTCGATCACCACTCGGACCTCTTCATCGCTCAAATGCGGATGGCACGGAATGGAGAGGCACGTCTGGGCGTGAGATTCACTGCCGTGCAATCCTCGGGGATCTCGCCTCAGATGCAGGCAAGACTCCTGAAGGTGAACCGGAACCGGGTAGTGAATCAGGGTCTGAATACCGCAGGATTCAAGATGAGCCTGCAGGGCCTCCCGTCGTTGGCAACGGATCACGAAGAGATGGTGCACATGCGCCTCTTCTTCCTGCGGGGGATCGAGAAGCTCGATGTCCGGATGGCTGATGCCCTCTCGGAACATCCGGGCGATTACCCGCCGGCGCTGCGTGAACGCTGCAAGCCACGCCAGACGCGCCGAAAGCATGGCTGCGTGAACTTCATCCAATCGGCTGTTCAGACCGATCACGGGATGGTGGTAGCGGACGCTTTGACCGTAGTTCCGCAGCACCCTTGCCCGATCAGCCAGCGATCCATCTTGTGTGACAAGCGCTCCTGCGTCACCGATGGCTCCGAGGTTTTTGGTCGGGTAGAAACTGAAAGCCCCTGCCGAGCCAAAGGTGCCCGCGCTGCGCCCTCGCCAGGAGGCCAAGTGACTTTGTGCGCAGTCCTCCAACAGCATGAGCCCCAGCTTGCCGCACAGATCTTCCCACTGGTCCATATCACGCACTTGACCATAGAGGTGCACGGGCATCACCGCGCGACAGCGCGGACCAATGCAGCGCCGCACACTCGCTGGGCAAAGCAATCCAGTCCCGCACACGATGTCCGCCAACACTGGCTCCGCACCCGCTCTCAGGATGCCCAACACTGTCGCGAAGGCGGTCATCGGCGTTGTCACAACCTCGTGACCGGGCCCGATACCGCATGCTCGAAGCGCAATTTCAATGGCGTCCAAGCCGTTCGCGACGCCCACACAGTGCCCTGCATCGCACGCCGTGGCCCACTCTTGCTCGAATGACTCGACCTCCGATCCGAGGACGTACCAGCCTGAATCGATCACGCGCTTCACCGCAGCAAGCTCTCGCTCCCGCAGCTCGCGAGGCTCTGCACCAAAGTCGTTCATCAGAATCTTGAATCGGGACTTCAACATTCGAGTTCACCCGTTTGATCGTAGATATGGGGTGGGATTCGATAGGTAATACCGAATGGTGCGTAGAAGTCCCTCTTCCAAGGACTGCCGTGCCTCCCAACCCAACTCGTGCTGGATCCGCGCATGATCGCCCGCATAGTCACCGATGTCGATCATCTTTCGATCCTGTGGAAAGGGAACACATTCGAGCTTCGCGCGCAGCCCAAGGTTGCTGGCTACCGACAGCAGTCGCTGCGCCAGTGCGTCCAAACGGATTGGCTCCCTACCGCCAACATTGTAGACCCGACCTCCTGCACGAGCGTCCGCCCCTGCCCGAAGTAATGCATCGACGCAGTCATCAACGAACATCAGATCTCGTCGCTGCGAGCCATCGCCATAGATCTGGATGACCCCTCCCTCAAGTACCCGCCGAATCCAGAGACCGAGGAACATTTGGCGCCCATCCGTGATCCGCATGCCAGGACCGAACGTGTTGGTCAGCCGTAGCACAGTTGACTGGATGCCATGCACACCGTGATACAGCAGGTGGTAGCACTCGGCTGCGAACTTGTTGATTCCATTGACGTCCACGGGCCTTATCGGATGCGCCTCATTCACGGGCAGCTGGTCCGGCCGGCCGTAGACCTGTCTCGTGCTCGTAAACACCACCCGAACCGAAGGGCATACTCGGCGGCATGCTTCCAGAATTCCGACCTGTGCTCGAACGTTGATCTCGAGATCAGCCTGCGGATCGAGCATCGACTCGGCATGTCCCGACTGTGCGGCGAGATTGAAAAGAAACTGCTGGCCGCGAAGAAGTGATTCCATCGACTGTGCATCGCGGATATCCACATGCTCAACCTTTACTCGCGCTCGGATATCAGCGATGTTCTCGAGATTCCCGCCGCCAGAGGGCATCAGCGAGTCCACAATCGTGACCTTGGCACCCATCGAGACAAGCGCACGAGCGAGATTGGATCCGATGAATCCAAGACCGCCCGTGACGAGGATGCGTTGATCGGCGTAGGTGGAGGCGAGACTCACCGCTCGGATCTCATGAAGATTTTTCCCTTCCACTCGGCACGAACATCGAGACGGTCGAGGGCCGGGAACTCGGCCACCACTTCGTATCCATGGCTGCACGCGACATGGTCAATCTGCGCCTCATCGAGAAACCAGCACGGGTAACTCGCCTCGTAGATCGATGCCGGAACGCGCTGGACACGCAATACTGCCCGATCCATCTCCCGATCAAAGCAGGTGCGATCGAGCAGGAGTACTTGTGCATGGATCGAAGCGAGCTCGTCCAGGGCGCGAACGGGATCAGGAAGGTACTGCAGCACGCTTGAAGCAAGCACAACATCCGGCCGATCGTCTCTGCAGGCGTCTTGAAGATCTGTGTGAAACCGCAGGTGCTCGTCCTGTAGGTGCTTGATCCCCGCAGCCACAAAGTGCGGCTGCTCGACGACCCGCCAACGTAATTCCTTCAGGTGTGAGAGGAACCGACGGTGCTGGAAGTACGCCGAGCCCAATGAACCTCCATAGTCGACCACGCGGAGTGCCCCTCCCCTTCGCGCAGCGCTCCAAAGAAGGGCGCTCAAAAGTGGCCACGCGTATTCGGGTTTCGCGAAGTTCACGGAGTCCCGCTCGAAGGCAGCCTCGCCGCGCACGACGCGCATTGCGGATTCCAGGACACGATCAAGGATCTGATCTTGGTGGTAGCCGCCACAGCACCTCTAGGCCTATTCCCATCGCGCATAGTCGCCATGAAATTGGATGGCCGTTCGCGGCTTACCACGCAATGCGCGCATACATCGTCGCAGAATCGGAGGTACCCAGTCATCGCGAACCTGACGAAGATTCATCGGGAACTCCAAAAGAACCTGTCGCGAAACGCGCGCCACCAAGGGCGTCGGACTCGGCCGTGGGTACGTCGGAAGTAGCGTTCAAACGCCAGCTTGCCCAACTCCGATTCGAGGATCTCGATGTCTCCTACCCTGATCGAATCGGCGCTCAGATGCACGTCGTGTACGTCGGTTGTGCCGCAGTGGGTTCCACTCGAATCATTACCGATGTTCTGAACCAGACTCCTACCGGGGTACAGTGTCAGCATATCTGCGAGAAATGCCGACGCATGCCATCGAATCGCCCACGATTCGTTGCGGCCTTCCGCCTTGTCTGCGAGCATCTGCGTATATGGATACGCCCCCCCAAAGTCAAACGCGTTACACAAACTCAACGCTCGTAGCCTCTCGAGCAAGCGTCGAGCGTCACGTTCAAAGATTGACCATGATCTGCGCCAAGTTGACCATCCCCAGCAATCAGCGCCACGCATAAAGAACGTCTCGGGCAACTCCACGTCGACGGGATACACGTATCCATGAATGCTCGCAACGCGGGGCTGTTCGGCGTAGCGATCGAGGCCTGCATTCATGTATGCGAGGAAGAAAGGTGAGAGCACAAGATCGTCTTCGATCACGATGACCCGATCCGAGGCTTCCAGCATGCTGGACACACCCTCAATGATCGACCGCGCTAGGCCTAGATTGCGTTCTTGCATCCTGACCTGAAGGGAGCGAAACCCTCGAATGCTCGAAGCCTGCGTTCGAACCGCGGCGATCGCAGCTGCGTCCGAGTCGGATTTGGGTCCGTCACAGAACACGACAAGATCGCTCGCCGAAGACTCTGTGTTTGCCTGCAGCGACTCCACTGTACGACGTAAGTGGTCTGGGCGCTTGTACGCAAAGAGTGCGATTGGGGCGGGCACGCCTTGAAAGGGTATCGGGCATCAGCGAAGTGATGCAGTATCTGACTGGAGAGGGGCACACCATCTGTTCGCACAACTGTGGAGGAATATTTTCAATCAAGCGACTCCACACTCTGTGGCCAGCGATGGATCCGCAAGTCCCTGGCGAACCCTTTGCGAACGACCTGGCTGGCTTTTATCCGCAACCACCAATGTTGGTATTCTCGAGTTCGGGACGGTGGTGCGTGCTACTCGGACCTCGAGGGTCCGCTTCTGTGGCGCCTCGTCAAAGCACGTGCCCTCAAAGCAACCAGGAGAACGAGACGTTATGCGGAACAGCATGCTGCGCAGATTGAGATTCGCGAAATCGGTGTTTGAAGCTTTGTCTCAACTGGAGTGTCGTGTTGCGACGTGGTGGGCAAGTCGCGCGCATAAACGATTGCTCTCCGTGCAGTGGGGCATTCCACCCCAACCGGAGCACTTTGACCACAATATTGACTTGTTTCATTCTTGGCTGTTGACGCGAAATGCGTTATGGGTAGAGCGCGGCACATTTGGAAGCTTGGCCCTAAAGGGAGGCTCTTTGCTTGAGCTGTCGTGTGGAGATGGCTTCAATGCGAAGAATTTTTATAGCTTGCGCTCAAAGCACGTGATTGCATGTGACTTTGACCCCAAAGCAATCAAGACGGCAAGGACCAAAAACAAAGCATCAAATGTGGATTTTGTGCTGGCTGACATCCGTACGGACATGCCAAAGGGGGTGTTCGATAATGTGGTTTGGGATGCTGCAATCGAGCATTTTACCGAGGAAGAGATCGACAGTATTCTCCTCAATATACGAAGCAGGTTGACAGAAACCGGCATCCTGAGTGGTTACACGATTATTGAAAATATGGCTGGCACAAAGTCGCTCACTCACCATGAGTATGAGTTCAAAGGGAAAGAGGATTTACTGCGATTCTTCAAGCCTCACTTTCGAAACATCACAGTCTTTGAAACTCGGTTTCCAAACAGGCACAACCTCTATTTTTGGGCATCCAATGGACCTGTCCCATTTCGGAGCGCATGGCCGGATGCGCTAACCAGCGGAGCCTCTTAGGTTGATCGCACTTCCAATTCGACAAGGGATACCAAAGGTAGAATCTCGCAATGTCATGGAGACGGTCTCTTCGAGTTTTCCTCAGTGGAAATGCATTTGTCCAGCGTCGCCTTCAGCGCAAGGTCCAACGATGCGAGCACCTCATGGGGATTGGCTCGGGATCACCAGCATCCCTGAGTGGCGAATCCCAGATCCTTCGGCAAATCGCAAGACAGCCGGGTCATTTGTGCGTGCTGGACGCGGGCGCCAACAGTGGACAGTTCGCTGAGTTGGCGCTTTCAATCCTGCCGAGACAGCGAAGCGAACTTCACTGCTTCGAGCCGGCGGCGCAGGCCTATCAGTTGTTGCAGCAACGGCTCAGCACCATGCCGAATGTTCGGCTGAATCGGTGTGCCGTAGGTGGGAAGACGGGCCGTTCAACACTTTGGGCGGATGCGCCAGGATCAAGCCTTGCATCACTGACCCAACGAGACATTTCCCACTGCGGCATGTCATTTGATCACTCCGAACAAGTCGATGTCATCACATTGGACGAGTATTGTGCTTCGGCCAACATTCCCCACATCCATTTGCTGAAACTGGATGTCGAGGGACACGAACTTGAAGCGCTCCAGGGCGCTCAACAATTATTGACAAACAGGCGCATCGAAACAATCACCTTTGAGTTTGGCGGATGCAATATTGATACCCGCACATTTTTTCGTGACTTTTGGCGCTTTTTTGAACAGCACAGCATGCGACTTTACCGAATCACACCCTCAGGACACTGCTCTGCAATTGTGGAGTATGGGGAGTCCTTGGAGAAATTTCGAGTATCGAACTACATCGCGCGTCTTGAAAGATGATCAAGCCTCCGACCAACAACCCAGCGATTCCACCGAATGACCCGCACTCAGATCACTCGCTTCATACATGACCTGAAAGGGGGGAATGATGTCCTCCGCTGACGGCTATGGAACTCCGCCAAGGGGCGTTGCAACTGGCAACCGTGATATCCGCGCTGTTGAGGCGAACCAACGCCAACCTTAGGAAGGATTCGCTGGCGTCGGCACAAGCTGCAGCCACATCTCGTTGCCGAGGATCTCCTTCAGTTGATCGCGGGCTCGTTCCGACGCTTCCTTCGCCGCCTTCGATTGATCCCGCCGCTGCGTCATCTCTTTCGCCACTTGCTGAAGGAGCGGCGACGGCGGGTTCATCTGCCACGTCGATGGATCGTCCGCCTTCAGGCGCTCCGCGA
>Ga0194126_10010574_pt1 | contig 12061 bp, 14 predicted proteins | sample TA2KigC150mmetaG_FD_148641 | JGI IMG/M metagenome (GOLD analysis project Ga0194126, IMG submission 148641) | Freshwater microbial communities from Lake Tanganyika, Tanzania - TA2015035 Kigoma Deep Cast 150m | ecosystem: Environmental > Aquatic > Freshwater > Lake | place: Tanzania: Lake...
CAGAAGATGAATAAGTGTGGATTGTCCAGATTTACTTTAAAAGTTAACCTGCAAGACGATTTTAAAAGATTATAGTTATCTTCTTACAGGATGTCCGTGCCAATAGTGAAATGAAGGATAGAATCCCCACCATGGGTCATACCACCAGTAAGGATAATAATGGTGCCATAGTGGATAAGCTGGGGTGATATAATACCTTTCTTTCCACAGGTAGAGTTCCTTTATCTCGAAAACTGGATAGATATATTCCATTTCATCTATTTTCCCAATATGTGTTTCAATGAACTCACCTGCAAGGGTTATCTCTCTTCCCTTACGATAAATAAGAGGGTCTAAAAATCCTTTTTCCTTAGAAAAGATTGCCAGGAATCTCCCATTCAAAATTTCTATATCTTTCAAATAGCCCCTGTAGTCAACAGGAACGTAAACGGCCTCGATAAGAGAACCTCTTTCAGTAAATTTTGTATTAACAATTATTCCACCGAGGATAAAAAGTTTTTCCCTGTAAAAGAGTGGATTTTTTCTCATGTCCGAAATGTTCACATCTCTGGATGCGATTTTCATTATTTCCTCTCTCAGGATAGGGGCGCAGGAAAAGAGTATCATGGTAGCGATGATTATGAGGAAAATCCTCTTCATACTTATTTTCTACACCTTGTGACAGATATTTGTCAAGTTTCTGCATGAATGTTACACATTTTCGGCATAGATTTTCTGTGGATGCACCGGTTGGATCTGATAGGGTGTTTTTGATGGTTATATCTTCAATCTCTTTTAGAGAGCAGTAAAGACCTCGCCCACAATTTCTTTTATATCTTCGCTGCTGTATTCTACCCCTGCTACTTCCATGGTATGAGTTATAGCGTCATATTTTTCTTGGGAAGTAGAGATGTTGAATAATGGTGACTCTTTTATAATTTCAAAGATGTCTTTTATCGTCATAATATTACTCCATCTTATATCCTTCTTATCGGCAAAATTCTAAAAACCTTAAGGGTAACAATAGAAGGTTAACCCTCCTTTTATAAATTTTATACGCAATTGTCATGCCAATATCTTTAGCATTATGAAATAGTTATACACCCCCTTGACAAAACTGTAAAAATAGTATACAAATGTAAACATATGATTTATTATGATGAAACAGGAAAAGCATGGTATTTTCGCTCATTCTCGTCCCGATCAGATCGGGACTGCGAGGGTCGCATCGACAATCCGCTTAAATACTATGCCCTGACTGGCGCAAATTAGGGATATGAATGAGCATGCAAAACCTTACTGAGAGACAGAAGAAGATTATTGAGTTCCTCAAATCCTATGTGAAAGACCATGGATATCCACCGACAATGAGGGAGATAGGGGAACATTTCGGTTTTACCTGGCCTGCTGCCAGAGGACATCTTATCGCACTTGGGAGAAAAGGCGTTATACGCATAAACCCTCTTAAATCAAGAGGCATCGAGATCATAGGATTAAGGCAGAAAGATGCGGTAGAGTTGCCTGTTGCAGGAAGGATAACGGCAGGGGAGCCTATCCTGGCTATAGAAGAGATAGAAAGTCATATGCTCCTTGACAAAAACCTATTTAAGGATAGTAATGCCTTTGTACTGAGAATAAAAGGTGACAGCATGGTAGAGGCGGGAATATTTGACGGAGATTATGTAGTAGTAAGGCCTCAGAAGGAGATCACAAGTGGAGAGGTAGGAGTTGTGCTTATTGGTGAGGAAGCCACAGTCAAGAAAATATCTGTAAAGAGGGGATCTGTAACCCTTATACCAGCAAACAAAATGATGAAGCCGGTAACCTACAAGCCTGATGAGGTGAGCATAGTAGGCAAGGTTATAGGGGTCATAAGGAAATTGTGATGCACATTGGAGAGACTATAAGCGTTATCGCTTCCTTTGGTTTGCCTTATAAAATAAGGCCGGTAAAATTTAAATGGACTGGAAGGCTTTTTGCGGTAAAAGAGATCACCTATTTCTGGATGACAAAAGAAGGCCAGAGCACAATCTATCATTTCTCCGTGTCAGATGGAAAGACACTCTACGAGCTGAGCTTTGATACTACCTCGCTTTTGTGGAGGCTGGAGAACTTGGAGGTGTAGAGGGAAAAAAGAAGGTATTATGAATATCCATACTGCTATAATTGTTTGGATTTAAAGGTGTTGTTATGAAAGAGAAGAGATGATGGAGAAGATTTATAGGGAAGGCTATAATTTTTTCTTCTGGGAATATGAACCCCAAACAAAAATCAAACACTTTGTTTTTCAGGAATATTTTGACAAATGGGTAAAAATTCTCGGGAAATGGAATGAGCTGAATTATTTCGACTGCTATGCTGGTAGTGGTGCATACCTTGAAAAAGATAATATTTATTATGGGTCTCCGATACTCGCGGCAGAAATAATTGAGAAGCACGAAGCCAATTTAGGTAGAAAAGTTAACATTGTCATCATTGAACAGGATAAGGCTAATATTGAAAATATTCAGCAGATATTTCAGTACAAAAATCTAAAGACTAAACCAAGAATTATCGAAGGTGATTTTGATGAGACTATAAACGATATCCTTGATAAAGCCCGAGAGCATCTAAACCCAACATTCTTCTTTATTGACCCCTTTGGTTTCAAAATAAGATACAAGACTTTAAAGAGAATCATGTCGATCCCCAAATCGGAGATATTGCTCAATTTTATGTTCACTCAGATAAACAGATTTTTAAGTGATAACCTGGAAATGACTTTAAATGAACTATTTGGTTGCAGAGAATGGAAGGCATTAAGGAATATCACTGGCGCTCAGAGAGAACAGAAGATCGTTAGCCTCTATAGGAAAAAATTAAAGGAAATCGCAGATTATGTGTTCCCATATAGAATATGTTTTCCTGACAGGGAACGAACATATTATTATTTATTCCATCTCACAAAGCATTTTAAGGGCTGCTCAATTATGAAGTCTTCTTTTGCAAAGTTTAATTATGGAGACATAGAGTTTTCCGGACCAAAACATGGGCATATCAGCTTCTTTGAATTGAAAGATATAAAGACAAGCGAAATAAAAAACTTTCTCCTGCGAAAATATCAGGGATTAAAGAAAAGATATGAGGACTTGCTTGTTGAAAATATAGATTCAGTGCCATTTTTGGAAAGCGATATTAAAAATACCTTAAAGGATATGGAGGGGAAAGAGATTAAAGTAAAAAGAACGCCAGAACTAACTCCAACCGGTAGGAAAAGAAAAAGCATCGAATTGAATGATATAATTTCCTTTAAAGGAGAATAGCTGTGCAATATATATATAGAAAATCCTTGCTCTACAAGACTGGTGTTGAGTACGGCGACTACACAATTAACCATATAGAAGGCTGTTCTCACGGATGTTTGTATCCCTGTTATGCAATGATGATGGCTAAAAGATTCGGCAAGGTAAAAAACTACGAAGAATGGATTAAGCCAAAAATTGTTGCAAATGCTCCTGATCTGCTGGAAAAAGAAATTCCGAGACATAAAGACAAAATAAAATTCGTACATTTATGTTTTAGCACTGACCCTTTCATGTATGGCTATGAGGCAGTATCGAATTTGAGCATACAATTAATCGAAATGTTGAATGCATCAGGGATAAAATGTACTGCTTTGACAAAAGGACTTTTGCCTTTAGAATTGGCAGGGGTGAATGGGAAAAATGAATTTGGAATTACCCTTGTTTCCCTCGATGAAGATTTCAGAAAGGCATATGAACCTTTTTCATCTCCTTATAAAGAAAGAATTAATAGTCTTTATCATCTGCACAAGAAAGGCAAAAAGACGTGGGTAAGTATTGAGCCTTATCCTACGCCTAATATAGTTAATCAGAATTTTAATGACATCTTGGAATCTATTTCATTCGTGGATAAAATTATCTTTGGAAGACTCAATTATAATGCAGCGGTTGCACGGTATCCAGCCCATAAGAATTTCTATGATTTTCTCGGTCAACAGGTAATAGAGTTTTGTCTGCATCACAACAAAGAGTGGCATATAAAAAATGGGACTATGACCAATTATGCGAGTAACAAAATTATTGAAAAGAGTAGGGAATATGTCCATTCAGCTGATTTATTCCAGTGTGGTGCACATTTTTAAGAAGCGAGCTTTTATTAAATGAAAAGTCAATTATATGTTCCGGAAATGACCAGAGCTTACTTGAAATCAAAAATTACTTCCTATGTCGAAATATATTTTCAAAAACTACTTCCGGTTCTTAGTGATATTGAGAATGAGGCAGATAGATATGCAAACGACTTTTATAGTAATTTTATGAACCAACCAGCAACTGATGATTTTGTTGATCCTTCATCAATTGCGGAAAAAGCATTAGAGATAGGAATTGAACATTATTCATATCTTAAGCTGGGAAGGCAAAGCGAAATGTCTTGAACGTTAAGCGAAAATTTGATGTCGACATATGTTGATTAATGAAGAGGTTTTTAGTGCGCAAAACATACAAATATAAGGTTTTTTTATCAGTTGATAATTTTCAGACAAATGCAGATAGGCTTGTATTCGATGACTTTACTATTAAAAGCTTACAACGAGGTTCTCAAGAAGCTGCTAAATGGAAAAGAAAACTACACTCAAAAATATTTCCACAGCATATCCTAACGAAAGATTTTAAGAACTACGTGATTGATGAAAATGACGTATCTGGGTTTGATAATATAGTACATGCAATAAAGGACTTGCTCATAGTATTTAGATTATTTAAACCTGGCGATTTATTTTTCAATGAAATACTTATTAAAGACATTGATACTGGTAACACATATTTATCTTTATACAAATCTGATGATATCTCAATTTTCAAATACACATTAAAAGCTGAAGATATAGCTGATTTTGTTAAATTTAAAAGAAGTATCATGCCAAAAATAAAGTTAAGAACCAGTTTTATTAATTATTCCTTGAATAGCTTCATGTCAGGTGCAAATAGAAGTTTTTATTACAACATAAAATCATTGCTCCGAATTGTTGATTACGTAATAGCATTAGAGTCATTATTTTTGATTGATGAAAATCATTGGTTTTTAAGGAGTACTCTTGCAAATAGAGTTTCTAATTTTCTTAGAAATCAGTTAGGCCAAGAAAACATCTCAGATATAAAATCAATCATTAAATTTATGTACGATGAAAGAAGTAAAATCGTGCATGGAAATTATATCGACCTCACTGAACAAACTAAAGCAAAATTAATGAATAAATTGAAAAAGAAGATGCTTGATATTGAGTCTATTATGAGGATGGTCTTTAATAAAATGCTTGATTTAGATTCCTTCAAGAGTAAAAGAGAGATAGAAAATTATATGAAAAAACTGTACAGCCTTCCTGATGAAGTGACTAATATTATGGAAAAGGCGAAAAAGGAAAGCGAAACTCTTTTAGGAAAAAGGAGTTGATTTTGAGCATCAAAATCTCATCTGACACAGGCCAAAAGATTAATTATCTAAATGCTTTGCGCTTCTTTTTGGCATTGAACGTTATCTGCTCATTGCGGTCTAATTAACTAAATATGAGTAATAAAGAAGATAAGGAACAAATAACAGTAGAGCAGCTGGGTGAGAGTTTTTTCATTTCTGCTCATGCTGCTGCAAAAAGCGATTTTCAGAACAAAAGATTTTTAAAAGGGATAGGAGTTGAACAACTCGACACTATAGTTCTTTTGGAATTATTGATAGTCAACCTATTTGCAATAATGAAAGGAATTGAAAACTCTTCTATCCCCGCCAAACTAAAAACTTTACTGGCAGATGAAATGCATAATGCTTTTTTTATATGGTTAGGAAAGCTTGTCATAGGAGAAGAAACACTGCTGTATGTGAAAAATACTTTAGTGCATAGGTATGAAGAATATGAGAATGCCTACAAAAAAATATTTGAAGAGTCCACTGACTCTGCAATGATAGAAGCGTCAGAAATCATTTTTAAAAATTTACGAACGATTTTGTCTTCAGAACTAACAACAGAAAATTTTTTTCATTTATTGCCATTGCATTCTATGTTTACACATAAAATAATTGAATTATCCAAGGTTGTCGTTGAAACCATTAATAAAGTTGAAATAATTTTCGAAGAATAAGTGTAAATGGAGGCAAGAGGATGGTTTTATTTAAGGACTGAAAAAGGGGACAGCAAGCTGTTCCAAAATGTCATTCTGAGGCGGTAGACGAAGAATTCTCAAGGCCTGTAATATATGCAAATATTAGATTTTCGCTTCGCTCAGAATGACAAGAATCGCATTTTTGTGATTATGGGACAGCCTGACGTCCCGATTTGTCGGGACTTCTCGAGCACTCGAAATATTATGCACCATACGCCATAAATAAATATAAATTCAGATAAGGGAGAAGGTTGTGGAACATAAGATAATAAGAAAACAGCATAATTCAAAGATGTGCTTTGTGTGCGGTATGAAAAACAAATTCGGTTTAAAAGCATTCTTCTACGAGACAGAAGCAAAAGAGCTTATCGCGGTCTTTAAGCCTACAGAAGAGCATCAGAGCTACCCAGGGAGGCTTCATGGGGGTGTTGCATCGGCAATTTTAGACGAGACCATAGGGAGGGCAATATTAATAAATCATGAAGAAGAGGTATGGGGTGTTACCGTGGAGTTTAAGACACGTTTTATTAAGCCGATACCGATTAATGAAGAACTGAAGGTCATAGCCCGTATTACCAGAGAAGAGAATCGTATCTTTGAAGGAACAGGAGAATTAAAATTGAGTAATGGAGAAACAGCAGTCGTTGGAGAAGGGAAGTACATAAAGTTGCCACTCGATAAAATTGCGGATTTTGATAGAGAAGAAAATGAATGGCGAATAATTTCTTCTGACAATGATCTTCTGAGCATAGAAGTATAAGAGAGGTTGAAAAAGTGGCAGCCGTTACGTCCAAAACCATCCTTTGCGTAGACATGGATGCATTCTTTGCCTCTGTGGAGCAGCAGACAAATCCAAAGCTCAGGGGAAAACCGATTGCTGTCATCGGTTCAGGAGGAAGGACGGTTGTCACGACGCGCTCATACGAGGCAAGGAAATATGGGGTAAAAACAGGGATGAATGTCTATGAGGCGAAAAGACTTTGTCCGCACATTATATTTGTTATCGGGGACAATGAGAAATACACCCATACCTGCAGAGAACTTACAAAGATATACAGTCAATTTACACCTGATTTTGAGATATATTCTGTGGATGAGGCATTTCTTGATCTCACCACAACCCATCACCTTTTCGGGGGTTCAGAATCAATAGGGAAATCCATAAAACAGGCAATTAAAGATAAATTTGGCATAAATTGCACGGTGGGCATAGGTCCCGATATTCTCCTTGCAAAACTTGCGAGTGACCTTGGAAAACCGGACGGGATTAAATGGATTAAGCCTGAGGATGTGGAAAGTGACCTTAAAGACCTTCCAGTAAAAGAGCTCTGGGGCATAGGCTCAAAGATAGCAGATAGACTTGCTCTTTTAGGAATAAAGACCTGTGAGGAACTTGGCAGGGCACCTTCAAGCCTTCTCAGAAACAAGTTCGGGATCTATGGCGAAACTCTGAAGGCAATGGGCATGGGTATCTGTAACAGACCTATTCAGACAAAGCCCGAAGATGCCAAATCCATCGGGCATAGCATGACTCTCCCAAAAGATATCTGGGAAAGGAAAGAAATAAAGGCATATCTCCTTATGCTGAGTGAAATGGTCGGAAGGAGGGCAAGAAAACATAGGTACATGGGAAGAACAATAGCTCTTGTTATCAGATATACTGACTTTGAGACATTCTCAAAACAGGGCACAGTTTCGGATTTTACAAATGATACACATGTGATATATGAAAAGGCTCTCAAGATGCTCGATGGCATAAAGCTGAAAGACAAGATAAGGCTTCTTGGTGTATGTCTTTCAAGCCTCATTAATGACCCGCATCAGATACCATTGGTAGAAGAAGAAAGGAAGCGGAAGTCTATTCTTCAGGCAATGGATTACGTGAATGACAAGTATGGGGAGTTCAAACTCACATGGGGTTCTTATATTATGCAAGAAAGGGACGCAGGTGTCATCTCACCCTCATGGAAGCCATCAGGGGTTAAGAGTGTGAATGTGAAGTAAACAGCCTATGATTATGTGTTGGATGCGTGAAGAATCCTTTTTTGACTTAGAAAGACAAATCTTAGTTTGAAAAGAGAAGAGGGAAATAATTTTAATGTCATTACGAGGAGTCCCTGTCCGCCTGAGGCAGGCGGGACGACGAAGCAATCTCAAAGATTACCTGTTATGTTTGAAATAGTTGAATCTTTCAGGCTTGATGATACTAGGACAATAAACAGGTTTAGGAAAGACAATATAGATCTTCTTAAAAGATTATTTATTCAGATAGTCAGACTTGGCAAAGAGATGGGAATGGTATCTGTGGGCACTATAGCAATAGATGGGACAAAACTGAAAGCGAACGCCTCTTATCGGAAGACAAAGAAAGTTGCTGATTTAGATGAAGAGATAACAATTATAGACAAGCAGATAGAATCCATCCTTAAAGAATGTGAGGAGACAGATAACAGAGAAGATGAATTAATGGGAGAAGATAAAAGCATTTATGAGGTTACTGATGAATTAAAAGACAAGCAAAAGCTAAAGGAAAGACTCCAGAAGGCAAAAGAGAAAGTATTGCTTAGCAAATCAAAGGAGATAAACCTGACGGATGAAGAAGCAACCACGATGCTTCACAAAGGCTATAGACCCGAGCCTTCATATAATGGGCAGATAGCGGTAGAGGGGAATGGATTAATAGTAGCAGCAACGCTTACCAACAATCCAGCAGACTATGAGGCATTAAAATTAGTAGAAGAGACAGAAGAAAATGTAGGGGAAAGACCTTCCGAGGTAGTTGCTGACTCAGGATTTTCATCATATGAGAATCTTCAGTATTTAGAAGACAAAAGGATAGAAGGTTACATTCCAGACCAGAAGATGGAGAACATTCGTAAGGGGACATACAAACATCCTGAATTTCACAAAAGCAGATTCAAATATAACGAGGCTGATGATAGTTATACATGTCCTATGGGGAAGATACTCACATATAAAGGATTGATGAAAAGGGAAGGCTTTCCTGATATAAGAATATATAGATGCACAAATTGTCCTGAATGTAGTAGGAAAACAGAATGCACAAAGGCAGAATATAGGACAATAAGCCTGGACCCGAGGGAATACTTGATGCAGAAGATGCGTGCTCGATTGGATACAAAAGAGGGCAAGATAAAATATGGGAAAAGGAAATATATGGTGGAACCTGTATTTGGGGACATGAAATACAATCGTAATATGAGGGTGCTACTGTTACGAGGCAAATTAAAGGCAAGGGGAGAATTTCTGATAATGTGTATTGCTCATAATCTAAAAAAGATAGCAAAGTACCTAACGGGAATGGATAACTGTCCTCAATTACAGCCAATACATGCATAAAGGGATATACTTTGCTTACTAAATTCTTATGAAAACTGCTATCGTCTATGAAATCAGGGCTTTTTATAATAAATTGTCAGGCTAACTATAAAAGCAGGGTTAGATTAAAAAACATTTTGGGACAGCCTGACGTCCCCTTTATTTCCTTTAGAGAAAATCCTTGTGAATTGACTTTCAGGTCATTATCTATTATGGTAAAATCCCTACGACGCGGAGAATCCTAAACCAAAGGTCAAAGAAGTGGCTATAAGAATAAATAAATGCAGCTCTTTGGCGTTTAGCATAGTCCTTGGAGGTGGGTTATGTTTGTATCAGATTGGATGACAAAAAAGGTTTTCACCATTAGTCCAGACGACAGCTTAATAGATGCAGCAAGCTTGCTTAAAGAAAAGAAGATAAAACACCTTCCTGTCTTAAAGGACGAGAGGATAGTGGGAATACTCTCAGACAGGGATATAAAAGAACATTATCCATCGAAGTCCACATCACTGGATATCTTTGAAATCCACTATCTTTTTGCAAAGGCCAAGGTCAGAGATGTAGTGAAGACAAAAGTTATAACAACTACTCCTGATACGCCGATTGAGGTGGCGGCGATTCTCATGAATGACCATAATATAGGTTGTCTTCCTGTTATAGAAAAAGACAGGCTCGTAGGAATTATCTCTGATAGAGATATCTTTAAGTCCCTCGTTGACATCATGGGAGCAAGACACACCGGGCACAGGGTTTACGTGACCTTGGAGGACAGGGCGGGCTCCATAAAAGAAGTTGTTGATGTAATAAGGAAATACGGCTTCCGACTCCAGAGCGTCCTTACATCCTACGCAGGCGTAAAAGAAGGTCTCAGGAAAGTCGTTATCAGGACTAAGGGCGAGGGAGATTTCGAGGGCCTTAAATCTGAGCTTGAAAGAGCATATAAGGACATAGACATAAGGAAGGGATAATAGTTTAAACTTTTACTCTTACCTTTATCATCTTGTCTCTAATTTCTCTAATTTTATCCCTTATCGCTGCAGCACGTTCGAACTCAAGCCTCTTTGCAGCCTCTGCCTTTTTGCCTTCTGTCTCGGTTCGCCAAAAATTATTGCTATTTTTTGCCCTGCCTTCTACATTCACAAAGACCTTCTTGCCCCATTTCCTCCTTCTTCTCCTTCATCGTTAACTCCATCTCTATTGTATTGCCCTCCTTAAGACATTGTCCTCTTTAGAGTAACGAAACTTACATTATTTCACGTAGATTTTTAAAAATGAGGCAATGATTCAGTTTCGTGTATATTTTTGATGAGACAATTCGGAGAATTGACAATACCCAATGAAACTCAGTAAACTGAAACTATAATTCAAATAAAAATACCTTTATACGCTGTTAAGATGACAGCAGAAACTTGTAATGAATAAAGCAGAAGTTGAACTGACAGACGTTTCGTTATCTAAGCTCAAAGGAGAACTAGAAGCAAAAATGGGATCCGTCCAAATGTTCTCCTTTTTGTTCGAAAAAATCCAGGAAATTTTTCCCTTCGATTATGGGGCGCTTTTAATTCTAAACAAAACCAATGAAGATTTTGTCTATATCAAGTCTGTAGGATTAGAAAGAGAATTCCATAAATTGGCGGAAGATACTATAAAACCTTTGTTTCTCCAATATCATAAAACTCTAAGTCAATATAGGGTTCTTAGAAGATCGAGCAACGATTGGTTAAAGTTCCCCTGTGGAGACATCTTTCATCGCTTTCCGCTGTTAGCTCTATTTCCTATCGTTGATAGTTATGGCTTAAGGGGATGTTTTATGATTGCTTATACTCATGTAGACCATTTCTCAGAAGAAGACCTTTATCCTATCCATACTTTTCTTACACAAGTATCAGAGGCTATTGAAAAATCGGTCTTCTGCGAGGAAAAAATGGCTCTTATAAGGGAGCTGGTCCGGGACCGGATAGCGTTTGGCCTCTTGGTGGGTAAAAGCCCAAAGATGCGGGCTGTATATAATTTGGTAGAGCAGATCGCCAGGACAGACTCAACTGTTCTGATTGAAGGCGAAAGCGGAACCGGGAAAGAAATTTTGGCCCAAGTCATCCACCAAAAAAGCCATCGGAAGGGTGGACCTTTTATTGTTGCCAACTGTGCTGCTTATGCTCAGACACTAATAGAAAGCGAGCTCTTTGGCCATGAGAAAGGGGCATTTACCGGCGCCATACGCCAGAAAAAGGGTCGTTTTGAACTGGCCCATACGGGGACGCTCTTTTTAGACGAGGTGGGAGAGGTTCCAAAGCCAACACAGGTTTTGTTACTCCGTGTACTTCAAGACCAGCGGTTTGAAAGAGTTGGGGGGGAAACGATAATAAAAACTGATGCACGGATAATTGCAGCAACTAACAAGGACTTAAAACGGGAGGTCGAGTTAGGCACATTTCGAGAAGACCTCTATTATCGATTAAATACAATAACCATTACCTTGCCGCCCCTGCGTGACCGCAAGGAAGATATTCCTCTATTGTGCCTGCATTTTTTAGAAGATTGTAAATTGCGAATTGGCAAGGTTATCAAAGATATTTCCCCTGAGGCAA
>Ga0194126_10010578_pt1 | contig 12057 bp, 5 predicted proteins | sample TA2KigC150mmetaG_FD_148641 | JGI IMG/M metagenome (GOLD analysis project Ga0194126, IMG submission 148641) | Freshwater microbial communities from Lake Tanganyika, Tanzania - TA2015035 Kigoma Deep Cast 150m | ecosystem: Environmental > Aquatic > Freshwater > Lake | place: Tanzania: Lake...
GATAGCGCCGGTTGCGCTAAAACACTCTCCCGTCATTGATTTAATCGCAGTAACAGCGGCCCCGGGGCCAAAAACCTCATTTATCGCATCGCACTCTATCCTATCGGCTTCTTTTGTAGAATTAGCGGCAGAAGAAACATAATCGATATCTTCCGGGCTTAATCCGGAATCGGCTAATGCCCCCCGCATTGCTTTTTTTAATCCGGCACCCGTTGGATTATATTTATTTACCCTATAGCTGTCAAAGCCCCTGCCAAAACCGGTGATCTCTGCGTATATTTTCGCTTTACGCAAAAGTGCATCCTCCAATGCCTCCAGCACTAATACTGCCGAACCCTCCCCCAAAACAATGCCATTCCTGTTTTTATCAAACGGCGAACAGATCTCTCTTTGCCCGTCTTTAGACCCTGATAAAAAACCTGTCTTTAAGAAACCCAAAAACGTCTGAATACAAAGTTCCTCAACGCCTGCAGCTAAAACCATTTTTGCGCGGCCCAGTCGCAGAAAATCAACGGCATAGCTTATAGCATCCAGGCTTGCCGAAAAACCGGTGGAAATAGTGGTATTAAAACCCTTGATGTTGAATTTTATGGAAACCTGAGATGCCGGAGAGTTAATGACGGTATTCGGGAAAAAAGCAGGATTTACATACTGAGGGCCTTCAACAAGCGCTTCCTTGTCAAATTCACTGATGCTGTTTACGCTCCCAAGCGTATTACCGCAGACAAAACCGACTTGACAGGCATTATCTTCAGTAACTACAACTCCTGCATCAAGAAAAGCAAGCTTACTGGCTGAAGACACTAATTTCGTGCTCCTGTCCAAGGTTCTCAGGCCTTTGCTACCCAGAAAATCCGAAGGGTTAAAATCCTTTATTTCCCCTGCGGTCTTAACCCTGTAGGAAGCAGTATCAAACAGGGAAATGGGCTTAATGCCAGAGGTGCCTTTTTCAACTGCCTCAAAAAAGGCATCTCTGCCTGTCCCGTTAGAACAAATGACCCCGATACCGGTTATAACTATGCGTTTTTTGTCCATATTATAAATTAATCTCTTATTATATACTTATTATGGGATTAGCTCAAGAATAATTCCAGTATCTTTATATTGGTATTTTCGTTTATGGAATTAATTAAAGGTGTGGCTGCGCCTTTTGCGGAATAATCTTTTGGATGGTCCAAAGCCGAAAGAATTGATTTTATTCTGCCTTTAATATCGATCTCTGAAAAATCTCCGGTGATATCCGCCCCCAAGATATCGCAGTTATCTTTTATTATTTTCAGCATCGACAAAAGCATATCCAGGTCAAGTTTCCCTTCTTCCCAATTAGTCATAGAATACTCCGAACTCAAGCAATCCTTATCGATGCTAATATAAACTTTCCTGGTACGCAGCCCGGAAAGCACTTCCAAAAGGAACACATCGGGCTCTTTATTCAACAGGCCTTCCCAAAAGATTGTGCTTCCGAATATTGAATTTACTGTTTTTAACGAAGAATTGCGCGGGATACGCCTTAACCAAACCCTGGTAGGCGCATGCGAATAAGGATAAATCCGCAGCCTGTCATTTTTTAAAGACAGAAGATTGGCGGTTTGGATGTTAAAAGTGTTTATATCGTCGGATGAAATACCGAATAACAACACTTGCTCGATATTCGGCAACCTGAGGATCTTTGTCACCCATGAACCGCAGCCTGATTTCGGAGGCAAGATATCCCAATCCGGATGGGCATCAAAAACAATTACCGTGATTGGTTCGCTAAATTGCTCGATCAGGATGCTGGAGATATGATGAAAATCTCCGCTGCCTAAAAATGATACCGCTCCTTTTAAATCAGCGGATAAAACTGCTTTTATCGCTTTCTCGGTTGCATTATCCGACCACAGCCGGGCTAAAGGGCCGATTTTGGCCAGATCAATGATCGACGGCCTGAATTTTTTAAGCAGGTTAACCTGCTGCTTAACGCTATCATCAAAATTAAGTATCCGGACCTGCTTATTTAACATGCCGCCGTAAAAAGGCCTATCTCTTTTTGCTTCATCTATAATAACCCCTTAATATGCCTGAAAACTTCTTTTAAATCCTTGAACGGGATGCATTTTCTATTACTTTTCCTAAAATGTTTCAGAAGACGGCCTTTGGCAAAGACTATGTCCGCATGTTCTGCCGGGCAGACATCGGACATGCCGTCACCGATATAAATTATTTTATCGCTAGAATTCGGCTTCAACAAGTTGTTTTTCTTGCAATGCCCGCAGGTCAGGCACTCATTATTTGCATGCGGGAACGAAGGTAATAGCCTTTTCCCGGAAAATCTTATTTCATTAGCGTGCAATTTTATGCCCTTAAGCTCCCTGGCACGCAATATCTCTTTTATGATAGGAGAAAAGTTATCGCTTAAAACAACGGGGCGGATATTTTTCTTTTTTAGAAAAAAGTATAATCTTTTAAAATAATGGTCAAGCTTAACCGAAGACAAATACCGGCATAGATCCGTCTTAGTGATCCTTACCGATTTAAGCTGCCCGATAAGGCATTCTTTTGAGCCGATTTTTCCCCGCAGCCACTTGTCTTCAAAAACCATCCATCTTTTATCGACGGAAAACCGCTCAATGATATCATCAAGGACATCGATTGTCGTTATGGTATTATCGAAATCAAAATAAACCAAAAAATTATTTTTTTTCCTGCCCGGCTTGATTTTCATAGAAGAATATGCCATACTTAATTTGTAAGTGGGTGTAAGCGAATTTAACCTTTAGAAAGAGAGGTTTACTCGATAGCGAAAGCTATGAGGCCTATCACCTACAAGAAACCCCCAGCAACTTCGGGGGCTTTTTTGTTGAAATAAACGCAACCTCTGGTGCATTGCGTTTATTTCACGCCGAGTTATACGAGGCGTTATGCTATCGAAACTAAATCTTTATTATCTTGAGCGTCGTATGCTTCTCATCCTGCCAGGGCCAAAGCATGGCGAATATCGCGTTATCCCCTTCGCTCCAGAAATACAGGGTCTGGCCGGGGTCAATGCCGCCGAATTTAGCGATTGTCTCCTGGCTTTTTGAAGAAAGTTTTTTGCTTGATTCTATGGGTGAACCAAAATAACCGTTTAGTTTTGCAGCAAACTCGGGGATATCTTTATTGCAGATAACTGCTTCAAAATAATTATCGCTTTCAATACGCAAGGTGGCAAAAGGAGCCGTCTTTATATCACTGATCAGATCCGAAAATATCATAACACTTTCCTTCCTTTTTGAAATCGCTTTCAAAAATCGGCGATTTCACCTTGAATAAAGATATTTAATATTCCATACTTTGTTTACATGCGTTTACTCTTATTAAAGAGCTGTTTCAAGGCAAAGCCCCGAGCAATCGGGGCTTTGCTGTTAGTCCGGGCAGAGATGCTATTTCTTCTTTTTCTTCTTTTTTTTCTTATGAGCCGCACAGGAAGTACACATATGCATCCTCCTTTTTTCTAAAATCAGGCCTTAATGATTTTCACAGTCGTGCGCTGCCCGTCCTGCCAGGGCCAAAGCATGGCAAAAACCGATTCGCTACCCTTACCCCAGAAGTAGAGTATCTGGCCGGGCATGATCCCTCCGTATCCGTCAACAATCTTTTGCACTTCAAAAGAAAGGGTATTTTTAGACGGCCATGCCGGGCTGCCAAAGAACTTTTCAAGGCGGACGGTAAGCTTATCAAGCTCATTCTTTAAGATCACCGCTTCAAAATGGTTATCGCAATCCAGGCGCAGCGTGTCAAAATCGACCCTTTTAATCTCTTTTTTTAAGTCAGTAAATTGCATGTTATTATTTTACAACCAATTGGCTTTTTAAGCAATTTTTATTTAATTTCAGACGCATCATGAAGATCGCTCCAGGAAGATGCCTGGTCCTTATCATAATCTAACGGCTCATTCATATAACGGTCGCTCGGATCATAAGTGTCTGTATCTAATTTATCTTCGGGCGTGGCTTTTTCAATGTTATCAGGCACTGCTTCCTGGGTGCCGTTATCTTCATATATATTTTCGGAAATAAATGGGTCTGCAGGAGTAGTTATATCTGTGTCAAACTGCTCATCAGCGCTGGGAAGCTGGTCATTTTCGAAGACCTGCGCAGAGGCAAACATAAAAGGGATTAAGAAAAATACTGCCAAAACGATAGCTTTCTTCATTTGTATTATTTTACCATTGTCCTGCGCTATGCTCAATACAAATAAAAAATCCCGGTGCAAATCAATGCACCGGGATTTTTCAAACAACGCTACTTAGCTGGCATCCATAACCATCAGGAATGCTTTCAATTCAGAATCAGTCTCAATCAGATTATCTTCCTGGTACCTGAATAACTCTGTCAGGCAAAATGCTGCTTCATTAACTTGGGTATTGCCGCCTTTTATATAGCAGGCGCTGATATAATCAATGACCCTTTGTGCGGAAGGCGCAATACCTGCATCCATCATGCGCCTGAGTTGTCCGGCTTCAACGCGGATATCCACATCTTTAAGCGCGCTAAGTGAAGGCATCTTGAAATCAGGTTTCAGGCCCATAAACTGCGCCTGAGTTGAAAGGTTAAGATAGCGGAAGTCGATACCGCCCGGGCCCGCCTGAGTTGAATTGCCTGCCTGAGATTCTTTTATGATTGTGGCAATAAGTTCCTGTATCGCGTTGAAATCTTTCACAAAAGAATCCAAACCTGCTTTCAATAATTCCTGGCCTGCAGCTTCGATATCTACCCCTTTTGCCCTCATTGCAGAAAGTACCTCTTCTGCCAAGGCAGCATTAAGCGTAATCGTCGAGCGCGGCTGGGAAATTTTTAACCCCATGATATATTCAAGCGCCTCCCAAGGCAGGGTATTAACCACATTTTTCCCCATTACTTCGCTAAAATAAATATCAGCCGGGTATTTTGCTACAAGGCTTTCGTCTAACTTTACCTTTTCGCGCAGGTCTTTTGCCTTAGTGCCGGTAGAAGCAAGCAAGAAATCCTGCACCTTTGCACCATGCCTTTGCAGCTCTTTAAATTCAGCTGATTCAAACAGCTCTTTAAAAATATTATTATAAGCGGAAATTGCAATCGCATTGGCGAACATACCATGATACTCTGCAGGTATTTCTTTAGCAAATTTGATATCCCAACGGGAAATAAAGAAACTTGCTACAGAGTAAATCTTGCTTATATCTTTTCCGGCAGCCAAAGCGTCTTTTAATCCGGCGATATAAGCTAATGCGACTTTACGATATTGTTCAGGGCTGAAAATCAGGGTAGCATTAACATTTCTGCCTTCTCCGATTACCCTTTGAATAGTCTGATAAGCTGCGTCGCTATTGGGGTCAAGCCCTACCTTAACCATCATCATATCAGGGGCAATATCCGTCCAGCGCATCGCTTCTTTAACAGAGGCCTCGACATCATTTGCCTTGGTCGGATTAAGCTCAACGCTGAATTTGCCTGTTTTTCCTGCTTTATCAAATACTGCCTTAACACGCAAGGCCAGGTCTTTGACGATCTCAAAATAAACCTCATCCTGTGACTTTCCTTGAGCGCTTAGCTCTTTCATCTTCTGCTGCACTCTTGGGTCTGCCACATATTTCTTTATCAGGGTGGGATTGGTAGTAACGCCGGTAACTATACCGTAACTTACCAGTGCTTCAAAAAGGCCGTTTTCCAGCATTTCAAAAGTCAGGCCGTCAAGCCAAGTTTGCTCGCCAATAACCCTTAATGTAACAGGTAACGTCGACTCGCTGATTGCCTTTAAAATAGCTGCTAGTTTTGGATCAACAGTATTAGCAACAACTGGTTTTTCCGCCGGTTGAGTTGATTGCTTAGTCTCTACTACCGGAGTAGGCGCGGTTTCCGGCTCATCATCACGGGCAGGGACTCCTTCTCCGTTCAGATAATCCTTTACCTGCACAAAGAAATTCAAAACATCGCTTTCTGCAGCTTTAGTAGTTGAATCTGCAGTCAAAAGCATGACCTTGCGCTTTGCCATATCCTTAAGAGACATCGCAGTACCTATGGTCTGCGCCCTTAAAAGGTTGTCGTCATAAATTAAAGCTTCCGGCTGGGCGATCTCAAGCGGCATGAAATACAAAGATAGCCACATATCTTTGCCGCCTTCGATGTTCTGGTGGAAAGAATGGTTTTTGTCCGGGCCTTCTCCCAGCTTAGTCGGCATGCCCAAGGATTTAGTAAATATTTGGCTTCTGGCATCCTCAAAGATCATACGCATTCCATCGGTCATCTGGCCGTAAGACATAAGCTCTACTGCTTCAAAGTTCTTGCCTTTTGAACGCAAAAGATTAATTACAGCTGCCATTACTGCCGGAGCGTTATTCATATCGGCATTTAAACTTTTAACTTCAGCAGCAAGCTCTGTTTCGGTAATAGCCCCGATATCTAACAGCGGGCTATAGTAAAGTTTTAGAGCCTTAAACTGGGCGCTCTTCCATTCGAAAGGAACATTAACTCTCTCTCCCGGTTTAAGGCCGGCCATAACCGCTCTCGTTGCCTTTTTGTAATTTTCAACTGCCGGCTGGTTAACAAAACAGATATCCCAAAGATATCCTATAGTAGCCACTGTCCTTTCAAAACCAAGCATTAAACCGCCGATATCATTAATATCGTTAACGTTAATATCAAAAACAGGATAATCGTTTTGACGCAGATAATTGCCAAACTCTACCTGCGTTGCCCTGCCGCCGATATTTAATCTCACAAAAACCCTGTCGCTGTCAGCAGCCGGTTTTAAAACCTCGGGGCTTAATTTCTCGCCATAAAACAATGTTACACCTTTACCGTCTTTTCCTAATGACTCTTCGAAAAGCTGCTCCATCCATATCGGCAGGCTCTTAAACTCTTCCGGAAATATTAACGTCACCTTATCTCTACCGTATTTAGCTGACATCTGATACAGGTATGCTCCTAATTTCAGAAAAGTATCCTCCTGAACATCAGAAATATCGTTCATCTGTTTAGCGCGGTTTAGTATCGTCTTAATCCTTTCCGGGGCCACAATCGCCATCGGGAGCAAGAAAATATTAGTAGTCGGCGAAGTAAACCTTCCTCCGATATCGCCCTTGGCGTTAAGTTGGATCTCACGCTGCTCATAGCTGCCGGTATCCATAGGAGAACCTTTATCAGTAACAACCCAAATATGATCCTCCCGCCCAATAGAAAGTGTATCCAAAAGATCTTCGAAATATTTAAGGTGAGAAACAGTTTCCTGGGTTGTGCCGCTTTTTGAAATTACTACCGCAAGGGTTTTTTCTAAAGCATTTCTCAACGAACCGCCCTTTGTGGCGGCGATCTTATCAAGAACGCTCTTTATTACTGCAGGATCGGTAGTCCTGATGCTCCAGATCCTGGTGGTTTTTTCTCCAAAAGTAGTTTTTACAACCTCTACTCCCAGGCCTGAACCGCCCATGCCAAAAATAATCACGTCGTCATAATTTTCAGTTATGGCAGTGCCGTCCAATATAACCTGGTCGATTTTCTCGGGATTATTTAATACCCATTCCAGATTGGCCATTGTCCAACCCAGACGGTTCGGGTCTTTTTTGTCTCCTGTATCAAAACCGATTTTTGCCCATTTGCCGGAAACCTGAGCCTGCGGCTTTCCATAACCATCCCTTAAGCCGGACTCAAATTGCTCATCCTGCAGTTTTACCAAAAGCTGCTGTGTCTCCTGGGATATCTGTTCAGAGCCAGGATTATTAGGTAAAATATTCATAGCATATTTTTTCCTGCATCTTAAAAATTCATCGGAAAATTTCGTGGTAACCAATTGATTAAATGCCGGATCAGACCTTTTTACGTTATTTATGGAAACTTCCAAGTCGCGCAACATTTTGACAAAATTACCGGCAAATTTTGCGTCAGTCGCCTCTGCCTTGAACGTAATAACGGCTGAAGTATTTGATTTGCGGAATAAAAACCATGCTCCGTTATTCAACCGAAGACGGATGCCGTCTACCAATAACAATGCATCTTTGGCATTTTGGCGCGCCGGAGGATTATTCCTGGCTGCCTCAACTTTACGGACGAACTCATCAAAAGACATCGGAAGCAGGTCCTGATGCGTGCGGGCAAATTCGATTACGATTTTTTCCGCTAATTCCTGTTTCTTCTGGACATCAGCAGGGGCTTTTTCAAGACGGACCTCATTTGTTACCGGAAGGCTGGGGAATATATTATCTGCCGTTGTAACTGTTTTCTCAGAATCATTAATCCCGGGTAACTCAAATTGATCCATTGTTTCTACCAGGTTCAGATAAATAAAAGCACTGGTTATGCCGTCATCAACAACAATTTTCTTTTGCAGAAAATCGACTTGCGGCAATACATTAAAGAAGAAATGCCCTGAGGCCTCGGCAGAAGTATATTCGGCTATTAATTTAAGTATAGCCTGCCTGTCTTCTATCCCTATTGTTTCGCCGTTTTCTTCAAGCAGCCCTGAAATAACATTGATTTCATCAAGAACAAATTTCCTGTGATTCGGGAACCCTGCAGGGATAAATTCACCTTCCACCCTAATGCCTTCCTTATTGGAAATATTCTCTAAAACATCTGTAATGGTACCTGAAGCACGGACATCAAGAGCAAGCTTTACAGTATGGCCTAATTTATTTAAGGCCTTGATACCATCAACATTTGCAAGCACAAAACGGTTAAAATATGACATGAGCATACGATCAGGCATAACCAGATCGCCTGCTAATCCTGCCTCGCCTTCCATATTAAAACCTGCACGGTCTCCGTCGCCATCCAAAACAATGCCGGTAAACTTCTTACCCTTAAAACGGCTGTCTTGGTATATACGTACCTGCAGCTTCTTAATATCATTAAATGATTCGGGTTTTGAAGGATCCCAGATGCCTGCTTCCATAGCCGCAGACGGCTGTTCATTTAGGACAATCAATACCGGTTTTTTCGAAGTAAAAATGATACCCGGCAATTCTGCATCAGCTGAAGCTAATCGGACAATTTCATAGCCCATTCTTTCTGCCAACCCTGTAAAAACACTTCCTCCGGCGCCTCTACGAAAATCGACTATTGCTGAAGAAGGATTTTCCAGCTTAGGTAAAACTCTTGCCAGGGCCTGGATATGCTCTTCAACTAAATCATCCTGAATCGTAAGCTTTCCTTTGCGCACAACATCAGAAATGCCTTCCTGATTGATTATCCGATTCATAAGAGTTGCTAAAGCGGGACCAAAAACAGGGAATCCTCTAAGAGTCATTTTTGTACCGTTACCAGGTTGCGGATTATGGCTTCCGGTGACCTGTGCTACAAGGTCAAAATTACCGGCTAAACCTTTCCGGGAAGTTAAACCAGAGGTAATGGCTTCAGTTTCAATCTGAGTTGTAACATCAATACCGGCATCTAAAAGGCCCTGCACAAAAGCAAGCCTTAGGGCGCGTGAAGAGTAACGCTGTTCTCCGGTGATTAAGGCTGTGCCCTGATGGTTCAAATATTCTTTGCCTGAACCATATTCCAGGCCTAAGAGATAGAAAAACTCTATTATGTCCTCCGTGTCTTTCAATGAATCATTAATACGGATATCATAACCAAATCCCCCGCCGAATATATAAGAATTGGCCTTTGCCCATTCTCTGGCCCGGAGCATTCTTTCAGGATTTCTCAGGACCTCCGCTGGCAATGGGGCTGGGCTATTGATTAATTTATCATGTGCGGTTTTTGCCGCCTTTTCAATAGCTGCTTTCAGATCAGCACTTCTTTTCAGCGGATTTTCCCTGGTTTCTTCAACTTCCCGGAGCCAAGCGGAATTTTGAAGTTTCAATGACGCAAGCACTTCATTTCTTTCCTTTAACTCATGGTACAATTTTTCTTTTAATTCGGATTTGCGTGAAGCATCCAATAAATCAATATCCAGGTATATTTGGGCCCTGCCTACGCCGTAATGCGCTTTTTGCCCTGGGATAAATATTAAGGTAAGGCCTTCTAATTCATTAGCAATCCCCATTTCCATAATAACTTGATCTAAAAGATCAATCTTATCCCTGCCAAGCATCATTTTTGGTTTCAGGGTCTCTGTTGTTTTTGCTACTCTACCTACGGATAATAAGGCAAAGTTACCGCTTTCAATAGCCGCACGAATTCCAGGAGTATAATCATCATTCGGCAGGCCGTCAAAACCGCGGCTGTCTTCCCGTATCTGGGCAAAACCGTTAATTGCTTCGGCTGTACCTACCGATGTCAATTGATCGTGTACCCTTGTAGAAATATCAGCAATTGCCTGGTTTAATTCCGGACTCCTATCTTCCGGAGCCGTAAGAGTAAGTTTTAACTCATCAAACAACGCAGAATCCTGCAATTCTAAATCTTCTAAGATAAATTCCCTTTCAGCAAAATCATGGCTAAGTATTTTCTTTAATTCTTCTTTACGCGAAGAAGCCAATAAATTCACATCCAAATATATCTGTGGCCTTCCAAGGCCGCGATGCGCTTTTTGGCCGTTAGTAAAAATAAGGACATACGCAGAGTTAGTCAATTTGTCACGCATTAAAAGGTCCTTGTTAATCCAAGTTTCATCTATAACGCTTTTTAAAACTGCTAGTTGGCTATTAGTAAGTTTTATTCTTTGTTCCGAAGCTTCTACAGCACCCTTTGATAAGCTCGTGCCACTGATAGCGGCATCAATCATAAAGGGGACCTGCCTGAAATAATATTCCTGTTCGCTATTAACGCGCATTTCAACCGCGGCAAAATCTCTATTTGTCAAAGCCAAACGGATATCGGCAGTATAGTCATCATTCGGCATACCGTCAAAACCGGCGCTGTCTTTTTTCTCTTCCGGCTTGATCCCGTCTTTATCTGCCTTAAAAGGAGTTGCGGTGCCATTTTTGACTGATGCATCAATTACCTGTTGAGTTAAAGGGTTTGTACCGGTTACAGGGACAGAAGAAACTGCAGCACCAGTACCAGCCTGTGCCATTTGAATACCGCCGCTGAAATACGTCCTTACAACCTGGCCGTTTATGGTACTTACGGATTCCTGCAGCTTATATTCGCCGTCTTTAAATGATTTCTGATATGCCTCAAAATAAGCCCTTGGCGACCAGCTTTGTGCTGAAGTAATGCCGGTAAGGTCTCCTTTATCGATTAAACCAGCAAATTTATCGTTCTTTACGCTATTATTAAAATTACCTTTAAACCACTGCGCCAGGATCAGCGAATAATAGACCTGGCGTAATTTTGCGTAGCGGCTTGAGGTGTTTACTTCTTTAGTCAATTGCGGGATGATCAAATCGCGGATAAGCTGCGATGAATACTCATTAAGCTCCTTAGCACGGCTATCTTCAAAATTATACTGCGCGGAATTCTTAAGGTAATCCTGCTCCAGCATTACCTTAAGAGTAGCTTTATAAACGTATGCGCTTGAATTTGTGTAGTGGACGATTACTTCACCCGGGACAATCCACGGCCTGGTTAATGTAGGTATAGTCACCTGATCCATGCCATATAAGTCCTGTGCTTTTTTGTAAAGCTTGTTCCAGTAAAGTTTCCCTGTGGGAGTAGCCGGAGAAGTAAAATTAGCGGTATCTTTTTTAAGCTGCACGTCAGCTTCAAGCATTACCCTGCCCATGTCCGTCATCGCAAGGTTATTATCAATAATATTAGAGGCGGAATCCGGCCTTAAATTTACCCAGAAATCCTTGTTGGCCAAGGTTATGCCGGTGAGAAAATAGTTATAAGCATCTTTAGCTTCTTTGTTGATATCACCAGCTCTCTTATTATTGCTGTAGCCGTTATCAACAAGGAACCTGAACGAACTGTCCAGATTATTGTAGGAATAATATCTTAAATGAGGTAAGCGCGAAATATCAAGGACTTGCGGCGCAGCAGGCTTGCCGAAGAAACGCGAAATATCAATAGGCCCTGCCATTTGAGCAAACCCAAGCTGCTGGAATAAAAGATTAAAGATTGCTATTAATGAAATTAATTTACCGAATTTGTTTTTCAGGTGGTTCATTTTATTTTCTCCTTTGTAAACGTTTTCCTCTATAAAAAACAAAAAACCGGACGGACCCAAAAA
>Ga0194126_10010586_pt1 | contig 12054 bp, 15 predicted proteins | sample TA2KigC150mmetaG_FD_148641 | JGI IMG/M metagenome (GOLD analysis project Ga0194126, IMG submission 148641) | Freshwater microbial communities from Lake Tanganyika, Tanzania - TA2015035 Kigoma Deep Cast 150m | ecosystem: Environmental > Aquatic > Freshwater > Lake | place: Tanzania: Lake...
GGTACCACCACCGGTCGGTGAGCGGCGGTTCCTTCCACCAGCCGCCTGAAGGGTCCGGGTTGAGGTTGCAGCCGATGAAGCCCAGTTCCTTCACGCAGCGCTCCAGTTCCGGGATGCAGTTTGCGGGCGGCACCCCGGGCGATTGCGGCAGCTGGCACACCGCGGCGAAGTTCGCCGGGTACAGGCTGCAGACGCGGTGGATGAGCTCGTTGCACTCGCGCGACCAGGCCTGGCTGATGGCGGCGTCGCCGACATGGTGCTCCATGGAGCCGGCGCGGGGCGAGAAGAAGGTGAGATCGGACCCGCGCTCGCGCTGCAGCTTCAACTGCGCGCCCTCCAGGGACTCGCGCAGCTGGTGATCCGACACGTTCAGCGCGCCGGGCTTCTGCCCGGCGACCTGCAGCTTGCGCCAGTCCCACAGCGCCTGCGGGGCGGTGGTGTAGTGACCGTGGCAATCGATGATCATCGGACCAGTTCCTCCACGCCATAGCGCCTGGGGATCAGGCCCTGCCGGTGCACGTAGTCGATCGCGACCTCGAGGTTGCGGCGGTTGGCCTCCAGGCCATAGGGATTCATCTCCGGGCTGCCGGCGGCGCGGATGCTCGCCTCCAGCATGCGCGACACTTCGGTGGCAGCCGCCTCGGAAACGGTGTCCTTGGCCACCACCATGTGGTTGACCTGGATCGCGCCCTTGCGCGCGCGCCAGGCCTGCGCCGCCGCCGCGACCCCGGGAATCACCGGCACGATGCGCGGATCGGACAGCCTCTCGTCGCCGCTGACCGCGGCGTCGATCTCGCCGGCGAGCAGCATGGCGATGAGGTCCTTGCCCGAGGGGGCGCGCTCCACCCAGGCGGGGTCGGCGAACTCCGCGACATGGCCTTCTTCGAAGGTGACCCAGCGGATGCGGCTCGGGTCCACGCCGTGATCCTCGGCGAGGAGGCCGCGCAGCCACATCGCGGTGGTGACCGAGTACATGCGCAGGCCGATGGTCCTGCCGTGCAGCTCGCCGGGCCCGAAGGCGGGGCGCTCTGCGTCGCGCACCAGGCGGTCGTGCTGCAGGCGGGCCAGCACCACCGCCGGCAGCAGGCGGTAGGGCTTGCCGGCGGCGCGCGCCATGAGGAACGTGGTCATGGACAGCTCGGCGATGTCGAACTCCAGGCCGCGCACCACGCGCTTGAAGCCGGAGCTGGGCGGCTGAATGGCGGCGAACTCGAGCGCGACCGAATCCGAGGCGACGCGCCCCTGCTTGAGCGCCTCGGTGCAAGGGTAGTCGCCGAGCAGGGCTTTCAGGCGCGAAAGGCTCATGCCGCGATTCTATTTGATGCCGCGCCTGGGCTTGCGTAGAGTGCTGCGCATGTTTCGGCCCTCCGCCCGCGTCACCCGCACCCGCATCTCCGCTTCCGCCGCCGCCGCGCAGCGCGCCCGCGAACTCCGCGCCGCGGGCGTGGACATCCTCGAGCTCGCGCAGGGCGAGCCCGACTTCAACACCCCGGACCATGTCATCGAGGCCGCCTACCGCGCCATGAAGGAGGGCCAGACGCACTACACGCCCGCAGACGGCACCGCGGAGCTGAAGGCGGCCATCACGGCCAAGTTCCAGCGCGAGAACGGCGTCGTTTTCAAGCCGGAGAATATTTCCGCGGGCGCCGGCGGCAAGCAGGTGCTGCACAACGCGCTCATGGCGACCCTGGACCCAGGCGACGAAGTGCTGATTCCGGCGCCGTCATGGGCGGCCTATGCCGACATCACGCACTACGCCGGGGGCGTGCCGGTCTGGGTGCCGACCAGGGCGGAGCACGGCTTCAAGCTGCAGCCCGAGGAACTGGAGGCCACGGTCACGCCGCGGACCCGGTGGCTGATGCTCAATTCGCCCTCCAACCCCAGCGGCGCGGTGTACTCGGAGGCGGAGTTGCGCGCCCTGGTCGCGGTGCTGGAGCGCCGTCCCCATGTCTGGGTGATCGCCGACGACATCTACGAACACGTGCTGTTCGACGGCCGGCGGTTCGCGATGCTGGCGGCGATCGCGCCGCAGCTCGCCGCGCGCACGCTGACCGTCAACGGCTGCTCCAAGACCTACGCCATGACCGGCTGGCGGCTGGGCTACGGCGCCGGGCCCGCGGAACTCATCCGCGCCATGGCGCGGCTGCAGGCGCAGAGTTCGCTCAATCCCTCCTCGGTCAGCCAGGCGGCCGCCGTCGCGGCCCTGAACGGCCCGCAGGACATCGTGCGGGAGCGCTGCGCGATCTTCCAGTCGCGGCGCGACAAGCTGGTGCCGCGCCTGAACGCCATTCCCGGCCTGTCCTGCCTGCCGCCTGATGGCGCGTTCTACGCCTATGTCTCTTGCGCCGGCTGGCTGGGCAAGCGCACGCCGCAGGGCAAGGTGCTGGAGAACGACGCCGAGGTCACCGCCTACCTGCTGGAGTCCGGCGTGGCGCTGCCCAACGGCGCGGGCTACGGCCTTTCGCCCTATTTCCGCGTCTCCTTCGCCGCCGCGCAGGAGCACCTGGACCGCGCCTGCGACCGCATCGAGACCGCCGCCGCGAAGCTCGTGTGAACGGCGTCGCTGGGCTAACATGCGGCTTCGCGGATTGAGTTTCGCCGTGGGAACAACGGCATCCTGAAGGCCGCGCAGGGGTCTGGGAGGACCGATGCTCGGGTTTGTCGGCGTGGGCGTGATGGGCGAGCCGATGTGCCGCAACCTGGCGCAGAAGTCGGGCGAGCAGGTGTGCGCGTTCGACATCGACGATGCGCCCCTGGAGCGCCTGGGCGAGCTCGGCGTCTACGCGGGCGAGTCCATCGCCGACATCGGCCAGCGCAGCCACACCGTGTTCCTGTCCCTGCCGGGCCGGACCGAGGTGCAGAAGGTGTGCATCGGCGGCAGCGGCCTGCTGAGCAACATGCGTCCCGGCGGCTGCGTCGTGGACCTCTCCACCACCTCGGTGTGCCTCGCCAAGGACCTGCACGCCCGCTTTGGTGAGCGCGGCATCCAGTTCTGCGACGCGCCGGTGGCGCGCACCCGCGAGGCGGCGCAGGAGGGCACCTTGTCGGTCATGGTGGGCGGTACCGAGAAGGCCTTCAACCGCATCCGCCCGCTGCTGGAGCACATCGCCACCGACATCACGCACTGCGGCCCCGCGGGCGCCGGGCAGACCATGAAGATCATCAACAACATGGTGCTGTTCCAGAATGTGGTGGCGCTGGCCGAGGCGCTCGCGCTGGTGCGCCATTCCGGGATCAAGCCGGAGCTGGCGTTCGAGGTGCTCGCCAAGGGCTCGGCAGACAGCTTCGCGCTGCGCAACCACGGCATGAAGGCCATGCTGCAGGGGAAGTTCCCCAACCGCGCCTATTGCACGCTGTACGCGCTCAAGGACCTCCGATATGCGCTGGAACTGGCAGGCAACGCCGGACTGGAACTCAGCGGCGCCTCCAATGCGCGCCTGCTGCTGAAGCGGGCTTCAGAGTCCGGCTTCGGCGAGGCCTACTTTCCGGTCATCGCCAAGGTGATCGCGAAGAAAAGCCGCTGATATGCCTCCGGTCCGTGCCGTGGCGCGAGCGCGCACTTGAAAAACCGCATGGCCGAGGGTCTATCCCGGCGCTGCGCGCCGGATGCCCAGCCGTGATCGACAAACTGCCCGAACTGGTGAACGCCGACCCCGCCATCATGCGCTGGGGCCGGCAGATGAACGAGACCTTCCTCATCGAGGTGGGCGAGGCGCAGTACCTGCTCACCGTACGCGCCGGCCGCATCGAGTCGATGGAGAAGGGCCCGCTGGTGATGCGCGCCTGGTCCTTTGCCATCCGCGCCAGCACGGACTCCTGGGACCGCTTCTGGCGCAAGGTGCCCGAGCCGGGCTGGAGTGACCTGTTCGCGCTGCTGCGCCGCGGCGACGTGCGCTTCGAGGGCGACCAGCGCGTGCTGGTGGCCTACCTCATGTACCTCAAACTGGCCCTGGCGGCGCCGCGCCGCCTTTCATCCCCATGACCGCGAGGCTCGAGGCGATCGTCGGCCGCTATGCACGGCTCTCGATCGAGGGCAGGCCGCACCGGGTTTACTTTGAGGAAGCCGGACAGGGCATACCGCTGCTGTGCCTGCACACCGCCGGCTCGGATGGCCGGCAGTTCCGCGCGGTGCTGAACGACCCGGCGATCACGCGCCATTTCCGCGTCGTCGCCTTCGACATGCCCTGGCACGGCAAGTCCTCGCCGCCGGCGGGCTGGGAGAAGGAAGACTACCAACTTACCACCACGCGCTACACCGAGCACATCCTGACCGTGGCGCGGGAGCTGGGGTTGCAACGCCCGGTGGTGATGGGCTGCTCCATCGGCGGTCGCATCGTGCTCGACCTGGCGCTCAAGCACGCGCGCGCAATGCGCGCGCTGGTCGGCCTGCAGACCTCGGCTTTCGGCACGCGCTATTACGATCCGGCCTGGCTCAACCACGCCGAGGTGCATGGCGGCCAGGCCTGCGGCGCGATCGCCTGGGGCCTGATGTCCCCGCTCAGCCCGCAGGCCGAGCGCTGGGAAACCGTGTGGCACTACATGCAGGGCGGTCCGGGGGTGTTCACCGGCGATCTGCACTTCTACCAGGTGGAGGGCGACATCCGCGCCCGCCTGGGCGAGATCGACACTGCGTCCTGCCCGCTGTACCTGCTCACCGGCGAGTACGATTATTCGGCCTCGCCCGCCGACACCCAGGCGGCCGCGGCGAAGATCCAGGGCGCGAAGGTCACCATCATGAAGGGCCTCGGGCACTTCCCCATGAGCGAGAATCCGGACGCGTTCCTCGGCCACCTGCGGCCGGTGCTCGAGGAGATCCGCGCCTCGACAACCTGAGATCTAGGCTCGCTTTTTCTCCAGCGCAAGCGCGATGCCCTCGTTGGCCGCTAGCGCCGCGAGCACCATCAAGCCCCCCGCCAGCGCGGTCGGGCCGGGATGCTCGCCGTAGGCGAGCCACACCCACAGCGGTCCCAGCACCACTTCCAGCAGCGACAGCAGGCCGATCTCCGCCGCCGACAGACGCAGCAGCACGATGCGCACCAGCAGCACGCAGGGCAGCGCGAGCTGGAACAGCGCCAGCGTGCCGAACAGCACCAGGTCGCGGCCGCTGGCGGTGAAGGGCGCCGCCAGCGGCAGCGCGAGCAGCATCGAGATCACCCCTCCCACCAGCAGCGCCGGCACCAGGTCGACGCGGCCACGGCCCCATTTCACCGCGATGGTGTTGACCGCGGCCGCCACCGGCACCACCAGCGCGATCAGGCTGCCGGCGAGGTTGCCGGTGCCGAAAGCGTCGTGGAACATGACGCTGACGCCGGCCGCGGCCGCGGCCATGGCGACCCAGGTGCGCAGCGCGACCGGCTCGCGCAGGATCAGCCAGCCCGCGATCGCAGCGCAAAACGGCAGCACGCCCATCAGGATGAGGGTGTTGGCGACGGTGGTGCGGCTGAGCGCCAGCATGAAGCAGGTGAACATCGCCGCCCAGGCGAGGCTGGAGACCACGCCCGGCCAGCCCATGCCGAGCACCCGCCGCAGCGCGTCGGCACGGTGCTGCGCCAGCAGCAGCACGCCCACCACCAGGCACAGGAACAGGGAGCGCCAGAAGTTGGTCTCCCAGCCGTTGGTGACCGAGGTGGCGCGCGTCAGCAGCCCGGCCGTGCTCCAGAGCAGGGTGCACAGGACCATGACGGCGATGCCGAGCTTGTGCTGCGACGGGTTCAGGAGCTAGCGCGAGAGCTGCATGGCGGCGGGGGCGAAGTTTACGCGATTCAGCCCCACAATCCGGCAGCCGTCGGCCGTGGCCGCGGGCCTGGATTCCCGCGTGCCAGCTCGCTCAAGGACAGCGCCTCGCTGCGCAGGTACAGCAGTGCGGCCGGTTGCTGCCGCAGCCGGCGCCCCGCGCCCTGGCCGCCGCCGATGATCGGCAGGCCCAGCGGACCCTCGAACTGCCCTTCGGGCTGGTGGAAAAAGCCAAGGCTGCGCGTCTCGCCCTGCGCCGCATCCTTGCGCATGTAGCGGTTCGCCCTGGAAGGACCCCTGAGGCAGGCAACGCAGCCCTGGCCCCAGGGGGTCAGTGCATCAGGCCAATACGTCCTTCAGCTTTTCTTCAGATACCTTCACCGACACGCCCGCGCGTTCCTCCTGCAGCGTCATGGCGACGCGGCAGTCCCGGTCCTGCCAGCCGCGCGCCATCGCCTCGGCGAGCTCGGCGAGCGCGTGCTCGCCCGCCTTCATCGGCACGCCCACCGACTTGCCCAGCTGCAGCGCGAGGCTGACGTCCTTGTGCGCCAGCTTGAGCGCAAAGGCGGGCGGGTCGTACTTGCCGGGCAGGAACTGGTCCACCAGCCGGTCGAATGTGCGCGCGCGGCCGGTGGCGCCCTGCCGGAGCGCGCGCAGCAGCGCGACCGGCTCGACGCCGGCCTTGACCCCGAGCGTGAAGGCCTCCGCCAGCGCGGTCTGCACCATGAAGCTGGAGACGTTATGCGCCAGCTTCGCCACCGTGCCCGCGCCCGCCTCGCCGACATGGAACGGCTGGTCGCCGATGACCTTGATCACCGGCAGGCAGCGCTCGTAGGTGGCGCGGTCCCCGCCCACCATGATGGCAAGCTTGCCCGACTGCGCGCCCTTCGGGCCGCCGCTGACGGGGGCGTCGAGGAACTGCACCCCCTTGTGCGCGCACAGGCCGTGGATCTTGCGCACCATGTCGGGCGAATTGGTGCTGAGGTCGAACCAGGCGGTGCCGGGCTTCGCGCAGGCAAGGATCTCCTTCGCCACCGCTTCCACCTCCGCCGGCCCCGGCACTGAGGTGAACACGATGTCGGCATCCGTCGCGACGTCCTGCGCCCACTGCGCGCCGGCGGCGATGAGTTCGTTCGCCGCCTCGCGCCGCAGGTCCTTCACCTTCAGCACGTGTCCGGCCTTCAGCAGGCTTGCCGCCATGTGCCGGCCCATCAATCCCAATCCGACGAAACCGATCCTCACCCTGGTTCCTTTCAGCCGACTCCTCCGGGGGCGCAAGCTTAACCCGCCGCGTCCGGACACGGCGTAGAGGCTGGCGGCGGTCTAGCCGCCGGCGAGGTCCTTCGTCATCTGCGCCGCGGATACCTCGCGGCAGCCGTTGGCGTTCTGCCCGGACCACAGGGGCGAAAAGTCGCCGCTGCCCAGCTTCTCCGCCGCCGCGCGCAGCGGCGCGATCGCGCCGGTGGCGAGCGGAAACGCGGGCGCGGCCGGGTTCATCGGGCCCAGCTCGCGCATCAGGCGGTTCACGATGGCGCGCGCCGGGCGGCCGGTGAAGAGGTTCGTCAAGGCCGTTTCCGCCGCCTGCGGGCCCTTCAGCGCCGCGCGGTGCACCGCGCTCGCCAGCGACTCCGGGCACAACAGGTAGGCGGTGCCTACCTGCACGCCGGAGGCGCCCAGCGCCAGCGCCGCACGCACGCCCTGCGCGTCCGCGATGCCGCCGGCGGCGATCACCGGCACCCTCACCGCCTTCACCACCTGCGGCAGGAGCGCAAAGGTGCCCGGCTGCGTGGAAACATCCTCGGCGAGGAACACGCCGCGGTGGCCGCCGGCTTCGTTGCCCTGGGCGATGATCGCGTCCACCCCCTGCGCTTCCAGCCAGCGCGCCTCCGCCACCGTCGTCGCCGAGGACAGGATCTTCGAGCCCCAACTGCGCGCCCGCGCCAGCAGTTCCTTCGAGGGCAGCCCGAAATGGAAGCCCACCACCGGGGGCCGGAACGCTTCCAGCACGTCGGCCGCCTCGGCGCTGAAGGGCGATCGCCCCGGGGCCGCGGGAATCCTGTCCGCGTCGATGCCGAACTCCTCGTAGTAGGGCGAGAGCTTGGCGCGCCAGGCCGCCTCGCGCACCGCGTCCGGCGCCGGCGGCAGGTGGCAGAAGAAGTTCACGTTGTAGGGCTTGCTCGTTCCGGCCGTGATGGCCGCGAGTTCCCGCGCGATCCCGTGCGGGGCCAGCATGGCGCAGGGCTGCGAGCCCAGGCCGCCGGCGTTGGACACCGCGATCGCCATCGCGCTGCCCTGCGAGCCCGCCATCGGAGCCTGGATGACGGGCAGGTCGATGCCCAGCAGCTTGGTGATCGCGCTCATGCCTTCTTCTATCAGATGATCCAGACGCCCAGCAAGACCGCAAGCGCAATCCAGATCGCGATGACCACGATGGCGGCAGTTTTGCTCTTGGCGGTCTCGATCTGCTGGCGTGCCGCGATTCGCGCCTCCGCCATCACCTGCGGCGGGATCATCCTGAGGCAGATGACGATTCCCAGCGGCACCAGGATGAGGTCATCCAGGAGGCCGAGGATCGGGATGAAGTCCGGGATCAGGTCGATTGGCGAAACGACGTAGGCCACGATCATGCCGGCGAGGATCTTGGCCGCGAGCGGCGTGCGGGGGTCGCGGGCGGCGTGGTAGAGCGCCAGCGTCTCCTGCTTGAGGCAATCGGCCTTTTGCCTCAGGTACTCGCCGAGCGAAAGCTTCTGCATCAGAGCCAGCGGCGCACGCGGCGGCGGTAGTCGTCGAACTCGGCGCCGAACAGCTTCGCCATCGCGCGCTCCTCGGGTGCGATCTGGAAGCGGTTGATATACAGCACGAACAGCGGCAGCGCCGCGAACGCCGCCGGGTGCGCGAGGTAGGCCGACCAGGCCAGCAGCAGCACCAGCATTCCCAGGTACATCGGGTTGCGGCTGTGGCGGTAGATGCCGGAGCGCACCAGGCTCGTCGCCTTCTCCGGCTTGAGGGGGTTGATGGGGGTCCTGGCTTTCAGGAACGCGGCCAGGCCCGCCAGGTCGATCGCGGCGCCGATGCAGGCGAGCAGGATCGCGGCTTTCGTGGCGCCGGGGGCCGGGATGCGGTACTGAGGGAACTCGCGCGCGAGCAGCCACATCAGGCCGGCGGTGGCGAGGCCCACGAGGGGCGGCGGGATGCGGTGCTCCAGGGCGCGCATGCTAGGCTGATCTAACCGATCGGTTAGATCTGTTGTGTTCAGGAGGCGTGATGATCGCGGTCATCTTCGAAGTATTGCCCAATCCCAGGCGCAAAGACGATTACTTGCGCATGGCCGAGGGCTTGAAGGCCGAGTTGCAGGCGATGGACGGGTTCGTGTCGGTGGAGCGCTTCGAGTCGCTGACGACGCCCGGGAAGTACCTGTCGCTGTCGATCTGGCGGGACGAGGAGGCGGTGAAGCGGTGGCGGAACGTGGCGGCGCACCGGGCGGCGCAGGCGGCGGGGCGGGGGGAGGTGTTCCAGGATTACCGGCTACGGGTGGCGACGGTGGTGCGGGATTACGGGATGCATGAGCGGGGGGAGGCGCCGGGGGATTCGCGCGGCGCGCATGGGTAGCCGCTCGGAACGCAAGGCCTTCGCTTACGGGTGAGGCCCCCAGGCAGCGGCAAGAAGAAGCTGGTTGGCCTGCGTCCTCGCCAGGGGGCGCGGCTTGACTTCGAGATCGCTAAAGCCTCGTTGCCCCACGCCCTTGCCACACCTCCTTACCCCGCAGCAAGTTCTCGGCACAAATCCGCTGTTGCGGGCGTACACCCCGGGAGCGTTGACGAGACCCCTTCGGACAATGCGGTGCATGGCCCAGTGCTTGCGCACGCTCACGGCCGGGATGTGAACTGCGAACGGAGGAACGTCTTCATCCCCGCAAATCCGGAGCGCCACTCCTGAATTGCAAGGTTAAGATTCGGGCTGCGCAAATCACCCTGGTTGCGCCCCCAGTTTCAGGATCACTAGAATTTCTCCATGAATAGGCTTGTAGCCATCTGTGCATTCATTCCCCTGGCCGTCCTCGCCCAGGCCGTCGCCCCCGAGGAACGCCTCTTCGAAGCCCTGCACGAAAGCAAGCCCCTGCTCGCCGAAGGCATCGTCCTGCGCGGCAGGATCAACCTGGACGCCCGCAACGCGAACGGGGAGACGCCGCTGCACGTGGCGATCGAGAAGAGCTACAAGGAGCTCACCGAATTGCTGATCAAGTCAGGCGCCAGCCTGGCGGCGAGGACGAAGAACAGCGAGACGCCGCTGCACTACGCGGCGATGCAGACCGATCCGCACTACGCGGAGCTGCTGCTCAGGGCGAAGGCGGACCCGAAGGTGAGGAACGACGACGGGGAGTCGCCGCTGCAGTGGGCGATCCTGACGGGGAACACCGATACCGCGAGGGTGCTGATGCAGGCCGGCGCGGACCTGAAGGTGAAGGACTTGAAGGGGAATACCGTGATGCACGCGGCGGCGGACGGGGGCTACGAGGAACTGGTGCGGCTGCTGCTGCAGCAGGGGGTGGATCCGAAGGCACGCAACCGCGAGGGCAGGCTGCCGCTCGACATGGCGCGCGAGCGGGAGCACAAGACCGTGGTGGAGATGCTGGAGAAGCTCAGCCGCTAGGCTGGGGCCGCCGACCGGCCGCGTGTGCGCAGGATCACGCCGCGGTCCCGGCGAGCCCGAACGCCGCCGCCAATCTCTCGTAGGACCGCACCCGCGCGGGGTAATCCCCGGTGAGGGTGAGGATCATGATCTCGTCGGCCTGGTACTGCGCCGCCAGTTCTTCCAGCTTCGCCTTGCAGGTGGCCGTGCCGCCGAAGATCAGCCGCGGCCGCTGGCTGCGGATGTGCGCCATTTCCGGCTCGGTGTAGCGGCGCGCCTCGGCCATCGCCAGGGTCGGCACCGGGGTGTCCAGGTTGTAGGCCATCTCCAGCCGGCGCAGGTCCACCACCTTCGCCATCCGCTCGCCCTCGGCGTCGGTCTCGCCGCAGGACACCGAGCAGCACAGCAGGGTGTGGGGCCGGTCTTCGCGCGCCGAGGGCTGGAACTGGTCCCTGAAGTAGCGCATCACGGTGTCACCGCCCTGGGCGTTGATGAAGTGCGCGAAGGCGAAGCGCAGGCCCAGCTGCGCGGCCAGCACGCCGCTGTAGTCCGAGGACCCCAGCAGCCACACCTGCGGCGCGCCCGGCCCCTCGGGCTGCAGGCGCACGCGCCTGCTCGGGTGCTCGTCGGGCAGGTTGCCATCGAGATGCCCCACCAGCTCCCAGACCCGCTGCGGAAAATCCTCCGCAGTGGGAAACTGCCCGCCGCCCACCGCGCGCGCGGTGCGCTGGTCCCCGCCCGGGGCGCGGCCGATGCCGAGGTCCACGCGCCCCGGGTAGAGGGCCTCCAGCATGCGGAACACCTCGGCCACCTTGAAGGCGCTGTAGTAGGGAAGCAGCACCCCGCCCGAGCCGATGCGGATGCGCCTGGTTTCCGCCCCCAGGCGCGCGAGCAGCACCTCGGGGCAGGGATCGGCGAGCGCGGCGATGGCGTGGTGCTCGGCGAGCCAGTAGCGGTGGTAGCCCAGCTCATCGACGCGGCGCGCGAGCGCAAGGGTGGCCTGCAGGGCCTCGGCGGCGCTGTGGCCATGGATGATGGGGGACTGGTCGAGGACGGAGAGCTTCATTGGGCAACCTTCTGGCTGGCGAAGGCCCATTGTGGTGTGAAAGTCACCGCGAAGGCGGCGGCGAGGCCCCGCTCGCCGGCGGCCCAGAACCCGGCCACAAGGCCGAGGTACTGCGCGACCAGGCCCATGAGCAGCGGCGTACTGAGGTGCCACAGGGCCCAGCCCAGCCCGCCCCAGTCCCTGGCAAGGTGGTCCCGAGCGTCCGGAGTGGTCGCTTTCGTCCAGAACCGCGCCAGCGGGGAGGTCCTCCAGACCCTGACGTTGCCGGCCTGTCCCCCCTGATTCGGGTATATTCCCTTGGGCCCGGCCATAAAAACAGCCTCAAGGGACAGGGACGGCGACATGCATGCAACCCAGATCCGCCAGAAAGACGGGATCTTCTATTTCGTCAGCTACCGGGCTAAGGATCTCCTCGCCAGGGTCCGGTTCATCAGCCGGTTCTACGGCGAGGGTGAGCAAATCGCCCCCTCCCCGGTGTCGCAGGCCGACGACATCGCCCAGTTCATCTCGCGCATCGAGCGCACCGACTCGGCCTTCCAGCGCGGCCTGTCGCGCGCCAAGGTGCGCCAGCTCACCAACTTCTACGAGACCGCGATGTCGCAGCCCGCGATCCCGGGCACGGTGCT
>Ga0194126_10010588_pt1 | contig 12053 bp, 7 predicted proteins | sample TA2KigC150mmetaG_FD_148641 | JGI IMG/M metagenome (GOLD analysis project Ga0194126, IMG submission 148641) | Freshwater microbial communities from Lake Tanganyika, Tanzania - TA2015035 Kigoma Deep Cast 150m | ecosystem: Environmental > Aquatic > Freshwater > Lake | place: Tanzania: Lake...
CTTCGCTCCAGCCGGTCAGTTTCTCGGCGACCGGATTCATCATCACGACGTTACCCTTTGCGTCGGTGGCAATGACGGCGTCGCCGATGCCGTAGAGCGTGGCGCGCAAACGCTGCTCGGAGATAATCATCGCCTCTTCCGCCCGCTTGCGTTCGGTGATGTCGCGAAAACTCCAGACCCTGCCAACACTTATATCCCCGGTTCGTTGAGGCTGTGAAAAGCGTTCGAAGATTCTACCATCTCTAAATTCTAGGATGTCGTAGCTCACGGTATCCATCTGGGCGTACAACTCTCTGACTTTGCGCAGGAATCCTTCTGGATCTTTCAATTGGTCCAGGATAAACGCCAGCGCTTGGTTGTCATCTCTTGATGCTATGATGGATTCAGGAATACGCCACATCTGAGCAAACTTTTGATTGAATCTGACGATCTTCCCCTCACGGTCTACCACGAGAATGCCGTCCGCGGTTGATTCGAGTGTGGCACTGAGCAATGATAGACTGTTCTTAAGGTTCTCCTCCACCCGCTTGCGTTCGGTGATGTCATTCGAGAGAATAAGCACACCCTCGGGAACAGGTTGAATCCTTAGTTCGAACCATCCTATTTTCTCGTCTGGAAATGTGATTTCATTCTCCATTGTGTAGTCTATGCGTTCCTCCAAGCAACGTTTAATCACCTTAAAGACGTTGGTCTTTTCAAAGTCGGGCCACATATCCATGTACTTCTTGCCTAAGAGTTCTTCTTTCGGGTGACGGAAATGTTTAGCGGCTGCATCGTTGATATAGATGTATCGCCTGTCGAAACCAATGATCTGGCAACCTTCCATCAGGTTGTCAAGAGTGTTGCGATGAAAGTCTTCGTTCGATTTTTTAGTTTTTGATTTCATATGACTTTCCTTGTTGTTAGATTATAGCGGCACGTGCCAATGACGTATAACGTATCGCAAAATCGTCGCCGATGAGTTACGTACGAGGCATACCGGTCGCTTGTTCGGTTGCGTGCTTCACATCCATGATCTTACCTTCAGAACTGATGGTGACCAACGGATCAAGGTTGGCTTCGATCAAACTGCGTGCGTAGAGTGCAGCGGCGCGCCGTTCTTCTTCCTTTATTATCCTTTTTTCTATTTCACATTCTAACTCTGCAATGCGTTCTTTAACCAATTGTTCAAGCTGTTTGCGATGTTTAATAAGTTCATCCTCCGCCAGTTTCTGAGCTGTAATGTCAACAGTAAAACCTATTACACCAATAATATTATCGTCATCATCCTTGAAGGGAATTTTATCTGTCCGCACCCAGAAGTGTGTTCCGTTTGGAGATTTCATATGCTCAATGATATTTCTTTTGGGCTTCTTTGAACTAATGACTTCCAAATCATCTTTCCAAAAAGCATCCGCTTGTTCTTTGGAATACAATTCGAAACAAGATTTACCTTCTATTTGTATTTTACTTAAAACCATTACATCGGCAAAAGCTTTGTTTACCTTAATAAAACGATTCTCTTTAGCCTTATATTTGTTTTGTTTTTCTTTCAAAATAAAAGATACCATGCTAGAATTGTGCAATCTATATTTAATTTTGTCTTCAATGGAAAATATTTAGGCAGTATAGGTATTAAGCTCATAGGACATAATCCAATTTTGATTTGAGTGCATGTTGAAATTAATTGATTGAAAATAAATATGCAATAAAAACCTTACGAAATAATATCATGATAATAAGTTATTTCCTTTTCATCGGACCAATGATAAAAATCGACATCTTTTGATGGGATAAAAATACCACCAGTGTACTTTGCTTCGACAATAAATTCCAAATGCAAACGACTATTTGATGAAATTACTTTTACTAAACTTATAGGCATGATATCGAAGTTTGTTTCTTCCTTCACTTCCCTCTTTAGCGCGTCGAGCAGTGTTTCTACTAAAAGAGTTGGCAGGAGTCTTGACAGCCGGCTTTTATCAAGAAACTTTGAATGATACAGTTTAAGAAATTTCTTTAGTGTTAAAGGTATCAAATCGGTTTCCTTGCCTGATTGCCAAAATGAGCTTTGGTAGTCTATCAAACTGGAAAGAATATGTTTGGATAATTCATTCCTTGTGTTGATCCACTTTAATGCAACGATCCCGTTGTCTGAAATTTTCTGATTAACAACGGGGATGCTCTTTTCTAAGCGTGGATCCGATATTTCAAATGTAAGTTTACTATTCTGTACCATTACTTTTGCATAAACAATTTTTTTTACTCCACACTTATCCCGTTCTAGTTTTAGGGCTGGCCCGCCTGCCTCACAGCTATATACTTGGCGGGTTTACCCGCCTTCCTTATTGCTATATACCTGGCGGGTTTACCCGCCTGCTTCTTCTGCATATAACTGGCGGGCAGGTTTCGATCGGCAAATTTATGCTCGCAGGGTTCTACTAACGTTTTCATATCAATATATTTAAGATATTGTTCTAAAGGCATCCTAGGGATTTTTGATAGAATGATCCGTCCGATTTTCTTTTTCATTCTCAGCTATAAGATATGAAGGTAGAAAGAATTACAATGAAAGATTTTCTTCGTATATCTTCCTGCCTAAATCTAAACATCCTTCAGCGAAGCTTCCATTGGATTTGTGATTTTTATTGTTTCTCTTTTTTCACCTATTAACCTCTTTTTTGACTCTTCAATTATGATCTATCTTAATTCTTGTTCAGTGTATCCGAGTTTGGCGGAATATGTTCGAACAATATCCTCGAACATCTTATTCTGATTGAATAGTTTCATTTTATCGCTAAACACTAAAACTCCTTCGGGGATGAACTTGAAAATATTTTCAATAAAGATTTTGAACAGTATTATTTCCGATAAAGAGTTAAAAAATATAATTGAAAATTGAAAAACGAAAAAATTATAAACTATAAGTTGTTCATTTTTTTAATCATTGCAAAAAAACTAAAAAAGTGGGCGATAATTTCACACCGCCTCTAAGAAAAGCCCGACTTTTAAGGCTGTAATTCCAGTTTCAAAAAGTCGGACTTTTTTTCTTTTGTCACATATAAACTCCGTTAGGAGTTTTCTATTTTGGGAACCATCCTTCGGAATAGCAAAGCAATTAACCAAAACACCAGAAACCCCATCGGGGTTTTATATTTCGAATAAATTTTTAACAATGAAATGAATATTAATTTGATTCGTCAGCCGGTTTAATTAGCCGCCCTTACATAGAACCTTTACAAGGTTCAGTTACTGTTTGTTCAATTCAATCTATAGACAGTAAACCCCTAACGGGGTTTATCGTGAATAAATTACGTTAAATATTTGAGATAATATTAGGTAAACTTTTTATAATATATTTAGTTAATCAAAAACGTATTTTAAATCGTATTTAATGCCAAACGAATCTAAAAATTTTAAGTACTCTTCTTGAAATGTAATTTTTCGATGATGCTCTTCTTGATTTTGGATATATTTAATTACCTTGTCCAATTGTGAATGTGAATATGAAAATGCACCAAAACCAACTTGCCAGGCAAATTTATAACGGATGAATTTTTTTTCATTTACAAAATCTGTGGAGAAATGTTTAACATCTCTGACTAAATCAGAAATTGCAATGTCTGGTTTTAATCCAACTAGATAGTGAATGTGATTCGACGTGCCGTTAATTGAGATGAGTTTTTGTTTTCTGTTTTTGATTATACCAGTAATGTATTTGAACAATTCTTCTTTAAATTCTGGAATAATTAGCGGCTGTCTGGCTTTGGTTGAATGAATTATCTGAATATAAATTTGCGAAAAAGTATTTGCCATTTTATCACCATTTTTTTTTGATTCATATGGATAGAACTATAATGTTAAATCGGAGAGGATTTATTGTATTTAAATTTAATCAATAAATATGCATACACAAAGTATTTTTGTCACATAAAAACTCCGTTAGGAGTTTTCTATTTTGGGAACCATCCTTCGGAATAGCAAAGCAATTAACCAAGTTACCAGAAACCCTATAAGAAAAGCCCGACTTTTAAGGTTGTAATTTCAGTTTCAAAAAGTCGGGCTTTTTTTCTTCTTCGATTCAGAACTTCGTAGCTTTTCGTCCCAACTATCTGGATCAAGTGCTACTATCCCAACATGCAAGTTCTTCAATTATTATTTACCACTGCGTCTTAAACCAATTTGCGTCGGTGTGATAGGGTTTTGTAAGTTCTTCAAGCTCTTTCATTTGTTTTTCAGTTAGATACTTAAAGTTTTTTATGATTCGGATATTTTCTTCCAGCTCATTGAGAGTTGAAATTCCAACGATGACGGTACTTACAGGCAAAGTTAAAACATACTCCATTGCTTGTTTCATTGTACTAATCCCGCCTTGTTTGAAGATTCTGCCGCGGGCAGGAATTTTCATTCCAATGATTCCCATATTTTTCCTAACAGCGATGGGTAATAAATTATCGATAAAAGAAGCATTGTGCTTGTCAGCAGCGTTCAATGCCATCAAGATACAATCGAAATTATAATCATTTATTCCTTTTGCTAAAACAAAAGGGTCATAATGTCCAGTAATCCCAAGAAATTTTACAATGCCATCTTTTCTTGCTTTTTCAAATGCTTTTATTGCACCGTCACTTGCGAAAATTTTTTGCAGATCGCTTTCTGTACGAACATTATGCAATTGCCAGAGGTCAATTCTATCAGTTTGAAGCTGTTTTAAGCTTTTTTCTAAAAGATTCATCGAGCCGTCGTATGAGCGGTCGTGTGTTTTTGTTGCAAGAAAGACTTCGGTTCGTCTATCCTTCATAACTTTGCCAATATAAGTCTCGCTCACGCCCCTTCCGTATGCAGCTGCCGTATCGATATAATTCACACCGAGATCGATAGCCCTATTAATTATTTTAATTGATTCAGATTCTTTTCCGGGAGTTTCGAGAGTCGCTTGTCCGCCTAAGCTGAATAAACCGACTTTATATCCTGTATTTCCAAGTACACGAAAAGGGAGTTTAATATTTGAAGCGATTGCAGGTGACGAGAAAAATTCTGTAAAAGCTTTATTCTTTAATGCGAGATAACCCGCGGCAGCAGCTGCGGATGTTTTGAAAAAATTTCTGCGTGTGAATTTCATTATTCCTCCAAGATTTAAAAATTCTAACAGCTATACTCAATTTATCATACAGTTTCTATTTTTATCATGTTTGTAACGTGTTTTGTTGTTGAGCGAAGACTTCCAACGAACACTACTGTATTTTTTTTCTCTATTTGTTTATTTCTTAATAGTAAACTTTTTGCTTTAATGATAGTCTGATCGGTATCCCCGATTTTTGGGATGACAAAACTTTGAATATCTCTGTACATATTCAGCAGCCGGCAAGTTTGATGATTTACTGTGATTGCAAGGATCCTTGATTTCGGATTAAACTTCGAAAGAACAATTGCTGTAAAGCCGCTCAGTGTTATTGGAATTATTGCACTTGCATTAATTTCATTAGCAATCAAGGCAACAGCTTTTCCAATTGATTGGATGTGGGCATCATCTCTTTCCAATTTTGAAAATTCAAACTGGTGGTCTACTTCAACCTCTTCTGCACGAGAAAGAATTTTATTTAAAACATTTACTACCCGCAGCGGGTCTTTTCCAATTGAAGTTTCGGCACTTAACATGACTACATCTGTACCGTCGAAAACTGCATTTGCAACATCAGATGCTTCCGCACGTGTAGGAAGAGGATTGCTCACCATGCTTTCAAGCATTTGCGTTGCGGTAATTACAAGTTTTCTTTCTTCAATACACCGCTTAATGATCAATTTCTGGATCACCGGCACTTCCTGAGGTTCAAGCTCGACTCCGAGATCGCCGCGTGCAATCATTATCCCATCCGACACATTCAAAATCTTTTCAAAGTTATTTACCCCTTCCAGCAGTTCGATTTTTGCAATTACTGGGATCAAGGATCCGTTTCTTCTCAATATCTTTTTTAGATTAATAACGTCATCGGGTGAACGCACAAACGACAAAGCAAGAAAATCAAGTTTATTCTCAATAGCAAAATCGATATTGGTAAAATCTTTTTTTGTGATTGATTTTGTCTTAAGCTTTACGCCTGGAAGATTTAATCCTTTTTTTTCCCTTAGAAGCCCTCCATCAATAACCACACAAAGAATGTCTGAACGATTTTTGGATTTAACTTTTAACTTAATTAGACCATCATCGATCAAAATTTTATCACCGGGACTTACTTCACTCGGCAGACTTCGGTAGTTCGTAGAGATTCGTTTTTCATTCCCGATAACATCTTTATTTGTTATTGTAATCCTTTGCCCAGATTTTAATTCAATCTCTCCATTGAGAATTTTTCCTATCCGAATTTTTGGACCTTGCAGATCTCCAAGTATCGAAACAGTTTTGTCATTTCTTTTTGAAATTGCCCGAATATGTGAAATGACTTGTTTAAAGAAATTTAAATCAGAATGCGAGAAGTTCAATCTGAAACCATCAACGCCAGCGAGGATCATTTTTTCAAGTATCTCAGCAGAACTTGAAGCGGGTCCGACAGTCGAAAGTATTTTCGTCTTAATGAATTTTTCCACTATAGCTTACTTCTTCCGGCGTGCGCGGGATTTCGCTTTTATTTTAACTCTAGGATTTGAAGCTGTTTTCGGTTTTGTTTTTTTATAAAGCTCGTTAAACTTTTTATCTACGTAATAGAAGACTGAGTTCGTTTCCCATTTACCCAATTTATTTTTTTGGCCGGCTTTTACTCCTGTAAGTATTTCTATTCCCTCTTCGACTGAGTTGACTGAGTAAATTGAGAATTTTTTCTTCTTAACGCTTTCTATTATCTCATTGTCGAGCATCAGGTCTTTTACATTTTGTACCGGAATAATTACACCATGGGAGCCGTCAAGTCCTCTTTTTTTACAGACTTTGTAGAATCCTTCAATCTTTTCGTTTACACCTCCGATCGGCTGGATCAATCCTTTTTGGTTTACCGATCCTGTAACTGCGATTGATTGTTTTAAAGGAATTTCACTCAGAGCGGAAAGCAGTGCATAGATCTCCGTTGAGGATGCACTGTCGCCATCAACTCCGCTGTAAGATTGCTCAAAACAAATACTAGCGGAAAATGAAAGTGGAATTTGCTGTCCAAATTTTTCTCTGAGATATCCAGAAAGAATGAGTACACCTTTGTCATGGGATTTGCCGGAAAGTTTTGCTTCACGTTCGATGTTAATTATTCCCGCACTTCCGGCAGAAACATTTGCTGTTATTTTAGACGGTTTGCCAAAAGCAAAGTGATCAATTCCATAAACAGCGAGACCGTTTATTTCCCCAATCTTTGTTCCATCAGAATCTATGATCAAAGTTCCTTCTGCAATCATCTCATCAATTTTTTCATCAATTCTAGCATGACGCTGCAGAGAGTTTTCGTATGCTTCGACAACATATTCGGAATTCACAACATCAGCCCCTACATCTTTCGCCCAGAAATTTGCTTCTCTGACTAAGTCTGCAACAACAGAAAATCTCGCTGTTAATTTATTCTTACTTCCTGAGTAGCGCGCAGAATATTCTGCAAGTGATGCAATTGCAGTTTTATCAAAAGGAAGCAGCTGCTCTTCTTCGCATAATTTTTTTACAAGTCCGGCTAATTCAATTAATGCTTTATCAGTATTCGGCATTTCATGATCGAAATCCGCTCGGATCTTGAATATTTTTTTGAAATCCTCTTCGTAGTTGCTTAGGATATAGTAGATTTCTTCGCTTCCGACAAAAATCACTTTAGCTGTCATGTCTATCGGTTCTGGTTTCAAATTCGATGAATAATATAAATATGAACTGGCAAAATCTTGGATCTCCAGTTTTCTATATTGAAGAACTCGTTTAAGAGTTTTCCATACACCAGGCTCGGTTAAAGTATCAAAAGAATTCAAGACCAAATATCCGCCATTTGCACGCAGCAGCGAACCAGCACGAATCGACATAAAATCGGAATACCAATAGCCGCCCCCTTCGTACGATTTTTCGATCGAACCAAATAAATTGTTAAAGGTTGGAGAAGTTTCGATTATAACAGGACACTCTTTCGTCCCCGAGTTATCCAGAATTACATTAACCATAAAGACCCGAAAAGGATCTTTATCGGAAGCAACAGGTTGAGCGACTCCTTCTTGCGGCTGCGGCTTACCAGTCGATTTGAAATCTTCCAATGAATTTAATATCGAATCATGAACTTCATTCAAATACTGATGAACTTTTTCGAAATTAAATTTTTCTTTCAAGTCGGAGATGGCACTATCAATTAAAATCGAAACAGTTTCCTGCTCAAGTTTAATAAGTTTTTCCTGATATTGCTGCGAAAGCTTTAAACCTTTTTTGAAAAGCTCCTGAAGATCAATTTCGAAATCTTGATATTTTTCAATTATATCATCTGCTTGAGCTTGCGTAATTTTTTGTTCCTTGACTTTTTCACCAAGCTGCTGAATCGGAATGGGTTGCCCTTCGATAAGCGGAAAAACGTCAGGCCGAACGTACTGCCCCATTTGAATTTGACCGAGAGAAAATCCGTCTTTTTTAATTATCTCTTCGAATTCGAGCATCATCGATTTTTCTTCTTTTGCATATTCATCCATTATCGATTTTCTTCTGGAAGTATAGGATTCATCTTCTAATAGTGTTGGAATTTTCTCAATCAAATAGTCAATCATACTATCCATTGCGTTTGAAAAAAGTGCTCCAACTCCAGCCGGAAGGATGAGCAGTCGCGGCATTTCAGGGCAGGAAAAGTTATTGACATAAGCATAATCCATCGGGACGGGACAGTTGGGATTTATTCTTTCTAGAATTTTTTGAATTGTTGTTGCTTTGCCTGTGCCGGACAAGCCTGTTACAAAAATATTGTAACCTGGAGAATAAAGATCGACACCAAGCCGTAATGCTTTAAGAGCTCTTTCTTGGCCAATAATACCTTCAATCGGTTCAAGCTGACGAGTTGTTTCAAAATCAAAAATTTCCGGACTACAAGTCCAGCGAAGTTCAGAGGGTAGTAGGGGTGTATATTTCCTAGCTTTTGCAAGTTTCTTAGCCATGTTTTCCACTTTTTATTTGAAAGTTAAAGAAAATTTCGGTTAGTAGAAAATACGTTGATAGTATGAAATGAATATAATTTTAGACTAAGGTAGAGGCGAAGTCCGAGAAATTTTTTGAAAATTGAATCTTGAATTTGTTCTAGATAATATTTACCGGTTTTTTCTATTGAAGCAAAATCATTTTTTTCGTTTCTGAAAAATTGCCTGCTCGAAGCTGATAAAAATATATGCCGCTTGATAATGTATAATGATCCGTCAGCTGACGGATGGAGAATGGATAATTGTAGCTCCCAGATTTAAGTTCTTCATTAATTAAAGTTAAAACTTCTCTCCCAAGCAGATCAAATACTTTTAGAGTAACATGACTGATAGCTGAAAGCTGAAAGCTGATTGCTGTACTAGGATTAAATGGATTAGGATAATTCTGAAAAAGAGTGAAGGCGCCGGGTATTTGCTCAAGTTTTTCATCAATAGATGTTAATGTATCAACATTTATTTGATGTGCAGCGATGCCATTATTTGTTGCGAGTACATAAATTATATAAACGCCATTGCCATAGTAACGATATGCTACATCTCCGGAAGTTCCGACTGTGTTAGCATTCGTTCCAAGCGAAGGAGTGGTTTCATACACTACTGCATCGGCTGCACCATTTGTAATATTTAATACTTTAGCATTTTCGTTTGGAAATCCGTATTGATATGTAATTAAAAATTTCTTTCCAAATGCTTCTATGAAACGCATTGAGTTACTTCTACTATCTACAACAGAGGAGGGAATGGTAGCAACAGCGCCGCCGCTTGGGGTAAATTCCCGCGGAGTAATACTATTGCCGTTCACAAAAAAATTTACACTGCCTAGTCCTTTCGGATAAACTGCGGGGCTAGTACCCACGTTTGTAACTCCACTCAAAATTATCTCAGTTGGAGTTGATATGAAATTTCCACTACTCATTATCCATTTTAGAACTCTATTCGAACTTGCAACAGCAGCATAGATTACAGCAGAATTATCACTTGTTGATCCAACGACTGTAAATTTATCCCCCAGTCTGTAAGCACCGCCATTGTATGTTAAAACTTGAACAGGCGCTGATGTTTCATCGTTCCATTTGTAAATTTTAAATGGATCGGTACTTGCATTTACTGTAAGATTTGCACCGAATATTACACCATCAGTTGAGACTTCAATGTCATTTAATGTAAAAGTTCCGCCGGATATTCCCGAAGTATTTAAAGTGCCGACTTGATCTCCAGTATTTGCATCTAATATCAAAGCATTCGGACGGCTGACAACATAAAGCCGATGATTCCCATTTTTATACGCATAAACAAGTCCGCGCTCTGTACTTCCGGTTGGAGAGAGCCATGAAGGTAAATTTCCACCGCCTGCAGAGAATGACCAAATCGGAATTTTTGTACCTGTAACGGTTACTTGAATCGTATCGGATGAAGCTCCAACTCTTCCAACAATTAATCCGCTCCCAATTGAGGTTGGATGGAAAAATCCAAGTGTATCAATTGAACCACTTATGCCAATGATCTGCCAAGTGACATCATTCGACGACAGTTCAATTTGATATCCCCACAGATCTTTTCCGTTGATGTTAATTTTTTTTGACTGAGATGAATCAATATAAATCTGTTTTGGCTGCAGATAAAAGCTGTCAAGAATGTCTGTTGATGATACTTCACAAACTGCGAGCAAAGCATTCGCAACGGAACGTTCACCTCCGGCATCACTCGGGCTGTTGACTACTTCATTGCGAACAACCATTGTTGTCGAGCCGCCTCCATCCAAATTAACCGCCTGATAACAACCGATGCCTTGCATGTAATTTGCTAATTGAGGTAAGGACATTCCAATGCTAAATCCAGTTTGTCTTCCATCAACTGTAACGAAAAATACTTTTGTACTGTCTAAGTTAAAGCCGACAGCAGTGCGAGGGTGTACATCTGTGCTCAATCCAGTTGGTACTACTCCGTTAACAACTAACTTTGGTCCGCCTCCTACTAAATTCGTTATTGCTCCTCGGTTTGGATTGGTTCCAATTGTAATTCGCACAGTATCACCAACATTAACATAATCCGTTAAAAATGTTTTTGCAGTTCCATTTCCGGATAAAACATATTCACTCGAACTAAAGCTCATGTTTCCGGTATTTGTGGTTTTCTGAAGTACAATGAATTTTTGGCTACTGTTAATTTGAAAATCTGTAATCGGTTTTAATTTCACCTCGGCAACTTGATTATTCGATAAGGTCGATGAACCAAAGTATTTGTTATATAATACCAGATAGTTTGTAACTACCGTATCATTCACGCAATTTAAATTCAAAGAATTTTCATTCGAAGCTGTCACAGTCCCGGAAAAACCCATGTCATCCATAAATAATTTTTTTTCATCAATTGTTCCGAACAATGGTCGGAGATTTGGACGTCCAAAAGTAAATTCTTTCTCTGATATCATCGATCCGACAAGAAAAGTATATGGATTATAAGGAGCGCTTATGCCATAGAAATCGCCATTAACAGCTCCCATTACAATGTGACCGCTTTTACTTTTTCTTTTCGACATTGAAGAAGTTTTTTCGAAGCCGGTTCCAAGCACATCCTTTGACAAAACTGTTTTAAGTTTGTTCTTGGGATTTGTCAAATCAACTTCAAAAATTTTAATGTTGTAAGGTCCCGAAGTTTTATAAACAGAATGGTATTTGAATCCAGGTCCAACAATCTTCATTGTAGAATCTTGACCATAAATTACAATTGTTGAAATAAAGAATAGAGCAAACAGAAGAGACACAATTCGGCTCATTTTAACCTCTCGATATTTTTGGATGCACCTTTTTTTACAAATATGGAAAAATAGCTGCGAATTTAATAGAAGTTTTTTCATATTGTTTAACGAATTCAATTCACGAACTGTTCATCAAAAAGTTTATATTTGAAACAAAGAGTCTGAAAGAATGAAGATGCAGGTACTTAATATC
>Ga0194126_10010589_pt1 | contig 12053 bp, 9 predicted proteins | sample TA2KigC150mmetaG_FD_148641 | JGI IMG/M metagenome (GOLD analysis project Ga0194126, IMG submission 148641) | Freshwater microbial communities from Lake Tanganyika, Tanzania - TA2015035 Kigoma Deep Cast 150m | ecosystem: Environmental > Aquatic > Freshwater > Lake | place: Tanzania: Lake...
TCTTCGGGGATCCTCCTTGAGGCGCGCGTGCCTTGGCAGTGGTGGGGGCGGCGTATCGGTGCAATCTGGCATGGCGCGCGGGTGCCTCGCGTGACAAGACAAGCGCAGCACCGCAGGGCCTATGATACCTGCCGCCCCCAACGCCCCCGCCACCTCAGGCGCCCCCGCCACCTCAGGCGCCACCGCCACCGCCCAGCGCCCCCAACGCCATGCCTGCCCCACTTCCGAGTCGCCCGTTCACTGCGTCAGCGGCGTCGATCGTCCTTGCCTCCACCTCGGTTTACCGGCGCAGCCTGCTGCAACGCCTCTTTCACCGCTTCGAGGTGGTTGCTCCCGGGGTGGAGGAGGTGCAGGAGCGCGGGGAAAGCGTGGAGGCGATGACCCTCAGGCTGGCCCTTGCGAAGGCCCGTGCAGTTGCCGAGCGCTTCCCCGAAGCGCTGGTGATCGGGTCGGATCAGGCAGCCACGCTCGATGGTTGCCACGCCATCGGCAAGCCCGGCACCCTGCTCCGGGCGCGTGAGCAGTTGCGCGCGGCAAGCGGTAAAGCGATGCGCTTCTTCACAGCGCTTGCCCTTGTGGGTCTTTCGCGCGGCGTGCAGGACCTCGAGGTGGTGGACACCGTGGTGCGTTTCCGGGCGCTCGACGAGGCTTCAATCGATCGCTATCTGTCGCGCGAGTCTGCGCTCGATTGCGCCGGCGCAGCCAGGTGCGAAGCGCTCGGCATCGCGTTGATGGAATCCATTGAGTCACGCGATCCAACCGCACTTGTGGGTTTGCCGCTGATCGCCCTCACGCGGATGCTTCACGACGCGGGTGTTGACGTCCTCGCGATGGATTCCTGAGCGGTGGGCGCGGCGAGTTCCACGAGCACGGATACTTCTCAAGCGGCGGATGTGGTGATTTCGGCGAGCACGGCCACTTCGGAAACGGTGCAAGCCGTCCGGGTCGGCGCGCTCGTGCTCTATGCCTGTGCGCTGGATGATGGTGCTGACCCACACGATTGCCTGCCTTCCGGCGTGCTCGCCCGGCTGTGCAGCACACGACACTTCGTGGTTGAAAACTGCCGCAGCGCGCGGCGCTGGCTTTCGCGCTGCGGTTGGCCCGGAGCGCTGAGCGAAGCGCGGATGATCGAATGGAATGAGCACCATGCCGGTCGCCACGCACTGCTCGCGCACTACACTGCGCAAGTTCTCGGGTGGTTGCGTAGCGGGCACGATGTGGGCCTTCTCTCGGAGGCAGGAGTGCCTGCGGTGGCCGATCCTGGAAGCCTGCTCGTGGCGCGGGTGCATGAGGCAGGGCTGCAGGTTGTTCCCCTGGTAGGCCCTTCGTCACTGCTGCTGGCGCTGATGGCCTCGGGACTCAACGGCCAGCACTTCGAGTTTGTGGGCTACCTTCCAGTGGATGCGGATCGCCGCGCCGCTGTGCTGTGCGCGCTCGAAACGCGATGCCGGCGTGAAGGGCTGAGCGTGGTCTGGATCGAAACCCCCTACCGCAACGACGCACTGCTCGAGACCGCGCTTCGGTGCCTGCAGCGGGATACGCTGCTCACGGTGGCGAGCGCAATCGGAACGCCTGAGGAGTGCATCCAGCGAAAGTCGCTCGCCGATTGGGCAAGAGAACGCTGGCGCCCGGGGAAGAATCCTGCCGTCTTCGTGATGGGATTTGCCGGCCAAGACTTCGAGAGGGTTGCGGCGCCCCCTCAGCGCAGGCGCATTTCCCGCGCTGCAAAGTCGTAGCCCACTCTGGCAAGTACGCGGCTGGTTTCGACTCCAACCCGGCGAGCAAAGCGCTCGGCAAGCGAAGGCTGCGGGCTGAAGTCCACCACTTCCTCGGCCTTGATCACGTCACGCGCCACCACATCCACCGTACCACGCGCATCGGCAAGGCCGAGCGAGATCGCCTGGTCACCACTCCAGACCCGACCGCTGAACACATGTCCGTCGTCTTTGAGACGCTCGCCGCGACCAGCACGGACGGCATCGATGAAGTTGAGGTGCAAAGCGTTGAGCGTGGCCTGCAGGTGGCCCTTCTGCTCGGCGCTGATCGCGCCAAAGGGATCGAGCATCGCCTTGTCCGAGCCGGCAGTGTAGAGGCGCCGCTCAACGCCGATGCGTTTCATCACTTCGGTAAAGCCAAAACTGTCGAGCCGCACCCCTATCGAACCGACGAGGCTGTTGCGATCCACGAAGATCTGGTCAGCCGCAACCGCAATGTAATAGCCGCCCGAAGCACAGATATCCTCCACCACCACATGCAATGGAGTATCCGGATACTTGCCGCGCAGCCGGACAACCTCCTGATGGATGATCGAAGCCTGTACCGGGGAACCCCCGGGGCTGTTGACCCGCAGGATCACGCCTGCCGTGCTCTGGTCTTCGAAGGCTGCACGCAACGCGCCGGTGATCAGATCGGCGTTGGCCTCGGACTCGTGATCGATTTCACCCCGGATGTCGATCAAGGCGGTGTGCCGGTTAGGCTTGCCGGCGTCGTGACCACCGAGCGTGCGCCACTCGTACCAGAAAAGCAGGAGCACGAGCAGGAAAGCCAGGCGGAAGCCGTTGGTCCAGCGGCGGCGACGGCGCTGCTCGGCGTTGGCGTCGTCGAGCAGTTTGACAAGCGCATGCTGCTGCAACTGGGTTGCACTCTGAAGCACTGGCGCGGCCGCAAGGTCGCTCCCGCGCAGACCGCCCTCGCCCTGCGCCCGCTCGTCTCCCGAAACCTGCCCGGAGCCTGTTCCCACCCGTTCCTCGCTCATGGCTGACCCACCTTCGGCCTCAACATGTTTCGACGCTCCTCACTCATCTGCGCTCCATCTTGCGCCTCAACATGATCTGGCCAGCCTCGATACTGCACTCGAGCGCCTCGAGCCGGCGCCCCCGGCAGGGTCCGTCGACGCAAAGCCCGGTATCCGGCTGATACATCGCACCATGCGTGGCACAGACCAGGTACTCACCTGTGTCGTCGAAGAAAGCTCCCTCGAGCCAGTCGAGTTCAACAGGCTGATGAGCACACCGGTTGAGGTAGGCGAAGTAGTTGCCCCGATAACGGACCACGAAGGCTGGAACCGCTCCGGCCGGGCCTGGGACGGAGGTGCGCAGTCCGCTTCCCCCATCCACAAGGTTGGACGCAAGCCCGGCCACCACGGTGCACTTTTTCCAATCACCTGCCGCCATACTGATCTGCCTGCATGCTGCTTCCGTATTCACCCGACTCAAGGGTCGATGCGTGGGCCGGGCGCATGCCCTGATCCCCCGGCCGGCCCTGCCGACTGCTGCGCGAGCAGCCACGCCGACAATTCAGACGCACTGTGAAACATTGCCTCGTGCGGCGATTGCCTGAGCACGTCGCTGCCAACCGCGCCGTAGCTTACTGCCACGGCCCGGGCGCCGGCTGCGGCGGCCATCTCCAGGTCATGGGTAGTATCTCCCACCATCAGGGTTTTTGCGGGGTCGACACCAAGCTCGTTCATCAGATCGAGCAGCATCCATGGATGCGGCTTGGCCTGACCCTCGTCGGCGGTTCGGGTCGACACGAAGTAGCGTCCCCAATCCGCCTGAAGCAAGGCTCGATTCAGTCCCTGTCGCGACTTGCCTGTGGCCACCGCCATCGGGTGGCCGGCCTGATGAAGGGCCGCGAGCAGCGGCTCGATGCCCGCAAAGGGCGTGAGCCGCGCCTCCCCCGCCAGAAAGTGGGCGCGGTACCGCGCCACAAACGCTGCGATGCGTCCGGGCTCGAGATCGGGAACCGCGTGGCGCAGACTGTCGTGCAGTCCCAGGCCGATCACCCAGGAAGCCCGCTGCCGATCCGGTACGGCGAGCCCCAGATCGTGCGCGGCAGCGCGAATGCTTTCGCTGATCGTGGCTGTGGAGTCAACCAGGGTTCCGTCCCAGTCGAAAACGATGAGGTCGAAAGTGCGGGTGCTGCGGGTGTGGCTCATGCGAAACCCCAACGTGCGAAGGCATCCGGAAGCGGTGCGCGCAGGGTCAATCGCTCGCCGGGAGCTGTTGGCCACGGAAGCGCGATTTCGGCCGCGTGGAGAAGCATGCGCCGAACACCCGCGGCGTGCAGGCGCCTGTTGAGCTGGAAGTCGCCGTAGCGCTCATCGCCCAGGATCGGCAGGCCGAGATGCTGCAGATGCACCCGAATCTGGTGGGTGCGTCCTGTCTCGATACGCACCTCCACCACGCTGTAGTGGAGGGCGAGCTCCGGGTCCACACGATTGCCCAGCCCGCGCACCTTGCTCAGGGCTTCGCGGCCCTCCGGATCCACGCGCACCACCCGCTCGCCCATTGCGCCGAGCTCACGCAGCAAGGGAACACGGACCGAAAACTCACGCGCAGGAACTTCACCTGCAACCACGGCCAGGTAGCGCTTTCCAACCCGCCGCTCGCGCAAGGCAGCCTGTACCGCGAGAAGTGCGGAGCGCCGCTTGGCGAGCACCAGCACGCCGGAAGTCTCCCGATCGAGGCGATGCGCAAGTTCGAGGTAGCGCAATTCCGGGCGAAGGTGGCGGAGCCACTCGATCAGGCCGCGCTGCACGCCACTGCCGCCGTGCACCGCAAGTCCTGCGGGCTTATCTACCACGAGCAGCCGCTCGTCGTCGTGCAGCGTGGCCATGCGCGGAGCAGCGCTGGTGCAGTGGATCCGGCTGCCTCGGGAGTCTGGCGCCTCAGCGGGAACACGCATGGGTGGGATGCGCAGATCCTCGCCGCCCAGCAGACGCTGCTCGGCGTGCACCCGACGCCCATCGAGGCGCACCTCGCCGCTTCGGATCATGCGGTAGATCCGCGTCGTGGGAAGGGCCGCAAGTTCACGGATCAGGTAGTTGTCGATCCGCTGCCCCGCGTACTCCGGATCGATCCGCAAGTGACGTGCGCCCTGGTGTGTCATGTGATATAAGATAAAGAGTCTCGGGAAATCACTAAGGATGGGAAAACGCTGGGGAGGCGCACGGAAGGTTGCGTTCCACTCCACCGGGGTACGGGGTGCGGCGCTCAAGGCGCGGTCTTCGGAAGCTCTCCGGATAATCCGCAGAGAAGTTATCGGGGAGGTTTCGGGAGGTGCCCGGCAGATTCTCGGAATCTTCCGGGCATGGTCCGGAAAGCCTCCGGGACGCTTCAGGATGGTTTCTGCGGTTATCCGGCACGGGTGGACTGACTGTTGCGATTGTGCCTCAGGGCCTGAAGGGTTTGATCCCTGACTCTGTTGACGGCAAGCGGCAAACAGCAAACGGTGAACGACGCCCCTGAGGCACCGGCAGCCCATTCGTGTGTGGTTTGAGACAAATGAACAATACGCGGCCCCGGATGGTCCGGGGCGCCCGGCGGACAACGATGGATACCTCATCCGGTCCAACAAGGATCGGATAGCGAGCTTGAACCCCTGCAGCAGCCCATGATGCCAAGATCTGAAGCTTCGAATGCCCCGCCAGAGCGCATGGTCGCGCCCGATACCGGTTGGCATGCACGGCAAAGGCAGCGCTGCAGTTCACGCCTCCAACAGCGCGCCAAACCCGCGATGGTCCGCTGATCGTCGTCTTGCGGTTTGCTGAGGCTTCCATTCCCCGTTCCGCGGGCGGGTGACGCACGCTGCGCCAGTGCGATGGAGATGTGAATGAAGCGCATGCTGTTCAACGCAACCCAGGCCGAGGAGCTGAGGGTTGCCATCGTCGACGGTCAGAAGCTGATCGACATCGACATCGAGGCGGCTGGAAGGGAGTCGCGCAAGAGCAACATCTACAAGGCCATCGTTACACGGGTGGAGCCGAGCCTCGAGGCCTGCTTCGTGAATTATGGCGAGGAGCGGCACGGCTTCCTCCCCTTCAAGGAAATCTCGCGCGCCTACTTCCGCAACGGAGGGGAGCCGGGCCGGGCGCGGATTCAGGACGTGATTTCCGAGGGGCAGGAAATGATCGTCCAGGTGGAAAAGGAGGAGCGCGGCAACAAGGGCGCAGCGCTCACCACGTTCGTCTCGCTGGCCGGGCGCTATCTGGTGCTCATGCCCAACAATCCGCGCGGCGGCGGTGTTTCCCGACGCATCGAAGGTGAGGACCGCCAGGAACTGCGCGAAACCATGGACCGCCTCGAGGTTCCGGCGGGCATGAGCCTGATCGCACGTACAGCAGGAATCGGTCGAAATGTCGAGGAGTTGCAGTGGGATCTCAACTATCTGCTGCAACTGTGGCGCGCGATCGAATCAGCAGCCGCCGACAACCGTGCCCCGATGCTGATCTATCTTGAGTCGAGCCTCGTGATCCGCGCAATACGCGATTACTTCTCGGCAGATATTGGCGAGATCCTCATCGACACCGAAGACATCTACGATCAGGCGCGCGCCTTCATGTCGGTGGTCATGCCCGACAACGTGGTGCGGGTGAAGCGCTACCGCGACGACGTTCCGCTCTTTTCCCGATTCCAGATCGAACATCAGATCGAGACTGCGCACTCCCGCGTGGTGCCCCTTCCCTCCGGCGGGTCGATCGTTGTGGACCACACCGAGGCGCTGGTGGCGGTCGATGTGAACTCGGCACGTGCTACCCGCGGCAGCGACATCGAGGAAACCGCGCTGCGGACGAACCTCGAGGCTGCCGACGAAGCTGCACGGCAGATGCGACTTCGCGACCTCGGCGGTCTGATCGTGATCGACTTCATCGACATGGACCTCGGCAAGAATCAGCGCGAGGTGGAGTCTCGACTCAAGGATGCTCTGCACTACGACCGTGCGCGGGTGCAGATGGGCAAGATCAGCCGCTTCGGGCTGATCGAGTTGTCGCGCCAGAGGCTTCGCCCGGCCCTCAACGAAGGTAGCCACCAGACCTGTCCGCGCTGCAACGGCACCGGAGTGATCCGCGACATCGAGTCTTCGGCACTTCACGTGCTGCGCGTGATCCAGGACGAGGCCATGAAGGACAACAGCGCCGCGGTGCATGCGCAAGTCCCGGTGGAGGTGGCAACTTACCTGCTCAACGAGAAGCGCGCCGAAATCTACAAGATGGAAGCACGCCTGCGCGTGGAGATCGTGCTGATCCCGAACCGCCACCTCGAAACGCCACACTACCGACTCGACCGGCTGAAACACGACGACGAGCGACTTGGAAACTACCGGGCCAGCTACGCGATGGCCGATGCGCCCGCCGAGGAGAACAGCTTCCTCGAATCAAAATTCGAGGGAATCCGCAAGCGGCCTGAAGCCGCAGTGAAGGGGATCACGCCCTCGGCGCCGGCACCGTCGGCGGCAGGCGCCTCGGCGCGCAATGCTTCGTCCCATGCTCCGATGGCGTCGCCGGCATCGGCCACCGAGCAGATTTCGGGACGCGCCGGGGCGGTCATGACGGTTCCCCCGGCGGGCCCGTCGCTCCCCGCCTCCCCGCCGCCTGCGCTCGAGCCGCCCAGCGAGGGCTTTCTTGGCAAGGTACTCGGGTGGTTTCGGCGCAAGCCCGCCAACGAAGCGCAGGCGCGACCACCTCAGGCGGCTGCGTCGGGATCCCGTCCGGAGGCCAAGGGCGGCGAGCAGCACTCAAGCGTGTCAACCGGAGCTACTTCGTCTCAAGCCCCACCCCCATCCCAGGGCTCGGCCGCCGCACTCGGAGCTGCGCAGGCGCCCGCGAATGGCCCCATGTTTGACCAGAATGCCGCCCCAGCGGCCGGGGGAGGTGGCGAGAGCGGCACAGCAAGCCAGGAGCGCAGCGGCCGTGATCGGCGCGACCGACAACGTCGAAGCGACCGTGGTGAGCGTAACGATCGGAGTGATCGTGGCGAGCGAGCGGACCGCGGCGACCGCAGCGAGCGTGGCGAGCGGACCGACCGCAACGACAAGGCGCGGCGCCAGGACGACTCCCCAGCGTCCTCTGCGCAAAGGCGTGCACAGGGTGAGCGTCCAAGCCGTCCCGGACGCGACGGACGTCCGCCGCGTGAGGGTGTTCCGGCGGCAAGCCCTGCGGTGGCCGCCAACGCACCCGAGCCCGGGACGGCAGCGCACGCTGCGACGGCTTCAGCAGCCGCTGCCACGACCGCCGCCGCTGCCACGACCGCCGCCGCTGTCAATCCGCTCGCGGGCACTTCCGTAAACCGGTCCGCTGACCCGAGCCCGAGCGCCGAACCGAACCGGGGTGCTGCCTCGAGCCCGAGCGCTGCATCGACCCTCGCTGGCGGTGCAAACCCTGCCGCCACCAACGATCACGAGGGTGCTGCAGGCACCCAGGGATCTGAGCGTTTGCGCCGCAGGAGGCGTCGTGGTCGCAGATCGGAGGACGGGGCAGCACCGGCTGACGTACACGGTGGTGTCGACCTCTTCAACACCGCCAGCGATGGCACAGCGTTTGATGCGCTTGCGGCACAAGTGCCAGCTCCTGTGGCAAGGGCGGAGGACGCGGCTTTCGAAGCACCGCTGCCGGTTTCCGCTCCCGGGCCCGCAGCGCTGCCAACGCCGGTTCTGGCCGAAACCCGGGTGATCGTGGAGGCGATACCCCCAAGCCCGGTACCGGATCTGAAGGCCATCATTGCGCAGGCCGGGCTTGAGCTGGTGGAGACCTCGGCCGAGACGCGTGCGGTGGAGCCGCAGACCATCGCCCTGCCCCCGCGCCAGCGCACGCCAAGGACGCGCAAGCCCCCCGTCGTTATCGACACAGAGCCCCTCCAGCTTGTGGAAACCACGCGCAGGGACTAAGAGGGGGGCGCGATGAGCGATACCACGATCCGACTGGTCGATCAGCGCTACCTGGCGCGGCCAATGCCGCAAGCGCCAATGGCCGGGGCCTCTCCAGGCCCCACCCGGGACGCGCTTGGGCGCGCGCTGCGCGATGTGCGTCTTTCCGTCACCGACCGCTGCAATTTCCGCTGTGGCTACTGCATGCCGAAGTCAGTGTTCGATCATCACTATGCGTTCTTGCCGCAGGCCGCGTTGCTCAGCTTCGAGGAGATCACCCGGCTCGCGCGTGTGTTTCTCCATCTGGGCACCGAAAAGATCCGCCTCACCGGGGGCGAGCCGCTGCTGCGCAAGAACCTCGAGGTCCTGGTTGAAATGCTTGCGGCGCTGCGCAACCCCAAAGGCCATCCGCCGGAACTCGCGCTCACCAGCAACGGCGCACTCCTGAGGCGAAAGGCGCAGCTGCTCAGGTCGGCAGGCCTGGATCGCATCACGGTGAGTCTGGATGCGATCGACGATGCCATCTTCCGGAAAATGAACGATGTTGACTTCCCGGTGGAACAGGTCCTCGACGGTATCCGCGCGGCGGAGGAAGCGGGCTTTCGCAGCCTGAAGATCAACATGGTTGTGCAACGCGGACTCAACGACTCGCAGATCCTTCCAATGGTGGAGAACTTTCGACACCGGGGCCATGTGCTGCGTTTCATCGAGTTCATGGACGTGGGGTCGAGCAACGGATGGAATCTCGACGCAGTACTGCCGAGCGCCGGGATCCTCCGGCAGATTGCGAGCGCTTACCGCCTGCATCCCCTCGAGCCGCAGTACGCGGGCGAGGTGGCCGAGCGTTGGATGCTCGACGACGGAAGCCTCGAGATCGGGCTCATCTCCTCGGTGACTTCGCCCTTTTGCGCAGGCTGCACCCGGGCCCGCGTTTCCACCGAGGGGCGTCTCTACACCTGCCTCTTCGCCTCCGAAGGTTGGGATCTGCGTGCGCTGCTGCGCACCGGTGCATCCGACGAGGCGATTTCAGAATCCCTTCGGCAAGTCTGGGCGCAGCGCAGTGATCGCTACTCTGAACTGCGCAGCTTCGCCTCACGCAAGGCGCGCGCCGAGCGCAGGATCGAGATGAGCTACATCGGCGGCTGAAACGGCGGTAGCGCTTTGGAACCCGAAGTCCTCGGCCTGATTCTGGCTGGCGGGCAAAGCCGCCGAATGCAGGAACTCGATCGCCCGCGGCCCCAGGGGCTTGTCTCAGGCGCTGCCACCCCACTGCACAAGGCCCTGATCGGCTGCGCAGGGCGCCCGCTTCTTGAATGGGTACTTGCACGGATACAGCCCCAGCTCACCCGGACGCTCATCGCTTGCGGCCCCTCGCCGGATCCCTTCGCAGCCTGGGAGCTTGCCTGCCTGCCCGACCAGCGGCGAGGCCACCTCGGGCCTCTTGCCGGAGTGCACGCCGGATTGGTGTGGGCCGTGACCGAAATCGATCAGGGACGCATGGCGCCGGAGAGTTCCCTTCTGGTGCTGCCTTGCGACACCCCTTTTCTTCCAGGCGATACCGTGGCACGCATGCTGGATTGCAGCCGGCAAGCCAGCGCCCCGGTGGTGGCTGCGGCGAGTCCCCGAGGCTCGGAGTGGAGCCTGCTGCTGCTTCGCCTCTCGGATCGCCACCGGCTTGTGGGCGCAGCCGAGTCCGGCCTGGAAAGCAGCGTGCGCAGCCTCGAGGCCTGGTGCAATGCAGTCGGCTACCTCGTGTGCAGCTTCGACGATGCCGGGGCCTTCACCAACCTCAATACCCCGGAGGATCTGGCAGCGGCCGAGGCGCGCCTCCAGGCAACGCCTCAGCAAGCCGGGAGCGTGTCGCTCGCGCCACTGCACACGGCAAGGGTTGCGCAATCGGAGGGACTGCCGCCGAGCTTGGCGTTGCCCGGAACGCCGACGGAGAGTGCACTGTTGCCCAACGCGTTCAATGGCGCGTTGGCGAGCGCGCTCTCGACCTTCGGCGGAGACGCGATTCCGGTTGCGCAGATGCGCGCGATCCTGCTGCGCTGCCTGAAGCCCGTTTCTGCCAGCCTTGAACGATCCCTCCCGGAACTCGCGGGCCATGTTGCTGCGTCGGCGATCGTGGCGCCCGTGGCCGTACCCACCCATAACAACGCTGCGATGGACGGCTACGCCCTGCGCAGCACCGATCTCGTGCACACCCGCAGTCTCCCGCAGTCGAAGGCACCCGCGATCCTCGCGGGACATCCACTCTCCGGCTCGGCCGAGTCCTCTCCGGTTGCGCTGCGGGTGATGACGGGCGGCATGCTGCCTGCGGGTTTCGACATCGTGATCGCCCAGGAACACGCCCAATGGCTCGACGGACACCTTCAGATCCCCTCCAGCATCACCGCAGGCACAAATGTGCGCTTGCGCGGTGAGGACCTGGCGGAAGGTGATACCGTGCTCACGCCAGGCTGCCTGATCGGGCCGGCCGAGGTTGGGCTGCTCGCATCGCTGGGAATCGGCCGGGTGCCCGTTCGCGCACCACTCCGCGTGGCGCTGATCTCCACAGGCGATGAGTTGCTCGATCCCTTGCAAGGCACGCAGGTGGATCGGCTGGCTGAGCGTGGCCCGGGGCAGATCTTCGACAGCAATCGCTACTGCCTGCGCGCGCTTCTTTCGCGCTGGCCAGCCATCCAGCTCAGCGATGCAGGCACGCTCAGCGACCGTGTGGAGGTGCTGGAGCAAGCCCTGATCGGTCTTGCACGCGAACATGATCTGATCATCTCCACCGGCGGCGTGTCGGTTGGCGAGGCTGATGTGGTGCGCCTTGCGCTCAAGCAACTTGGGGAGGTGAACTTCTGCGCTGTGGCGATGCGCCCAGGCAGACCCTTTGCTGTGGGACAGGTTGCAGGGGCGATCTATTTCGGGCTGCCCGGCAACCCAGTGGCCGCCACGCTCAGCTTTTGCGTCTTGGTGGCTCCGGCCATCGATCGACTGCTCGGGCGCACCCCACGCGCGCTCCCGCTCGAGCGGGGCCGCGCTGCGAACCGCGTTGCAAAGAGGCCCGGCCGAAGCGAGTTCCTGCGGTCTGCGCTGCGGGTTGACGCCGAGGGCACAACCTGGGTGGAAGTGGCTCCCCAGCAGGGTTCGGGAATCCTCAGTTCACTGAGCCGCTATCCCGCGGTGGCGGTGCTCGATCACGCCCAGGGCGTGGTTGAACCCGGCGAGCCGCTGGCGTTCGTAAGGCTGAGTCGCCTCTTCGCGGGTGAGTAGCGGGGACTTAGTGAAGAGTTCGAGCGGAGTTTGTGCGGAGTTTGTGCGGAGTTTGAGCGGAGTTCGGGCGGAGTTTGTACTGAGTTTGAGCGAAACACACACGCATCTTGGGCGTACTCCACAACGCCGGCGATGCTGCGGCCGCGAGG
>Ga0194126_10010594_pt1 | contig 12049 bp, 9 predicted proteins | sample TA2KigC150mmetaG_FD_148641 | JGI IMG/M metagenome (GOLD analysis project Ga0194126, IMG submission 148641) | Freshwater microbial communities from Lake Tanganyika, Tanzania - TA2015035 Kigoma Deep Cast 150m | ecosystem: Environmental > Aquatic > Freshwater > Lake | place: Tanzania: Lake...
ATGACCACTCACCCCGAAATCAGAAATAATTTTTGGCAAACGCTATAAGGCCCCAGAGAGGGCCTTTTCTTTTTGCCTGAAAAATCATTCCCCACATTATTCCCCGCAAAGCTCTTTAAAATGGGTGGAAAGGAGGGGTGATACCAAGTCGCGCTCAAAGAGGTAATTTTGAGTTTGTCATTCTGAACGGAGCGAAGCGGAGTGAAGAATCTAGATTCTTCGCTGCGCTCAGAATGACAATTCTACTCGTTTGATCGCAACTCGGTATGATACCAAGTTGCAGTCGAAAGGCAACAGTTGTTGGGGCGTGATTTATCACGCCCGCCTTTCGGGCGCAATAAATTGCGCCCCTTACAATAATACCTTTTTGATTGCATCTTGGTATGAGTTGTGTGCTTGTGGCAGAGAGAGGCGATTCCGTCAGCCGGGAAGGCCGCGCCGCCGATGCTGAGGCTCACGGGGAGGGTGAGGTCACCGGCCGCCACGGGCTCGCGGCAAACCGCGGATTGCAGCCTGGCGGCTACGGTTCCCGCCGCCTCCAGGTCGGTTTCGGGCAGAATAATGGCAAACTCATCTCCGCCATAGCGGGTGGCGATGTCTGAAAACCGGAGATGGTCCCGGACCCGGCGGCAGACCTCCTTGAGGACCAGGTCGCCCACGGCCATACAGGTCATTTACCTCCTTGAAGCGGTCCAGATCAAGGAGCAGGAGACTTAAAGAGAGTTGATGGCGATGGGCCCGGAGGAACTCGGCTTCCAGGCGTTCCTGAAAGTAGCGGTGATTATAGTACTACTCCTTCGGCCACCACCTCGAAGCCGCGGCCGTGCTCCCCGGCCTGGGCCGCTTCGATGGCCGCATTCAGGGACAGGATGTTGGTCTGGGCCGCGATCTCCCCGATGAGCTGCACCACCTTGCCGATTTCCTGGCTGCGCTGATTGAGCTTCTTGATGGATTCATTCACCGCAGCAATCCTGGCCACGGCGTCTTTCACTTTTACCGAGCCTTCACTGGCCAGGCTGGAGGCGGCCGGCTGAAACCCGCGCATCCACTTTCACCCTAACCGATAATAATTATTTGAATAGGCTGATTACTGTTAACTTGACAATCCACTTGGGAGTCCCAACTTTTACTAAATTAGAGCAAAAGTTTTGAAAGAGAGGTCCATAATGCAGCCAGGTCCATGCAAGTGCACCAACCTAAAAACATCGGTGTTTCTGCTGATTATCGCTCTCCTGCTTCTGGCCGCCGGCCAGCGAGGCGCCCTGGCGCAAGAGGCCCAGGACCCGTGGCCCAAGCGCCTCGAGCACCCTAAGGGGGCCGTAGTCATGTACCAGCCCCAATTGGAGGACTTCCAGGACGACAAGCTCACGGCTCGGGCGGCGGTTTCGGTGAAAACGAAGGAGATGAAAGCCCCGCTGTTCGGGGCCGTCTGGCTCTCCGGCCGGGTTGTTACGGACCGGGACACCCGCATGGCCACCATTGACGAGGTCAAAGTCACGGAGGCCAAGTTTCCCGACGCCAAGCCGGAACAGTTGGAGAAATTGACGACCTTCCTCAATACGGAGATGGCGGCTTGGAGCTTTCCCATCTCCCTGGACCGGCTGCTGGCCGCCCTGGAAGTGGTGGAAAAGGCCCAGGCTGGGGATCAGGGTCTGAAAAACGAGCCTCCCAAGATCATTTTCGTGACCCACCCCACGGTCCTGGTACTCCTGGACGGTGATCCCAAGCTCCTGCCGGTGCCCAAATCCTCCCTCCTGCGGGTGGCCAATACCCCTTTCATCATGCTCTATGATCCACCCGCCAAGACCTATTATCTGCGGGGCGGGGATGACTGGCTGAGCGCCGCCGACCTGAAAGGCCCCTGGAAGGATATGGAGACCTTGCCGGAGTCCCTAAAAGTATTAGAGGGAGAAGTCCAGAAGGTCGAGAAGGCCAAAGGCAAGGGCGCGGCCAAGAAGGTGGAGGCCAAGGGCGACAAGATGCCGGCAGTCCTGGTCAGCACCGTGCCCGCGGAACTCCTGGCTACCCAGGGCGCGCCCCAGTACACTCCTATTACTGGCACCAACCTTCTTTACGTGAGCAATACTGAGAACAATATTTTCATGGACACCGCCAGCCAGGAGTACTATGCGCTCCTTTCCGGCCGTTGGTTTAAGACCAAGGCCCTGGCTGACGGACCCTGGACTTACGTGGCGCCGACCCAGCTACCCGCCGATTTCGCCAAGATTCCAGAAAACTCGGTGAAGGGCTTCGTCCTGGTGAACGTGGCTGGCACCTCCCAGGCCAAGGAAGCGGTCCTGGAAAACTCCATCCCCCAGACCGCGGCAGTGGACCGTAAAAAGGCCACCACCAAGGTGGAGTATGCCGGGGCGCCCAAGTTTGAGAAGATCGCCGCTACGGACCTGGAATACGCGGTGAACACCGGCAAGTCGGTGTTCAAAGAAGGGGCCAAGTACTATGCCGTGGACCAGGGGGTATGGTATGAGGCCGACTCCCCTGACGGCCCCTGGAGGGTCTCGGTGGATCCGCCCAAACAGGTGGATAAGATCCCGCCCAGCAACCCCCACTACAACGCCAAGTACGTCAAGGTGTACGATTCCACCGAGGACACGGTAACCGTGGGCTACACCCCGGGCTACACCGGCTCCTACGTGGACCACGGCACAGTGGTTTACGGCACCGGGTACAGCTATCAGGGCTATTCCAGCCCGGAGGCGTACATTCCGGCTCCGGCCACTTACGGTTACGCCGCCGCCTATGACCCCTACGCCGGTTCCTGGGGTTACCAGACTCCCTTCTATAGTCCCGGCGCCTGGCTGGCCGCCGGTCTGACCGCCGCCGCGGTGGGCGTCGGGGTGGCGGCCATTGCCAGCAATTGGTGGGGCCACGGTCATGGTTATTGGGGCGGCGGTGGGTATTGGGGGGCCGGCGGCTATAATAATATCAACATCAACAATATTCACAATAATGTGATTCGGCCGGGGGATCGGCCTGGGCGTCCAGGCGACCGGCCGGGGGTGAGGCCCGGAGAACGTCCAGGGCGGCCGTCAACCCTGCCCGCCAACCGTCAGAACCTCTATAACCGGCCTGGAAACGAGAACCGACTGGCTTCCCGACCCGGCCAACCTGCCACCCGGCCTGCAGGAGGTGTTGCAGCAGGAAAGCCCGGCCAGGCAGCCAGACCCAAAGCTGAAACCAGGCCGACCCAGGCGGCTAAGCCGGTTCAACCCAAAGCCGGAACCAGGCCGGCTCAGGCTAAACCTCAGGTCCGGTCGGCGGGAGGTCAAAACAACGTCCTGGCCGACAAAACCGGCAATGTCTATAAGCGAGACAACCAGGGCAACTGGCAGCAGCGCCAGGGTAATCAGTGGTCCAAACCCGGGGGCGAAAGACCGGCGACCCGGCCGGCGGCCCAGCCAGCCGCACGGCCCACAGCCCGGCCGGAAGCAACCCGGCCCGCAGCTAGGCCCGAGGCCTCACGGTCGGCGGCCCGTCCCTCCATGGATACCGGCCAACTCAACCGAGACTTTCAGGCCCGACAACGGGGCGAAGCGCGCACCCAGAACTTCCAGCGGGCCAGCGCAGCCTCCCGGCCCAGTCCCGGTGTCTCCCGGCCTGGAGGCGGGGGTGGTGGCGGCCGTCCTGGTGGCGGGATGAGCCGACCCTCCGGCGGTGGAGGTGGCGGCGGCCGGGGTGGTGGGGGCGGCGGCCGCGGCGGTGGGGGCGGAGGCCGACGGCGTTAGCTGGAAGAGGCAGTCTGCCCGCCTCTATAATTTTGTTATTCATAACGGGGAAGGCCGCTTTTTTCAAATACGGTTCCGGAGAAGGCGGTCTTCCGGTCTGAGCGGTTTTTATTGCGGTTTGTACAAAAGGGATGTGCATGAACAGACAGGCAACCCCCTACCTCAAGTCTTCGGAGCACTTTCATCTCTTGGGCCTGGTCCTGGGCCTGCTCCTGATTATGGCCTGCGGTTCCGGGGAAAAAGGTGGAGACCAGAAGGCTGGTCCCCCGCCTCCCGCGGTCCTGGTGACGCCGGTGCAGCAGAAGACGGTGCCCATCTACGCAGAGTACGTGGCCCGCACCGTGGCCCGGGAGACCGTGGAAATCAGGGCCCGGGTGGAGGGTTTCCTGGAGAAGGTTTATTTCAAGGAGGGCAGCCAGATCAAGGCCGGGCAATTGCTTTTCCTTATCGACCAGCGGCCCTATAAGGCGGCGCTCCAAGACGCCCGGGGGCGACTGGCCCAAGCCCAAGCGGCTCTAGTGTCATTTTCTGTCTTTAAGTAATTTTAAATATCATTCCGCCATTACTTGGTGCCAAAGTTGAGCTATTAAAAAATCATGACTAAAGCCGACTCCAGACTCCAGACCACCGATTACCGATTACTGATCACTGATCACCGATTACCGATTACTGATCACTGACCACTGGAGTTATATGCTGCTTCCCTGTCCTAAAGTTCATGCGGTATTTCTCCGAGAAAACCTGGAAATGGGTCACGAACCCCCGGCCTGGGTCCGGTGGGACGAACATGGGGGCACTTTTATCCTGCGGGTGGTTGGTTTGAAGCTGACAGATGCATCCCCTGCCGCCTCCGGGGAGGTTCTTTTCCTGGAAGTGGCGTTGACTGAGGCCCCGGCATTGCAAGAGAAAATCCAGGGATTTGCCGCCCGCCACCATTTGCCGCTTCACCCCCTCCCGGGGCCGCCGGGGAAACTCCTGGAGCAGCCCATCCTGGCTGCCTGCCATGTTCCGGAAAAGCAGTTGTTTGTCTATTGCGAAGGGGCAGAACTTTCAGCCCGGCCCAGTCCCGCAGGAAACCTGGAACTTGGAATCACCGGCGAGTTTCGCACCCGGCGGGTTATTTGCCAGGAAGGCGATCTGATCATCTACCTTGACGCCCCGGCCATGGGGCGGCTGCTGTCCTATTTCTTCGCCCTGGCCCGCCAGGGGACGGGGGACAGGGATTAGGTAATAGGTGACACAAAAATACGATTGGAAAATAAAAGGCCGACTATTTTGCCTTAGTGGATTGGCGTTGACCATCTGTGTGGTACCAAGGTGCGGAATATTTGCTTCGCGGCTTCGCACCGGGAGGCTTTTTATTTGCCCTCCGGGTGGCCCGGACGCAGCGATTGGGAGATGAGCATGCCTACCAGCCAGGCCACCAGGACGGCCACGTAGAACTGGCCCACCACTGCCTCTACCACCGCCAGCATCCTGGCCAGGCCCATCTGGGGGACGATATCGCCGTAGCCCAAGGTGGCGATGGTCACCAGGCTGAAGTAGACCAGGTCGCTCCGAAAAATGTTGTCTGAATCCACCACCGCCGACGAGGGGAACTTGAAACTCGCAGGCTCCCAAATCATTAAAAGTGCGTAAATTTGCGCGAAGATCATGGCGATGAGGAGGTAGGCCATTACCGCAGCAAAGATGGTGTCCAGGTGAATCCGCGGGCTTTGAAAAATAAAAGAGAGGGTAGCGGCGACACAACAAAGGAGCAGTAAGGCGATGGACGCGATCTCCAGCCCGTACCACCAGAGGCGCAGTTCAGAGGCATAGCCTGAAGTGGCCAAAAGAAAGAACAGGACCGCTGCCCCCCACAGACTCCACAGCAGCCCCCTGAGGCGTACTTTTTTGCCGCTGGCCGATAGAGACACCAACAGGGAGTTGAGGAAAAAGAGCTGGGTCAAGATTTTAAAAATGACCCTGTTGACGAGGAGCGGTAAGACAAGCAGGAAGAGAACCGTAAAAATGGTGAGCTGCAGGAAGCGCAATTCTTTGAGATGGGAGGGAATTTTTAAGAACACGAGGCTTCCTCAAATATCTTGATTGTCTGTTAGTTAGGTCCGGTTTACCTACGGACTGACTCCCCTTTTCCGTCATTCAACGGCCTACCTGGGCTTCGCAGGGTGAAGCGGGGCCAGGAGCCGCCCGGTTATTTGCCAGAATGATTGGCCGGGCCGGAAGCCGGGGTTGCTGCTCCCTGCGGGCTGTCTTGCGTTTCCCAGCCGCCGCCGAGAGATTTATAAAGCTGTACTAGAGTGAGAAGCTGATCTCGCTGCACCGTGGCCAGGTCCAGTTGGGCGGAGAAGAGCTGGCGATCGGCGTCCAAGACCGCCAGGTAGGAATCAATGCCGCCCTTGTAGCGCAGGTTGGCCAGTTGGGAGTAATCCTGATAGCTTTTCACCAGGGCCGCTTGCTCCTTTCGAAACTCTCGGAACTCGGCATGGGCGATAAGGCCGTCGGCCACCTCCCGGAAGGCCTGACGGACAGTGAACTGATAGAGAACCAGGGTCTGCTCTTTCAGGGCCTTGGTGGCTTGCAGATTAAAATAATTGCGGCCGCTGGTGAAGATGGGGAGCGTCACGGTGGGGCCGATGCTCCAGATCTTGGCCGGCCCGGTGAACAGGTCGGACAAGGCGAGGCTCTGCCGGCCGAAGAGCCCCGTGAGGCTAATGCGGGGGAAAAACTCGGCCCGGGCGGCGCCGATACGATAGTTGGCCGCCACCAGCACCTCTTCCGCCTGGCGGATGTCCGGCCGCCGTTCCAGAAGATCTGAGGGCAAACCGGCCGGCACGGTGGCCCGTACGACCAGATCGGGGAGCGGTCTCCCCCGGGTGATGGGCTGGGGATTGATTCCCAAAAGGATGCAGATCTGATTTTCCTTCTGGGCGATCTGGCGCCTCAAGTCCGGGATTTTGGCCCCGGCGGTGTGCACCAGGGCATCCACCTGGGCTACATCCTGGCGGGAAACCACGCCCCGCTCGAAGCGCATGACGACCAGGCGGCGGGAGGCCTCGTAGGACTTCAGGGTGGCCTGGGAGATCTCCAACTGCTGGTCCAGGGTGCGAAGCTCGAAATAAGCCTGGGCCACGTCGGCCACCACGGCGGAGAAGACGGCCCGGCGGGCCCACTCGGAGGCGAAGAACTCGGCCCGGGCCGCCTCGGTTAAGCTCCGCAGCCGGCCGAACAGGTCAATCTCCCAGAAGAGGTCGAGATTCAGCTGATTGATATTGCCCGTGGGAGGCGTGGGGCCCAAGGGCGGAAAACTTACCTGGGACAGACGCTGTCGCTGGAAGAGATACGTGCCGCCCACCTGGGGGAGCCACAGCGACCGGCTGACGCCCACCAGGGCCCGAGCCTCGGCCACCCGGGCCGCAGCCAAAAGAACGTTATAGTTTTGCTCCAGGGCGGTTCGGATGAGGCCCTGGAGCTCCCGGTCGTCGAAAATTTCCCACCAGGCAAGGTCAGCCAGGGTGTTGAACCCAGGCTGGGGCTGACCCTGCAGGGACTGGAAGCGGTATTCCTGGGGAACGTCACCCGGAGCGCGGTTGTATTTCGGGGCCAGGGTGCAGCCGGCCAGGAGCAGGACGCCCAAAAGCATGACCAGCCGTCTCATGAGTCCCCTCCTATCTCCCGGCCGGAATTGGGGCTGGGGGCCGGCGTTGCGCCTGAGGGCGTGAGGCGGCGTCCGCGCATCTTCTCCGACAATGTCAAAATGGCGTAGTAGAGCACCGGGATGAAAAACACTCCCAGCACGGTGGCCAGCAGATAGCCAGCAAAGACGGCGGTGCCCAGCGAGTTCCGGGCCAACGCCCCGGCGCCGGTGGCGACCACCAGGGGGATGTTCCCCAAGTTTGATGAAATCGCGGTCATCATGATGGGCCGGAAGCGCAGCCGGGATGCCTCGAAGGCGGCGTCGAACACGGACCGCCCTTCTTCATAGAGCTCTTTGGCATATTCGACAATCAGAATGGCGTTCTTGGCCGACAGGCCGATGAGCATGAGCAGACCTACCTGAACATAGACGTCGTTCACCAGACCCCGCAGCCAGGTTCCTAAAAAGGCGCCAAAGACCCCTAAAGGCACGGCTAAGATAATGGCGAAGGGGATGGTCCAGCTTTCATACTGCGCCGCCAGAAAGAGGAACACGAAGAGCAGGCCCAGGATGAAAATAACCGCCTGGGCTCCGCCGGCCTGCTTCTCCTGGAAAGCGGTGCCGGTCCACTCGTAGCCATAGCCCTGGGGCAGGTCGGTGGCGGCCACCTGTTCCAGGGCGGCCAGGGCCTGGCCGGAACTGTAGCCCGGGGCGGCGGCGCCGTTGATTTCCGCGGTGCGGTACATGTTATATCGCTGGATGAGGTCCGGTCCGGTGGTGGCCGCCATTTTCACCAGGGTATTCAGGGGCACCATGGTGCCGCTGGCGTTGCGCACGTAAATCTGCTTGAGGTTTTCCGGGTTAGCCCGGAACTCGGGTTCGGCCTGGACCATCACCTTATAGGTGCGCCCGAACAGGTTAAAGTCGTTTACCTGCAGGCCCCCCAGATAAATCTGCAGGCTTTCGAAAATCTCATTTATCGGGATCCCCAGGGTCTTGGCCTTATCCCGGTCCAAATCCAGCTCAATCTGCGGCACCGTGGAGCGGAAGCCGGTGAAGAGGCTGATGATCTCCGGACGTTTGGCGGCCGCGTTCATGAAGTTCCGGGTGGTCTGGTCCAATTCCGCCGGGGTGCGGCCGCCCCGGTCCTGCAACTCGAACTGGAAGCCCCCGGCGCTGCCCAACCCGGGGATCGGCGGCGGCAAAAAGACGATGGCCAGGGCTTCCGGATAGGAGTTGAATTCCTGCCGGGACCTGGCCATGATGGCCTGCAGGCTCGTTTCTTTGGAACCTCTCTCTCCCCAGGGTTTAAGAATCACAATCAGGGTGGCATTATTGGAGGTATAGGCGTTGGTCAACACATTGAGGCCCCCAAAGGTGACCACGTTTTTGACGCCCGGCAGACCTTGCAGAAACTTTTCCGCCCGGTTGGTAAGGGCCTCGGTGCGCTCCAGAGAAGCGCCATCCGGCAGATTTAAAGCGGCGTAAAAATAGCCCTGGTCTTCATCCGGCACAAAACTGGTGGGCAGCGCCTTCAAGAGGCCGCCGGCGCCGCCGCAGAATACCAAAAGCAGCAGCAGCATCAGGATGGTCCGACGCAGGACGAGACCCACAGCAATCCCATAGCATCCTGACAGTCGATCGAAGTTCCGGTTGAAGCCGCCGAGAAACCTTCCCAAATACCCACGCGATTCCTTCCGGGGTTTGAGGATCAGGGCGCAGAGGGCCGGGGAAAGGGTTAGGGCCGTGAAGGTGGAGATGAACATGGTTGCGGTCAGGGTCAAGGCGAACTGCCGGTAAAGTTGTCCGGTGATGCCGCCCATGAAGGCCGCGGGCACGAAGACGGCGGCCTGCACCAGGGTGGAGGCCACCAGGGCGCCGGATAGCTGGCCCATGGCGGTTTCCGCCGCCTCTTTGGGTTTCATGCCTTGCCCGATATTTAACTCGATGGCCTCCACCAGGACCACGGAGTCATCCACTACGTTGCCCACAGCCAGCACCAGACCGAACAGGGTGAGGGTATTGATAGAAAAGCCCAGGGGCACAAACAGCGCAAAGGTGCCCAAAAGGGCCACCGGCACTGCGGCCATGGGTATAACCGTCGGGCGGAAGCTTCCCAGAAAAATAAAAATGACCAGGAGAACCAGGGCAATGGCCTCAAAGAGGTTTTCCAGCACCTCTTTAATGCCGACGCGCACAAAGGTGGTGTTATCAAAGGATATCTGGTAAGCGAGGCCCGGGGGGAAATCGGCCTTGAGCTGTTCCAGCAGGGCGTAAAGCTTATTGGCGGTATCAATGGCGTTGGCGCCGGGAAGTTGGTACACGACGACGAGCGTGGCCGGCACGCCGTTTAAGCGGCCATAGCTGGTGTAGGTCTTGGCGGCCAACTCGGTTCGGGCCATGTCCTTCACCCGCAATATGGAGCCGTCCGTCAGGGAGCGAATCACCATGTTCTCAAATTCTTCTTGCTTGGTGAGACGCCCCTTTACCTTGACGGCATACTGGAATTCCACCCCGGCCTTAGCGGGTGGCTGTCCCAGGGCTCCGGCCGGCGCCAGCACATTCTGCTCTTTAATGACCTGGGCCATGTCGCTGGCCGTCAAACCTTGCTTGGTAAGCCGGTCGGGCCGCACCCACAGCCGCATGGCATAGTCCCGCTGGCCCACGATCATGGTGCTGCCTACCCCAGAGGTTCGGGCGATGGCGTCCACCAGGTTGATGGAGGCGTAGTTGCTCAGGTAGGTGTCGTCAAAAGTTCCATCCGGCGAATACAGGCTCACCACCAGCAGCATGTCCGGAGATTTCTTCTTGATAGAGATGCCGGCGGACACCGCTTCGGAAGGCAGCTTGGGCGTAGCCTTGTTGACCCGGTTATTGATATCCACGTTGGCCAGGTCGAGATCGGTCCCCACCGTGAAGGTGCAAAGCAGGAGATAGCGCCCGTCATTGCTGCTTTTGGAGGAGAAGTAGATCATATTCTCGGCGCCGTTGACTTCTGGTTCCACTACCGAGGCGACGGACTTCTCCACTTCCTCGGCGTTGGCGCCGGGGTAATTAATCTCCACTTCCACCGTGGGCGGGGTGATCTGGGGATACTGGGCCACGGGCAGGCTCGGAATGCACAAGGCCCCGGCGATCATGATCACCAGGGACAGGACGATGGCGAAGATGGGGCGGTTGATAAAAAATTTGGCCATGTCCTATCCTGCTTTCTTTTCCTCGGTTACGGGCTTATCGGCGGGATTGACCACCATGCCGGGACGGACCTTCTGGAGGCCTTCAACTACCAGGCGCTCACCCGCCTTTATCCCTTCCTTGACGACCACCAGGTTCTGGTAACGCTCTCCCAGGGTGACGGTTCGGAGCGCCACCTTGTTATCCGGCAAGACGACATAGACAACGGTGACCCCTTGCTGCTCCGTAACCGCCTTCTGGGGCGCCAGGAGGGCGTCAGGCCTTTCCTCCAGGGACACCCGGATGCGCCCGAACAGCCCGGGGCGCAGCAGTTTGTCGGGATTGGGGAAATTTACGTAGACTTTCAAAGTGCCGGTGGTGAGGTCCAGGGCCCGGTCCACGAAACTGACCTTGCCTTTATACGGGTATATGGAGTTGTCGGCCAAGATCAATTCAAAAGGTTCGTCAGCCCCATTGGATGCTTTTTGTTTGCCCTCGGGATACTTTTTAATTAGTGAGAGATAATCGGATTCGCTGAGGCTGAAGACGGCCCGCATGGGATCCCAGGAGGACAGGGTGGTCAGGAGGGTTTTATCCTTGGTGACCAGATTGCCCACCGACACTTCTTCTCTGCCGATGGTGCCGGTGATGGGGGCGCGGATCTCGGTGAATTTCAGGTCCAGTTCAGCCTTGGCCACCGCCGCCCTGCCTTTCTCGATGGAGGCCCGGTTATACTCCGCTTCCGCCTCGGCTTTGTCCAGATCCTGTTTGGGGGCGGCGTCCGCGGCCACCAGGGGTTTCAAGCGCTCCACGTCTTTTATGGCTTTGCCCAGAGCCGCTTGGGCTTGGGCCAGTTGCCCCCGGGCGTCTTGGAGCGCCGCCTTATAGGGCCGCTGGTCGATGAGGAAAAGCAACTGTCCGGCTTTAACCGTGCTGCCTTCTTTGAACGAAATCTTCTCCAGGAACCCCTCCACCCGGGCCCTGATCTCCACGGTTTCCCGGGCCTCAGTGCGGGCCACGTATTCCACGTAGATGGGCACCGTCTTCTGCTCTACCTTCGCCACCAGAACCGCGGGGGGCGGGGGACCCGCCTTCTTCTCTCCGCCTTTTTCCCCGCAGCCGCAGGCCGCGATCAGAATCAGGCCCAGGACCAGGCCGGGCAGATGAAGTTGCCCCGAAGACTTTCGGTATGGAGTTGCCGGTCGGTTCATGCAAACCCCTTTCACAGGCAAGAAACGAAGATAAATAAAATCAAAGAAATATTCATGACGCCTCTCACGTGGAACTCCCTTTATCAACAGGAGATCCACTGCGTCGCCCTGGTCAGCGGTGGCAGGGCATTAGCCCAACCACCGCTGACTAGTACCATGTAACAATCATAGTTTCGGATAAAGGCGCTTAAGCTTTATCCTGGCATCGGCGGTGGAGAAACGCCAATTTATTTTTGATTGACGGTTGTTTCGGTAATTCTCCCAGGCGGCAATGTGGTTTCGCA
>Ga0194126_10010596_pt1 | contig 12043 bp, 10 predicted proteins | sample TA2KigC150mmetaG_FD_148641 | JGI IMG/M metagenome (GOLD analysis project Ga0194126, IMG submission 148641) | Freshwater microbial communities from Lake Tanganyika, Tanzania - TA2015035 Kigoma Deep Cast 150m | ecosystem: Environmental > Aquatic > Freshwater > Lake | place: Tanzania: Lake...
GTTGGACAACCCAATTCACGTTCTGAAGACCTCGCCGCGCTGACGAGGCCCTCGGTGCTGCCCGCCATACCTTCCGGACAGTATTCTGCCCGGAAGCCGGTTAGCCGAAACTAGAGCAGTATACATCAACTATGCGCCAACGCCAGAAATCGAGGAGCGTGCTTTTCGACATTGGCGTCCCCCATGCTATAATCGTGCTCCATCCATCTTCTGGAGGAACCCACACCATGAATCCACGCGAACGTTATCTTGAAACCCTGCGCTTTGGCCGCCCCGACCACGTGCCGCTGCATCCGGGCGGGCCGCGCGAATCTACCCTGGCGATGTGGCATACCCAGGGGCTGCCGGAAGGCGCGAACTGGGTTGACACCCTGGCTACCGAGATCGGTGTGCCGCGCACCGCGTTCGACGGCGCGATCGGCCTGCCCGACCTGACCAAGATGATCCCGACCTTCGAGGAGAAGGTGTTGGAACATCGGAACGGCCACTACATCGTCCAGGACTGGATGGGCGCGATCACCGAGATTTCGGATCAGTTCGATTACACCTACATTCGCTCGGCGAAAGACTTCGTCACCCGCCACTGGCACAGCTTCCCGGTGAAAAATCGGGCGGACTGGGAGGAGAAGATCAAGTGGCGCTACGACCCCGCCGACCCCAAACGCTTCTCGCCGGAGTTCTGGGCGCAGGCGGAAGCGGCGCAGGCGTCAGACAAGGCGGTCGCCATCTCAATCAACGGCCCCTTCTGGCAGATGCGCGAGTGGGTGGGCATGGAACCGCTGTGCGAGATGATGGTGGACGATCCGCAACTCGTCCATGACATGGCGAAGACGTGGACCGACTTCACCGTGGCGGTGCTCGAAACGCTGCTGCGCCGCGTGCGGCTCGACGTGCTGCGCACCTCCGAAGACATGGCCTACAAAGCCCACAGCATGATCTCTCCGCGGATGACCCGACGCTTCCTGCAGCCGACCTACTTCGCCTGGCGCGACATCCTGAAGTCCTACGGCGACGCCATCATTGACATGGACTCGGACGGCTACATCCCGCACCTGATCCCGATCTGGATCGAGTCGGGGATCACCGTCTGCGACCCGATCGAGGTGGCGGCGGGGAACGACATCATCGCCTTCCGGGAGCAGTTCGGCAAGCGCATGGCCTACACCGGCGGCGTGGACAAGCGGGCGATGGCGGTCGGCAGCCAGATCATGCGCGACGAGGTGCTGCGGGTGGCCCCGCTGATCGCGGACGGCGGCTTCATCCCAAGCTGCGACCACGGCGTCCCACCCGACATCTCGTGGCCGAACTTCATCGAGTATACGCGGTTGTTGGCGCAGTTGGAGGGGTGGTTGTAGGGGATCTTTACCGCAAAGACGCAAAGAGCACAAAGGATTACCGTACACGGCGCTTGCGCTTTCATGGAGGGACATCGCCAGTGAGCATCAAAGCAATCGTTCGCACCTACACCAGCAATATCCGCCCTCGTATGAAGGTCGAACTTGACTGGTTTCGTCGGCAACCAGATTTAGCCTCTGCTATTGAACGGGCTGCGCTGGCCATCAATAGCGCGGAGAAACGCTACTCGCATCAGCGAAGGCTAAAGAAGGCGGTTCTTGAACAAGCCAGAGACGCCTTACTGATGAACATAACGTTGATCGAGCGGTGTCACACCTTCGATGAGCTTTTCGAGTTACTTGAAGCAATCGTGCCGCCCATCAATGGCATTGGCGAGCTATATGTGTACGATACTTGCTTGCGCATCGGCGCGAAACTGGGGATATTACCAACCGAGGTTTACCTTCACGCTGGAACACGCGCCGGAGTAAAGGCGCTAGGATTGGATGGAACAGCCCGATCACTCGATGTGTCTGCCTTGCCTGCGGACTTGCAACAGCTCGAACCATACGAAATCGAGGACTTGTTGTGTATCTTCAAGACTGATTTGGAGCAGACCCGTTTGGAACCAGCAAAGAAAAGCACTTCCCAACGTGCTTGGTGTGGTTGACAAGGTTGGCCGTCGAGAGCCATTGCGTTGCAGCAAGCGGGCCGTCAGCAGGCAAAATGGATAATCGTAACGTCATTGATCCTTCGGTGGAACATCTGCCGGATGATCAGGTTCTTGCTCTATGTGATCTGCAACTCGAGCCGGCGCAGCAGGTTGAACTCCGCCGGCTTCTGGCGCGCAATCGGGAGGGCGCGCTGAGCGGCGCCGAGATCGGCCAACTTGATACGCTGATGCAAACCTATCGGCGGGGCCTGGTGCGCAAAGCGCAGGCGTTCAATGTGGCGGTTCAGCGCGGTTTGCGCCCGCCGCTGCGCTGACCAAGTGGGTAGAAAGGCCATAGTCGCATGTCCTACCAGGTACGCATTGTTTCTGTCGAATGGGCCGAGCTTGAGGGCCGCCGCCCGCGCCATGCAGGCAGCAACGCCCGGCTCGGCGATCACGGTCTCACCGTGCGCGTCCCCTTCGCCCGGCTGACCGCCGACGATGGCAGCGCCGGATTCGGTTTCTGCCAGGCAGGTCGCGAACAGGCGGAGGCGTTGCTCGGCCGGCCGCTCGCCGAGCTTCTTTCGGAGGAGAGCGGCGCCACCGTTGCTGGCCGGGCGTTCGACTACCCGCTGTGGGATCTGATCGGCAAGCGCCGCGACCTGCCCGTCTATGCGCTGCTGGCTGCCGCCGCGGGCCGAGCGGTTGTCGAACCATTCGCCATGCCGTGCTACGACACCTCGCTCTACTTCGACGATCTGCACCTGGCCGACAACGCAGCCGCGGCCGATCTCCTGGCACAGGAGGCGCGGGAGGGCTACGCCCGCGGGCATCGCCATTTCAAGATCAAGGTGGGCCGCGGGGCGCGCCATCTGCCGTTGGAAGCAGGCACGCAGCGCGACATCGCGATCGTGCGGGCCGTGCGCCAGGCCGTCGGCGCCGACGCGCAGATCATGCTCGACGCCAACAACGGCTACAACCTGAACCTGGCGAAGCGGGTGCTGGCGGAGACGGCCGACTGTCGCGTCTTCTGGCTGGAGGAGGCGTTCCACGAGGACGCGGTGCTTTATGCCGATCTCAAAAGCTGGCTGGCCGATCAGCGCCTCGCTGTGCTGATCGCCGACGGCGAAGGCCAGGCGTCCCCCTCGCTGCTGACCTGGGCGCAGGATGGGCTGATTGATGTCGTCCAGTACGATGTGTTCGGCTACGGCTTCACCCCCTGGCTGGCGTTGGCGCGCCAACTCGACGGCTGGGGCGTGCGGTCGGCGCCGCACCACTATGGCCGGCTCTACGGCAACTACGTCGCGGCGCACCTGGCCGCGGTATGCCAGCGGTTCACTTTTGTGGAGTGGGATGAAGCCCAGACGCCGGCCCTCGATACGTCCGCCTATCGCGTCGAGGATGGTCGCGTCTATGTGCCGCGCCTGCCAGGTTTCGGCCTGACCCTCGATGAGCCGTGGTTCCGGCGCGCGGCGGCGGAGCACGGTTTCCTCGTGCGCGCAGACCACGCAGCGTGGAACTGATCGAGTGGGACCTCTTTCGCCCCGCCGGCTCTACTATGCGCTGCTCTTCATCTCCTCGGCGCTGTTCTCCCTGGCCTTCACGGCCATGGCGCTTTATGAGGTGCAGACTGCCAGACTGAATCCACTGCAACTGGTGCTGGTGGGCACGCTGCTCGAAGCGACGGTTCTGGTCTGCGAGGTTCCGACCGGCGTCGTGGCCGATGTCTATTCCCGCCGGCTGTCTATCATCATCGGCCACGCGCTGATGGGGGTTGGCTTCCTGGTTGAAGGATCCTTTCCGGCCTTTCTGCCCATCCTGATGGCTCAGACGCTTTGGGGCGCGGGCTACACCTTCACCAGCGGCGCAACCGAGGCATGGCTTTCCGACGAGATCGGCGAGGAGGGCGCCAACCGGGCTTTCTTCACTGGGAACCGCATCGAGCTGATCGGCTCACTGGCCGGGCTGGTGATCGCCGTCGGAGCCGGCGCATTGCTGTCGCTCGGCGGGATGATCGTCGTCAGCGGCGTGGGACGACTGGTGCTGGCGCTGTTCCTGGTCGCATTCATGACTGAGCGTGGCTTCCATGCCACGCGGCCGGAGGATCGCAATACCTGGCAGCATTTGGCGGCCACCCTGCGCAAGGGCGCGCAGACCGTGCGCAGCCGGCCGGCGCTGATCTCCATCCTCGGCGTAGGCCTGTTCTATGGGCTATACAGCGAGGGTTTCGACCGGCTGTGGGTCAAGCACCTGCTTGACCAATTCAGCCTGCCGTTCTTCGCCCAGAATGAGGTCGCGTTCTTCGCCATCTTGCGGGCAGCCAGCCTGCTCGTCTCGATGGCGGCCAGCGGATGGGTAGCGCGACGGCTGGATGTGGGGCGACCGGCCACCATTGGCCGCTGGATGCAGGGCCTCACGGTCGGGATCGTGGCGTGCCTGTTCATTTTCGCCTGGACGCCGCTGTTGTGGCTGGCGCTGGCCGCCTATCTGCTGCTCTCGGCGCTGCGGAACGTCGTCGGCCCGCTCACCACAGCCTGGGTCAATCAGCGGCTCGATTCGGATGTGCGCGCCACCATCCTCTCGCTCGCAGGTCAGGTGGACGCCCTGGGCCAGGTCGCGGGCGGCCCTGCGGTCGGTTGGCTCGCCAAGACGATCTCGATCCCGGTGGCGCTTACCTTCTCTGGTGCACTGCTGACTCCGGCGCTCGGCCTCATTGCGCGGGCCAACCGGCAGTCAGCCTCTCCCGGTTACGGCTCCTCCACCGGGATCGCGTAGCCCTTGCGCAAATCTGACTTTTCGCGAGCGATGGCAAGCCGCGTAAAGAGGATTTCGACGTTCTTGACATCTGGAAGAAAGGCGACAAAGCAGTGATGACACAACGCAAAGTGAAAGTCGGCATCGTCGGCTGCGGCGTGGTCGCCACAGCGTATTATCTGCCCTATCTGATGCGGATGCCGGAGGCCGAGATCACTGCGGTCTGCGATATCTACGAGGGGCGGACGGCCGCGTGCGTGCGGCTTTTCGGCGCGCGGGAACAATACCGCGACTACTACGAGATGATCCGGCGGGCAGATCTCGACGCCGTGTTCATCCTCACCGGGCCGGGCACGCACGTGCCGTTCACCCTGGCCGCGGTCGAGACCGGCAAGCACGTGCTGCTCCAGAAGCCGATGGCGCTGACGCTCGATGAGGCCAACAAGATCACGGCAGCGGTGCGGCGGGCCGGCGTCAAGGCGCTGATCGAGCCGAGCCAGAACTCGCCGCTGGAGCCGGCCTATGGCCCGGTGATGGAGTTGATCCGGCAGGGGGTGCTCGGCGCGCCGTACTGGTTCACCTTGATCCCCGGCGCGGCGACAACCTATCACGCGTCCCTCGGCGGCAACCCATATGGCGCGGGCGCGTTCTACACCGAGGATTCCGGCGGCATCCTGTTCGATTTCCCCTACGCGCCCAGCCAGATCGTCACGCTGCTCGGCCCGTGCAAGAGCGTGATGGGCAGCTCGACGATCTCCGTGCCCGACCGCTATCTCGTCCCGGAGGAGAAGTACAACGAGTTCCTGGCTGGCGTCACCGATCCCGATCAGGCCAACTATTGGGACGTGGTGCTCGATCTGCCGAAGACCGAGCACATCCGCACGGGCGCGCCCGATAACGTCTTCAGCCTCTACGAAATGGCGAACGGTTGGACGGGGGTGTTCCACGCGGGCCGGCCGTTCCACCCCGTGCCGAAGGGCTTCCTGGGCGGGCTGCACATCTACGGATCGGCGGGCAACCTCTTCATGGGCGGCGGCCACTTCGCCTCGATCATTTCCAGCCGCCGCGATCTGCTGCCCCATGTGGACGCCGACGGCTGGTATCGCATCCCGGTGACGGGCGATCCGAGCAAGACGCCGTGGCCCAAGCCGACCTTCGGTGGGTTCAACTACTATCACGCTTCGACGCAACACCTGATTGACTGCATCCTCCAGGATCGCGACCCGATCGTCAACGTCGAGTGGGGCCGCCACATCACCGAGATGATGTACGGCGCGGTCGTCTCAGCGCGCACGGGCAAACGATACGAGATGACGACGACTTTGACAGGATGAACCTTTGTCATTGCGAGGGCTGGTGTGTGGCCCGAAGCAATCCCCAGCTTCACGATGGAGATTGCTTCGTCGCATACGACGCTCCTCGCAATGACTGATCATGCGCGAGATGCTCACATGGATAAAATTCGCATCGGTGTGGTCGGGCTGCGGTTCGGGCAGTGGCACGTGCGCACGCTGGCAGCCATGCCAGAGGCGCAGCTCGTGGCGATTGCCGACCGGGCGCCGGGCAACGCGCCCGACGGGTTGGCTGCCTACGCGGCGCGCTTCGGCTGCCAGTCGTATACGGACGGCATCGAGATGATGGAGCGTGAGCAACTCGACGCCATCAGCCTGTGCGTCTCGCCACGCTGGCGCGCGCCGCTGATCGAGCACGCGGCGCGGCGGGGGATCGCCCTCTTCATCGAGAAGCCGTGGGCCACCGACAACGCGCACGCGCAGCAGTTGGCCGGCCTCTGCCGCCGGCTGGATGCGCGGGTGATGACCGCGTTCAGCTTCCGCTTCCTGCCTGCCATCGTCCGGCTGCGCGAACTGCTGGATGGCGAGCTTGGCCCGGCATGGCTGCTCAATGCCGAGTACGTCTTCGGCTGGCTGCCGCCGCCGGGCTTCTGGCTGTGGGATCCGGCCGACGGCAACGGCTTCTTCAACGAGAACTCGTGCCACCTGTTCGATGCGGTGAACTACCTGCTGGGCCAGCCGGTCAGCGTGACCGCGGAGGCGGCGAACTTCACCGGCAGCCCGTCGGAGGATGCAGCGGCGATCTCGGTGCGCTATGCGGCCGGCGGCCTGGCCGCGCTGACGGTCGGCGCGACCGGCGCAAAGGGGTTCCGGGAATATCCCCGGCTGGATGTCACGACGCAGCACGGCCAGGCCAAGCTGCTCGGCCGCGATCATATCTGGGAGCGGGTGAGCTGGACGCTGCGCGACCGGGACGACGTGCGCTCGCTGCTGCTGCCCGCCGAGCTGGAGGGCCGGACGCGCTACACCTACGCCTTCCGCCACTTCTTCGAGTGCATCCGGGAGGGCCGCCAGCCGTCGGTCGGCGTCGAGGACGGCGTGCGCACGGTCGCGCTGGCGATGGCGGTCTACGAGTCGGCGCGCACGGGGCGGAAGGTGATGCTGTAATCTTGGAGGTCATATGCGATTAGGTCTCGAAGCTGGCAGCCACACCCTCGACCTGGCGGTCGAGCTGGGCATTCGCGGCGCGCCGATCTCGGCAGAGGCGCTCGTGCGCGATGGCGTGGACGCGACCCTCGCGCCGCTGCGCGCGCGGCCTGCACGTGTGTCAGATCGGCGCGTTCGGGTTCAACGTGCTCTCGACCGACACGGCGAAGCAGGCCCGGCAGCAGGCGATCCTGGCGGCGGCGATCCCGCTGGCCGCGGCGACCGGCTGCCCCTACATCGTGATCTGCGGCGGGAACTATCACCCGTCCGGGTTTGGTGCGGGGGATGCGCGCAACTTCACCGATGCTGCGCTGGACGAGATCGCGGCCGGGCTGGCGCCGCTGCTGGCGCTGGCCGAGCAGCACGGCGTCCGGCTGAGCATCGAGCCGTATCTCAAGACCGCCATCTGCTCGGCCGAGCGGTTCGTGGCGCTGTGGGAGCGCGTCCGTTCGCCGGCCCTGTGCGCCAACCTGGATGTCACCAGCCTGTACGACTACGCCGACCTGTGGAATCCGGCCGCCACGATCCGCCGCACGTGCGCGGGGCTGGCCGGCCACTACGGCCTGGTGCATATCAAAGAGATCGCGTTGGCCGAGGGATTCCACATCCACGCCGGGCTGGCGCCGCTGGGCAACGGGCCGACCGACTGGGCCGAGGTGCTGCGCCTGGCCGCGCCGCACGTGCCTGCTGATAGCTGGATCATCTTGGAGCACGTCGCCACGCCGGAGGAGGCGCGGGCGAGCGCGGCGCTGTTGCACGCCGCGGCGGAGCAGGCCGGGGTGGCGCTGATCTGATGCACGCCCACCGCCTCCCCACCAACCCCATCATCGTCCCGCACATGGACGGTCGGATGGGCGCGAACATCAACGGCCCGGCGCTGATCCGCGCGCCGGCCTGGATCGCGCAGCCGCTCGGCAAGTACTACCTCTACTTCGCCGCGCACGACGGGACCTACATCCGGCTGGCCTACGCCGACGCGCTGGCCGGGCCGTGGCGCACCCACGAGCCGGGCACGCTCAGCCTGGCGCAGACCAGCTTCCCGCGGCACATCGCGTCGCCCGATGTTCACGTGGACGATGCCGGGCGGCGCATCCGCATGTATTTCCACGGCTGTTGCGTCGCGGGCGAACCCAGCCAGGTGACGTGCGTCGCGACCTCGACCGACGGCCTCCACTTCATGCCGCAGTCGGAGCATCTCGGCGCATCGTATTGGCGTGTGTTCGAGTACGATGGCTGGTTCTACACGCTCGAAATGCCCGGCCAGTTCCGCCGCTCACGCGACCCGCTGACCGGGTTCGCGCCGGGGCCGCGGCTCTTCACGCCGGAGATGCGCCACAGCGCCGTGCTCCGGCACGATCACACCCTGCACGTCTTCTGGAGCAATGCCGGCGATTGTCCGGAGCGCATCCTGACGTGTACGATTGACTTGCGGCCCGATTGGACGGCGTGGCAGACGACCGAGTCGATCACACTGCTCCAGCCGGAGCTGGCCTGGGAGGGCACTGACCTGCCGCTGGCGCCGTCCCAGCGCGGCCTGATCCTGGAGCGGTCGCGCCAGTTGCGCGATCCCGCCATCTTCGAGGAGGACGGCCGCGTCTATCTTCTCTACGCGGTGGCGGGAGAGCATGGGATCGCGGTTGCAGAGATGAAAGGGGTGTAGCGAGGGGCGTTTGGAGCACGAAGTCGCGAAGGCGCACGAAGGACACGAAGCGCGAAGTCCACGAAGATGTCCATCGCGGTAGGAGCCTTCGCGCTTCGCGTCTTCGCGGTTCTTCGTGTCTTCGTGATCCAAACACTTCGCGCTTCCAACACACCATCAGCTTTATCAACGGAGCTGCCATGACACACACCGATCAAACCATCCTCCGCGACCTGGCGGCGCGCTACGGGGAAGTGTGCGGCCGGCCCGAAATGGACGCGCGCCGCGACCTGTGGCGTAGACATAACAGCTTAAAGTGGACGCGGCCGCTGATCTACACCCGCGCGTTCGCGTGGAAGGAGCTGCCGGAATCCGAGCTTGTCTGCCAGGATCCGTTCTTTCGTCACTTCGAAAACTTCTTCCGCTATCAGCTCTATTGGGACAGCCTGGGCGACGACTCGATCTTCGAGCCGTGGGTGACGCTCCACGCGACCTACCGGTGCAGCGGTTGGGGCGTCAGCGGCGCGCGGCATCGCACGAGCGACGAGGGCGGGTCGTACAAGGTGGATTATCCGCTCAAGACCGAGGCCGACATCGAGAAGCTGCGGCCGCCGTGGCACGAGATTGACGAAGAGGCTACGGCCCGCAACGCCAGCCGGCTGCACGACGCGCTCGGCGACATCATCACGATCAACATTGATCGCGGCCCGGCCTATCGCATGTGGACCGGCGACATCTCCACCGACCTGGGGCATCTGCGCGGGATCGAGAACTTCATGCTCGACATGAGCGACCGGCCCGCGTGGCTGCACCGGCTGGCCGGCTTCATGCGGGATGGCATCCTGCGGACGCACGCGCAGGCCGAAGCCGTGGGCGATTGGAGCCTCTCCGCGCATCAGAACCAGGCGATGTTCTACGCCGAGGAGTTGCCCGACCCGGCCGCCAATGTCAACGGGATCAAGCGCAAGCAGCTTTGGGGCTACATGGCCGCGCAGGAGTTCGCGCTGGTCGGCCCGAAGAAGCATGACGAATTCCTCCTGCAATATCAGATCCCGATCCTGAAGGAGTTCGGGCTGGTCGCCTACGGCTGCTGCGAAGACCTGACCAAGAAGATCGGCATCCTGCGCCAGATCCCAAACCTGCGCCGGATCGGCGTCTCCCCCTTCGCCGACGCGGCCAGGTGCGCCGAGCAAATCGGGACGGATTACGTGCTCTCCTATCGCCCCAGCCCGGCCGACATGGTGGGCTACGGTTTCGACCCTGACCGCATCCTCGCGATCCTGCGCCGCGATCTGGGCGCGTGCAAGGCGTGTCACACCGACATCACGCTCAAGGATGTCGAGACGGTGCAAGGCGATCCGACGCGCGTGCGCGAGTGGGTGAAGCTCACGCGGCAGGTGATTGATGAAGTGTCCGGATAACATACGGGTTTGGGTTTCGCTTGATTGCGCGGTTTCATCGGTCGTGATAAGATGAGGGTGTTCATGGAATGGAGGATGTATGACCGGCGTTGAAACACTCCAATCTGTCCAGTTTGTGACCGTAAAAGGTAAACGCCTGGCCGTCTTGAGCGCAAGCGACTGGGAGTCGCTCGTCGAGTGGGTCGAGCAACTCGAAGATCGGCAGATCGCGCGCGCGGCATTTGCCGATCTCGCGGCCGCCGGCGGCGACCGCCGGCGGGCTGGCTGGCTTGAGTGGGAAGATGCGGAGAAGGTGTTGGCGTGAGCCGATTCGACCATTGGCGAGTGTTGTACGCGATCACGGAGGCCGACAATGCGGTGGATGTCCTGGCTGTGCGCAGGCGTCCACCCTATGACTATGGCGACCTCGCGACCCTCCTGCGCGAGTTGTTCTGATCGTGGCAAACCCCTTCGTCTCGGTCCTTCACAAAGGAGTGTCTTCATGGACATGCATCTTTTCCTCGATCCCCCCAAAACCGCGCGCCCGATGGTGCGCTGGTGGTGGCCCGGCCTCGACGTGCGCGAGGACGAGCTGATCCGCGAACTGGATGAAATGGATCGGCTCGGCATTGGCGGCGCGGAGATCCAGCCGTTCGCCATCGGCCTGCCTCCTGATCTCGCTCGGCGCGACCCCGGCCGCGCGGCGCGCACCCACCGCTTCATGCAGCCGTACCACTACCAGATGATGCAGCGCGTGGTCGAGGAGGCCGCCAGGCGCGGCATCACCATTGACATCACCCAGAACTCGGCCTGGCCGACCGGCGGCGCGCATATCTCGGTCGAAGATTCGCACAAGTCGCTCTTCTTCGGGCAAACCAGCGTGAAGGGGCCGAGGGCGTGGCAGGGCAAGGTCCCGGCGCTGCGTCCGTTCCGCATGTACACCTTCTTTGACCGGGTCATCCCGCTGCTGATGAAGGGGCTGAAGATGATCGAGTTCATCCCCGAAGACAAGAAGCTGCTACGGGTGATCGCTGGCCGCTGTCTGACGAAGCCGGGCGCATTCGGTTCCTGGAAGGTGAAGGCCAGCACGCTCCTCGACCAAGACAGCATGGTAGATCTGACCGACCGGGTGGACGCGGACGGCGTGCTGCGCTGGGACGTGCCCGCTGGCGCGTGGCAGATCTTTGCGGTCTACGAAGGCTCGGCCGGCAGCCAGGCGCTGATGGATGCGCGCAATGAGCCGGGCAAGCGCGCGCTCATGGTGGATCACTTCGACCGGGCCGCGGAGACGCGTCATCTCGAAGCCTTCCTGGGGCAGGCGCGAGCGCACTTCGGCGATCAGTTCGGCAAGACGTTCCGGGCCTTCTTCACTGATAGCTTCGAGTTGATTAGCCCGATGCACTGGAAGCGCGGGTTCCTGGATGAGTTCAAGCGTCGCCGCGGGTACGACATCGTGCCCTACCTGCCCGCGATGTATGTCCCGCTGAAGGATGTGGGCTATTGGTCCTACGGGAACGAGGTTGGGCTGCCCAACTTCGACTTCCCCGGCGACGCGGGCCAGCGGATGCGCTACGATTTCCAGCGTACCCTTTCGGAGCTGTTCATCGAGGAATTCATCCGGCCGATGGCCGAGTGGGCGCGCGCCAACGGGGTGCAGAGCCGCGTCCAGGGCTATGGGATGCTGGCCGATCCGCTCGCCATGCTCGGCTATTCCGACATCCCGGAGACCGAGCAGCTTTACGGCGGCGGCGCGCTCAACTTCCTG
>Ga0194126_10010598_pt1 | contig 12041 bp, 4 predicted proteins | sample TA2KigC150mmetaG_FD_148641 | JGI IMG/M metagenome (GOLD analysis project Ga0194126, IMG submission 148641) | Freshwater microbial communities from Lake Tanganyika, Tanzania - TA2015035 Kigoma Deep Cast 150m | ecosystem: Environmental > Aquatic > Freshwater > Lake | place: Tanzania: Lake...
CGTCCCTGGATTTTGAGCACGCGATGCGGGTTAAGTGAACCCTCGGTCAGCGCCTGACCGGCTTCCACGTGGGCGCCATCGCGCACCAACAGGCGGGACGTGTTGGGAATTTCCTCCACCATTTCCTCGCGTTGTTCATACGAGACGACGACCTTGGAATCCTTCTTCTCCACAGCCACACGGCCTCCGTGCTGTGCAGTGATGGTAGCCTTGTCCTTCATCGCCAGCACTTCGCCGGGCTGCACCTCGGATTCATCCCTGGCGACGATCTTCCAATCCTCGGGGATGGCATACTCATCGTGGACCATTTCGGCGTGCTCGATGCGGATCTCGCGCATGTCGGCGTACTTCTCCGACTGAATCACGCGCACGGTCCCCCCGATCTCCGCCACCAGCGCCTCGCCTTTCGGCTGCTTGCGGGCTTCGAACAATTCCTCCACGCGCGGCAGACCTGTGGTGATATCCGCACCGCCGGCGGCCACACCGCCGGTGTGGAAGGTTCGCAGCGTGAGCTGCGTCCCCGGCTCGCCGATGGACTGCGCGGCAACGATGCCGATCGCGGAGCCAAGCTCCACCATGACGCCGCGGCCGAGGTCGATGCCGTAACATTTGGAGCAGATTCCGTGGCTCAATTCGCAGGTGTGCGGCGAGCGTACTTTGACCTCCGTTACGCCGGTGGTGGCGATTCGGCGCGCCAGGTCGTGCGTGATGATGTCATCCGCTTCACCGATCACTTCCCCCGTGTTCGGGTCGATCACTTGCTGAGCCAGCAGACGGCTGTACATGCGGCTGACCATCGATTGACCGGCGACGTCGTCCGTCTTGCGAATCCAGATGCCATCCTGTGTGCCGCAATCATATTCATTGATGATAATGTCCTGGGCAATGTCCACCAGGCGGCGGGTCAGATACCCCGCGTCCGCCGTGCGCAGCGCCGTATCCGCTAGGCCCTTGCGTGCGCCGTGTGTGGAGATGAAGTATTCCTGCGCCGTCAGCCCTTCGCGGAAGTTCGAACGAATCGGCATGGGGATGATGCGCCCGGAGGGATCGGCCATCAACCCGCGCATGCCCGCCAGCTGGGAAATGGTGGAGAAACCGCCCTTGGTCGCGCCGGAGGTGGCCATGGTGGAAAGGTTGCCATCCGGATCCATGTGCCGTTTGACGGCATCGGCCACTCCATCGGTGGTCTCCTGCCAGATCTGGATCTCGCGCTCGTTCTTCTCCTGTTCGGTGAGCAGGCCGCGGCGGAAGTCGCGCAATACCACCTCCACCTGTTTTAGCGCATCGTCGATGATGGTCTTGCGTTCCGGCGGGATGGTGATATCAGCCACGGCCAGCGTGGTGCCGGACTTCATGGCGTATTCAAAGCCGATGCTCTTGATGTGGTCGGCCACGTTGGTGGTCACCTCCTGGCCGCACATCTCGTACACTTCCGCGATCAGGTCCTTCACCCCACCCTTGTCCAGCTTGTGATTGACGAAACGCACGTCTTCGGGCAGCACGCGGTTGAAGATCACACGTCCGACGGTGGTGTCGATCACGCGCTCCTCGGGCTCAGCCAGCCGTCGTCCCTGGTCGTCGTACCAGGTCAAGGTTCGCAGCTTGATCTCGGTGTGGATATCGACCTGGTCAAGATCGTACGCCAGCTCCACTTCGTCCATATCTGCAAAGGCGCGTCCATCCCCGCGGTGAGCCGCCTTCTGCGGCATCGTCAGGTAATATACGCCGAGCACCATATCCTTGGAGGGGGAGATGATCGGCTCTCCATCCGCCGGCTTGAGCAGGTTCTTCGAAGCCAGCATCAGGTCGCGCGCCTCCTTGACGGCCTTTTGCGAGAGCGGGACATGGACAGCCATCTGATCCCCGTCAAAGTCCGCGTTGAAGGCGGTGGTGACCAGCGGGTGCAGCTGAATGGCGGAACCCTCGATCAGGATCGGTTCGAATGCCTGGATACCCAGGCGGTGCAAGGTGGGCGCGCGGTTGAGCAGCACCGGGCGTTCGCCGATCACGCCTTCGAGCGCCTCCCAGACCTCCGGGCGGTTGCGTTCGATCAGGCGCCGGGCGCCTTTGACATTGGCGGCATAGCCGTTCAACACAAGCCGGGCGATCACGAACGGGCGGTAGAGTTCGAGCGCCATGCTCTTCGGCAATCCGCACTGATTCAATTTAAGCTGCGGACCGACCACGATCACCGAGCGGCCAGAGTAATCCACGCGCTTGCCGAGCAAATTGCGGCGGAAGCGGCCCTTCTTCCCCTTGAGCATGTCGCTCAGGGATTTGAGTTCGCGGCGGCCGCGGCGGCTGAGCGCCTTGCCGCGCTGGGAGTTGTCGATCAGGCTGTCCACCGCCTCCTGCAGCATGCGCTTCTCGTTGCGGATGATGACATCCGGCGCGCCGAGCTCGAGCAGCCGTTTCAGGCGGTTGTTGCGGTTGATCACGCGACGATACAGGTCGTTTAAGTCGGAGGTGGCAAAACGTCCGCCGTCCAGCTGCACCATCGGACGCAGGTCCGGTGGGATGACCGGCAGCACGGTAAGGATCATCCACTCCGGGCGGTTGCCGGAGCGGCGGAAGGCTTCCACCACTTTCAGCCGGGTCGTGGACTTCTTGCGCTTCTGTTTGCTCTTGGTGGTGCGCACCTCGTGCCAGAGTTCCTCGGATAGTTTATCCAGGTCCAGGCGTTCGAGAATATCGAAGAAGGCCTCAGCGCCCATGTCGGCACGGAAGACCTGCCCCCAGCGCTGCTTGAGCTCACGATAGCGGATCTCGCTTAAAAAGGTGAAGGGACGCAGTTCCAGCAGTTCATCGCGCAGGCGCGAGGTCTGGTTGGACGAGGCCGAGGACTGGTTTTCCAGTTCGCCTCGCAGCGCCTCCATCTCCAAATCGGCCTCGGCGCGGATCGTGGTCGTGTGGACCTTCATCTCCTCGAGTTCGCGCTGTTTTTTCTCCTGCAATTCACTCTCGAGCGATTCCAGCTTGTTCTGTACGCTCTTCTGCACCTGGGTGATGTGCTTGCCTGTGATCTTGTCTCCGGCATCCAGCACCTTTTCACCGGTCGATTCAAAGAGGATCGCCCGCTTGGCATGCTCACCCATTTGCTCTTGAAGCAGACGTTCAAGCTGCTGACCCTCCTTGATGATCGGGTCGAGCTGTTCCGCGATGGTCTCGTCATACCCCTGTTCGAGGGAGGCCTGTTTCTGCTTGAGTTCGTTGAGCTTGTGATCGCGGCGGGTCTTGACTTCGGCGATCTGCGCGTTGACACCGTTGGCCTGCTCGCGCTCGGAGTCGGAGATCTCATCCTCCAGCCGTTTGAGCGCCTTGGTGCGCGCCTCTTCATCCACGTAGGTGACGATGTATTGCGCAAAATACAGCACGCGGTCGAGGTTGCGGCGCGAGATGTCGAGCAGCATGCCCATCTGAGACGGGATGCGGCGGGTGTACCAGATGTGCGCCACCGGCGTGGCCAGCGTGATGTGCCCCATGCGTTCACGGCGGACCGCGGCGCGCGTGACTTCCACCCCGCATTTATCGCAGGTGATGCCCTTGTATCGGGGATTCTTGTATTTGCCGCAGTAACACTGCCAGTCACGGGTTGGGCCGAAGATGGCTTCGCAGAAAAGGCCGTCCTTTTCCGGGCGCAGGCGGCGGTAATTGATGGTCTCGGGCTTGAGCACCTCGCCGTACGACCAGGACATGATCGTCTGCGGTGAGGCAAGGCTGATGCGTAGCGCGGTCAATCCCTTGGTTTCCACTCGTTACTCTCCTGAAGATATTGAGTCGGTCGGGTGTCTCTGGCAAAGCCCATCAGCTCGAGTCAGAGACAAACAAAGGCAAGCGCTTCGAGGGTTTTCCTCAAGCGCTTGCGGTAATATGTTCGGTTTTCACATCCAACGAACTGGATTATACGCGTTCCGGCCCAACGCGTCAAGATATCACTTGCCCAAGGTCTGTGGAAAAAGGCTTCCTTTTGTAGGCGCTGACCTCAATCCTTTAGAGTCCCTTTCCTTCAAACTTATGGAGATGTAGCCGGCGTTCCCGTTGGGGTGGCGGAGGGCGTATCCGTCGGAATGATCGTGATTGGGATCAGTGTCTCCGTCGGTGTAAGCGTGGAAGTGGGTGTATCGGTCGGGACGACCGGCGTCGGAGTGGGAGGCAGGTTGAGGTTGATGGAAACCCGCGTCTCCACCTCCGCCTTATCTCCGTAAAGCGTCAGGCGCAGGGTGTATACGCCGTTCGTCAGGCTGGAGAGGTTCCACGAGTGCAGCGTACCGTTCTCCACCGGTGTATCTCGTTGCGCCAGAGTCGACCACGTGCCCGGCTCCGCTCCCGGACCGTATTCCAGCTTCCAATTCTTGAATCCCTCCTCCGCCGCGGCGTAGCCCTTGACCTCCAGATTGATCGTGGTGATCACCTGGCCATCGTTCAATTCCAGATCGATGATCGGCTGCGGATCGCCTTCGCGGCACTCGCGTTCCGGAGCATAGACCGGCTCGCGCGGCAGGCCGTGGGAATCCAGCCAGTCCCGCCCGTCGCCGGTCTGGAACCACTCGCGCGCCCACTTGTCCGTTACGTTCATAACGGTTTCATTCTCGCTCGGACCTTTGCATTCTTCGGATGCTTCAAATCCGGACCACTTGTCGATCTTCACGCGCCGCACCAGGTCGTTCTTCGCCGGCAGCGGAGGTTGATCGTAGGCGAAGATCTCGGTGTATTGCGATTCACAATGATCGGATGGCTTGCTCCCTGAGAGGCGGCAGACCACCTCCTCCACGATCCCCACCGGACGGTTGAACGACGTGGGATTCCCGTTGGTCAGATAGGGAACCGCGAATTCCATGAACTGCGCCCAGATGGGCGCTGCCCCGCTCAAACCGCTCGAACTGACCATGGGGGTGTAATCCGCATTGCCCACCCACACACCGGTAACGAGGTCGGGCGTGTATCCCAGCGTCCAATTGTCGCGAATGTCGTTGGTGGTGCCGGTCTTGGCCGCGGCCGGGAAGGTCAGGTTAAGCGTCGAATTGCGGCCGAACATCAGCGAGCGCGATTCGTTATCCGAGAGGACGGAGGTGATCAGGTACGCGTGTTCGGGACGGATGACCTGTTCCCCGATCTGGGTTTTGTATTCGTACACCACCTCCCCGGCAAAATCCGTGATCTTGAGGATCGCCACCGGCGGCAGGCGCTGACCGCCGTTGGCGAATACGGAATAGGCGGAGGTCATGTCGATCAGGCTGACATCCCCGCCGCCGAGCGTCAGCGAGAGGCCGTAATCATTCCGGGTCAGCGAGGTGATTCCCAACCGTTCGGCCATGGCGATCATGCCCTCCTTTTCGGGCGTGTTCGGGTCATCGTAGATGCCTACGAACTCCAGCGCCTTGACCGCCGGGATGTTGAACGAGTTCGAAAGGGCGATGCGCATGGTCATTCCGCCGTGGAACTTCCCGTCGTAATTTCTCGGCTCGTACGGCGGATTGGCCCCATCCGGAAATTGCGTAGGCACATCCCAGATCCACGTGGAGGGAGTCCAGCCTTTTTCAAACGCCGCGACGTAGGTGATCGGCTTGATCGATGAACCCGGCTGGCGCGTGGGACTGATGGCCATGTTGATCTGGCCGGAGATCGCCGTGTTGCTGAAATCCGGCGATCCCACCATGGCCAGGATCTCGCCCGTAGAGGGGCGGATCGCCACCAGCGCGCCGTTGCGCGTGTTGTTGGCAGCCATGGCGGCTACCTGTTCCGTAACCAGCTGCTGGGCGCGGTCCTGCAGGGCGGGATCGAGCGTGGTGTACACCACGAAACCGGAACGATAGATGGTTTGCGCGTCGTACTGTTCCTCCAGCTGGGCGCGCACAAAGTTCACCCAGTGGGGATAGGTCGAATCGAATGATGGGATGCGATAGGAATACACCTTCATCGCATCCGCCGCCTGCGTGGCCGCCAGCGGGTCCACACAGATGGGCGTCGGTGTCGTGCTGACGCGGATGCATGCCTGTTCCTGGCTGGCTTCATACATCAAGACCAGCACCTGCTGCTGACGTAGAAGGGTGGTTTCGGGATCGGTGTAGATGTCGTACACCGCCGGGGATTGCGGCAAACCCGCCAGAAAGGCAGCCTCACCGAGTGAAAGGTCCTTGGCCGACTTTCCAAAATAGGTCTCAGCCGCGGCTTCCACGCCGTAGGCGAGATTGCCGTAATAGATCTCATTAAGGTAGAGTTCAAGGATCTCATCCTTGGAATAGCGGCGCGTGATCTCGGCCGCCAGGATGATCTCGCGCGCCTTGCGGGTGTACGTCCGCTGCGTGCGTTCCTCCGGCGAGAGCAGCAATGCACGCGCCAATTGCTGAGTGATCGTCGAGGCGCCGCCCCCCTGACCGCCCGTCCAATAGTTCTGCCACAGGGCCCGCACAATAGCCACCAGATCGAAGCCGGGGTGGCTGTAGAACTCCTTGTCCTCCGTGGCGATGGTCGCGGCGATCAGGTTCGGCGAAATCTCCTCGATCTGGATGTATGTGCGCCGTCCGGCGCTCGGGTCGAGAATCTCATACAATACCCGCCCGTTGCGGTCCAGGATGCGGGTGGTCTCGAATTGCGAAGCGGCCTGGCGCAGGTCTCCGACCTCCGGCAGGGCGCGCGCGATCATGTAATACTGATAGAGGAAGTAGGAACCGATGCACATCCCAAGCACAAGGGCGACGAAGGCGCTCAGGATCAGCCCGCGCAACAGGCATCCGACCGCCGGAGGGAAGGAACCAGGCGGTGGATCCCCTCTGCGGCGGCCGCCCGTGGTTGGTTCATAGGCGGCGCGCGTCACGCGCGTGCCGTCGATATCCGTCTCGCTCACGCGCCGCGGCAGGGGCATATTCTCCTTATCCAGCGCCGGGCGATAATATCCCTGCGGAGTTCCCCTGGTCGGGTTTTGCGGCGCGGGGCGGTATTCCCCGTGTGTATCCTCCTCAGAATGAATCAATCTTCGTCGCTGATCGTTGTTGTCCACAATGGATCCAGGTTGTCCGTGCAACCATTCAAGTTCTTATTTGGGCTTGCTCAGCACAAGCAGGTTCAGACTGCCGCGCTGGCAGGCTTCGTCGTGCTGGTTCTTGACGACCACGGTCGCGGTCAGCGCGCCGCCCCCGATGCGCGGCAATGCCTTGGTCTCCGAGATGGTCAACTCGGCATGGATCGTATCACCGATGAAGAAGGGTTTGATGAACTTCCAATCGTTGATCTCGCGAAACGCCAGCACCGTGCCTTCGAGCAGTCCGCTGCGCATGATCAGCCCCACCGCGATCGAAAGACCCAACAAGCCGTGCGCGATGCGCTGGCCGAATTGGGTTTTACTGGCGAAATCCGCGTCCGTGTGGATCTGGTTGTAATCCCCGGTCAGGCCGGCGAACGAGAAGATCGCGTCCTCGCTTACCGTACGGCCAACAGTGGTGATGCTCTGTCCGACAGAAAATTCCTCAAAGTACAGTCCGGCCATATCCCTTCTCCTGTTAATCATCGTTCAATCGGGCCGAAAAACGTCTCCAAAATTATACCCTTTGACCTGCCGCACATCTGCCCGTACAATTGTCCCATGCGCGACTGGACTTTGGGCCTCGAGGATCCGTTGTACCTGAGCCTTGCAGCGGATGCCCGCCTGAGCGATCCCGATTACATCAACGACCACATATGGGAAATCGAGCTCGGCAAATCCGATCCTCCGGCCATATCCTTGAACACCACCTACGGGCTGCGGGCACGGTCGATGCGACTGTTCCTGCGCTTTACCGAGAATACCGAGACGATATCCAACCCGAAAGCCTTCGCCATCCAGCCGGTGCTGCGCCGGTTTTATCCAAACTTCCTGACCTTCGATTTCCTCCCGTTCGAGAACCTGCACGCCACGGCCGAGTTCTGGGTGCCCGAATCACATGCCCTGGCCGGTCGGGTGCTGTTCACCAATCGCAGCAATACGGTGCGCCAGCTGAAGTTCGAAGTATGTGCCGTGCTTGCCCCATTGGAGGGGAAGTCCATTGTCCCTACCCAGCAACAGATGGTAAACATTCTGGCCGGCCAGACCAGCGGGCTGGCGCCGGTGGTCTTCATGACCGGTGGATCGAAACACGGACCCGGACCGCATCCCTCGCTCATGCTCGATCTCGACCTTGGCCCCGGAGCCGCGCGTCAACTGGCTTTTGCACAGGCGGCGCTGGACACCATCCCGGCCTCCTTTGAACTGGCGCGTCACACCGCGGCCCGCTCCTGGGAGGCGGAACGAACCCATATCGAGATGCTGGACGTCTCGCAGGTAATGGAGATCACCACAGGGGATAAGGACTGGGATGCCGCCCTGGCATTCAGCCAGCGCGCGGCGCACAGCCTTTTCTTCAACCAAAACAATCACCTGCCCCACTCCTCCTTCGTGCATGCCCGCCACGCGGATCACGGTTTCTCTCGCAAGGGGGACGGGACCGATTATCCGCCGGCATGGAATGGGCAGTCCCCGCTCGAGGCGTATTATTTGTCCACCCTGCTGCACGGCGCCCCGCAAAGGACCAGGGGCCTGATACTGAATTTTCTCTCCACGCAGGATGGATCCGGCGAAGTGGATCATCGTCCCGGCCTCGCCGGTCAGCGCGGCAAGATGCTGGCTGCGCCTCTCCTTTCCAGCCTGACGTGGAACTATTTCCAGCTTACACAGGACCAGGCATTTCTGGGGGAGGTCTTCCCGAAATTGTTGAAATTCTTCTGGTCCTGGTTCTCTGCCGAACACGACCGCAACCGCGATGGTATCCCGGAATGGGATCATCTCATGCAAACCGGTTTCGAAGACAACCCGCTTTTCGACGTCTGGCATCCATGGTCACAGGGACTGGATATCTCGTGGGTGCACAGCCCCTCCCTGGAAGCCATGCTATATCGCGAAGCGCGGGCACTCGAGAACATTTCGAAGCAACTCGGCAAACCCGCCGAGGAGACCGCACTGGTGCAGGCGCGCGCGGAGGTTCTCAAGACTTCGATCGAATCCGGTTGGAATGCGCGCACCAATCTATATGCCTATCGCGACCGCGAGACCGGCCTGACTGCGCCGGGCAAGGTGATCGGCAAAAAGAAGGGTGACGGCCACATGCGCCCGAAGTATGAAGCCGAGACGCCGGCGCGCTTATTGATCGAAATCCAGACACGCACCCCTGCGGCGAAACGGCCGGAGGTCGAGATCGGTGAATACTTCACAATGTCCAAGGGGGAAGTGGAAACCATCCTCGGGCATCAATTCCAATGGCGCAGCGGTGGGTTGGTTGCCACCACCCAAAAAACGTTCATGCGCGTCGGCCGGGTGAGCGTACATGGACTGGGCGAATCAGACCGACTGCAGATCAGCCTTGTGGATACAAGCGGGGAGGACATCACTCTGGCCCTGCCGGTCTGGGCCGGCATACCCGAGCGACAGAAGGTCCAGGCGCTGATCGCGCGCAATCTGTCGGAAGCCGATCGTTTCGATCGTCCTTTCGGCATGCCTTCGCTCCCAAGCTCGCCGGACCCGGAAGCCGACCTGGTTTCCATGAGCATGCACTTTCCGTGGATTCAACTGATCGGTGAGGGATTGCTTGCCTATGGTTTCCGCGCCGAGGCGGTACGCTTAACCTCCAAAATGATGAAAGCCGTGATACGGAATTTGAAACAGAACCATACATTCCACCAGCGCTATCATGCAGGAAAAGGCACGGGGATCGGCGAACGCAACTCGCTGCACGGGTTCGCGCCGGTCGGGTTGTTCCTGCAAACGCTGGGGGTGACGATTCATTCCGCAGCGCGCGTACGGCTCGAGGGAAAAAACCTGTTTCCCTGGCCGGTCACGATCAAGTATCGAGGCCTGACGATCCTACGCGGTCAGGAACAAACGGTCGTGACCTTTGCCAACGGGGAAACTGCCATCGTCAAGGACGAGGCTCCCTGCCTGGTCGAGAACTGATCCCACCATTCATCGCATGCAATACAAGGTCGGCGCACTCGATGGAGTGCGACTCATGCGTGAGCTTTCCATGTATCCCACCACGTAGTTCACCAAAACCGCAGAGAATTCCCTTTGTCCATCGCGGTGAAATAAAGTTGATCCCGCCCTCCCATCTTCCACCTGTCGATATGAATTAATCTTAATTCAGAATCTTTGTGGTATAAAATTTTCGCACACACCGGCCCGCAGGGGGCAACGTGAATACCGCATGATCGAATGGACGATCTCTACAGCCATCTGACTTATCTTTATGGAGCAAAGCGATCCCCGCAACTGCATGGGCGCGTACAATCCATGCTTGATCGATACCGCGGAAGAATCCCGCGCAGAGAGCACGCATTATCAGAGCAGGATGCCATCCTGATCGCCTACGGCGACCAGATAATTGCGCCGCATGAAAAGCCGCTTCAAACGCTCAACGCTTTTTGCAGGGCGCATCTCGCCGGCCTGGTCAGCGGGATTCACATTCTGCCGTTTTTCCCATCCTCGTCCGACGACGGCTTCTCGGTTGTGGATTTCCGCAGCGTGGATCCTGCTCTGGGGGACTGGCAGGATATCGCGCTCCTGGGGGAGAGCTTCCGGTTGATGTTCGACGCGGTGATCAATCATGTTTCATCACGGAGCGCCTGGTTTCAGGGATTCCTGCGCGGCGAACCGCGTTATCGAGATTACTTCCTCGAGGTGAATGATGCACAAGATCTCTCTCACGTGGTACGCCCGCGGACCTCGCCCCTGCTCACCTCGTTCGCTGCTCCCTCCGGTGAAACACAGGTGTGGACCACCTTCAGCGCTGATCAGGTCGATCTAAATTACAAGAATCCCGAGATCCTGCTCGAAATCCTGGAGATCCTGCTTGGGTACGCAGAGCGCGGGGCTTCATACCTGCGGTTGGACGCGGTCGCCTATGTATGGAAGGAACCCGGCACTCCCTGCATTCATCTGCCGCAGACCCATCGAGTGATTCAATTCCTGCGCGCCGCGTTGAATCAGATCGCGCCCCAGGTTCAGTTGATCACTGAAACCAATGTGGCTCATGCAGAAAACATTTCGTATTTCGGGGATGGAACGAATGAGACGCAGCTCGTTTACAACTTCGCCCTGCCTCCTCTGATCCTGCACAGCCTCCAAACCTCTGAGGCCGGCATACTTTCGCAATGGGCCTCGACACTGGTTCCGCCCTCGGAAAATACAGCATTCTTCAACTTCCTCGCCTCCCACGATGGGATCGGATTGAATGCGGTCCGAGGCATCCTGCCGGAGGCGGAAATCCACCGGCTGGTGGAGAGCACACTGGACCATGGAGGCAGGGTTTCCGGCAAGCACAACCTGGATGGTTCCCAAAGCCCCTACGAATTGAACATCAATTACTTCGACGCGCTTTCAGATCCGGGGAGGGACGAACCGCAGGACCTGCAGATCGATCGCTTCATCGCTGCGCATGCGGTCATGCTTTCCCTGGCCGGCCTGCCGGGCATTTACTTCCACAGCCTGTTCGGTTCGCGCGGCTGGCCGGCAGGGGTGAAACAAACCGGCCACAACCGGGCGATCAATCGTGAGAAGTTGCCGCTCGAGATGTTGCAGGTGGAACTTGCTCAGGCGGGATCCCTGCGCCTGCAGGTGTTCAAACGATTTCGTCAATTGCTTCTGGGAAGAAGGGATTCGCCAGCCTTTCATCCTTATGGTCGTCAGCGTATATTGGATTTACATCCAGCGGTTTTCGCCCTGGAGCGCGTATCGCTCGATGGCAGGTCACGCGCCATCTGCCTGCACAATCTCAGCCCGCGGCGAGTTCCTGTTGGCCTCCCTGACGGCGTACACACGGACCTGTTTACCAGTGAATCCCTGCTTGGTACACGGATTACGTTGAACCCCTATCAGGTATTATGGGCGAAATCATGACGAACCCTTCCCATCACATCGGTTTCATCTCCACACGATTGGCCGGCACCGACGGTGTCTCGCTCGAAGCCGGCAAATGGTCGGTGGTGCTGGAACGACTGGGTCACCAGTGCTTTTACTTTGCCGGCCTGTGCGACCGCCA
>Ga0194126_10010602_pt1 | contig 12040 bp, 10 predicted proteins | sample TA2KigC150mmetaG_FD_148641 | JGI IMG/M metagenome (GOLD analysis project Ga0194126, IMG submission 148641) | Freshwater microbial communities from Lake Tanganyika, Tanzania - TA2015035 Kigoma Deep Cast 150m | ecosystem: Environmental > Aquatic > Freshwater > Lake | place: Tanzania: Lake...
CTGGTTACGGAGTTGTCCAGCAGTGCCGGCCTGATCTACGGATCGCAAAGTGCGCTCCCAGAAACGCCGGCGCACCGGTAGGAGGGGGTAGTCCAGAACAAAGGAATAACTGTCATCAGCCCGATGCTCCAGCTTAGTTCCCACGAGGTGGCGGGAGATTTCTCCTTGGTTATCCGTAAGGATTTTGTTGATGACGCCTACGCAATCGGGCTTTTTCGCAAGGATAACCTGCCGTATGACAGTCTCTACATCGGTGTCGGACAATTCGATGGGCACTTTAAAACGTCCCTGCAGCTTTTGCAGCAAGGGAGTCCCAGTTAAGGCTGTCTGGCCAGTGCCCACAAAAAGTAGGTTTCCCCCGAATTTTTTGCAACAGGCTTCGGTGATCTCCTGAATCTTGTATGCACGATCAGTATTGTCGCCGATGTATTGCTGCACTTCATCCAGGGCAATGAGGGTCAAGGGGAAACGGCCATCCTGGGCCAAGGCATCGGAGATGGCGTCTTCCATCTCCTTGTTAGAGATGTCATCGACATTGGGAAACTGGGTCTTTAAAAGACCATGCACATCTTTGACATCAGCAGCAAAGTCTGGGTAAACGGACAACAAAGCCTGGGCAATATGAGGAGAGACATAAAGATTCCGAAGTTCAGAGTGCCAGGTGCGGCCAGCTTGTTCAACCGCAGCTTTCACCGGCGCCAGGAAATTATTATCACGCAGCCAGATAACGAAGCGGGCCAGGGGATACTGTTCCGGGAGGTCCGCTGACTTAAAGACCATAGCCAAAAGAGCCAATCGCACATTATCGCCCGCCCCCGCCCCCAAGGTGCCCGAGGCCGCATGCAACCTCCCCAGACGTTTTCCGGCGGCAGTGAGCTCTTTCAAGGGATCGGCAACCTCGTGGGGCAGCCGAGCCAGGCCTCGGGCTGTGGCGCCATCCTGGGGGAAAGCAAAGTCGGTCCACAGGGAACGGAGCATCTTGATGAAATGGGACTTGCCACTGCCAAAGAAGCCGCTCACCCAGACCCCAGGCTGTTCTGGTCGATCGAGGTTCGCCAGGTAGGTCTCAAGGACGTGTTTCAATCCCCGGGCATACTCTCCTTCGCAGACAAATGTTTCAAGCTCGTAACGGAGGGTGCGCAGCTCCTCTGTCGTCAGATCATCTGTGACGCTCGCCACGCCGTTGTTGAGGAGAAGATTTTTGTCCGGCTCTTTGACGTAGATTTCTCGATTTTTCATGGCAGTTACATCCCTTCAGCTGCGGTGATGGGCACTGATAGATAGCTCCACCCATCCCGAGCATCCAACAGCCGGTAAATGTTGTTCTCAAATTCTCCAGGGAAGAAGACTAACAGGCGTCCACGAATATTGTTGGCGACGGCTTTAATGACATCCGACACCTTCCCGAACCCAAAGAGACTGGCGATACCCATGACAGCCACGACCGAGTTTGTGGTGGATTCGTCCAGGGCCAACCCTGCGTTTAAATCTTGGATAACCTGCTCAATGAAGCCAGGGAGCAGGATGCCCAAATCCTCGGGGGAACGAAAATAGCTCTCCCGATATTCCTGTCCTGCCATCCAGTGCGGGAAGCTATTGGTGAGATCGATGAGCTGCCACCCATGGCCTGCTCCTTTGGTGGCCAGCTCAAACTCTCCGATGCGGGCACGAATCCGCCGCTCGTCAGCCTTGTCGTATATGACAAACCAGACCCGCTGCGGTCCCGCCAGACTCGGGTCCCAGGGCAAGGAAACAAAACCCTCGTAGCGTTTCACCAGGCGGTCAACCCTGCTCACGAATAAGCTCCTGTTCCTCTTTGGTTAATAAGTCCGGGAAAAGGATTTCGATAACCCCTCCAACGTTCTTGTAGACCAGTAGCCCCTGCCGAGATGCATCGGCTACCAACTGCACTACCTGCTCCACCGGTCGGTCAAGAAGTTTGACCCAGACCGTGTCATACCAAGTTGCAGTCTAATGACAACTTATGATATGCTTTTCTCTGAAAGGAGAAGGGCATGCGGAAACCCAAAGAATTGCCGGAAGGCGCTCTTGAGAGTTTGGCAATGGGGCTGAAGCAGGCCAAGACCAAGGCCGAGTTTCAAAGTGTACAGTGTCTCTGGTTGAGAGCTTCTCTGAGGCTTTCTGCGGACCAGGTGGCTACTGCCATCGGCTGGCATCCCAATTCGGTTCGTAAACTACAAGCCCGATACTTCAAAGAAGGGGAAGCGGCACTAAAAAGAGGCGGAAAAGGAGGACGTTATTTTCAAAATCTAGCCCTGGAAGAAGAAAGGCAGCTACTCCAAGGATTCCTGGCCCAGTCCGAACGAGGTGGAATTTTGGAAGTGAGCCGGGTCCAGGCTGCCTATGAACAGGCCCTGGGGCGCAAAGTTCCCAAATCGACAATATATCGGATGTTAGCGCGACATGGCTGGCGCAAGGTCGTGCCCCGGCCCCGCCACCCCAAATCCGATGCCGCCACCCAGGCGGATTTTAAAAAAACTGGCGAGAATAGTTGAACATGAGGCGGTGCGCCAAGGGCAAAGAGGGCGGCAGCTTCGGCTGATGTTTCAGGATGAGGCCCGTTTCGGCCGGATTAATGACCCACGACGTTGCTGGGCGCCCGAGGGTGTCCGGCCAGAAGTAGGGATGCAGATTGTCCGGGAATATACTTACGCTTTTGGAGCTGTAAGCCCACATGACGGCACCTTGGACAGTCTGGTTTTGCCGGTAGTGACCGCAGAAGTCATGTCCATCTTCTTGGAAGAAGTGGCGCGGCGCCATTCGGAAGAGTTTATCCTGATGTTCCTGGATGGAGCCGGCTGGCACCGGGCCAATAACCTAGTAGTGCCGGAAAATATGAGGCTTGAGGCGCTGCCGCCCTACAGTCCCCAACTCAACCCCGTGGAACATATCTGGGACGAGATCAGGGAAAAGTGGTTCGCCAATGAAGTTTTTAACAGCCTGGATGCTGTGGAAGATCGTCTGGTGGAAGCGTTAGTAGCCCTGGAAAATGATAAGGAATTGGTCGCCTCCACCACAGGCTTTGATTGGATCATTAATTGCCGATAGACTGCAACTTGGTATCAAAAAGCCTCTGGGCTCGTTTCCCCTCCAGGTAACCGATGAAAATAGCAAAGGCAGCGTTTGCCGGCGTGGCCACCGGATGAGATCGAACCTTGTGTGCTCTGCCGGTGAGGTGCCCTGATTGAGTCCAGGATGAGGCGGTATTGCGGGCCACTTTGTTCAGGATAGACTGGTTAAATCGACCCTCCACCGCCGGAACCAGCACTGCTTCCAAGCTCTCTGTGGTTACTGGCTCTCCTTGTTTTATCGGCAGGATCGCCGGAGCGGTAAACCGTAGGAGTGGGTCTCGGGCAAAGGCGCAGAGGAAAGCCAATAGTGGCCTTCCTTCGATACCCACCGTCCACCAAAACCTCATCGCTCGGTAAAGGGGGATGCCGGGGTCCAACCCATACATCTCGCTCAAACGTTTGGCGCTGTATTCCCGAGTGGAGACGGTTCGCTTCCCTAAAATGTTTTCTCTGATGATTGCGGCAAAGTAGTCGTTTTTCGGGGTGTCTGCCGGTAAGGCGCCCAGTAACAAACGCAATTCAGCGAGCATAATAGTGCGGCTGGAGTGAGTACCTCGGTCGCCAAATCTGAAGCCCAGGCTTTGTTGGATTTGGCTCTGATCGGTTTTCCTATCCACATCGTTTCCTATGATCTTGCCGGCCGGACTTGAGAAGATGGTCCACCCTGGAACTATTCAGACCATAGATACACAGAAGTGTCAAACGATTTCATTTTCCCGAGAAGAGAGGGATTATCAGGGATTCTTCAGGTTCGGAACATAGGCACACGGAAGGTTGTGCAGAGGGAGACAACCTATCACCCAGGGCCGTTGACGCTAAGGGTGCGCATGAGCTCTGGGTGCGATAACTATGGAAACTTTATTCCCACGGGAGTAGGGGTAACGAAAGCCGAAAAACGATAGAGAAAGCGGCGAGGCCGGCCAACAAAGAACATATATGGTTTGGGTATCAAAGTATTTTGACAGGACCCAAAGTAACGGAAAGAGGGCAGATAGTGAAAGGCTGTCTCATCAGTTATACTCCAAAGAATTAACAAACCAGGTTCGAGGTGCCGTTTCCTTCAGCACGGCTTTGCAAACGCATCGATATCCCGCTCTCCGGATAGGAGAAATTCGAGAAAGTCGAGTCCCCGGTATTTACAGGTTTCTGCCACGCTCAAGAGGGTCAAGTATTCATCGACGCCTTTCTTAGAAGACGTTCCAGAGATTACGTCGCGCAGCCGCGCGAACGCCTTGATAGCGTGTTCGGCATTGTTGTTGTTCCAAGGCACCCCGTCATAACGCAGAAATGTGAAAAGCGTGTCGCGGTTCTTCTCAAACCGTTGTTTGCATTTCGAGGCTGCCTCGCTCCTAAATTCCGAGGCGCTAAGAAATCCAAAAAAGGCATCGACATCAATCTGATGTTCTCGGAGAAAACGCGTCTTCAGCCCGTGACGGTCAATGGTTTTCACGATGGGTCTCAACAGATCGGCGAAACCGACGGCGATCGACTTCATCTCCGTGTCGAATGGATTGTTCAAAATCTCATTGTTCAAATCCCGGATAAGATGAATAAGACATTTTTGCTGCGGACAGGGTATAGCTTCGTAGGCCGCGTAAAAATCGGACACCAATATGCCTCCGAAATCTTTCAGCAACGTACGAATAATCTCGCCTTCGCGACTCTCCGCAAGGATGTATACCACATCCGTCATGTTGGCCAAAACCCAAACGTATGCTAAGTGCCCTTTGATGTTTGCGCGAGTCTCGTCGGCATGGATGAGATCGCCGCGGACGATTCGTTGCAGAATCTTTCTTTGGGCGAACGAATAGTGGTCGGCCGCTTTGGACTTTAAGTTGTTCAGCGTGCTCCGCACCAGATTGAATCCGAACAATCGGTTCATGATGTGCTGCATGGTGAGTTGGGGGACGCGCAGACCCACTATGTGGTAGACGAAGTAGGCCACGACATTCCAGCCCCATTTCCTTCCAAGCAGATGCCATTTTTGGAAGCCGTATTCGTGACCGCAGCTTCGACATCGGTAGATCTGAAACAAATATTGAACCAGTCGCCGTTTTACGCTGTCCCGGCCGAAGACGAGGTCTTCGACGGTTCGCATCAGAAGTCTGCCTTTTGTCCTTCCCCGCTTCCCGCACTCCGGGCAGGAGGGCGGGGCTTTGGACACAACCGTTTTTTCTGCTTTCCGTCGACACCGACTCGTCCGCTGGGGGCGTTTAAGAATTGGCCTTGCTTCCACTCCGGTCCTTACATAAACGCGATCCCGTTGATAATTCCAGTACGCAGCTTCGTTGATATGCTCCAAGTCCGGCAGTGGGCTCTTGAAAACCCGCCATTTTGAGGCCAGATTTTTCGCAAGTGCTTCTGCATGGACAATCTCCAGGTTGCACCCTAAGGATTTTTCGGTGCAACCGTCCGGTACCAAGAGCCGTTCGATTGTGCGGGCGACCAGACTTAAGGCTTTGCAATCATCGGCGTTGTATGCAACAAGTTTATCGCGCCAAAATGCGTTTTGCGATGTTTCCCACTGAGAACGCCAAGCGATGGACAAGAGACCAGAGGCCGAAGGATCGGTCCACTCGAAACCGAGAAAACGAGCGATTTCCTTGAGCCCATTGGAATATGCGGGAAAGTATATTTGCGCATATATCAAGGATAGCAGATTTACCGAGGATGCGATCGCCTTGCCTACGGCGGAATGTTCCGGAGGCACTCCATGTCGATCGCACATCCGCTTTAAAAATGTCTTTTCGAAACTGCCGTAATGCACCAGTATCGGGCAATCTATGTCTGACAGGATACCAAGGAAGTCCTCCCATATCTGCTTTTCATCAGCGACCGAATCGGCCCAAAGGGCGTGGCAGTTCGCACCATTTATACCCTCAACGCGAGCTCCGATCAGGTAATAGAAGTCGCGATCCGGTAGGCCCTCGACATCGAAGAATATCGGCGTGCCTTCAAGGCTGAGTACTGGCTTACCGACGACATGGGTCTTTTGCTCGCGAATCGCAAGAGCCTTCAAGGCATGGTGGTATCTTTCAGGCCGCGTGGAAAGTCGCTTGATGCGACGGCGCGGACGGAAGGTATATGAGAGTTGCGTGACGGTGAAAATGCCTTTGCCTCTCAACCTTGCCCTTTCCTTATTGGGCAGATGGGATAGGAGACTTAGTTCGTCTTTTTCGACCGCGTTTCTTTTGCATCGGTCTTGGAACCCACATTTGGGGCAATGCCGATTGAGAATTAAGTCCGGCGGCGAGGTCTCGGAAAGCAGCAAGGCAACTTGAGAGACCTTCCTATGCACCATGCGCGATAACGCACTGGCCTTTACCGAAAACGTGGCCCATCTTTCGCCGTGCACGATTTTCGCAACGCTGGCCTTTGTGCCCAAAGCCTTCGAGAGAGTGAGGGCTTCGTATGCAGCCATCAATTTGTCGGCCCCCGACAGTTTGTTGGCCGTCACAAAGCGGACCGGAACAGGCAGTGAGCGTCCCGTCCCTCTATGGAAAATCCGCTGGACAAGCGCAATGCTGGCTTCCCAGCCTTGCGCCTGGACGGTTCTCTCGGTGGCGAACTGCCAAGACGCGTTTTTCACCAGTCCGGAATCTATCGAAGCGACGCTCGGTTCCAAGGTATGGGCGGTCAGCTTCTGGATGCCTCCGAGGCGGTAGGTCTCCTCACGTGCCGTAACCCAGGTGGTGTATTCGTTACCGGCCGGAATTTCCCCCACGGACAGGAGATAGCATTTGGTTGGGCAGGCTAGGAACGTCTCAAGCAGCCGGGATGTAATCACGATTGGACTATCATGAGCGACGATCGTATCCGCCACAGCGTTTAATCTCCATCCAAACAATATTTATTCCAAGATGCTTTTAACCGACATCATCTATATTAGTTTGCGGCCTGTCTGCGCAACATTTATTATCAGCCCCACCTTGGATTTCTCCCCAAGGATGATTGTTGGCTGAGTGACCTCTACCAATGTATTGATCTGACTCATGTCTGAACAATAAGGGTTTCCTCGACAACACCCCCTTCATCAGTACTTTGTGCATCGGCAATGTCTGCCGTTTTCCCAGAAAATCTAGAGGCTGACAAAGATCTATAACCTTACTTGACGCATGTTAACAGATATGTTAACAACATCTTATGTCCAGGAAGATCGTCTATTACAGCGAAGCCGTCCGGCAGTGGGTAGACGGTCTTCCGGTAAGCCTGCGGGCCTATTACGCCAGGATTACCGAGCGGATGTTGAAATACGGCCCTCATCTGGGAATGCCCTATGTGCGGCCGTTAGGGAAGGGGCTTAATGAGATTCGGGCCATCGGCAAAGAAGGCATCGCCCGAGTCTTTTTTGCCGTCAAATCTGAAGAAATCGTAATTCTTCATGGGTTTGTGAAAAAAACCGACAAAACACCAAAGAGAGAATTGGACACCGCCCGGCGTCGACTGAAGGAGGTCTGGGATGAAAACGCATGAAGAAATGATGGCCGACTGGATTAAGGACCCGGAGTTCAAGGCGGAATATGATGCCATGGAAGAGGAGTTCTCCGTTTTTGACGCCTTGGTGGAGGCGCGCCAAAAGGCCGGCCTGACCCAGGAGGAGGTGGCCAAGCGGATGGGGACCAAGCCCCCGGCCATCGCCCGCCTGGAATCCTCCGGCGGGCAGAAGAAACCATCGCCGACCCTGAGCACTTTGCAAAAATACGCCAAGGCCTTGGGATGCAGATTGGAACTTCGGTTGGTCCCCAAGAAAAAAGGACATGCCGCAGCTTGAGGCGAATGCCTTAAATCATCGTATAAGACCGGGGGAAAACTGCTGAAAGCAACTAAACAGCGCCGCAAGTTGCCGAACGGACAGGCAGGGAATTTGCCCTGCCTTTTCATTTTCCGCCTTTCCGTATGCCCCAAACCACTGCTCTTGGCTGGGGGCATAGTTCAAGCTTACTTGCCAAATCATTCAGTTATCGCCGGCCTTCAAAGATTTCCAGGTATGTTCTGGATATCAGATTCTAGGCAGGAGGGCCCGAGGATAGACCTGGGCGGCCTCACAGGCTGGCGTTCTCGATTATGGTCTGAACATGTCGATAGGGGATGGATATAGGAGGTTTTTGGCCGCCTGATAAGTCCCTCATCAGGGCAGTAACCCGCGATTTAATGAAAATCAGCTTGGTTTAACTCTGCCCCGGAGTTCATTGAGCAACAGAGGGATAATTTCCCGGCAGTCGCCTACGATGGCCAGGTCGGCAACCTCAAAGATCGCGGCCTTGGGGTCGGTGTTGATGGCCACCACGAATTCGGCTTCGTCCATGCCCACCACATGGTGGGACATGCCAGAGATGCCCACGCCGATATAGAGGCGGGGTCTCACGGTCTTGCCGCTCTGGCCGATCATCTGCTCCTCGGAGGCCCAGCCCTCATCCACCGGCGGCCTGGTGGCGCCCACGGCTCCGCCCAGGAGTCTCGCCAACCCCTCGAGGAGTTTCCAGCCTTCCGGGCTCCCGACGCCAAAGCCCCCCGCCACCACTACCTCCGCGGTTTCCAGCGGCAGTTCTTGGGGCTCTTCCCGGTGGACCTCCAGGACTTGCGGTCCTGATAGGTCCAGGTCTTCACTCGGGGTGAACGGGATAACCTGACCGGACCTGGGGGCAGGTTGAAGTTTTTTCATGACCCCCGGCATTACGGTAGCCATTTGCGGCCGGTGCTCCGGGGTCTTGATGGTGGCCACCACGCCGCCGCCCCAACCCGGCACCATCTGGAGGAGAAGGCTGTCGGCGTCGAGCTGAAGATCGATGCAATGTGCGGAAAGGCCGGTTTTGAGCCGGGCGGCCAGCCGGGGCGCCAGTTCCACTCCCAGGCTGGTGGCCCCGAAGAGCATGATGTCCGGCTGGTGGGCCCGGCACGCCTCAGCCAGGACCTGGGTATAGGGCAGCAGGCGATAGGGCTCCATCGCCGGGTGGTCCGCCACCAGGACAATATCCGCCCCAAAAGATATCAGGGTATCGGCCAGCGGCAGCACGCCGTCGCCCAGCAACAAGGCGGCCACCCTGCCGCCGGCGGCGTCGGCCAGCTCCCGGGCCTTCCCCAGCAATTCCAGGCCGACATCGTGGACCACGTTGCGCCGCTGCTCGATGAACACCCAAATCTGCGGCTCTCCCATGAAGTATGGTTTCCTTATATGAACCCTAACTGGCCAATCTTGTTCGCAAGTTGGTGAGCAATCTCTTCGGGACTCCCTTCCAGGCGCAAACCCTGGCGGCCCTTTTCCCGCAGCAGCATGTCAGCCATTTTGGTGGGCGATCCGCCGAGTCCCAGGAGGGATTCATCCAGATTCAGATCGGCGTTGGTCCAGGTGGAAATCTCCCGCTTTTCCGCGGCCAGTATTTCCAGAAAAGAAATGAAGCGGGGTTTGTTGGCCTCCTTGGTGAAGGATAAGAGCAGGGGCGGGGCGGCCGCGATTTTCACATACCCCTGTTCAATTTTTTGGGTGATCACCAAGCGCTTATCCTGTTCAAGCCCCATATAGGCCACATGCATGATGTTGGGAATACCGAGGAATTCCGCAACTTGAGATGGAACTTGGGCGGTGGAGCCGTCCAGGGTGTAATTCCCGCAGCAAATGAGGTCAAAGGGGCCGATGCGCCGTATTGCCTCGGCCAGGATAAGAGCCGTGGCCAGGGTGTCTGAACCGGCGAAGGCCTTGTCCGAGAGCAGCACCGCCCGGTCGGCACCCATTGACAGGGCTTCGCGCAAGACCGGGCGGGCGTCAGGGGGGGCCATGGAAAGGAGCACCACTTCGGCGCCGTAAGTATCCTTGATTTCCAGGGCAGCCTCGAGGGCGTGCTTGTCCAGGGGATTGACGACACTGGGAATGCCCTCTCGAATCAGCGTCTTGGTGACAGGATCCATACGGAGCCGGTCCCACACCTTCGGGTCCGGGACCGGCTTCACACAGACAATCACCCTTTCCATGGCCCTTCTTCCCTTAGCCTTTCTTCATGAAGGGCGTCAGGGCCGCCCGGCCCACCACGACCTTGCCGATTTCGCCGGTGCCGCCTGCCGAGATGGTTACCATGGCATCCCGCAGTAGCCGTTGGACCTTGTATTCCAGGGCGATACCGTTGGCGCCGTGGATTTCGATGGCCTTCTTGGCGCACTGCGCCGCGGCTTCGCAGGTGTAGGACTTGGCTATGGCGCTTTCCGTGTCAAACCGCATATTCTGGTCCTTCATCCAGCTGGCCCGGTAGCACAGCAGCCGGCAGATATCCAGTTGCGTGTAAATCTCCGCCACGTAAAAGCTAATGGCCTGAAGGGCCGCAATGGGCTTGCCGTACAACACTCGTTCGCTGGCGTATTTGGCTGCCTCTTCGTAACAGGCCTGAAGTATCCCCAGGGCCACCGCGGCCATGCCGGTTCGGCCGCTTTCACTGACGGTTTTCAGGGCCACCCCCAGGCCGCCTCCTTCCTGGCCCAGCAGATTACCCTTGGGGATCTCGCAGTTATCCATCACCACTTCCCCGGTATTGGCGCCCCTGAGACCGAATTTATGCTCTTTGCGCCCCGGTTTGGCGCCGGGCGCGTCCTTGTCCACGATGAAAGCCGAGAGACCTTTGGGGCCTTCCCCGGTTCTGGCGATCACGATCCAATAATCGGAAGTGTGGGAATTGGTGATCCAGCACTTTCGGCCGTTGAGGATATACTTGTCCCCTTTCAATTCAGCCGTGGCCTGCATCCCCAAAACATCCGAGCCCCCGGAAGGCTCGGTCACCGCCACGCAGCCCATGGTTTCGCCCCGGGATAGCGGGGGGATGTACTTTTTCTTCTGCTCCTCGGTGCCGAAATCATTCAGGCAGGCAATGGCCATGTGGTGGACCTGCATGCCCATGGGCACTGCGGCGCAGACCCGGGAAAGCTCCTCCAACACGATGGTTCTGGCCAGATACCCCAACCCCACGCCTTCATATTCCGGTGGGGCAATGAGGCCAGTGATCCCCAGCTTGGCCATGGGTTTCAAAAGGTCCAGGGGGAATTCCCCGGTCTCTTCCATGGCTTCTATCCTGGGTGTGATCTCGCTCTCGGCAAATTCCCTGGTCGACTTCCTGAGCAACTCCTCTCGTTCGCCCAACTTGAAATCCATCGCGGCTCCTCCTTTGCTTTTTGGCAATTGAGACCGACCGGTCCCCCTTTGCCAGGGTGACAAAAACACCTGGCTTCCGGCCGAAGGACCGGACCTCTACTTTAGGTACTGATCATTGTCAAGTAATCGATAATGGCCTTTATGTTACGATCCAGGTGCTCCCTGGACTTGTCAGAGGTGTAGGTGACACAGGTGCCCACAATGCCCGAGAAGACCATCTCGGCCACCAGGCTGGTATCAATGCCATCCTTCAGTCTGCCGGCGGCCTTTTCCTGGTCCAGCAGACGCTTGACCATGCCCTTGAACCTCTCAAAGCCTTCGTTCACCTCCCGGGCCAAGTGCGGCTGCTGGTCGTTCAATTCCACCGCCAGATTGACAAAAATGCAGCCACCGGGAAAGTTATCCGAGTCGGCAAGGTAGTGATCCCGGTAGTTCTCCAGGAGCTTCCTAATCTTGTCCAGGGGTCGCTCCAACTGGTGCAAACCAGCCAAATTTCTCTGGCGCCAGATATTGCGGGCTTCGCTTAAGGTTGCCAGGAAAAGATCTTCTTTACTCTTGAAATGATTGTACAGCCCCCCCTTGGAGGCCCCCACGGCTTCCAGGATGTCATTAATGGAGGTGCTCATGAAGCCCTTGGTGGAAAATTGCCGCAGGGACTCATGAATAATTTTTTCTTTGAGCATCATATTTCAAGGTCCCCAAAAAGACCGACCGGTTGGTTTTAATAATAGGGCAGTAATTTCCTTCTGTCAACGTATTTCTCAGTCTCAGCTGAAATAGGGTTATGAGGAACAAAAAATATCTTGCCATGGTGGAC
>Ga0194126_10010603_pt1 | contig 12038 bp, 8 predicted proteins | sample TA2KigC150mmetaG_FD_148641 | JGI IMG/M metagenome (GOLD analysis project Ga0194126, IMG submission 148641) | Freshwater microbial communities from Lake Tanganyika, Tanzania - TA2015035 Kigoma Deep Cast 150m | ecosystem: Environmental > Aquatic > Freshwater > Lake | place: Tanzania: Lake...
CGGCCCGTTCGGCCCATGCCGGAACTGGTGAATCCGGCGGCAGAAGCGCGACAGCGAAGGCGCCTGGGAGCAAGTCGAGGGTGAGACGGTTCTGAAGCACGGTGACCTCGAGACCGAGGCGCTGCCTAACGCTCCGCATAACCGGCTGGCAATGAAGCGCAGCGGAATTGCCAGTCCGCGTTGATGCGGTTGTTAGATGCTTTCTTCAAAATAATCGCTATCAACCTTTTTGACCGGATACAATGAAACCGTGGATACGCCAACATCATGCTCGATCATCAAGCTGGTCAGTTGTTCGCCGTCAATTAAAACGATCTTACTGCCGATTTGGGAAACGTAACTGCGCGCATCATCAGTGAATCTGGAGGTAGTAATGAAGATGCCCTTGTTTGCTCTTTGAGCTTGGAGCGCGCCTGCAAACTGCATGACATCAGGACGGCCTACCGGATTGTTATCCCAACGCTTTGCCTGAATGTACACAACATCAAGGCCGAGTTTGTCCTCTTTTATAATTCCATCTATCCCGCCGTCGCCGCTCCTACCTATTGCCTTGCCTGCATCTGCACGTGAACCACCGTAGCCCATTTTGACAAGCAGCTCCACAACAATACGTTCGAAAAAGGCAGGTGATATTTTCTTTAGCCGGGAGAGCAATTCATCAGATAGTTCGTCACGGAGATTTTCATAAGCTGCTTCCAATGCCTCTGATGGCGTCGCTGTCGAAATGTCTGATGTCCCCTTAGATTCGGGAGACTTGTCCCCGCTTCTTGTACCTTTGAGTTGTTGAAATTCAAGAAATTCAGGATATTGTTTGAGTAGTTTTACGTTAATGGTCTTGGGCTGCTTCTTAAGGAGGTCTCTTCCACGATCGGTAATCTGGTAGAATCCTCTCCGTGTTGCTTCGAGCAATCCAGCCTTTTTCATGTATGTAGAAGCCCAGCCGACGCGATTAACGAAGGTTGCCTGTATGCCGCTTGGGAGCATCTCCTTAAGATCGTCTTCAGAGAGGCCCAATTCCTTTGCCAGAGCTTCAACCGCTTCGCTGGTAGAGATTTCAGTTTCCTTTTGTGCCGCAAATCGAAGAAGCGGTAACATCACGCCCTGATAATCTGGAACGGCCATTTATTTATCTCCTTTTTGCATCTAACTCGTGTTTAGCCTGACCAGCCTAACACCCCACCCGCGTCAGCCCAACACGACAGAAGCCACAGGACCCGTCCTCGGCAACTGCCCGACAGGTCCGGGTTTCGGCCACCCGAGGTATCCCCCTGTCAGGCATTATACTGCCCTTCCGGCCGGCCTAGCACCCTGGGGCGGAGGAATGGGCGCCCGAAAGGGACGGCCGGAGTGGCCGCGAAGAGAGGTAGGCAGCAATCCCAAAGGAGGATCCAATGAAGCGACTACTCGCCCTCACCGTCGCGGCGGTGATTATCGCCGCGGTCATATCCGTACCTGTGCTCGCCCAGGCGCCGACAAAGCCGGGGAGAGTCGTGCCGTTGAAGTTCACGATTGACTGGGTCTTTGATGGATCGTACGCGCCGTTTCTGCTTGCGCTCGAGAAGGGCTACTACGCCCAGGAGGGCCTGAACGTCACGATAGATCGCGGATTTGGCTCGGCGGACGCCGTGAGCAAGATAGCCGCGGGCGCCTACAGCCTGGGCTTCGCCGACATCAACACTATGATCGAGTTCAACGCCCGCAACCCCGGGCGTGAACTGGTGTCGGTCGCGATGGTGTTCGACGCCATTCCCTCGAGCATCGTGACGCTGCGGCGTGAGGGCATTACCCGTCCGATCGACCTCTACGGGAAGAAGCTGGGCGCGCCGGCCGGCTCGGCCCCGCGCGTGCTGTGGCCGCTCTTCGCCCGGGCGATCGGCATGCACCCGGCCTCGGTGGAGTGGGTGACGATGTCCCCGCCCCTGCGTGAGCCGATGCTGCTGCGCGGTGAGGTGAACGCCGTGGCGGCGTTCTCGTTCAACGCCTTCATCACGCTCAAGACCGCGCGGGTCGACCCGGCCGACATCATCATCTTCCAGTACAACGAGCACGGCCTGCCGCTGTACGGCAACGCCATCCTTGCCCATCCTTCGCTGCTGCAGAGCGAGCCCGACGCGGTGCGCGGGTTTGTCAGGGCCATGACGCGCGCCTGGAAGGACACGGTCGCGAACCCTGCCGAGGCGATCAGCGCCCTCAAGCGCCGCGACCCGATGATCAACGAGGATGTGGAGCGCGAGCGCCTGGTGCTGGCGCTGCAGCACGTCGTCCTGACCAAAGACGTGCGGGCGGCCGGTCTCGGCGGCGTCAAGGGCGAGCGCCTGAGCCGTTCGGTTGACCTGGTGACAGAGGCGTTTGGCCTGCCCCTGAAGCCAGCCTGGCAGCGCGTCTTCACCGACAAGTTCCTGCCGCCCCGGGCCGAGCGCATGCTCGTAGCGAGGTAGGCGCCGGCGCAGGGGGCTCGCGCCGGGGGCGGGAAGGGAGGCGCTTCCCAGACCGCGAAGATGTAGGTCGCACCGGAATCAAAGCATGCGTTCTGGCACCCGGAGAATCCTGTCCTGCTTAAGGAGGGACAAGCTGTGAGGACATTTGTCGCCGTGTTTGCAGCGACGCTGGCCGTCGTGGTGCTCGCCACGGGATTGGGCTTTGCCCAGCCGGCCAGGCAGACGACCTGGAAGTTCACCCTGGACTTCATCGTGCAGGGACCGCAGGCGCCCTTCCTGGTCGCCCTGGAAAAGGGCTACTATGCCGCGGAAGGCCTGAACATCACAGTTGATCGCGGCTTCGGCTCGGCCGACGCGGTGACCAAGATCGCCGGCGGCGCCTACAACCTGGGCTACGCCGATATCAACTCAATGATCGAGTTCAACGCCAGGAACCCCGGCCGGGAACTTGTGGCCATCGCAATCCTCCTGAACGAGCCGCCCTTCTCGATCATCACGCTGCGGCGCGAGGGAATCACGCGCCCGATCGAGCTCTACGGGAAGAAGCTGGGCGCGCCGGCCGGGGACGCCCCGCGCCGCCTCTGGCCGCTCTTCGCCCGCGCGGTGGGCATGCACCCCGCCTCGGTCGAGTGGATCACAATGGACGTGCCGCTGCGCGAGCCGATGCTGGTCAGGGGCGATGTCAATGCCATCTCCGGATTCTACTTCACCTCGTTCATCAACCTGAAGGCTGCGCGTGTAGATCCGGCCGAGATCGTGGCGTTCATGTACAACGACCAGGGCCTTCCCCTCTACGGCAACGCCATCATGGCGCCGCCGGCCCTACTCGAGCGCGAGCCCGAGGCGGTCCGCGGGTTCCTCAGGGCGTTTGTGCGCGCGTTGAAGGACACGATCAACAACCCATCAGAGGCCGTCGCCATAGTCAAGCGGCGCGACCCGCTGCTGCGCGAGGACGTAGAGCTCGAGCGCCTGCATCTCGCGCTCCGGCACAATATCCTGACCAGCGACGTGAAGTCCCACGGCTTCGGCGTGGTCAAGGGCGAGCGCCTGAGCCGGTCCGTTGATCTGCTGACCGAAGCGTTCGCGCTCCCTGTCAAGCCAAGGTGGCAGCAGGTATTCACAGACAAGTTCCTTCCTCCCAAGGCGGAGCGAATGCTTCCCGTGAGGTAGAATAGGCGCTGCAGGGATAGGAAAAACCTAGCGCACGAGGGGTCAACAGATGAGGCGACTGGGGCTCGAACGTGAGCTCGTAGATAGGACTGTTTATGAGCGCGCGGTGGGACGCTTCCGCGACGCCGGGATCGTTCTGCCCACCTTTGCTGAACTCGCAGAACCCTCCCGGATCCCCGCGCGGATACAGAAGGCACTTTCGGGCGTGGACCCCGATGCCCCGCACCCGCTGAACCTCTTCAGGGTGCACTGGTTCAACGGTGCAAACCGCACCGACCGGGTGGCATCACCCGAGCACATTGTGTTACCCAAGGCGCTCACCGGGGTGGACGCACGCATCGTGGTCGCGCTCGGCGACCGCTTCCCGATGATCCGCGCCCACAAGGTGCTGGCCGCCTACGGGTGCATAGCCCCGCGGATAATCACTGGGCAGTTCGATCCTACCGCCCACCGGGCGGTCTGGCCGTCCACCGGCAACTACGCTCGCGGCGGCGTGGCCATTTCGCGCATCATGGGATGCCGGGGAATCGCGGTGCTGCCCCAGGGCATGAGCCGGGAGCGCTTCGAGTGGCTGGAGCGCTGGATAGCCGATCCCCGGGACATCATCCGGACGCCCGGCACCGAGAGCAACGTCAAGGAGATCTACGACAAGTGCGCGGAGCTGGAACGCGATCCGGCCAACATCATCTTCAACCAGTTCTGCGAGTTCGGAAACCATCTGGCGCACTACCTGTGCACGGGCAGGGCGCTCGGGCGCGTTTTCGAGTCGCTGCAGGCCGGCGAGCCTGATCTTCGGCTGCGCGCCTTCGTCTCGGCCTCGGGCTCGGCCGGCACCCTGGGCGCCGGCGACTACCTCAAGGAGCACTGCGGCGCCAGGATCGTGGCCATGGAGGCCCTCGAGTGCCCCACGATGCTCTACAACGGCTTTGGCGAGCACAACATCCAGGGCATCGGTGACAAGCACATACCCTTGATCCACAACGTGACGAACACCGACGTGGTGGCGGCGGTCTCGGACCAGAGCACCGACCGTCTCGACGTGTTGTTCAACACTCCTGCCGGTCGCGAGTACCTCGTGAGCCGGCAGGGCGTGCCGCCCGCGGTGGTTGAACTGATGCCGGCGCTGGGACTCTCCAGCATCTGCAACGTGCTCGGGGCGATCAAGACCGCAAAGCATTTCGGGATGGGCCCTGACGACGTCGTCGTTACCGTCGCCACCGACGGCGCCGCGATGTACGCCACCGAGAGGGAGAAGTCGCTGAAGAAATACTACCCCGGCGGCTTCGATGCGGTCGCCGCGGGCGAGACGTTCGCCGGACACCTGGGCAGCGTCACCAACGATCACTTGCTGGACATGACCCACGCGGATCGGGATCGGGTCTTCAACCTGGGCTACTTCACCTGGGTGGAACAGCAAGGGGTCTCGCTTGAGGAGTTCGAGGCCAGACGGGATCAGCGGTTCTGGACCGAGATGCGCTCGATCATCCCGGCCTGGGATGCGATGATCGAGGAGTTCAACGGACGGACGGGGGCGGCCGCGGCGCTGTGAGCGCTTCTCTATCCATTGTTGTCTGCGCCGGGTGCGGCGCCGCGGCGGCGCCCGGCGATCCCTACCCCTTCCGGTGTCCCAACGCCGGAAGGGGCGATGATACCGATCACGTGATGACGGTCGTGCTGGATGCGGCGCGCCTCAACTTCCCCGGGGAGGGTCCGGCCAACCCCTTCGTACGATACCGCACGCTCTCGCACTCGTACCATCTGGGCTTGGGGCATAGCATGACCGACGCAGATCATGTCGGCCTGGTCGAGGAACTCAACCAGGCCGTGGCACAGGTGGATGGACATGGGTTCGCGGCCACACCGTTCTTCCGGAGCGAGGCGCTGGGCGCCCGCCTCGGATTCGCCAGAGGCGGCGTCTGGGTGAAGGACGAGACCGGCAACGTCTCGGGGTCGCACAAGGCGCGCCATCTGATGGGGCTGCTGATCCACCTGGAGGTCGTCGAACGGGCCGGCCTGACCGCCGGCCGTGGCGCCGGCGCACCCGATTTGGCAATCGCGAGTTGCGGGAACGCGGCGCTGGCCGCCGCGGTGGTGGCCCGGGCCGGCGGGCGGCGGCTCCGGGTGTTCGTGCCTACCAGCGCCGACCCTGTGGTGCTAGCGCGGCTGGAGGCACTGGGTGCGCACCTGACGATCTGCCCCAGGGAGGAAGGCGTGCCGGGCGATCCCACCTACCACCGGCTGCAGCAGGCGGTGCGCGAGGGCGCCTTGCCGTTCACCTGCCAGGGTCCGGACAATGGACTGACGATAGACGGCGGCAAGACCCTGGGATACGAGATCGCCGCGGATCTGGCCGGCGGAGTCGCTGCGCCGGATGGCGGCGCGATCCTGGACCGCCTGTTCATCCAGACAGGCGGCGGCGCGCTGGCCAGCGCGGTGATCCAGGGGCTCGGGGACGCGGTGCGCCTGGGCGCGCTCACCCGAATGCCGCGGATCCACGCGGTGCAGACCCTTGGAGGCCATCCTCTGAAGCGGGCCTACGACCGGCTGCTGGAGCGGGTCGGAGCGGCTCCCGGCAGCGGGTCGGTTCCTGACAGCGGGCCAGGGAGCCGCGAGCGTGTCGAGGAGGCGCTGCGCTACGCCGCCGGGCACCGCTCGCAGTTCATGTGGCCGTGGGAAGAGGAGCCGAAGAGCATCGCACACGGCATCCTCGACGACGAAACTTACGACTGGCTGGCGGTTCTCCGCGGGATGGTAACCACCGGGGGCACTCCGGTCCTGGTCTCGGAAGAAACGCTGAAGGAAGCCAACGCGCTGGCCCAGGCCGCCACGGGCATCAGCGTGGATCACACCGGCTCAGCCGGGCTGGCCGGGCTGCTGCACCTCCACCGCGAGGGCGGCGTTGGGCCGGAAGAACGCGCGGCGGTGTTGTTTACCGGCGTGAAACGATGAGACAATACAAGGGCCGAATGGCCAGCACAAAGGGAGGAACAGGTTAATGAGAAGCTTTCTCGGTAGGGATATCCTGTCGCTCAAGGATTTCGAGCGCAACGAGTTCTTCCGGGTCTTCCAGGTGGCGGACGACCTGAAGCCCTTCGCGCGCGACAGGCGCAACACCGATCTCTTGAAGCACAAGACGCTGGTCACAGCGTTCTACCAGCCCAGCACCCGCACGCGCCTGGCCACGGAGGCCGCCATGCTACGGCTGGGAGGCAGCGTGCTGGGGTTCTCCGATGCCAAGATGACGCGCGCAGGCGACTTCTACCAGGAGTCCATCAAGGACACGGTGCACATGCTCGAATACTACGGCGATGTCATCGCGATGCGCCACTTCCAGCAGGGCGCGCCGCACGAGGCGGCCCGCTGGGCCTCGGTTCCGGTAATCAACTGTGGCGACGGCTGGGGGGAGCACCCCACCCAGGTGTTGATAGACCTGTACACGATCCAGCGCGAGATGGGAACGCTGGACGGCCTCAAGGTGCTGTGCGTGGGCGACATGCGGATGCGCACCATGCACTCGATCCTCTACGCGATGTCGCAGTTCGACACAGAGGCGTTCGTGGTCTCGCCGCCCGAGATGTCCCTCCTTCCCGAGTTCAAGGCAGAACTCGACGCGCTCAGCGTCCGGTACCGGGAGGTCGCCACGGCCGAAGAGGTCATCGGCGAAGCAGACGTGATCTACATGGAGCCCGTGGTCCAGCCCGACTACACGAAGTCCCGTGACGAGCGCTCCGGCGACGTGGGACTCACCCCAGCGGCCTACAAGATCACCCGCCAGTTGCTGCGCGACAAGGGCAAGAGCAGCGCGATCGTGCTGCACTCCCTGCCGCGCATGGACGAACTTACCACCGACGTTGACCCCACCCGCCACGCCAGGTACTGGACCGAGGCGTTCAACGGCGTGGTCGTTCGCATGGCGCTGCTGGCCCTCGTGCTGGGCGCGGTGGAATAGGAGAGATCCCGATGCAGACGTATCTACGCGGACGCGACCTTATCACCCTGCAGGAGTGGACCAAGGAGGAGATAGACACCGCGCTGGACGTGGCACTGGACCTCAAGCGAAGCCGGGCCCTCGACCAGCCGCACGCCATCCTGCGCGACAAGGTTCTGGCGATGCTGTTCTTCTTCTCCAGCACGCGCACCCGCGCCTCGTTCGAGGCCGGCATGGCGCAGTTGGGCGGCCACGCGCAGTTCATCGAGAGCCGCACCACCCAGATCGCCCACGGCGACACCGCCAAGGAGATCGGCGAGATCCTGGGACGCTACAACGACGGCATAGCCATCAGGCACGTGGACTGGGGGGCGGGCAACAAGTACATACGCGAGGTCGCCCAGGCCAGCCGCGTGCCGGTGCTGAACATGCAGTGCGACATCTACCACCCGTTCCAGGCGCTGGCGGACCTGCTGACCATCATTGAGAAGAAGGGCGATCCGCGCGGCAAGACCATCACAGTGAGCTGGGCCTACGCCGCCAGCTACCAGAAGCCGATCAGCGTGCCGCAGAGTCTGATCCTTCTGATGCCCCGCTTCGGCATGAACGTCCGGCTGGTCCATCCGCCGGGATTCCAGCTCATGCCCGAGATCGTGGGGCAGGCGCAGGAGAACGCCCGCCGCGCCAAGGTCGGGTTCGAGATCATGGACGATTTCGAGGCCGGCATTCGCGGTACCGACGTCGTCTACGCGAAGAGCTGGGGCGCGCTGCTGACCGTCAAGAGCGATGAGGAAGGCGCGAAGCACTCCGCCAAGTACAAGAACTGGATCACCGACGAGCGGCGCATGGCAATGGCCGGCGAGGACGCAATCTACATGCATCCCCTGCCCGCCGACCGCAACATCGAGGTCTCCGACGCGGTGATTGATGGGCCCCAGTCGGTGGTCTACGACGAGGCCGAGAACCGGCTCCACGGCCAGAAGGCCGTGATGGCCCTGACAATGAGTTAGCCGGGGGGAGAGCGTATGGCCGGGCGAACCGCGGTAGTGGCAATCGGCGGGAACTCGCTGATCAAGGACTCAAAACGCCAGACGGTGCAGGACCAGTACGAGGCCGCCAGGGAAACCTGCCGGCACATCGCAGGCATGATCCGGGACGGCTGGGACGTGACGATCGGGCATGGCAATGGACCCCAGGTTGGCTTCATCCTGCGCCGGTCCGAGCTGGCAGCCCACGAGCTGCACGAGGTGCCGCTCGACGTTTGCGGCGCCGACAGCCAGGGCGCCATCGGCTACGCGCTCCAGCAGAACCTGTACAACGAGTTCCGCCGGCTCGGCATCAAGAAGGATGCAGTTACCGTGGTGACGCAGGTCGAGGTGAGCGCGGACGATCCTGCCTTCCAGAAACCGACCAAACCGATCGGATCGTTCATGAACGCGGAGAAGGCCCGGCGCCGTCAGGCCGAGGAGGGCTGGACCGTGGTCGAGGACGCGGGAAGGGGCTGGCGGCGCGTCGTCGCCTCTCCCGTCCCGATCCGCATCGTCGAGGAGGAGGCGGTCAAGCGCCTGATCGGCGAGGGGTTCGTGGTCATCACCGTGGGCGGAGGCGGCATCCCGGTCGTGGCCGACGCGGAAGGCAACCTGCGTGGCGTGGCCGCTGTGATTGACAAGGACCTGGCTTCGTCGCTGCTGGCAACGGTGATAGGCGCCGACCTCTTCGTGATAACCACCGCGGTGGAACAGGTGGCCCTCAACTTCGGCAAGCCCGACCAGCAGGTGATCCGGCAGATGACCCTGTCCCAGGCCAGGGAGTACCTGGCCGAGGGCGTCCACTTCGCCAAGGGCAGCATGGCGCCCAAGATGGAGGCGGTCATCGGCTACCTGGAGCGGGGTGGAGGCGAGGCGTTGATCACCAACCCTGAGAACCTGGAGCGGGCGCTGGGCGGAGAGACCGGCACGCGCATCACCGCGGGCTGAAGGCGGAGGCAGGTTGAAGGCGCTGGAGTTCGAGCTCAACGGACGGCAGGTCTCGCTGGAAGTCCGAGAGGGCGCGACTCTGCTGGAGGTCCTCCGCGAGCAGTGCGGCCTGACCTCGATGAAGGACGGGTGCGCGCCAGAGGGCTCGTGCGGCGCGTGCACGGTGCTCCTGGACGGCAGGGCAGTCGTGTCGTGCGCCCAGCCCGCGGAGAGGGCCGCCGGACGGCAGGTGATTACGCTCGAGGGGCTGCCCGAGGAGCACCGCGCGCAGTGGGCGGATTGCTTCGTCGCCTCCGGCGCGTCCCAGTGCGGGTTTTGCACGCCGGGTATCGTGATGAAGGCCGAGTCCATGCTGGCCCGCAATCCCGATCCCTCCCGCGATGAGATCGCCAGGGCCCTGGCCGGCAACCTCTGCCGGTGCACCGGCTACGTCAAGATCATTGACGCCATCAGCTACGCCGCCGGCGCGCGACGCGGGGAGCCGATTCCCGTCACCAATCGCAGCGGCAAGGTAGGATCGCGCACCGCGCGGTACCAGGGCCGAGATCTGGTCCTGGGCCAGAAGCCGTTCGTGGCCGACATGCGCGTACCCGGCATGCTCCACGGCGCCGTGCGGTGGTCCGATCACCCCCGGGCGAGGGTGTTGCGCATTGACGTATCGAAGGCGCGCGCCCATCCCGGCGTCGTCGCGGTGGCCACCTGGCAGGACGTGCCGGGAGAGCGCCGGCAGGGCTTGATCTTCAGCGACTGGCGGCAGTTCGTGGCCCAGGGCGAGGTTACGAACTACGTCGGCGACATACTGGCGGTCGTCGCGGCCGGGTCCAGGGCCACCGCGCGCGCGGCCGCATCCCTCGTGGAAGTAGAGTACGACGTACTGCCACCGGTCACCGACCCGTTCGAGGCGCTGGCAGAGGGCGCCCCGGCGGTTCACGAGATGGGCAACCTGCTCTCGACAACGAGGGTGCAGCGCGGCAACGCGGGTGCGGCGCTCGCGGGCGCGGCGTTCGTGGCCGAGGAGACCTTCCGTACCCAGACCGTTGAGCACGCGTTCCTCGAGCCGGAGGCATGCCTGGCAGTACCTTCCGAGAACGGCGGCGTGCACTTCTTCTCGCAGGGCCAGGGCATCTGGGAGGACCGCCGCCAGGTGGCATCGGTGCTCGCGCTCCCTGAAGAGAAGGTCCGGGTCACGCTGGTCTCCAGCGGCGGCGGCTTCGGCGGCAAGGAGGACCTGAGCGTCCAGGCGCACGCCTCACTGCTGGCCCTGATGGCCGGCAGGCCCGTGTTGGTGGCGCTGTCGCGGCGGGAGAGCATCCGCTTCCATCCCAAGCGCCATCCCATGACCATGGAGTACACGGTCGGGTGCGACGCGGAAGGCCGCCTTCTCGCAGTGCGCGCGCGGATCGTCGGGGACACCGGCGCCTACGCCAGCGTAGGAGACAAGGTTCTGGAAAGGGCGGCGGGCCACGCCTGCGGTCCGTACCGCGTGCCGAACGTGGACATTGAGGCAAGGGCCGTGTTCACCAACAACCCGCCCGCGGGCGCCATGCGCGGGTTCGGGGTCAACCAGGTCAGCTTCGCGATGGAAGCGATGATGGACACCCTGGCCGATCAGGTGGGCATAGACCGCTGGGAGATCCGGTGGCGCAACGCGCTGGATGTCGGTGATGTCTTCGCCACAGGCCAGAAGCTTGGGCAGGGCGTGGGCCTGAAGAAGACGCTGCTCGCGGTGCGCGATGCCTTCCATTCGGCGCGCTACGCCGGCATCGCCTGCGCCGTGAAGAACACGGGAATCGGCAACGGCCTGACGGAGTACGGCAAAGCGGTGCTGCGCGTCGAGGACGACGGCACGGTCACGGTGTTTCACTCCTGGACCGAGATGGGACAGGGAGTTCATACCATATTGCAGCAGGTGGCCTGCGAGGAGTTGGGCCTGACGCCCGACCGGGTGAGTGTCGCAGTTGACACGGCGCGCGAGCTGAGCACCGGTGAGACCACGGCCTCACGCGCCACGGCGCTGGGCGGGCTGGCGGTCATCGAGGCGGCGAAGCGCCTGCGGGCCGCGCTCGGGGGCAACCACCTGGAGTCGCTGGCCGGACAGGAGTTCTACGGCGAGACCGTGATTGACTGGACATCCAAGCCGACCCCTGGCGTCGAGAATCAGATTACGCACTTCGCGTACGGCTGGGCCACACAGGTGGCGATCCTCGACGATGACGGGCGGGTGGCTAGGGTGATCGCGGCGCACGACGTCGGAAGGGTCATCAATCCCACGCTGCTGGAAGGCCAGATAGAAGGGTCCGTCCACATGGGGATGGGGTACGCGCTCTCCGAGGAGCTGGTGCTGAAGGGCGGGGTACCGGTGACCGACACCATCAAGTCGCTGGGCATCGTGCCCGCGACCGGGATGCCCAAGGTCGAGTGCATCTTCGTCGAGGAGTTTCAGCCCGAAGGACCTTACGGGGCCAAGGGGGTTGGGGAGATCGGCAACATCCCAACGGCCGCGGCGATCGCCGGCGCGCTGTGGTC
>Ga0194126_10010611_pt1 | contig 12036 bp, 17 predicted proteins | sample TA2KigC150mmetaG_FD_148641 | JGI IMG/M metagenome (GOLD analysis project Ga0194126, IMG submission 148641) | Freshwater microbial communities from Lake Tanganyika, Tanzania - TA2015035 Kigoma Deep Cast 150m | ecosystem: Environmental > Aquatic > Freshwater > Lake | place: Tanzania: Lake...
TTAACACTTTAGTGGGTTGAGGGCGGAACGCCCGAAACAAAAAACCACCGGCTAAGCCGGTGGAAGCCAAGAACTTATAGAAAGAAAATCACTCCGTTAGAATGGCAGTAGTTCAAGCCACCAAAACCAAGGAGTGATTTTCATGACAGAAAGTCTAGCACACACAAAATGGATGTGTAAATATCATATAGTATTTACGCCGAAGTATCGCAGGAAGATTGTATACAACGAGTACAAGGAAAGAATAGTGGGGATAGTGAAAGACTTATGTAAGTGGAAGGGGGTAGAGATCATAGAGGGGACAGCGATGGTGGACCACATACATTTGCTGTTATCCATCCCGCCGAAATACAATATCTCAAAATTCATGGGGTATCTGAAAGGGAAAAGTGCGTTGATGATCTTTGATCGACATGCGAACCTGAAATATAAGTATGGGAACCGGCACTATTGGTCGCGGGGATATTATGTCAGCACGGTAGGGCTGAACGAAGCGACCATAGCGAAATATGTGCGGGAGCAAGAGAAACAAGACCAAAAGATGGATCGGATCACAACAAAAGAGGCTGATGACCCCTTTAGGGGTAGCTAGGTAATCGGTGCACCAGGCTTGAACGAAGAGAAAGCAGCACCTTGAGGTGCAGCAAGCAAAAGACCCTTATAGGGTCAGGTCATGCCACCCGCTATGCGGGTGGTCATGACTCATTCATTTTATATTGGAGGAATCGTCGCAATGTCATCACATCCTGAAAATAACCGAACGAATGCCTGGTTGATGCTGCTGAGTCGTTCGATACTTTTTTTATCCTTTCAAGCGCTTTTCACTTTGATCTTGTTTCTCACGGGGAGTCACACAAACTGGCAAGATGCGGCAAGATGGTGGCCGATGGGAGTATTCCTCACCAACCTGGTGTGCGTATTCTTGTTGAATAGATTTTTTAAAAAAGAGGCGAAACACTTTACCGATGTTTTCAGGATCAACAAATCGACCATCAAAGCGGACCTGGTAGCATTAGCATTGATCTTCCCAGTTATTGGGGCGTTAGGTTTTTTTCCTAATCTATTTCTCGGCCAATGGCTTTTCGGCGACAGTCTGATCGCCCTGCGGATGTATATTCAACCTCTGCCGCTTTGGGCGACGATCATAGCAGTACTGCTCTTCCCTGTCACACAGGGATTGGCAGAGCTTCCTACCTATTTTGCATTTTCCATGCCTCCATTGAAGACCATTCTGGGAGAACCTGGTTGGCTGTTGGATTGGCTGGATTTTTCCTTTCCATTCAACACATTTTCGCTCCCCTGGTCTTTGATTATCGCTTCATCCTCTGGCGCGGTTTGATGTTCCTGCCGTTTGCCTTGGCTATCGGCATTCTGTTAAGGTGGCGTCCCAGATTGTTGCCCTATCTGGCGATCATTCATATTCTGATGGATTTCAGCCTCGCCCCTTATTTCTTGGGTGCGTAAATTTTTACTTCCTCTGGTGGGGAGGGTTTTAAACTTTCTCCTACCAGTCACTCAAATTTCTATTTCAGTAAGGTTTTGATCTGGCTAATCTGTTCATCATTTAGATCAATCTGTCCTACCTTCGAGTTGGTTTCCAACTGCTGCACGCTGGACGCGCCCGGTATCACCGGTCCCATACCCGGAACGGTCAGTGTAAACGCCAGCACTAGCTGAACCAGCTCCATGTCCCATTCCTTTGCCAGTTCAGCCAGAGCGATGAGCTTGTCCAGATTCTCCCTGGTCGCTAGTTCACCCAGCATGCCCTGGTCATAAATGCGATATCCTGGCCCAACCTTCGACTGATCTAGATAGCGGCTGGTGAGAAAACCTTCTGCCAACGGGCTGTAGGCGATGAAAGAGACGCCCTGGTTTTTAGCGTAATCCAGTACACCTGGATAATCGCGGTGTTCCCCGCGAAGCATATCGTACTGATTTTGCACTGCCAGGATGCGCGTGCGGGCGCTGAAAGTCAACTCCATGCTCTGGTAAAGCTTGAATTGCTCGATGGTGAAGTTGGAAATGGCGATATAACGCACCAGATCGCCACTTATGAGATCTTCCAGCGCGCTGAAGGTCTCTTCCGGTGGCGTGATCGGATCGTAATGGTGCAGGTACAGCAGATCGATGGTGTCGATCTGCATGCGTTCCAGGGAGGCATACACGGATTCCTTAAGGTTGCCGCGTGTCAGGCGGCAGTGATTCGGCGTCAACCCATCCATCCCTCCGTACACCTTCGTTGCGATCACGATGTTGCGGCGCTGATCCGGGTTGGCATTGAACCACTCGCCGATCACCCGTTCCGAATTGCCGGAGGCGTTGTTGTAGCGCGATGCGGTGTCCCAGAACGTGACGCCCAGCTCCAGCGCGCGGTCAAAGATCTTCATTGCGGTAGTTTTGTCCACGCGCGCCTCATCGCCGGTCTCGGGCATGCCGAATTTCCAAGTCCCCAATCCCACCCGTGAAGCCCACAAGCCGGAATTGCCCAAGCGTAAGTAGGGCATCCCATGAAAAGAATAAATATCCAGCGGTGCTTTGAAAAATTCGGGTTTCGGTGTGAGATGATCCATGATTTCCTCCTGGAATAATTGTCTGGTAAATTTTACTCTTTGATAATCGTGTATTCGGCAGCGACATGGCAAAGTCCTATACGAAGCGTAGGATAACGTGTCGCTACAATTATTAAGAGGATAAAATTGTGAAATGCCAGAGATTGTCTATTCCATCAACGATGAAGTTTTCCGCCTCTTTCCAAATTTCATCCGCGGTGTGCTGGTGGCGCGTGATGTGCAAAACCGACCATCACCGCAAGAGTTGATCGCGATCATGCAGCAGGAAGAGGATAATCTTCGGGAAGCATTAATCGGACAAGAGATCGTTGAACATCCACTAATCCACAATTGGCGCGAAGCCTTCCGCTCGCTGGGCATCAAGCCCTCAGAATTTCGCTCTTCCATTGAAGCCCTGGCGCGCAGGGTGGTCAACGGCAATCAACTCCCATCCATTAATGCGCTGGTGGATATCGGCAATATCATATCGTTGCGTCATCTACTCCCTACCGGCGGGCATGCCCTCGACCACGTGAAATCAGAGATCGAGCTCCGCCCGGCATCGGGTGACGAGGTCTTTGTTCCCTTTGGATCAGAAATCTCGGAACACCCTGAACCTGGCGAGATCATCTTCGCTGAAGGCAATGACGTGCTGACGCGGCGTTGGGTTTGGCGACAATCCAACCACACGCTCACTGAATTAGGGACGCGCTTTATCGAATTCAACCTGGATGGCCTGCCGCCGGCAGACGAGGCTGTGATCCACCGTGCGGGGGATGACCTGGCTGAGCTTGTCAAGCGTTTCTGCGGGGGAAGTGCTGAAATATTCCTGCTTTCTGATCAAAACCGCAGAATAGCAATCGGATAATTTATTTTGGAGGAATAATGACTGGGGAAAAAATGAATACCGAAGAATTTCAGGTGAACGGTGAGGAACTGATCGCAAAGATCAAAGAGCTGCTGCACGAGGGAAACATTCGCCGTCTGATCATACGCAATGAAGAGGGAAACACGCTGATCGTTCTACCTCTCACCCTGGGAGTGGTAGGCGCTCTCCTTGCCCCGCAGCTGGCTGCTCTGGGCGCCATTGCTGCGCTGCTTACCAAAGGCACCATTGTGGTGGAAAGGGAAAACGAAGGGTAATCGTTAAATTTTTTTCAATATTCCGCATATGATAAATACTGGAATGCCTGAATAATGACCGATTTGTCAAAGATCACCGTATTTGCCAGCAGCAGTTCCGGGGATAAACCCGAATATGCTCAGGCCGCTCAGGAACTAGGCATGGCTATAGCTCTTCGCGGGATCACACTGGTGTATGGGGCAAACAAGGATGGATTAGCCGGCATGCTGGCCCGGGCGGTGAAAGATGCGGGCGGGCATATGATCGGGGTGATGCCCAAGTTTCTGGTCGACCAGGGAAGAGCGTTTGATAGGCTGGATGAATTCCATATCGCGAATGACCTGCATGAACACAAAAAAATAATGTCAGAGTTAGGCGATGCGTTTATCGGCTTGCCTGGAGGATTGGGGACACTGGAAGAATTTTTTGAGATCCTTACATGGGCGCAATTGGGCATCCACTGCAAACCCTGCGGACTGCTGAATATCTGTGGATTTTACGATCCCTTGCTTGCCTTTATGGATCAGGTTCGCGAAAGCTGGTTCATCGATCAAAGAACTCGCGAATTGATCATTACCTCTGCTAGTTCGGAAGGACTGATCAATCAGCTGTTAAAATTCAAGAGTTGAATTATGAACAAAATGGAATTATTTGAACGCACGCTGACATATCAGGAGCGCCAAGTATTGGACACTTTGGACTCGCCATCCAGGATCCAATCTTTTTTGGACAGTGTCGAATATCCATCCAGTGAAGAAAACCGCTCCTGCGTAGAAGTGCTGCGTCAACGCAAAGCACACTGCCTGGATGGCGGTTTGTTTGCCGCCATGGCGTTACGCCGGATCGGATTTCCGCCTCGCATCATCGACTTGCAGCCCGACCCCGGCCGTGATGATGACCATGTATTGGCGCTTTATCAGATCGAAGGTTCTTGGGGCGCGGTAGCCAAATCCAATTACAGCGGTCTGCGTTTCCGCGAGGCGATCTATCGCAACACACGCGAGCTGACGCTTTCATATTTTGAGAATTTCTTCAATGTGTTGGGTGAGAAAACGCTGCGTACCAGTTCCCGGGTGATCCATCTGGAGCGGTTTGACCATCTGTCCTGGATGACCGATTCCCGCGGAGTGGATGTTATCGAAGAGTATTTAAAACAGGTTAAGACATACGCTTTGATCACCAAAGAACAGGCGGCGCGCTTGTCATTGATGGATAAACGATCTTTTGAAGCCGGTACATTGGGCATCAATTTTGATGGGACATTCAATCCGGAGGAATAGGAGATCGCGTCGATGAAGATCAACAGCATTTGTGTGTACTGCGGCTCCAGTCCGGGACGACTGCCTGATTACACCTCAGCTGCCCGAGAATTGGGTGAAGAGATCGGACGACGGGGGATACGGTTGGTGTATGGGGGCGCAGGTGTTGGGCTAATGGGAGAGGTTGCGCGAGCTACCCTGGCTGCCGGCGGGCTAGTGGTGGGCGTAATGCCGGAGGCGCTCTTTGTCCGTGAACTCGCGAGTACGGACGGGATAGAACTTCGCGTGGTTAAGGACATGCACGAACGCAAGACTGTCATGGCGGAACTTTCGGATGGATTCATTGCGCTGCCCGGCGGCTTTGGCACCTTTGAAGAATTCTTTGAAGCGCTCACCTGGCAACAGCTCGGCATTCATACCAAACCCTGCGGATTGCTGAATATTCATGGTTATTTTGACGATCTGTTGAAATTCCTGGAACATGCAGTGTCTGAAATGTTCATTCATAAGCCGCACTTAGACATGATCCTGTCTTCAAATACGCCAGCGGATCTGATCGAAAAATTTTTAGACTATGTACCGGTAAAAATGGATAAAGCGCACTGGGTAAAGGAAATGTCCGGACATCGACCTTTAGATTGATTTTTGATACACTCGGTATCGGCGCAGGGGTTTCGCACCCAGCTTAATCACCGCGTTATTCATCGGGTAATTATCCTCAAGTATGTAATTGATCTCCATGCGGACGTTCGGACTGTAACAGGATTCATACATCGCGCGGTAGATGAGGCTGTCGATGCCCTTGCCGTGATATTCCGGGATGACACCCAAGGCGAACATGCGGTACTGGCTCAATCTCGGCAGACCGAAAAGCAGACGGAATATTCCGATGGGAAACATACGCCCGTTCAATCCTCGGATCAGTTGGTTGATATCCGGAATAGCGATGGCGAATCCAACCGGCCGCTCATTTTGGTCCACTGCAAACATCACGGCTTTGGGCTGCAGCACCGGCTTGAGATCGCGCGCCAAGGCTTTGACTTCTTCATCGGTGACTGGTGAATATCCCCAGTTGATGGCCAGACTGTCATTCGATAGGTTAATGACAGTCTGGACTTCCTGCTCATAATTCTGCATGTCCAAAGGTCGCACACGTATGCCGTAACGTTCAGCCACCTTGTCCGTGAGCGTCATGATCCGTTCCGGGATCTGATAACCTTCGCGGGCATCGATGAAATACACCAATAGATCTTTTACCTTTTGAAGTCCATATCGATTAAAGTGATTATTATAAAATGGCGGGTTGTATGGCGACATGACCACTGGAGGGGGTTCAAAGCCCTCAACTACGGATCCCCATTCCTGCGAGACAAAACTCCAGGGTCCACGCATGGCAGTCATACTCTGATCAGACAGCCAATCTCGGGCACTGTCCAGCAGCATGGTGGATGACTGCGGGTCATCCGGGCATTCATAATAACCAAAAAGTCCGATCTTTTCGCCCCAATACTCAACAGCCAATGTATCAATAAAGGCGGCGATCCGCCCTATGATTCTTCCTTCATTCTCTAAAAGAAAGAGCTGGTAATTACAATGATTTTAAAGTGGATTCTTCTGGGGATTAAACTGTCCGCGCAATTCATTCCGCAGAGGCGCCACCCACATAGGATCATCACGATACAGCCGATATGGAAGTTGGATAAATTCTTCCAGATCCCTGGTTGTGGTAACTGAATGTATTTTCATAAAAACCTGTTGATCCTGATGTAAAAATATCGTTTCGAAGAATTTTTACAAGCCGATGACTTTGGGCGCTTTCAAAAGGACTTCGATGATGTCGCCCATGCCGCCCACCACACCGACCTCCACCTGATTGGTTAGGCCATACCTTTCCAGACAGGTGCTGCAAAGGATCAGCTCGACGCCTTTGGCTTCATATTTTTTAAGCAGGTTAACCACATTGGAACCCTGGCAGGCAAGTTTCACGCCATCTGTATAGAAGAGTATCTTCGCGGGAAGTAAATCATGCTCCAGATTGATCGAGAGAAATTTCTCGGTCAATATCTGCTGCAGGTCTGCTGGGCCTTCTCCCATTCCATTTTGAGTGAAAAGTATGACAGTATTCTGATCCATTTATATTCTCGTTAATAGATTTACACTCTGACAAATTTAGGGATATTATATATCCCGGTAAAAATTTCCTTCGCAATTCAGATTCAGTGTTTTACCCCAATTCTTGGATTACGGCGATAGGAGATCATTTTACAGTCCCAAATCTGTGATAGCGACTGTGTTGGCCGCTATGGCGGGGGTGAATCCCCAATGAGATGCCTGAAATGTCGCGTGAAAATGCGTTTGAGCGTGCGGCGATCTGGCGCGAGGGGATCAAAGCAATTGTGTTTCAAATTGGGGACCAGGTGATCAATGTGACTATTTCCATTGGCATAGCGGCGTTCCCGGAAAATGGCGGCAGTGTGGACGAACTCATAAAAGCCGCCGATCATGCGATGTACCTCGCCAAGGATCAAGGCCGAGATCGAACCGTGATTGAGAAGTAAGCCACAAATTCTTCAAGATTCTCATTTCACAAGTAAAATCCCAATAGGAAAAAAATGATAAAAGAAGAGATCCGACTTACGGCGCTTTCTTCCTGTGCTGGTTGAGCGTCCAAATATAACGCGCAAGCGTTGGCGCAGGTTCTGCAGCCGTTTGCCAATTTTTACCAGCAGGTAGATTATCCTGATCTGATCACCGGATTGGAGCAGCCGGATGATGCTGCCGTATGGAAGTTGGATGATGACCGCGCACTTGTGGTTACCACTGATTTCTTCACCCCGGTGGTGGATAACCCCTATGATTATGGAAGTATCGCCGCAGCTAACAGTCTCTCCGATATTTATGCCATGGGTGCCAAACCTTTCCTCGCCTTGAATATCGCTGCCATCCCTAACGATCTCCCGAAAGAGATGGTCTCCGAGATCCTGCGAGGAGGTATGGAAAAAGCCAGGGAAGCAGGGGTGGTTATTGCTGGAGGACATACCATTCAGGATAAGGAACCCAAGTACGGTTTGATCGCGCTTGGCTTTGCCCATCCGGAGAAGTTGATGGTCAAAGGGGGTATGCGGGAATGTGATGTGCTTCTACTCAGCAAACCATTGGGAACGGGTGTGATCACCACGGCGCTCAAAAAGGAAATCGCACATAAAGAACATTTGCAAACAGCCATTGCATCCATGCAAGAATTGAATGCAAAAGCAGGCGCGCTGGCGTTAGAGTTGAATGCCCATGGCGCTACTGACATCACTGGCTTTGGCCTCTTGGGGCATGCCTGGGAAATGGCGAAAGCCAGCGGATGCGGCATCAGGTTGAGAATGGATGCCATTCCGTTGTTGCCTGGAGCGGAGGAATACGCAAAAAAAGGCACATTTGCCGGTGGAGCATTTGACAACCAGGCGTTTTACAGCCCTCATGTGGAATTTGATGACATCCCCGAGTATAAGCAAATGCTGCTCTTTGATCCACAGACAAGCGGTGGATTGTTAGTCTCTGTGGATGAAGAAACATATAAAAATTTCAATCCCAAAAGCGGATTGAGTGAAGTTTTCACGGAAATTGGCCGGGTAATACCCGGAGAAAAAATCCTTGTGCGCTAAAAACCAGCCCCATGTTTTTGTGTTATTAAGAAAATGTTCCAACAACTGAATATTATTGACCAGATACGTTAAAATACTTACTCAGGGAAACTGGTGGTTGGATGTTGTTTAGATTTCCAATTTATTCAGTCATTTATGCAGTCGCAGCCGTCCTTGCATTGTTTTCCGCAGGCGCGGTGTTATGGCGCCGTGCCAGTCCAGGCAGCCTCCCATTTGCCTTGAGCCTGATCTCGCTTGTCATATGGAGTTTTGCCTCCATATTTGAATCAGGCGCATTAACCATACCCGGCAGGCATGTAAGCTCAGTTGGGCAATACATAGGCATCGCGTCACTCTCCCCTTTCTGGCTGTATTTTTGCGCTGAATACTCCGGGAAAAAAAGGTATTTGAACATCCATACCGATGGCTGATTTGGGTTATTCCAGGGATCACTCTCTTATTGGCATTTACCAATAATTATCACGGCCTGATCTGGCGCGAGATCATCATTCCTGAAAATATGACCAATCCGATCGCGGTCTATCGACACGGAATATTCTTCTATGTCTTCACGTTGTATGTCTACAGCTTGATCTTTCTCGGTACCTTTTGGTTGATCAAAAAATTGACGATGTTTCCGCGCGAAAAACGCAGCCAGGTGCTCATTCTGATTGTTTCCGTGGCGATTGGTTGGACTGCGAACATTGTGTATATCGCTGGGTTGTCCCCAATCCGGGGATTTGATCTGACACCGATTTCGTTTGTGTTTATCTCGCTAGTCCTCACATGGTTCATTTATCGCAAACAACTATTCGACTTGGTGCCAATTGCCCGGGGGATCCTGGTGGATAATATGACAGACGGCGTGCTGGTGTTGGGTGATGACGGACGTGTGGTTGATTTCAACCAGGCGGCGATTGACATTACCCGCTATAACGGCCGCTCACCAGTAGGTATGTCTATTTGGGAAATGTATAAGGATTATCTTCCGCAAATATCCCATTTGCGCGACCAAACTGATATGCAGGTTGAATTGGAGCTCCCTTCCAATCCTCCCCGTTACCTGGATGTGAAGATCGACTCGATTGGTGAAAGGAAGGATTAGGGACAGGTGATCACAGTTCGAGATGTGACCTCAAGAAAACGCATTGAGATGGATGAGCGCGAACAGAGGCTGTTTGCTGAGGCATTAACTGAAGTAGCCTCTCTCCTGAATAGCTCATTGAATCTGGACGAGGTGCTGGATCGAATCTTGGAAAATGTCAATCTGGTTGTCCCTCATGACGCGGCCAACATTGCCCTGGTGGATAAAGAAGGGAATTTGCGTTTTCGTAGAGTTAAGGGATACGAAAAATTCGGTACAAGAGATGTGATCCAGGGGATCGTTACCCGAGTGATCGACGTTCCTAACATGAAACGTATGGCAGAGACAGGCAGTCCTTCCATCAACATGGATACCTGGGCGGACCCTGATTGGCTGACTGATATACCGGGTTCTGGCTGGATTAGATCCTATGTGGGTGCACCCATAATCAATAAAGGCGTTCTTTTAGGCTTCATCAATGTGGATGCCGAAACGCCCCATTTCTTTAAGGCTGACCAAATGTACCGGCTGCAGGCGTTTGCCCATCAGGCAGCTGTGGCGATTCGTAATGCGCAGCTGTATGAAGAAATGCAGCATCTGGCAATCACCGATAGTCTTACCGGACTGTATAACCGCCGTTACTTCTTTGAGTTTGCTGAAAAGGAGATTTCACAGTCAAAAAGATATAAGCGGGATCTGTCTTTGATCATGATGGATATTGACCATTTCAAGCGGGTGAATGACCGGTTCGGACATCAAATGGGTGATCGGGTATTGAAAAATGTGGCTGATATCTGCCTTTCTATTCTCAGAAAGGCAGATATCATGTGCCGCTTTGGCGGGGAAGAGTTTATGATCCTGCTACCGGAGACAGGGAAAGAAGAAGCGGAAAGCGCAGCTGAACGTATGTGCCGTGCGGTGGCTGATGCTGTGATCCAGGCAGAAAGCGGTGAGGTGAAGATCACCTTGAGTATCGGCGTCGCAGAACTGGACAAGGAGCACGACACATTGGATTCCCTCATCTTCGCCGCGGATAATGCGCTTTATCGTGCGAAAGCCGCCGGCCGTGATTGTGTACGAGTCTTCAATTAACCCAATCCCTTTCTAAAAATCTTACACAACAATAATAAATATTTTTTGATATTAGGCGTATATATCCTTTTTGGCATTTATTAAAAACATGGAGAAGAAAAATGACAGTATATAAAGCGGTTATTATGGGGGGCGGTCCATCGGGGCACTCAGCTGCCGTCAGGATTGCAGAACTTGGAGGGAAAGTGGCGTTGGTCGAGCGCGATTTTATCGGCGGGATTTGCACCAATTGGGGTTGTACGCCCAGCAAATCCATGATTGAATCCGCTAAAGTGGCCCGCACGGTGGCTGAGAGCGGGAAGTATGGTGTGAAGGTGAAAGATTATGCGATTGACTTCCCTGCGGTGGCGAAACGCCGCGACCAGGTGATCACAAACACCCGCGAATTTATTACGAAGCTGCTGGAGCATCACAACATCGACATTTTTTATGGGGAAGGTGAAATTCAGGCTCCAAATAAGATGCTGGTGAGATTGGGAAAGTTGGATCCGGATGGCGAAACCATGCACTATACCGGCGAAACGGTGGAGCTGGAAGCGGAGAATATCATCATTTCCACTGGTTCCAAGCCGTTGATTCCCGCGTTCATCGATGAAAGCGATCCTTCTATTGTCAGCAGCAATCGGTTGATATCCATCAATCATCTACCGGAGGAATTGACCATCGTTGGCGGTGGAGTGATCGGTTTGGAGTTTGCCACGATTTTCTCCAACTTGGGCAGCAAGGTCACAATTGTGGAATTTTTAGATCGCGTTTTGGCTTTGATGGACGAAGATATTTCCGCGGAGATCACCCGGATTTTGGAGAAGCGTGGAATTCGTATCCTCACATCGTATAAATGTTTGTCCATTGAAAAAGGTTTGATGAAAGCTGAGGATATGAAATCAGGTAAGGTAGTGGAGATTAATGCACCTATGACCCTGGTGGCGATCGGGCGGGCGGCTGTGATTCACGAAGAAACCTATAATAATCTCGGCTTGAAATTTGCACGCAAAGGCGTTGAGGTGGATGACTACCAGCGGACCAGCGTGCCAGGGATCTGGGCGGTTGGCGATGCGACAGGCCGCTCCATCCTGGCGCATGTCGGCATCCAGCAGGGGATTGTCGCTGCTGAGAACATCATGAAGAAGGATGGAGAACCTCTTCGGAAGATGGACTATGGGGTCATCCCCGCGGTGATCTATACCTTCCCTGAGATCGTTGGGGTGGGAACTGTTCCCCAGGATTTGACTGGTGTGCAGGTAGTCAAAGTGCCATTTGATATCAACTTGCGGGCGGGGATCGAAGACTATCCAGA
>Ga0194126_10010624_pt1 | contig 12024 bp, 10 predicted proteins | sample TA2KigC150mmetaG_FD_148641 | JGI IMG/M metagenome (GOLD analysis project Ga0194126, IMG submission 148641) | Freshwater microbial communities from Lake Tanganyika, Tanzania - TA2015035 Kigoma Deep Cast 150m | ecosystem: Environmental > Aquatic > Freshwater > Lake | place: Tanzania: Lake...
GAGCGTGCCCCCCCTCACCCCAGCCCTCTCCCCCCGCCGGGGGGAGAGGGAGAATTACCGGATATCCTTCTTTATTCCCTCTCCCCCAATGGGGGAGAGGGTTAGGGTGAGGGGGAATTAATCACTTTCTCCCTGTCGTTGATAAATGCGTTCCCGGATTTTTTGAAAGCTCGGGTGCTAAGTGAACAGCTTTGGATTTAGGGGGATTATCAGGCACTTATTTAATCCCCCCTGACCCCCCTTTAGAAAAGGGGGGGACCCCCCCAACTTTAATTGCCATATTAATTGTGAAACGTCCCACTAGGTATTTTTGCCCATGGGGAATTAGGTAATAGTGCCCATTACCTTTCCCACCGCGATGCGCTACGCTTCGAGACAGCGGTTCATCCGGCCTGAACGCCGGGCACAAGCGCAGCCGCGTGGAGCAGAAAACCATGGACCGCCCCTATTACATTCTGTTGGCCGATGACCATGCCGGGTTTCGCCGGGAAGTGAGAAAGGTCCTGGAAGAGATGCCCGGCGTCAAAGTCACGGGCGAAGCCGGCAATCGCCGCGAACTGTTCGCACTGTTGCGGCAATCGCCGCCGAAACTGGTGATCCTGGATATGTCCATGCCCGATCTGCAGGCCGGGAAAGGAACTCAACTCATTACCCGGCGCTACCCTGAAATCAAGGTCCTGCTCATGGTCATGGACCAGGGAAATGAATACCTGATCCACGGACTGGCGGCCGGTGCGGCCGGGGTCTTGCCGAAACAATATGTGGCGGGACAAATCGCTCGGGCCATTACCGCAATTCGCCAGGGAAAAATCTATTTACCGCCCCAGGCCCCGGGGGAAAATTCTCCCCGAATTGCGGCGCCGACGGCCACCGGGCCTGGCCGGTGCGGTCGGGACAACGGATAGGTAGTTTTACCTAAGGGGAAATAGGTAGTTACGCGGATTGACCTTGTTCCGCGCATGGGAGTTAAATAGCCCATCGCTGAATCCTTTTTCACTTGGCGCACGGGGACTTCACACCAAACCGGGGGACGACGAGGAGCACGCACATGGCTAAGTACGACATTCTCTTGATCGGCGACGGCACTAACCTCCTTGAGACGATGGGCTGGGTTTTGGACTATAAAGGTTTTGCGGTCAAGGTGACGGCCAGCCCGGAGGCCGCCCTGGAAGCCATGGTGAAGAAAAACTATGACCTGGTCATGGGCAAGCTCACCATGGCTGACAAGGAGAGCTTGGACATCTTGCAGCGGGCCAGGCGGCTCAATCCTGAAGTCAAGATCATGGTAGTCGGCGGCAATCACGATGCCCTCTTTCCCCCGGAAGCCTATGAGCTTGAAGTCGATGATTACCTCCTGATGCCGATGAGCCCCCCGGAGTTGTGGCGGCGGGTGAGCCACTGCCTGGAGAACCGGGAGGTGCTGGACCTCCAGCCGGTGCGGGGTTCGGCGGCAAGTTCCAGGACTGCTGCGGCTGGACCGCAGATGATGCTCATGACCCATGATGTCAGGGGATCCATGGTAGCCACCGCGGCGTCGTTGAAGCTCATGGCCCGGGGCACGTATGGGGAACTGAGCGAGCCAGCCAGGGCAAAACTCCATGAAGCCGCCGGCCGGATCGAAAATACGATTCAACTGCTTGAGGATTCCCTCGGCAGGTCCCTGGCGGACCGCGCTTCAGCCGCAGATGGAGACTTCCTCAATTTGGCCGAAGATGTTGTCGAACCGGTCCTGGCCGAACTGGCCGCTGAAATCCAGGACCACCGGATAACTCTGGTTAACCGGTTGCATAATCATGGGAAAGGCAAGGTTCCGGTCAAGGGCGGCAAATTGTGGCTGAAGGGCGTGTTCCGGAATCTCATCAATAACGGCATAAAATACGGCGGCCGCGGGTGCACCATCGTGGTCGATTTAGAGACCCAGGGGTCCGCCTCCCGTTTGAATGTGTACAACACCGGGCCGACTGTCCCTGAAGACTGCCGCGCCATGCTGTTTTCGTATGGCCGGAGTCTGCCGCAGTCCAAGAAATGTAGCCGGGGTCTGGGGGTCGGGCTCTCCCTGAGCCGTGACGTCATCCGAAACTACGGCGGCGACATCTGGTATGAACCGAAAAAAGGCGGAGCCAATTTTGTGATGTCTTTACCGCCGCGTTGATCCCGGCCGGGAGGATGCGCTTACCGGTTGATGGCCCTCTCAGCCCTTTGCGGTCAGAAGAGGAGGCCGCGCCTAAGCAGGGGCAGGAGGCTCATTACAGGCTCCTGCCCCCGTTTTTTGGGCGGGGCGCCGGCCCGGGGCCAGGGCTATGGTCAGGAAGATTTGCAGAAATGATGCCCTGGCCGTGATTTTACCTTGACATCGGCAGCCTAGATCACTAAAAAGACGATTAGGCATGTCAGAATGAAGCCAGGGCTGGGCCCTGGACCCGAATCGGAACGGGAGGCACGCACCGTTCCTTTTTTCTGACTGCTGGTTCACGGCTGTGCCGCCACCGGCAGGGTGGCAATTTTCAGGAGGTTTGATTCAGCATGAAAGTGAAGGGTACGGTAAAGTGGTTTAATGATGCTAAGGGTTATGGATTCCTTTCCCAAGAGGACGGCACCGATGTCTTTGTGCATCATTCCGCCATCCAGGGGGAAGGGTTCAAGTCTCTCCAGGAAAACGAGGCGGTTGAGTTTGAGGTGACCCAGGGCGCTAAAGGACTCCAGGCCCAGAACGTCGTCAAGATTGGACGTTAGGGGGTAACGGTTTGCGGCTCCAGGGGTCCAAGGCCCCTGGAGCTTGGTTCCTTAACCAGCCTGTGGCGGGCCGCGCTGCCGCGGCCCCGTTCCTCCGGCGTTGCCTCCTCCCGGCCAGGCTCAAAGGACCGGCGGGTTGGGCCCTGTCCTCCCCATGAGCCCCTGACATCCCTGCTTTCACCCGCTCTCCGGGGCCTGGTCGCCATAAAGGGGGTTGACCGGGGTCGCTTTTATTGTTATTTTGTGGCACAAGAATGCTCTGCCCCGGGGGGCGTCCGTTATGTCCAAACTTGCCAATTACTTCACTAGGACTGACCGCAAGAAGCTATTTTTCGACTATCTCAAGCTTGTGGGGATCCTCGAAATCATCATTTTTATGGTGGTGGTCCTGTGGGCTTCCGACGATAAATACCACCGGGTGCCATCCGCCTTCCCCTGGCGGGAGTATGTCTTTGTGGCCTTTGCCTTCCCCATTGTCTTCACCTTTCTCATGGGGGTGATCATCACCGGATTCAACTATTTCCTGGGAGGTGAATCGGAAGATACGGCGGAGAGCGGGGGAATTCCCGTCAATCAGATGGACGCCGTGATCAGTCAGATCAAGCGCCTGCCCTACCTGAGCCTTTTATTTCTGTTGCTGGTGACCATTTTCGCCCTCTATAACCTGAACCATATCATGGCCTGGCTGGGTTCCCTGGGCTATAACGCCTTCCGCTTCCTGAGTTATGTGCTGGCCGGACTGGGCGTCATCGTAGTCATCTATATGATGTTCTTCCTCTTTTTTAAGTACCGTCTCAACCATAAGCATATGCAGTACCAATATTATTCTGATATTTCCGCCAAACACGGCTTGATTATCCTGGATGACCAGACCGTGCTCCACAAGAACGGCAATCTCCTGGTGAAGGGGCGGCGTTGGCGGGGCCCCAAGCAGGTGGGGACGGCCCCCGCCCAGAAGGAGTTGTATTCTCCGGAGCCTGCCAACCCGGACCACCTGCCGATGCCCAAACCCTGATGTCCCCGACGTCTGCGGGCCGGGGCGATAGGGTGACGCTTCATAAATACCATGGTTTTCCTCTTAAGAAAAAAGCCCCAATTAAGGCCAGTATTTTACCCCCCTTTTTTAAAGGGGGGCAGGGGGGATTATATAACCGTTTGATAATCCCCCTGAATCCCCCTTTAGGAAAGGGGGACTTTAAAAGAGCTTTTGGGAGGTCCGGGCAAAATAATTACCCTACAATTTATGAAGCATAACACTGGCAGCGAGACCCCCGCCGGCCGGATCCTCATAATGGCTGCACTGCCCCGGGAAGTGCGGCCTTTTTTGCGCCGGGTCAAGGCGAGGGCTCGCCGGGATCTGGGGCCGCCGGCCTGGGAATGGGAGGCGGGAGTTGCGGTGGTGGCCCTGTCCGGGATGGGCGAGGCTCTCGCCCGCCGAGCCGGGGAGACCCTCATGGGTCGCTGTCGCCCCGAACTCCTGGTCTCCGTCGGGTTCGGGGGCGCCCTGACCCCGGGGTTGGCTGCCGGAGACCTGGTCCTGGGAGAGACCTTCTGGCGCTATAACCCCGACACCCGGGAACTCCAGGCGGGCCCGCAGCCGGCTTCTCCCTGGCCCTTACCTTTCCTCTGCGCCGCCCTCCACCAGGCGGGGCTCGCCGCCGTCACCGGCAGTGTGGTCACCACCAGCCGCATCATTCACAAGGAACGTCAGGGAAAGCCCCTGGCCGGTTTGCCGCGGCCGGTTCTGGACCTGGAAACCGGCGCCCTGGCAGAAATGGCCGCGGCTCGGGGTCTGGCCTTTTTGAGCCTCAGGGCCATTACCGACGCGGCCGCAGACGAGATCCCGGGATTTCTCCATGCTGCCGGGGACCAGGGGGCGGCCGTGGGGGTTCGGGCGGCCCTCAGGTGGCTGGCGGCCGATGTTAGGCGGCTTCCTGACCTCCTTTACCTCTGGCGCCGGAGCCGCCGCGCCGCAGGTAAGCTGGCCATGGCCTTGACGGTCCTGGGGCCTTTACTGCTGGCGGCCGGGGGCGAGCTTGAGAGCCAGCCAGCTCAGGAAGGGGAGGTAGATAAAGATCCCCACCCAGCCCAGGCAGGTCTCCCCGATGAAGAAGGTCATGGCCAGGTTAAAACCCAGGATGCCCAGGTAAAGAGCGGGGCCCAGGAGGGCCTGGGAAGGAAACTGCCGCCGGCCCCAATCCCACCAGGGGGACGCGGGCGCCCGGGTAATTATCAGCTGCAAGACCCGGATGAGTCCTAAGGACACCAGGAACCAGCCGCCGAAGTTGCTCAGGGTGACGCCGAAATAGACCCCGGGCTCGGGGTAGCCATAAATTTGCCCCAGGAACCAGCGGTAACCCCGGAGAGCCAGGGGGTCGATGACGATATCCAGGGTCACCATCAAGACCGCCCCCAGGATGAGCGCACGCCGCGACCCCTTTAAGGCCGCCTCCCCTTCCAGAAAGAAGCGTCTCCCCTCCCAGCGCCCCGGGGTCAACGCCAGCAGCGCCAGGGAATAGCTGGCATAGGCCAGGAAGACATAGGACAGGGAATCCATGAAGGGCACCCCGGCCACCCAGAGTTCCTGGTCCACCGTGGCGGGGATATAGACGTACTCGCCAAAGGGAAAGCCCCAGTGAATGGAGGCGAACTCCGCCGCCCAGGAGATGATATAGCCCAGAACCAGGAAGGCCAGGGCCCGGCCGGCCCCCAGGTGCCAGATGGCGATCAGCAGGTAAGCCCCCAAAAAGATGAACACATAGGGCCTCAGCCAGATGGTGCCGGCCAGGAGCCACAAAAAGTGGGCCATATCCGCTGCTCCGCCAAGTTTTCGTATTTTTCGTAAGGGTGCGTTCTACGCACCCTTAACCTAAAATTATATCACAAAGCCGGTTTTACGGTCAATCCGCGGGGAGTGAAAGCCGCCGGAGCGCCCAAACCCCCTAACCTGCCCTCCCTGCAACCACGCGGCGGCGCGGCGGATATCCTCCCGGTTCCCTGGTCCTGAGCCCGGCCCGGGGGCGGCTGATTTACCCCTAACTCTGTGATACAATGAAATCAAAATATCCGGTGGGGGTCTTATACCGATCTGCGCTCAAAAATAAGGTAATTTTCCTTCGTAGGGTGCGTCTCACGCACCAAGAATGGCGCGTGAGACGCGCCCTACGGATTTCAGTGCCTTGGGAAACCATTCTCCAGACCCGAAAATGCTTTTCTGAGAGCAGCCTGGTATTAGAGGAGCACGGTTCGCGCCCCGCCGCCTGGGGAGGAAGTTCGCGGTGAAGGTAGTTTTGGCCAGCACCGCCGGGTTTTGCATCGGCGTCAGACGGGCGTTGGAAATGGTCTTGAAGGCCATCAACGAAAACCAGCCCAAGATTTACACCTATGGACCGCTGATCCATAACCCCCAGGTCCTGGAATTGTTGCGGGAACGGGGGATTACGATTCTGCAGCCCGGGGAAGCCGTCCCCGCGGGACTGGTGGTGATCCGGGCCCACGGCATCCCGCCCCAGGAACGGCGCCTGCTGGAGCAGGCCGGCGGGCGCATCATCGACGCCACCTGCCCCCGGGTGGCCAAGGTCCAGGCCATCATCCGGCGCTGGGCCGCCAAAGGGAGCGACACCCTGATCGTGGGGGACGCCGACCATCCGGAGGTTCGGGGCCTGATGGGCTATACCGAGGATCGGGGTTACGTGGTGTCCACCTCCCGGGATGTGACGGAATTGCCTGACCTTGACGAGTTGATCGTGGTGGCCCAAACCACCCAGAGCGAGTCCCAGTTCGAGGCCCGGGTCCGGGAAATTGCCGCCCGGTTTCCCCAGGCGCAGATTTTCAATACCATCTGCGATGCCACCGCCTCCCGCCAGGCCGAGGTCCAGGAACTGTCCCGGCAGGCGGAAGCCCTGGTGGTGGTGGGGGGGCGCAACAGCGGCAATACCCAGAGGCTGGTGGAGATCTCCCAGGGGACCGGTATCCCCACCTACCATGTGGAGACCGAGCAGGAGTTGGATCTGGTGGAAATCAGCCGGTACCAGACCGTGGCGGTGACCGCCGGCGCCTCCACCCCCAACTGGCTCATCGGCAACGTGGTGAACACCTTGAAGCACGCCTGGGCCTTCCGCCCCGGTTCCTGGACCAACTACCTGTACCGCGCCTGGCGCTTTTTCCTCAAATCCAACCTCTATGTGGCCATCGGCGCCGGGTCCCTGAGCTACACCTCATCCTTACTGCAACAGGTGGAGCCCCAGTTCACCTATTTTTTCGTGGCGTTTTTCTACGTTTACGCCATGCATCTGCTCAACCATTTTACCGACAAGGCCTCCAAACTCAACGATCCGGTCCAGACCATGTTTTACGGCCGCCACCGGCGCTTTCTTCTGGTCACCGGGTTCCTCTCCGCCTTGATCGCCCTGGGTCTGGGGGCCTACCTGGGGCCGTGGCCCTTTATCTTTGTCCTGGTCATGAGCGGCATCGGCCTGATGTACGGCTTCAAGATCATCCCGGAGCGCCTGGCCCAGCTTACCGGCATTTACCGGCTTAAAGAGATCCCCGGGTCCAAAACCATGTTCACCGCCGTGGCCTGGGGCGTGCTGGCCGCGCTCATTCCGGTGGTGTGCTCCGACCAGGAAATCTCCGGCGCCACGGCCATCGCGTTTTTCTTCGTGGCGGGCATGATCTTTATCCGCTCCGGCCTCTTTGAGATCATGGCCATCGAAGGGGACCGGGTGGTGGGCAAGGAAACCCTGGCCATCGCCCTGGGCAAAGAACGCACCTTCACCCTGCTGGTCTTCGGCTCCCTGGCCTTTGTGGCCATGCTGCTGGGGGCCGCCTGGGCGGGCGTCATCCCTTCCCTGGGCTACACCCTGAGCCTGTCCGGCCTCTATATGCTGGGCTATCTTATCCTCTACCACCAGGGAATGATGGAGTCGAGCCTCATGCTGGAGTCCCTGGTGGAAGGCAACATGATCCTGGCCGGGGTCCTGGCCTTTATCTGGGACCCCTATAACGTGATTTTTTGAGCCGGGGATGGGGTTATGCCAAGTTGCAGTCAAAAAACACTGAATATTCATGTCATTCTGAACGGAGCGTAGCTTCGTTAAGAATCTCGGCGGCTTAAAAAGAGAGATTCTTCGCTCCGCTCAGAATGACAAATAATAATAGAAATGTAGGGCGGGCATTGCCCGCCAGGGGTGGCAGCCTCGAATTTTTCTGAATTATTTGGTGCGTAAGACGCACCCTACTTTTCAGACCAGTTGCTCATGGGCCTTCGGCCCGCCCGTAAAACATGAAAAGCTGGTATTGGCTGGTGGCACAGCCTTTCCAGGCTGTGCACGACTAACCTGCTTCCTTGACACAGGCTGGAAAGCCCGTGCCACCAATTTAAAGAACTTTTCCGAAACAGCGGATTTGTTGAGAAATGTAGGGCGGGCATTGCCCGCCAGGGGTGGCAGCCTCGAATTTTTCTGAATTATTTGGTGCGTAAGACGCACCCTACTTTTCAGACCAGTTGCTCATGGGCCTTCGGCCCGCCCGTAAAACATGAAAAGCTGGTATTGGCTGGTGGCACAGCCTTTCCAGGCTGTGCACGACTAACCTGCTTCCTTGACACAGGCTGGAAAGCCTGTGCTACCAATTTAAAGAGCTTTTCCGAAACAGCGGATTTGTTGAGTTGAGTCAATAGGCCATTTTTTTAATACGCGAACCCCGGCCATCCGGGGGAAAACTGCCCGAAACCGCCAGGAGAATAATCCCGGCGGCCATGCATTTTTTTGAAATTTTTTGTTGACAAAAGCTTTACCCCAATTTAATATGGCCGTGGATAAAATCGGTAACGGAAAGGAGGTGGGAGAGAAACCAACGATAATCGGCAGTTAGGTGAAAACGGAAAGGAGAATCTGGTAACCACTTTCCTAACTTTAAGGGGGGAACAATGAAAAAGATTATAGTTTTTGCGGTAGTTTTGGCCTTACTGGTCCCGGCGGCCGCGTTCGCGGCGACGGAATTTTCCCTGGGCGGCTTCATTAAACTGGACGCCATGTGGGATTCCGACAGCTCAGTTCACAAAAATCTTTTTAGGCCTCCGGCTCGCAATAATGACAGCAACGTGAAGCATGGGCGGCTGATGTTCACGGCCCAGGGCTCCCGGTTCAGCTTCACCATCAAGGGCCCGGACCTCTGGAGCGCCAAGACCAGCGGCTTCCTGGAAATGGACTTTGATGCGGCTCAAGAAGGGGTCAATAGCATTGCGTTTGGCGGCGCTTCCCGCTCCTACACGCCTCGCCTGCGCCACGCCATGTTCCGGTTCAACTGGCCCACCTCCGAGTTGCTGTTCGGCCAGTTCTGGTCCATGTTCTGTGAATGGTATGCTGAGTCGGCGGAAGACGGCCCGTTGATGATGACCGGCACGCCCACCGCCCGCCTGGCCCAGGTCCGGTTCACCCAGAAGTTTATGAGCGACTGGACTGTGGCCGCCCTGATCGGCGACCCGAACCAGGCTACGTTACCTGCTACTGCTTATTATAACGTTCCTGAGAACGCAATCAACAACGGCCGGGCGGCGGAATCCCCCCAGGTCCAGGGGAAAGTGCAGTACCAACATGACTTCTGGGGTAAGGCCGCGTATTACGGCAGGCCCATCCCCTTTACGGCCCAGGTCGTGGCCGGCTGGCAGCGCAATGTCCTGCGGCAGCAAAACTTCGCACTGAACACCTTAGGGACTAATATAAACAGTGTTGGCGCCGTAGTTGAAAATGCCCTATCCGCCAATGCTAACTTCAATTCCCAGAACCAGTATCTCAACCCCTGGATGGTCATGGGCTCCTTGTTCATTCCGGTCATCCCGACTCACACCGCCAATCTGGCCGGGACCGCCTCCATCCTCACCCAGTGGTGGATCGGCCAGGGCGTGGAGGTCTTTGGGTTCTCCGGCGTGGCCAGCAACCTCTACAAGTTCAACAACAATCTTAACCAAAAGTGGACCTACGACGCCTATCTGCTGAAAAAGTTCGGCGGTTTTGTCGAGGGCCAGTACTACTTTAACAACCAGTGGTTCGTCAACGCCCTCTATGCCGTCAGCAAGGCTTACGGCGTGTCTCGGGCCCGGTATAACTGGATTGCCGGGATAAACGGTCTCAATAGTATGGAGTGGGGTATGGGGGATAATGCCCATACGATCCAGCAGGCCAGCGTGACCCTGTGGTACCGTCCCATTCAGGCCTTCAAGTTCGGCTTGCAGTATTCCTATGCCGCGGCCCACTATTACCAATATATCCTTCCCACGGCTCGACCCGCACTTGTTCCTGCGGCCCCGGCTAATACCGTTAACCGGAGCAATTTCGGCGACAGCCACCGGGTGGAGTTCGTCGGGTTCTTCTACTTCTAACCTCAATATCGGTTGACTTCAACGAGCCCACAGGGTAGTATGCCTGTGGGCTTTTTTTTAGTTTTTAGTTTTTGGTTTTTAGTTTTTGGTTTTTAGTTTTTGGTTAAGGGGAAGGGGAAGGGATGACGGGAGTTGAAAAATCACGGTCGTATCGGGACCTGGACGTCTGGAAACGTTCTATAGCCTTGGTAAAAGATATTTATGAAGCAACGTCTCAGTTCCCCCCCGCAGAAAATTTCGGACTGGTGCAGCAAATAAGAAGGGCGGCGGTTTCAATTCCATCCAATATCGCTGAAGGGCAATTCAGGAATTCCACTAAAGAATTCAAGCAATTTCTCTCCATTGCCCTCGGTTCGGCGGCGGAGCTGGAAACCCAATTAATTATTGCTAATCAAGTAAATTACTTACCCATCTCAGAATTTAATGCACTATCAGGCAGTCTGGAAATTATCATGAAAATGCTTAAGAAGTTGTCTATGAGCCTGTCTAAATAACTAAGAGATTTTATTATTAATACCAAAAACTAAAAACCAAAAACTAAAAACTAAAAACTATAACCGGAGTTCGGAATGCCAAAGAAACTCGCGTTGATATTGCGATTGGGGCTCCTGCTGCTCGTGTCCGCCGCCCTGCTGTCGGGGGGATGCGCCACGGTGGACTCAATGAAGAAGTGGGCGGGCTATGGGACCAAAGACGAAGATGAAGAAACGGCCCCCCCCGAGGCCCAGCAGGAGACGGTCATGATTGACGGCAAGCCCTACGTCCGCAGTAAGAACCCCTACTGGCTCACCTACCCGAACACGCCCGAGTATCTCTATGTGGAAAAGGGCACGGAGTTCGTGGGGGCCCAGCAGCACCTGCTCAATTCCCTGGCCAAGGCCATGGGCCGGGAGCAGGCCAAGGCCGCGGGCAAGACCATCCCCCCGGATAAGCTCCAGGAAATGGTGCGGGCCGAGGTGGACCGCATCCTGAGGGAGCAGGGGCTGGGAGGGTTTGTCTCCCAGGGTCCGGGGGCCTCGGGGTCGGCGGTGGTGGGCCGGGCCGTGGCGGTCATCCCCGCTCTGGATACGCCCCGGAGCTATGACGGGTTGAACCGCACCCTGGCCATGGCCCTGGGCAACGCCATGGGGAAGACCAAAGACCTCAAGGTGAGCGCCCCGGAATCGGTGCAAGAGGCCTTGCGCAAGGCCGAGGTGGCGGGCAAACTGACCCTCGCCCCCAATATCAAGGCCCTGGGTGATGCCCTGGGGGTCCAGGGGATCGTCCTGACCGGGATAATGCCCCCGGAAGGCGGCACTCAGGGCGCCATGGTCCTGCAAGTTTATGACACCTTCACCGGCCTCCAGGAAAATGCCATCGTAGCCCCCGGCGGCGCGGGCGGACTGAAGCCCCAGGACGTCACCAAGTTCGCCCAGGACAATGCCCTGCGGGTGGCCGGCGACCTCACCAGAATTGCCTGGTTCGGGCGGGTGGAGTTTGTCAAGGAAGGCAAAGTTTACCTGAGCCTGGGCCAGAACTCGGGCCTCAAGGTGGGCGACCGCCTCAAGGTGGTGGAACCGGGCAAAGCGGTGGTCAACCCCAAGACCCACTCGGTCCTGGGTTACACCGCGGATAATCCCCAGGGCGAGATCAAGGTGACGGAACTTCTGGGGAACAGCGGCGCCGTGGGGCTGGCGTTGAGCGGCGGCCCCTTTAAGGCCAACGATAAGGTGAAAGCGGCTAAGTAGAGACGGTTTTTGGTTTTTAGTTTTTGGTTTTTGGTGAAAAGACCATAAGCCGTGGAATCGACATAGGTAGGCCCTTGCGGGCTTTCCCTGTCACACCACCGGGCGTACGGGTCCGTACCCGGCGGTTCGGATGGTTAAGCTATCTTTCTGGTGCTAAAGTTGGGAGGCCAAGCGAGATAAAAT
>Ga0194126_10010637_pt1 | contig 12016 bp, 12 predicted proteins | sample TA2KigC150mmetaG_FD_148641 | JGI IMG/M metagenome (GOLD analysis project Ga0194126, IMG submission 148641) | Freshwater microbial communities from Lake Tanganyika, Tanzania - TA2015035 Kigoma Deep Cast 150m | ecosystem: Environmental > Aquatic > Freshwater > Lake | place: Tanzania: Lake...
CCTCATCCGGCCCGACTACCGCGGCCGGATACAGGCCGCCAAGGACAAGGCCGAGCTCTACGCCATCCTGTCCGAGATCGAGTTCAAGTTCGTCTACGAGGAGAAGATCAGCAGCCGGGCCAGCCTCCTCCATAAGCTCCAGGAGCTCGAGATCAAGAGGAAGAAAGCGAGCCGCGAGCAGCAGAAGGTGCTCCACAAGCAGGCCGCGATGATCCGCGAGGAGCTCGACCGCGACCTCCTCGGGCGGTTCGACCGGTTGATGGACCGCTACGGCTTCGCCGTGGCCGATGTCGTCGAAGGGGTTTGCCAGGGCTGCAACATCAACATCTCGACCCAGATGTATTCGGCCATCGAGGGCTCGAACGACGTCTACGTGTGCGAGAACTGCGGCAAATTCCTGGCCTCGGCCCGCAAAAAGAAGAAGTGATCAGTCTCGAGGGTCGCCGGCCCCGGTCAATGCGCCGGACGGTCAGTTTCGGCCTGTCGACAGAAAAATGTCTTTTATTGTGTATTGTCAAGGAGGTTTCGTTTTCGGGAACTGGCATTGTGCCCCCGATTTAGCTAACATGAGAGAAAACTAAGGAAATAAATGCCTCTCTACGGCGCGAGCCAGGACAAGGAACGAGCGCTCGCCGAGCGCATGGAGAAGCTCGGCATCCGCGAGCCGGACCTCGTCGAGAAGTTCATCCGCTCGGGCGGCCACGGCGGCCAGAACGTCAACAAGGTCGCGACCTGCGTCTACCTCAAGCACCTGCCGACCGGAGTCGAGGTCAAGTGCCAGCAGGAACGGTCCCAGGCCCTCAACCGGTTCCTGGCGCGCCGCATCCTGACCGACAAGATCGAGGCCATGGTCCTGGGGAAGCGGAGCGAGGAGCAGCAGCGGATCGCCAAGATCCGCCGCCAGAAGCGGAAGCGCTCCAAGCGGGCCAAGGAGAAGATGCTGGCCGACAAGCGCCTCGTCTCCGAGAAAAAGAAAGGCCGGAGCTTCAAGCCCGATCTCTCGGGCGATTGAAATCTTGGGGACACGTACCTCCGGTACATGTCCCCGTTCTTCAGGGCTGATCTTTCGGCGCCGGCTTGCCGCACTCCGAGGCCGTGCCCTTGAGGATCTCGATGCCATGACCGAGGGCCGGCAGGATGGCCTCCAGGCTCTCGCGTGCGCCTTTCTCGCTCCCCGGCAGGTTGACGATCAGCGTGGACTCGCGGATGCCGGCCGCGGCCCGGCTGAGCATGGCCGTCGGGGTCTTGTCCATTCCGGCCCGGCGCATGACCTCGGCCAGGCCCGGCGCTTCCCGCTCGATGACCGCTCTGGTCGCTTCGGGGGTCACGTCCCGAGGACTGAAGCCCGTCCCGCCCGTGGTCAGGATGAGATCGAGGCCCTCGCCCGACCACTTGACGAGCACGGCGCTGATGAGGGCTTTTTCGTCGGCGACGACCCCTGTCTGAACGATCTCCGCGCCGGCGGCCTCCATGATCTTCCGGACGGCCGGGCCGCTGCGGTCCTCGCGCTCGCCCCGCGCCCCCTTGTCGCTGACGGTCAGGATCCCGATCTTCATGCTTGAATCATAGACAGAGGCGGCCTGGCAGTCAAGACGGAGTATTGGGCCTGATGCGATATGACGGCGTCCGTCGTCATCCAGTCGTTGGGGTCGGTCTCTCTCTGCTTGGCCGGAAGGAGAGGGAGCAGCGCCGCCAGGGGATAGAGGGGAAAGGGCTGGCCGTCGGGGAAATGGATGTTCTCTCCCCCTCTTATTGCCCGCTCCTCAGCATTTCGGGCAGCAAGGCGATGGGGACGGCGCCCGCCCCGAGGACGCCGTCGCAAAACGCCCGCAGGTCGAGATCCGGGCCGCGCCCGGCCTTTTCCCGCTCCAGGAGCCGGGTCATCTCCCGGAAGCCCAGGAAGTAGGACGTGATCTGGAACGGGGAGTCGATCACCCGGTCCCAAAGGTTGATGGCGAACTGCGGCGCCAGAAGCCCCTCGGTGACGGCGAAGGCCATCAGCCGGTCCCTGTCCCACCCGCGGCAATGGACCTGGACGCTGGTATAGGCCCGGACGGCGTTCTCCAGGCGCTTGCGGAGGTGGGCCAGCCGGTCCAAGCGGTCGTGCCCGTTCCATCCGGCGTCGAGGGCGATCACTTCGCACAGCGTGGCCCAGCCCTCGACATAGAGAGGGTCGGAGAAAAGCGAGCGGGCCGTCCTGGGGAGCGAGGCCGCGATCTTGAGCTGCATGTAGTGGCCTGGCGTGATCTCGTGGGGAATGATCACGGTGTTGAAGTGGTTGTTGAAGGACCGGTAGAAGCCTTCTTTGACGTTTTCAGGGGCGTCGTCGGGCACGGTGGGGAGATAGAACAGGGTGTCGGCGCCGGGATTAAAGGGCCCGGCGGAATAGACCCCTCCGACGGCCGCCCCGGCGAAGTGGGCCGGAGAAAGGGCCGTCCACAGGGTCCGGGGCTCGGGGATCGTGGCGATGCCCTTGTCCCGGATGAAGGTCTCCGACCTCTCGATCAGGTCCTCGAAAACGCGCAGAAAACCCGCCTGATCGGATTCGCGGTTCTCTTCCATATCACCGATCGCCGAACCCACAAGCTCGTCGAACGAGGCGGGCGGCGTCTTCCCGGGGTAGCGCTCCTCATGATAGAGCCCGGCCTCGACGGCCATCAGGCTTCGGACCTCGGCGATCTCGAGCGCGGCGACGTCCTCGAGCTCTTCGGGCGAGATGTCCAGCCCGGTGTAGGTCTTCAGCCGGGGAGCGTAGGCCGCGCGTCCCAGGGCGTCGGGGAGAGCCGCCGCGGGGAGCACGCTGTCCCGGACATGGGCGGCCAGCGACCGAACGGCCGAGGCCGCTTCGCGGCGAAGGGCGTCGAGACCGGCCGGCCGTTCTCCCGGCCAATCTTCGACGATCCCGGGAAGCCTTTCCTCGAGGAAGCGGGCCGCGCTTTCCATTCCGCGGACGCTCCGCTCCGTGCTCTGCGGTCGTCCGTCGCGGACAACAGCCAGCCCTTCCTCGCAGAGGCGGCGGACCCCGGTCAGGCGGCTTTCGACGGCCCGCCAGCGATCGGGGGGATCGAGGTCCTCGCGGGCCAGGATGTGGGTCAGCGCCTGGGAGACCGTCCCCGCGTAGAACGCCGGCGAGCTCGCGTGGATCCGGTCCTCCCGCCAGGCGTCGAGCTGGGACTGAGCTTGCCTTTCCAAGAGGTCGGCGTCGGCCCGGTCGTCGAGGGCGAGGTCCCCGGGAAGCCGCCGGAGACGTTCGAGCGTCTTGGCGTTGAAGGCCACCCAGGCTTCGACCGTTCCGGGGGAAACGCTTTCGAAACGGAAGGCCGCTTCCTTGGCCCCGGCGGCGAAAGCGTCGCTGGGCTGGAATTCCTTCCAGGCGGTGACGTAATCGTCGACCATCCCCTGGACCGCCGCTCGGGGCGGGCCGCAGGACGCCATGATGGCCAGGCTCAGAACGCAGATCGCCGGGAATTTCATCTCTGCCTCCTTCTTCTAGCCTCCGACCTTGAACATGTCGCTCTGAAGGCCCTCGAGGTCGCCGCGGTCCCAGGTCGTCTTCGTTCCCAGGGCCGTCCGCAACAGGGTTTCGATCTCCGCGGGCCCGGCCTTCTCCTCCCGCAGGACCCGCCGGATATCCAGCCCGCCCTTGTCGAACAGGCAGAGCTTGAGGCGGCCGTCCGGACCGAGCCTCAGGCGCTCGCAGCCCGCGCAGAAGGGCTCCGAGACGGGGGTGATGAAACCCACCCTGGCCCCGGATTTCGTCCGGAAGACCTCGGCGACGCCGTCCGTTCCCGAGACGGGCTCGAGCGGCCCGAAGACCTCCTCGACGCGCGCCCGGACCTCCCCGCCCTTGACGAACAGCGCCGGTCGCCAGGCGCCCAGCTCCTTGCACTCCGGACTGAGGCCCGACGTCGGCATGAGCTCGATGAACCGGACCTCGATCCCCTCCCGTTCCCCGAACCTGACGAAATCCGGGGGCTCGTCGTCGTTGACGCCGCGGATGACCACGGTGTTGACCTTGAGAGGAACGAGCCCGGCCTCCCGGGCCGCGTCGAGGCCCTCGAAGATGCGCTCGATCCCCGTCCGCCGGGTGATGGTCTCGAAGCGCTCCTTCCTGAGAGTATCCAGGCTGACGGTCACCCGCCCGAGGCCGGCGGCCTTGAGCGCCGATGCGTGCCGGGCCAGGTTGAGCCCGTTGGTCGTCAGGGCCAGGTCGTCCGGTCCGAGGCGGGCCAGCTTTTCGACGAGCGACTCGAGGCCCCTGCGGACCAAGGGCTCGCCCCCGGTGACGCGGAACCGGCGGATGCCGGCGGCCAAAGCCGCCCGGGCCACGGTCTCGATCTCCTCGTAGGTCAGGAGGTCGGCGGGCGCGACGAGCGGGACCCCCGACTCCGGCATGCAGTAGATGCACCGCAGGTCGCAGCGGTCGGTGACCGAGATGCGCAGGACCTTAGAGCTTTTCAATCCTATCCCCGACCCTGAGCGTCCCGCCCGCGAGGACCTCGCAGAAGATCCCCAGGGCGGGCATGATGCAGTCGCCCGTGAGATGATAGACGGCGCAGTGGGTGTGGCATTCCTTGCCGATCTGCGTGATCCGCAGCCGGACTCCCTGCCCCGCGGCCAGCTCGTCGCCGACCTCGACGGATAGGAGGTCGAGCCCCCGCGTGGTGATGTTTTCGGCGAAGGCCCCGGGCTCGATGAGGCCCTTGGCCCGGTCGCCCAGCCTGGCCCGCTGGTCCTCGATGCTCTCGATCATCAGCAGGGAGACCTGGCGGTGGGCGAAACCCCTGTGAGCGTCTTCGAGGAGCCCCTCGCCGGCGACGAGCTCGACCTCGGCGACCGGGGTCTTGATCTGTCCCTTCTTCGGGCTGATATTGAGGGAGGCGATGGTGCCGGACCTCCCGGCGGCCGGCCCGGTCATGCCTTTCTCCGGAAGACCCCGCTCTTGCCTCCGCTCTTGAAGTCGAGCCGCAGCCGGGTGATCTCGGCCCCGCGCTCCACGCCCTTGACCATGTCGTAGACGGTCAGGGCGGCCAGGGCGGCGCCCGTTAGGGCCTCCATCTCCGCCCCCGTCTTGGCCTCGACCGCGACCCGGCAGACGGCCTTGACCCCGGTCTTCAGGACCTCCAGGCGAACGTCCACGCTCTCGATCGGCAGGGGATGGGTCAGGGGGATGAGCTCGAACGCCCTTTTGGCGGCCTGGATGCCGGCCAGCCGGGCCGTCCCCAGGACGTCGCCCTTGGCGACCCTGTTGGCCCGCACCAGCCGCAGGGTCTGCGGGCCGAGCTTGACGAAGCAGGAGGCCTCGGCCTCGCGTCGCGTCACGGGCTTGGCGCCGATGTCCACCATTCTCGCCTTGCCTTTGCGGTCCGTATGGGTGAGCTTGGGCATGGTCACTCGATGAAAATAATATCGACCTCACGGCCTTTCTCGAGGCGCTCCGCGTCGGTCGGGGCCTCGATGAGGACCCGGCTGCGGACCATCGATCTCAGGACGCCGCTTTTCTGGTTCGCGTAGGGCGCGACCCGGAGGACGGGCCCCGCGTCCTCGATGATCCCCCGGAGAAAATGCCGCCGGCCGGGTTTCAGAGCGATGTCTTCGGTGAGCACCGCCCGCGCGCGCCGCGGCCCGGGGTCTTTTCTTCCCAGAAGCCGGTCGATGGCCGGGCGGACAAAGAGCATGAAGGTCACCATGGCGCTCGTGGGGTTGCCGGGGAGCCCGAAGACGAGCTGTCTTCTCCGGACGCCGAAGAAGACGGGCTTGCCGGGTTTGATGCGCACCTTCCAGAAGACGGGCCGGACGCCGACCGATTCGAGCTGGCTTTTGACCAGGTCGTGATCGCCCACCGAGACCCCGCCCGACAGGACGAGGATGTCGACGTCCCCGGCCCCGCGGATCTTCCGAACGAGGGACGATCTCCGGTCGCGGGCGATCCCCAGATATTCCGCCTCGGCCCCGGCGCCGAGGGCCAGGGCCAGCAGCGAATAGCCGTTGGAGTTGCGGATCTGGCCGGGCGCTTTTCGCTCTCCCGGCTCGACGATCTCGTCGCCCGTGGCGATGACGGCCAGGCGCGGCCGCCGCGCCACGCGGACCGTGGCCCGGTTGAGAGCCGCCAGCATGCCCAGCTCGGCCGGGCCGATGTCGGTGCCGCTCTCGAGCCCGATCTCGCCCTTTTTGAGGTCTTCGCCGGCCAGGCCGATGTTGTCCCCGGGACGGACGGCCCGGAGGATGCGCACGGCGGAGCCGGACTTCTCCGTCTGCTCGACCATGACCACGGCGTCGGCCCCCTTCGAAAGAGGCGCGCCGGTCATGATGCGGACGGCTTGTCCGGGGCCGACGGCCTTGCGGCCGACCCGGCCGGCCGGCAGGTCCTCGACGACCTCGAGCTCGACGGAGGAGGCCCCTTCGGGAGCGCGCGTGTCGGCGGCCCGGACGGCGTAACCGTCCATGGCGGCTTTGGCGAACGGCGGAACGTCCTCGCGGGCCTTGATGTCCTCGGCCAGCGGCCGACCCAGGGATTCGAGAAGAGGCACGGACTCGGCCCCCAGGAACCTGGCGGCGGTCAGGACGCGGGCCCGGGCTTCCGGATATTCAAGCATGAGAGTTTCCTCAGGGACGGGTTCCGGCTATGTCCACCGATCCGGGCTCGAATTTTAGCAGAACGGGACGGGAAAGGGAAATGCCGGACGCGTCGAGCTCGCCGACGGGCAGGGTGACCCGGAAGGTCAGGTCGCCGCTGACCCTGACCAGGGCCAAACCCGCCTCGGTCGTCTCCATGCGGGTGACCCGGCCGGCGAAGACATTCGGGCCGTTCCCGGCTTCCGCGGCCCTGCCGGCGGGGAGCACCCGGATATCGGCCGGATTGATGACGCAGGTCACGCGGCCGCGGACCTCTCCGGGGAAAACGACGCGCAGGCCCGGTCGGGGCTCGATCCAGCTTTGCCGGCCGTCGGTTTCGGCCCGCCCGCTGAAGCAGTTCTCGTGGCCGAACTCGACCCGCCGGCCGTCCGAGAGATAGAGGATGTCATCGGCCAGTCGCGAGGCCTGGGAGAAGTTGTGGGTCGAGAAGACGACCGTCATCCCGGTGTTGCGGCTGACCTCCCGGAGGACGGCCTCCATGCGCAGGCCGAGGCCGGCGTCGATGTTGGCCGTCGGCTCGTCGAGCAGAAGGACCGCCGGCCGCAGGGCCAGGGCCCGGGCCAGGGCCACGCGCTGGGCCTGTCCCGCGCTCAGGCCGGACACGGACCTCTTCTCCCAGCCCGGCAGCTCGACGAGGTCCAGGGCTTCGCCGATGCGCGCGGGCCGTTCGTCTTCGGGAATGTCCCGGACTTCGAGCCCGAAGGCCAGGTTGTCGGAGATCGTCCCTTTGAAGAGGTAGGGATGGTGGGTCACCAGGACCGCCTGCCGGCGGGCCTGCAGGGCCCGGGTCTCGTCCTGCCAGGGGTCGCGGCCGAGGAAGATGAGCCTGCCGCCCGAGGGCCGGTTGAGAAAGGCCAGGAGGGTGAGGAGGGTCGTCTTGCCCGCGCCGTTCGGACCGACCAGGGCCAGGATCTCCCCGTGGTCCAGCCGCAGGGCGTCGAGCTCGAGCGAGAACGGGGAAGGGCCGCGCGGATAGGCGAACCGCACATCCTGAAGGGAATAGACGGCGTCCGTCATCTCAGTCCCCGCTCCGGAAGCCGACGATGACCGCGAAGTTGATGCCCAGGGTCAGGGCCAGGAGGATGGCGCCGAGGACGACCCCCGTCGTGAACTCGCCTTTGGCCGTCTCCAGGGCTATGGTGGTCGTGATGTTACGGGTCTCCCCGCGGATGTTGCCGCCCAGCATCATGGCGATGCCGACCTCGGAGACGGCCCGGGCGAAGCCGGCCAGCACGGCGACGAGGAGCGGGAACTTGGCCTCGCGGAGGACGACCAGGCCCGCCTGGCGGCGGCTGGCGCCGAGGGTCAAGGCCGTCGTGCGGGCCCGCCGGTCGACCTGGCGGAGAGCGGTGTAGGAGAAACCGACGATAAGCGGCAGGATGAGGAAGATCTGGCCGACGGTCATGGCCGTTTGGGTATAGAGAATGCCGAGGCCGCCGAAGGGGCCGGTCCGGCTGAGGAGGGCGTAGAAGAGAAGGCCGATGACGACGGTCGGGGCGGCCATCCAGGTCTGGTTGACGAGAAGCACGAGACGCTTGCCGCGGAAATCCCGGGAGGCCAGGAAAAGGGCCGCGGGCACGGCCAGGAAGCTGGCGACGAGCGCGGCCAGGCCGCTTGTCTTGAGGGACACCCAGATCGCGTAGAAGACCTCTTGGGCGATCATTTGTCGAGGTCCACCCCTGGGACGCCGGCCATCGGCTCGAACAGGGGGCGTCCGGCCCTTCCCGTGAAGCCACCGATGATCTGCTGGCCGCGCGGGGAGGTCAGGAAGGCGATGAGAGCCATGGCTTCGCCGTAGCGGGCCGTGGGGACGCGGGCCGGGTTGACGGCCATGACGGCGTAGATGTTCTCGAGCTCGGGGCCGCTGTCGAAGACCGGCACAAGGCCGGAGAGGTTCTGGAGCGCAAAGAAGGTCGCGGTGTCCGTCAGGGTATAGCCCCGGCGCTGGGCGGCCACGCGGAGGGTCTCGGCCATGCCCTGTCCCGTTTCGAGGTAGTTCCCCTGGGGCGGCCCGCCGGCTCGGGCCCAGAGGTCGAGCTCGCGGGCGTGGGTGCCGGACCGGTCGCCGCGGCTGACGAACGGGCTGCCGGCCGACTTGATGCGGAGGAGGGCCTCGGCGGCCGTGCCAGAACCGGAGACGCCGGCCGGGTCGCCGTCCGGGCCGGCGATCATGAAGAAATTCCGGGCGAAGACGCGGCGGTTGACGCCGTAGCCTTGGCGCAGGAATTCTTCCTCGAGCTTCTTGGCGTGGGCGATGACGGCGTCGGCGTTGCCGTCCCGGGCCTGTTTGAGGGCCGCCCCGGTGCCGACGGCGATCCACCTCAGGGTGATGCCGGTCTCCTTCTTGAACTCGTCGGCCAGGACGTCGAGGAGACCGGTGGCGTCCATGCTGGTCGTCGTGGCCAGCATGAGGGAGCGCTCGGCAGCCGCCGCTCTCGGGGACATGTACGTTTGGTACGTGTCCCCATCCGAAAAGGAGCCGCTCCCCGGCGAGAGCGAACCAGGAGCAAAGCACAAAAAGAAGAGGGTGAACGCTATAACGGCGGCGGTGTGCCGGCGGATCGTGAGGGAAGTGCGGCCCACGAGGTCTCCTTTTCGATCACGGAAGGAGGAGCTGTTTCCCGCTCCTCCCTGACGGTCGAAGGGCCTGGCCGGCCCGGCTGTAGCGCCTTCGACTCGGAGCACCGGATAGATACCACATCGGGCCCGGAGAGTAAAGGGGCCCCCGCTCCGCTGCGTCATCGTCCCTCGCCGGGCGGGAACAGGTGGGGACATGTACCTCCGGTACGTGTCCCCCAAGCTAGAAAGCGTAGAACGCGTCGAGGACGGCCCGCCAGCGCTCCTCGGTCTTGGCGGCGACCAGGGCGTTGCGGAGGTCGGTCCGCCGCGGGTGCAGCTTGGCGTACTGGAGGCAGGTGTGGACGATCTTCTTGAAGCCGCGGCCCTGGCCGTAAAACTCGCAGAGGAGGCCGTAGTGGCGTTCGATCATCTCGCGCTGTTCGTCGAGAGGCGGGAGGTAAGGCTCGCGGCCGGCGGCGAGGTCGCGGGCCTGCCGGAAGAACCAGGGGTTGCCGATGGCCCCGCGGGCGGCCAGGACCCCGTCGACACCGGTCTCCTCGATCATCCGCAGGGCGTCGGCGGGCTTCATGACGTCACCGGAGCCGAGGATGGTCCGGTCCGGGAACTCGCGCTTGAGGGCGGCCAGGAAGCCCCAGTCGGCCCGGCCCGAGTACTTGCGCTCGACGGTTCGGGCATGGACGGACAGGGCGGACGCCCCGGCTTCGAAAGCGCCGCGGGCGATCCTCCAGAAATCCTCCGCGGTCCGGCCGTCCTCGTGGAAAGCGCGGCGAAGCTTGAGCGTCACCGGCTTGTGGGGGACGGCCTCGATGACGGCCCGGACGATGGTCAGCGCGGCCTCGGGTTCTTTCATGAGCGCCCCGCCTCGCCCGCGCGAAACGACCTTCCGGACGGGGCAGGCGAAGTTGAGGTCGACGACGTCGAACCCCATGGCGTCGAGGGCCGCGGCCGCCTGGGCCATGACCTCCGGCTCGTGGCCCATGATCTGCCCTCCGACGGGGTGGTCCGAGGGGTCGGTGGCCACCAGCCGCTTCTTCAGCCGGCCCTGGGCCAGGACCTGGCGGTCGAGCATGGCTTCCGTGACGCAGTACGGGGCGCCGAGGGAGCGGCAGAGGAGGCGGTAGGGGAGGTCGCTGTATCCGGCCAGAGCGCCCAGGGTCACCGGGAACCCGACTTCCAGCCCGCCGATGCTCAGCGGCTTTAAAGAAGGGGTCAAATCTCCACTTATTAAATGTTCAGCGACTGGTGTTTTCATGGTGGCGAGAGTTTAATAAGTGGAGATTTGACCCCTTCTTAGGTGGCGAGGCGGACGAGTGTCCGCAACAGCAGGTTGGCGCCTTTTTCCAGGTCCTCCCAGACGATGCGCTCGGCGGGCGAATGGCTGATGCCGTCCGGCGAGGGGACGAAGATCATGCCCACGTCGCAGGCCCCGGCCAGGATCTGGGCGTCGTGGCCGGCGCCGCTGGTGAGCTTCATCCACGGGGTATGGAGCGATTCGCACTCCTCCTCAATGATCTTCACGATCCGCGACGGGACCACGACCGGCGTCGTCCGGTCGACGACCCGCGAAGCGAAGCCCAGGCCGCGGGTCGACGCGACGTCCTCGGCGATGGCGAAGATCTCCTTTTCGAGGACCCGCAGGGTCTCTTCCGACGAGCTCCGGAACTCGAGCGTGAAATCGGCCCGCCCGGGGATGATGCTGAACGAGCCGGGATGGAGCACGGCCCGGCCGACGGTCAACATGCTCCCGTAGTGCTTGGTGGCCACGTGCTGGGTCGCTTTGAGGGCGAAGTCGGCGAGGCCCAGGAAGGCGTCGTGCCTCAGCTCGAACGGCGTCGTCCCGGCGTGGGAGGCCTGTCCGACGAACGAGCACTGCCGGTAATGCTTGCCGGCGATCCTCTCGACGATGCCCACCGAAAGGCCTTCGTCCTCGAGAACAGGCCCCTGCTCGATGTGCAGCTCCAGAAAGGCCTCGAGTTCCGGCCGGTCCTTGTGAGCGCCCAGGATGCCGTCGGCCGTGAACTCCGTCCGCCTGAGGATGTCCTCGAACGGCAGGCCGAAGGACGTCCGTCCCTTGCGGATCTCGTTCTCGTCGAGCATCCCCATGAAGGCCCGGCTGCCCAGGAAATCGCCGACCAGGTTGCCCTCCTCGTCGGTGAAAGAGGCGACCTCCAGGGGTCTCGCGGTCGGCACCTTCTCCTCGAGGATCCGGCGGAGGCACTCCAGCGCCGCCACGACCCCCGCCGCCCCGTCGAACATGCCGCCGTTCGGGACGGTGTCGATGTGCGAGCCGGCCATGACCGTCCGGCCCGGGCAGTCGATCCGGCCGAATTGATTGCCGGCCCCGTCCTGGCGGTAACAGAGGCCGGCCCGCTCGATCTTGCCTCTCAGCCAGTTCCGGGCCTCGAAGTCGGCCGGGCTGAACGACGGCCGGCTGACGCCTCCGTGCTCGTCCCGCCCGAGCCGCCCCAGCTCTTCGAGGTCATTCCTCATACGCTCGATGTTGACCTTGACGTCCATGATCTGCCTCCCTCAGAAAGGGGACACGTACCAGAGGTACATGTCCCCGCACCGGCCGATGCCGCCGGGACCCCCGCCGCCGGCTATCTCAGCAGCGCGGTCATCTCCCGGACGGCCCGGTCGATGCCGACGACGGCGGCCCGGGCGACGATGGAGAAGCCGATGCTGAGCTCCTCGATCTCCGGGATGGCCAGGATCGGCCCCAGGTTGCGGTAGTCGAGGCCGTGGCCGGCGTGGACCTCCAGCCCGATCGAGCGGGCGTACTCCGCCGCCCGCCTCACGG
>Ga0194126_10010638_pt1 | contig 12015 bp, 16 predicted proteins | sample TA2KigC150mmetaG_FD_148641 | JGI IMG/M metagenome (GOLD analysis project Ga0194126, IMG submission 148641) | Freshwater microbial communities from Lake Tanganyika, Tanzania - TA2015035 Kigoma Deep Cast 150m | ecosystem: Environmental > Aquatic > Freshwater > Lake | place: Tanzania: Lake...
CATGTTCTGCAATTGCTTCTCGCTTCATTGCTAAGATATTTTCTTGAGTATTAAACGTGGTGCCAATCGTGCGAAACGCGGTATCAATAACTCGTTGGAGATCTTTTTCGCAATACCGATTCAGATAATCAATCGCCTCATTCGTTGACATATTCGCAACAACGGGCGCAAGTTTGACATAGATGGAATCCGTATCACTCGCTAAGACATAATCCGTTTCCGTGCCAAACTCGCTATTGAGAAACGCATTAACTCGATCCGCAACATAACGAATAATCATCTGTCCCGTCATCGTCACCGCTTCGGCCTGACGCACATCAAAGAAGCGAAAATGCTCGTTGCCGAACGCACCGTAGCACGAGTTGAGATTAATCTTGCGCGTATTCTGCTGCAATCCCCACTGCACGGACTCCCGTTCATACTGCTGACGTTCTTCTGCGGTTGATGCTTTCGCTGCTTTTTTCTTCGCGTCCGTTTCTTTCTTCTTAGCAGACTTGCGTTCTTCATAGAGTCGAGCGAGAATTTCAGGGAGAAATCCTGGCATATCTACACGAAAAGTTTGTTTATTTGGTGTGAGGCACACCGACAGCACTCGTAACCACGGAAAGGGATCAAGCGTGTTACTTAAATCTCGCAGTGTAGTTTCGGTGTCTGTATTTTCCAGATATGTAATCAGTTCTCGCAATGCCCACGCAACAATCGGTGTGTCAGATTGCTGCACATCGATTAACCAATTACGTGGTGTACAATCACTAATTGAGGGTATAGTTTGTATCGTATCAGCACCTGAAAGATACTCAATATGATCCAATCGTGATTTCAACCAATCAATCGGAAGATGGCGATCTGGGCTAATATTCCATTGACGCATAATAGACGGATACAGTGAGTTTACGTCAAACGACACTACCCATTTGTGTTTTCCTGCAAGGGGGTCTTTCACATACGCGCCGGCATATTGAGCGCTTTTATGTGTAGTTTGTTTCAGTGGAATTGCTATGCGCCGATCATACAGCTCATAATACATCATTGCATCCCACAGCCGTACTTGCCGGAACGTATCCTGAAAATTCACACGGGCACCGTAGGCAATCTGCACACACAAATCGAGATGATGCAGCTTGTTGTTTAAGGCGCGTACCAACTCCACGTCCATCAGATTGTAATCGATAAACTTCTGATAGTTTTCGTCCGCCAATTTTTGCAATGATCCATATTCATCATAGGCGACTTTCTTGCGTCCAAGTTCAACTTCAGCAATCGCATCTAATCGGTATGACTCTTGCTGTGTGAGCGAAAACTTTCGATAGAGTTCAAGATAGTCCAGAATTGGTACGCCAACAATGTCCGGTAACTTCTGATCGCGGCCCATTACCATTACTATTCGATGTGTAAGTTTTTGCCATGGCGATAATACAGAGGAAGTAATTTTTATCTGCTTCTCTTTATAAAGGCGGTCAATACGATTTAAAATATAAGGAATGTCGTAAGTATGAGTATTCCACCCTGTAACAATATCAGGATAATCAGCCGTCCACCAACGGATGAATTCAGCTAGCAACATCACTTCATTGGCGCATTTTGTATAAGTGACATCCTCACGAATGTTCTGGTAATCGCCACAGCCCCACACATGATAATGCCCCCATACTTCTGCGGTAATAGCGATGATAGGTTGATACGGATTTTCGGGTGGCGCAAAGCCTTGATCGGAAGCAACTTCAATATCCAGAAAAACCGCTCGAAGCTTCTCGAATGGCATACCACATTTACGCCTCACTTCTTCCGCAAAAAATTGCTGAACAGGAGCAATAGTACCATAAACAATACGACCTTCTTCTTTTGCTCGGTCTACGAAATGATGATATTGCGAAATATTTTGATGACGGCGTTCTTTCAATGGAGTGTTATCAAGTGTGCGCCAATTATTTGTGGAGTCTTGCGCGGCACATGGACGGAAAGTACGCGGCTGATACGGCACTTTGAAGTAATTAGCCTGTCGTGTGATTGGATCACGCAGCCGTACTCCCAAGTCATTTTTCAGTGTTACTACACTTGTATAGTAGTCATACGGATGCAGCATAAGACCTAGTATACCTCATGTTGAACTTTTATACTAGGGAACTAGGATTCAGTTAATGTTATCTTAGAGATAGGAGAAGATGGTAATGAAATTCCAGATAGTGCTGCCAGATACTGTGTTTCAAGCTCGGACTCAGGAGTCATTATACACAAAATATGATCGCGATTAAGTGTAATGGGTTCACGATTGTTTCCACCCCATGTAAATGGCATCATACCAAGCGCCATCGATGACTCACCACTTCGTAAAGGCTGAAGTGCTAGTGGAGATTGTATTGTAACTGTTTGGTTGCTAGTGGAAACAACCTTTGCGATAATCTCACGATCACTCAAAAGCTTAATAACTTTCACATTCGCTGTACTCATTATATTACTCCCTGTTAAAACTGTGTTTTAATACTACCAGTCGAAAACAAATGATATTCTGCTTTACGACGTCTGGTAAGTCCTTTAGATTCCACTAGGACTCCGCGACTATCTCTTACCTTATTCCATGCAACAAAGTTTTGTTCAGTCACCAGCGAGACATTTCCTGATTTTAACTTACGGCAAATTGTGGATGCTCGGAACCCACCAGGCCCAATATTATATGCTAAACAAACACAGGCGTCAAACTGATGCTGAAGAATTGGGTTGCGTAAAATTTGATTAATTGTAGACTCAAATAGCTGAAGGTCTTTGCACAAATAAGCCTCGGCCTCCTGTTGCGTGCACGTCATTCCTTTTACAACAGGGCTATTATTGATGTACGTGGTGCCGTATCCAATCGTCCATATCTTGGCTACATCAGGATACGCAACTAGTTTACAGCCTTCAAACTCTTTAATTAAATTGATACCTAATCCACTCGTTCGCATATTATTTTCGTGTCTTTCCAATTTCATATTTAGCGCACAAATTCCAGTTCTGCTTATCCTTGAACGGAATGATCTTAATCGTATCAATGGATGCGGCTGGCGGGATCTGGGCCCGCTGAGGATGCACGATCTCGATGAGCCCCCACTGCTGAAGTAGGATCGCGATAGCATTCCGTCTAGCCAAATCCTCCGTAGTCATTTTCGTCCGAGAAGCTTTACCGTCAAGTAAAAACATTTCCTTGAAATGCACAAGATAGTACTTCTGTCGTTTATATAAAATATGACATGATTGCCATAATGTTTTTTGATGAACATTAGGATCTTTGCTGTATGCCGGTGCGCCAATGCGAGTTAGCGTTTCCTTAACCTTCAAAAAATTATCAGCAGGAACTTTTGTACCTTGTTCCTCAACTAAAGGAAACTGTATCTCGATAAAAGATTCCTCGTAATTGTATAGAGACATAACGTTTCTCCATCTTATCGATGAATGTCGGAGCGAGTGTTCGCTCAGCGATTCGCTGAGCGAACCCAACGTTCATTATGCCTCAGGTTCCGGTGGTGTAGGTTCCGGTAGAGGTGTAGGTAGCGACACTTCACATCCGGCAAGAGACGAAAGTGCAGAAAGCTGGCCTTCAACGAACGCCCCCACCGCGGCAAACACAGCCGGATCGTCCACCGACACCATCCGATGACCGACTTGCCCCATTACGTCATCCACTAAATCAACAGACGCCGTAAGGGACGTAACACCCCGCGACGTGAAACTGACATGTCCGCCAACAAGTTTACCTGTAATTGCCATATTTTCCTCCTAAATTAATAAAACCGTGACGGTCGTGCTCCTTCTTCTAGTGCACGCCGCATCATATTTACCTGCTCTTTAGTATGTAGGTGAAGATGAAGTTTGGCTTCACGAATGCTCAAACCATAATACTGGGCAATAATCTTTACTTCGGGGTCGTCCAATAGCTTCGGCCACTTCTGAGTAGTTCCGTCAGCCTTCCTCTTGAATCGCTCACGAGGACGCACACTATGAATATAATACGCTGCATGCATGTCCTTGGTCAGTGTTGGGTGTTCATTCATCTGAGCAGCCGCCTTTACGGTATCCTCAGATAAAGAGAATGCTCGGTTGATAAGAAACGGCTCGTAGGGCCAATTCTCTTCAACAATGTCTTGATAGGTCAATGGCCGAATGGAGGATAACGCATTAATTGCCTTAAATGCTAAGTTTTCCTTAACAACCTCTTCTTCATCAAGGTTTATCCATTCACCAGTTCCGAGATCTACTACTCCGTTTTCAGCAAATGGCTTTTCTTTCTTCGATTTAATTGATGGGCGCCATGTACCAGCAATGGGGGGTTTTATTGCCATAGAAGCCCCTTACTTATATTGTCCGTTGTGAATCAACTCCAGACAGTACGCTGCAAGATGCACTTGAGGATCGAGCGCGTTCAGATGACGATATTGATAATCTGCCGTTAGGACAATCAGTGTTGGAAGACAGTTTGCTTCAACGTGCTCGTGTATCCAATCAAACACCGCTCGATAAAACTTAGATGGGTCGATATCAGAATGTTGTCCAATCCATGTTCGTGCATCTGTATAGTTTTTGTTTATAATAGCTTTCCATAATGCGTCAAACCGCACGTCCGCGTGTTGCCCTAACACCATCGGCGTCAACACCCCATCGACGCAAGCACGTTGTGTTTCATTAATCATGCGTCTGATATCTGGCCACCAGCGCTTGATAACGTGAATTAGTAATTCTTCACTCGCAGTGACTCGCTCCTGCATGAGAATAAACTGAAGCCGCTGAAGTGTCGATAGCATTAGAGTTTTCTTTTCCGTCACAGGAATTGCAAACGATATGCCACTACACCGAGAATGCAGTGCAGGAATAATGCGATTGCTATAATTACACGTCATAATAAATCCGCAATTGATAGCGAATTCTTCCATCAACGCACGGAGCGCGGGTTGTGTCGAGTTAGGATTAAGATAGTCCGATTCATCAAGAATAATGTATCGTCGTTTTCCATTAAACGAGAGAGCTGCCGCAAAGTCTTTAACTTTGTTGCGAAGCGTATCAATCCCACTTTCTTCCGAGCCGTTGATAAACATCGGAGTTGTATTAAGTTCACGACACATCGCAATAGCGAGTGTTGTTTTCCCCATGCCCGGCCCGCCAGCGAGAATCATATTTGGAAGATCGCCTTGTGCAACAAAACTTTTTGCTGTATTTTTAATGTCGATGGGGAGAATACACTCGTCTATAGTACGCGGTCGATACTTCTCGACCCACAAAAACTGTTCAATCGCCATATGTCACCTATACATGATAAAAATAGGATACGTCGGGAAGTATCCCTCGCAGTTTCGCCCAACAATGTAAGACAGAGTTTCCGGTCAGGCCGGAGCCTTACATTCGTGCTGCTTTCTCATGGCGTCCCATGAGCCATCTCACGGCGTCCCGTGAGCCAATCTTTATCGAATCTTGACTACATGATAAAAGAAGTGGGAGTGTTGGTTGAAACTCCCGTCGCAGATTTGTGACCAACTCTAGCACTCAGTTCAACGAGCCGTCGCTCTCCCCGTTTGCTAGACGTTCCGCTTTCACACAGCGTCCTGTGTGCATTGCCGTATTAGGTGCGAGTCTTGACCACATGACCCGACGTGAGATATGTTACTTTCTTCGTCGGATCGTTGAGACGAAAAAACATACCAAACAGCGTAGTGTTACTTGTATTATTACCGATTTCTCCAACCTCAACAGTATAATTTCCAGGCAATAGTTTAAGGGCATCAAACTTAACTGCCCACGTGCTTTCTACAGCCTCTTGTACTACTGTATTTGGCATATTATATGACGCAGATCCCATTGCATCTCCACCCTTGTCTTTTTCATTGACTAGCTTGAGAACAAGTTCACCGCTACTATTAACGATGATATGTAGTGAAGTCGTCTGCAACACTGACGCAGTACCTTTAATTCTCTGCCAGAGTTCCTGCGACAAATCAAACGATGCAATGGGTTTCTTTAAATGAAACTGAACTGCGGGCGGTGCGACTACTACATCTTCGTGAGCATATGGAATAGTTACGCTGCCATGATCATGATTGACAACTAATGACGACGAACCAAATGCAATCGTAGGTAGTTTATCAGTTTTGCAAGTATCAATGATGCCAAGCAAACGACCAAGTTCATACAGGGCACACTGCTGTGGAAACGCCTCAGAAAGCTCTACGTCTGCAATAAAATTACGAGTATCGTTACATGCTCGCTGTAAATGTCCTGCTTTGAACACTACCTGATTGTTGATATTCGCAAAGTTTTTTAGAATTTCAACTGTTGTGTCATTTAATTGATACGACGCCATAATCATCCTCATTAAAAAATACGCATACCTGAAACGTAATATTCATATATTCACCCATGCACAATAATACCTGACTTAATATTATACCACCACTTATCAACCTCAGCATATAAATCATCATAACTGCCTTGATTTACAATTTCATCATCATAGGCAATATTGGAATCTTGTAGCCATTCCCATTCAGATGTATGAAGTGCCTTCAAGCCGGCCACATTTGCCGGCGATAGCCCTTTTCGTGCAGTCGTCCATAGTTGTTCGTGCATAAAAGAAGGAAACTGTGCTAGCCGTAATAGTAAAAATCGAGTGCCGATTTTTCGTAGTACTTCTCGTTCATTAACAAAACGTACATCATCAATCACAATATTCTCTGTAGTATCGATTCCTCGTATTTTTGCTATAACGAGATCGGCCCAAATGCTTGATAGCACATGATTACGGAATACATCAGTACCAATGTATTGAAGAGCATATCGGGGAGAAAATGGTTTGCCCATTCGTTGTGACCAAAAGTCATCGGGTTGTTCGCGCCAGGTTCGATCTTGCGGGGTTGCCCCTTCTAACCGCTGTCGATCCCATGCAAATGCTGACGCAGTAATATCTTTCACCGCTGAAGCAAAACTAAGCCGTACGAATCCGTGTTGACGCACTAGGTATTCCGCAACAGTAGATTTTCCTGATCCAGCAAACCCACTTAATCCAATGATGCACATAATATTCCTGTGTGATATCGTATTTAAAACATTACGTTGTCCTATTGGGATTAATATAATCTTCAATTGATGCGTCAGGTGCCGTCTTTAGCCATTCGTCACGGTTTGCCTTGTAATGGTTTGAAAGTTCTTCCACAGGTACGTTCAATGTTTCAGACCACTGAGTAAAAAGTTCTTTTCGCCTAGTAGCGGACAAAGCATAAAATGCTTTGATTGTTAATACTCCCGATGTGTCGGCTCCTTCATTTTTTTGCGTTCCATCCATCTTTACAACCGATGGCACCGGATCATTGCGAAGTTGCCGTTCATTAGAAACTGAGGCCATCGATGGAATACTGCCACTGTAAATGTGAGTTCCATGATGCTTGATAATCATCCACGGAGCAAACCAAACGCCTATACCAATTTCACGCGCCTTCTGACAAAACCAATAGTCTTCACTAAGATAGCGACCGTGCACGGGTTCGATTTCCGCCTGGAAATATTGAAAAATTTTACGAGAGCCGTCAAACGCGGCTGCACGATTATGATCGGGATTGTACCAATACTGTGGATAGGCTTCTGCGAATTTAGTGAAGACACTGCGTTCCACCATCATAAAACCAGTGCCAATTTCCAGTACCTCGGTTGCTTGGTTCAACTGAATTTCTTTTGTGCCCGGTACTGCGTTGAACACAAAGTCACCAGCAAAATCCGCCAGTTTGCCTCGATCATTGTTCGGCACCATTCCATATCGCACCGCGTCATAAATGTTTTCCCACGCGATACACTTCTTCGGATATGGGCCACCACTGATGGGCTTATCGATAGCAAGAAGGGCGATAACATCGTTCGGATTAAAGTCAATGTCGGAGTCAATAAACATCAAGTGCGTGTGTGAGCTTCGTATAAATTCATCGACCAGATAATTTCGTGCGCGAGTGATCAGCGATTCGTTGAAAATAAATGAGAACTGCACCTGAACGCCATACGCTTGACAGAGGCGAGACAAATCGAGAATGCTTTTGGTATAAGAACCAAAGCATTGCCCGCCATACATAGGTGTTGCGACAAATAACGATTTCTTTTGAAGCTCGGAGACAGGCACTTGTAGATTCATACTTACTCCACGGAAGAAATAATAATATGTTACCTGCTAGTATATAGTACAAAAAATCTTTTAGCTAGGATTACTTTTTGGGCACCTTATACCCTTTGTGATATGCAAGCCGACTAAAAAATCCTCGGGCTTCCGACATGCTATGAAATACAAACTTATGTCCTTTGAATTTACTATACATTTTTCCGATGAAGGTTGGATTCAGTGAAAACGTACCAATAGGTTCCAGTTTGGAGGGATTACTCATGAAAATCAAATAGGCGATAGCTGCATTCCATGGCTTGAAGATTACTGCATCTTGTTGATATTTGGCTCCGGCTTTTTTTAGGAACCCTTTAAGATTACCACTATCGTCCCCGTCACTGCCAATCACTAAGAATGACTCTTCAGTAACTTGACATTCTTCAGGGGTGCCTTCATTTTCAGGCCATGATCCATGCATACGCAAATAGCCAAATCCTGCTTGACGAATTTCACTTTGTAGTTGTCGATTACGACCACGGTTTTGTGCAACAGGAACTACACAACCGCCTCGAAATGCAGTCACGAATCCGATATTACGACGTTGAATATGTGAAAGAATCCGTGAGAGTCCCGCCTCGTCAAGTTGTTGCCACTCTGCACCCACTTCATCGAGGTATTCTATAAAAGACGGTGGTGATGACATAGTACTTCCTTACATGTATATTTATCTTCATCAATATTTAAAAAAGTGATATACATCAGATGATAAATAAAAAATACGCCGTAGAGATCAAACTCCCTACGGCGTATACCGTTACATCCGTTATAGATAATTTCTATACCGGTTTGAACCAGACCATCTACGGCGAAGTTTCCTCTGGTTTCATCTATGGAGACTGCAAGAGCAGTTTGTCCACCACAACTCAACGTTAGCTAAAATCGAGCGTCTCTGCCTGCCCTTGGAGACTGCAAGAGCAGTTTGTGGCGAATACGGAGTCTACCGCAATTACTTCGACATTTCGCAGGTTAGTCCTAACTAACCTGCCGCACTGGGCCTATAAATCTATTTAGACTCGCCCAGTCGAGTGCGTAGATTAGGATTCCTATTCTACGCATAAAAACACAAGAAATACCCGTCTCTGCCCTATATCACGCTTACGGGTGGAAGATGATCCTACCGCTAGGCAGTTCACGACCAATCATTATTTATCTCACCGCACATCAGACTGGCAAATCATTACGAGTGAGAGACGGAAAAGGACGTGCCTTTTCCGTCACAGGCATTACGCGAAGAGAACCGCACCCTTTGAAGCAAAAGCCGCAGCCACCATCGCACGGCTCGGCGTACCGAGACGATAGACCGGCGTAGTTACGCCGTTGATGTTCTTGCTGTTCTTGTAGATCGACCAGCCCTCTGCACGAAGCTCCGTGATAAGGAACCGTGCACGAGACTCGCTCACTTGGAGACGCGAAGCAATCTGCCCCGTGGTAAAATCATATCCGCTGTTAAACGCGGTAACGAGACGATCCTTCTGAGATTTACGATTAGCCATAGTGTTTATTCTATCCTTTTTCGCCTTGAATTATACATTGTTACATCGGGCGACATCGATGCATCAACAACTGACAAGAACAATTATACCATATCTTGTCAAGACTGCAACATCTTTTTTTGAGTGGATTTCTGCCTAAGTGACACACGTAGGCGATAATATTCCATTGAACATTCAAGGCATTTACCTGCCGATGATGCTTGCGGACGATTCTTATGTTCACATTTAGTTGCCATAGGAATCATTGATATATTGGCATTTATCGACGTTTTTATTGATTGCGTGTATGCGACAGGTAAAAGCGGCGTCGACGAACCGCGTGATGACATGGGCAACCCCGACCGCATGCCTTTACGGTCACGCGATTGCAACCATTGATGCTGTGCCGGAGTGACGACCTGAAAGACAGGAGCCGTCTTATGTTCCCATGTCATATACCCTTTCATGGGTTGCTCGGTTGAGCATGCCACACAAGTCGTTGCGGCAGGAAGGGCTGCTAAACGAGAGGTGGCAATGGGGTTGTGACACGTTTTACACCGTCGCATACGAGATATAGTATACCTGATTATAATATCGAATACAAGCAGCGAGTAGAGCATATTCAAAACCCTATATATTAATAGTATAGACCGGCAAATCGGTCCCCTTCGTGCGCGGGTGGCGTATGAACCAAAACCGCAGCGATGCTGCATTTAGGAGAAACAAATGGCAAATTTCGTCTATAATCAAGGTAAGTTTCTGTTGGCGAATGGTAGTTTAAACTTGTTAACGGATAACGTCGCGCTACTGTTGGTGGCAAACACCTACGAAGCTTCCGCTGCGGTCGCGGTTCTAGCAGACGCAAATACTGTGCATGAAATCGCTTCGCATGAAATCACTACAGGCACCGTGTCTGGATATGCGCGATATGCACTGACCAGCAAAACCGTCAGTGAAACGGACGATGGTAGTACATCAAACGGGTTCGCATTCTTCAACGCGGCAAACGTGACGTTCGCGTCCCTCGGCACTGGCAACACCATTGGTGGCTGCGTTCTGTTCCGTCAAGGTGCAAACAACAACGCTAGTCCGCTTATTGCGTTCTACGATGTGGTGGATACCCCGACGAACGGTGGCGACATCACGATTCAGTGGGCGTCGGCCGCTAACGGTGGCGTGCTGAAGCTCGCGTAATTGTCTTAATTATCTTCCTTCTCGTAAGATTTTAATCAAACGCGCCGAATTCCGGCGCGTTTTTTATTTCCCTAAATAATACCAGAAAATATAGGTGGCTGTCACTTATTCTATAGCGTAAAGTATTTTGCTCAAACAGTAGATAACTAAATATATTATATGCCACTACCAGATTTTCTGTTAACTAATAACACATTCCGTCAGTGGTTACACACAACGAATAATCTGATTAGTCATATCAGTAATACGAGTGTGTATGTATTGGCATCACAGAATGCGACTCCAAACACAACGACGGGAAATGTGTCGATCAATGGCGTAATGTCCATTGTGACCCTCACCGCTAATGGAACGGTGACTGCAAATATATTTTCTGGAAACGGTGTCTCGCTCACCACCTTGAATGCCAGTGCACTCGCGACGGGTACGGTTCCATTAGCCAGACTTGATGCGAATGTTCTCCTAACGACCAGCACCACTGGTATTAATGCGTCAGCCCTCTCAACTGGTACGGTGCCTCTCGCTCGGCTTACTTCGGCCAATACGACAGCCAATGGTGTTGTCGATACGACCACGCAGAGCTTCGCAGGAAACAAAACATTCACAAATAATATTGCGGTGAGTGGAGCATTATCGCTTGGTGCGAATGTTACAGCAAACACCAGCACGGTGTTTGTGGGAAACTCAACATCGAACGTCGTCATCTCGGCCGGAAGTATCACGGTGAATGGCACGGCGCTCATTCCAGTATCGCTCGACCCCGTCGTTGCAGCTATTGCATTAGGATAACACATATATGGCAAATACATTTGGACGAAAACTTTCACGTAACATCGGTACTACTCTGACTGCTGTGGGAAGCTATACCGTCGGGGCTTCTACGCAAACGACTGTCATCGGACTGTCAGTATCCAATGTTAGCGGTGCGACTGTAGAAATAGACATCACTCTCAATGATGGTACCAATGATACGTATCTCATTAAAGCCGCGCCCATATTGCCGGGAGCATCACTAGTAGTAAGTGGTGGAGATCAAAAAATTGTACTAGTCACTAACGACAGCATCAAAGTTCGATCCAACACTGCTAGCAGTGTAGATACCGTGATGAGTATTCTTGAAATCACCTAGAGTGGTAACATCATATGGCATTAACACGTATCGAAGGGCCCTCGGTTGGAAACGTTACTGCG
>Ga0194126_10010642_pt1 | contig 12014 bp, 11 predicted proteins | sample TA2KigC150mmetaG_FD_148641 | JGI IMG/M metagenome (GOLD analysis project Ga0194126, IMG submission 148641) | Freshwater microbial communities from Lake Tanganyika, Tanzania - TA2015035 Kigoma Deep Cast 150m | ecosystem: Environmental > Aquatic > Freshwater > Lake | place: Tanzania: Lake...
AGGTTTATGTATTAGGTTCAGCCCGCAAGACGGGCGGGGATGATCCCGGGAACAAGCACGAATTGATGCGCCGCATCGAAGAATTAAAAAAGAACCCGCAAGAAATGGATAAGCTGGATACTAATAGAGACGGCCAGCTAAGCATAGAAGAATGGGATTCGGCGGTAGCAAAAATTGAAGATGAGCTGCTTCAAGAAACGCTTAAAAATGCTTCCTGGGAAAACCCTTTTGATATTGTTATTACCAAGGCAGAAGCAGAAACTGTATTTATAATTTCTGACTGCAGCGAAAAAGACCTTCTTTCTAAATTTGGTTGGGAAGTTTTTTGGGGGGTATTCGGTGGCGCTGCGCTGAGCCTGGCGCTTCTGGCGTATTTATTGTGGAGATTGAACATAGTCAGGTTTTAAATAAAAGAGAGGAGAGCAAATGATAGGAATAATTCTTTTTGTTGCTTTGGTCTTTGTCGTTATCGGCATTCTTATGTATTTTGTTTCAATTTATAACGGCCTGATCCGCCTTTCGCGTAATATTGAAAAGGCCTGGGCCAATATCGATGTTTTGCTTAAGCAGCGCCATGACGAAATCCCGAAGTTGATTAAAGTCTGTGAAGGATATATGAAATATGAGAGGGAAACTCTGGAAAAAATTACCGCGGCGCGGACCGCCTGTTTAGAGGCAAAAGGCGTAGCTGATTCCGCAAATAAAGAAGGCCAGTTAAGCGGCTTATTGAAAAATTTATTTGCCGTTGCGGAGAACTATCCCGACTTGAAAGCAAACCAGAATTTTGCCCAGCTGCAGCAGCGCGTCAGCTACCTGGAAAGCCAGATAGCAGACCGCAGGGAATTTTATAATGATTCAGTGAATAATTATAATATCAGGATCCATCAGATACCGGACATGTGGGTAGCCGGCATGCTTAATATGCAGGATAAACAATTATTTAACGTTTCCGAAGAAGAGAAAAAGGACGTTGATATAAAATTCGATATGCCTAAATAATGACAGGTATGGTTAAGACAAAAATCATATGTACGTTAGGCCCTGCGTCAACAAACAAAACGGTGCTCAGGAAAATGATGGCCGCTGGTATGGATGTTGCGCGCCTTAACTTTTCGCACGGTTCGCCTTCTGAGCTCTTAAGCAGGATAAAACTTATCCGTCTTCTGAATAGAGAGCACAGAAGGAATATGCTGATTTTAGGCGACCTTCAGGGGCACCGCATAAGGATAGGTGAACTCATTCATCCGCTTGAATTAAAAAAACACCGCATAATCCGCCTTACGCAGAAAAAGATAAAAGGTAAAGATCCGATAATCCCATTCGATTACAAAGGTGCTTTAAACGGCATAAAAAACGGCCAGTTTATATATATAGACGACGGCAATATTGTTTTAAAGGTCATCGACAGGGCCGGCGCATCGCTTAAGGCCAAAGTAATAGTCGGAGGGTTGTTAAAAGAGCATAAAGGCGTTAATATCCCCGGCGCCGCGCTTAAATTCGGCAGGATCAGCCGTAAAGATATTCAGGATATCGCATTTTGTGAAAAATACGCTGTTCAATATATCGCGCAGTCATTCGTCCGTACAGTGCAAGATGTATTGGAGGTGAAGAAATTATTGAGGCCTGGTTCAGGATGCCGGGTTATAGCTAAAATTGAAAATAGGGAAGGGATTAAAAATATCGATGATATTATCCGTGTTTCTGACGGGATCATGATAGCTCGGGGCGATATGGGCGTATCGCTTCCGATTTATGAAATACCGGTGTTGCAGAAAATGATCATTAAAAAGTGCAACAAAGCGGGGAAAATCGTCATTACCGCGACCCAGATGCTGGAAAGCATGACTGAAAACCCCAGGCCCACCCGGGCTGAGGTTACTGATGTAGCTAACGCAATAATAGACGGGACTGATTTTGTCATGCTTTCAGGAGAGTCGGCTGTGGGGGATTTTCCGGTTGAGGCGGTTAAAATGATGAATGATATAATTAAATATACGGAAGGGTATTTAAAGGGTCACCAGCGAAAGCCCGCGCCTGCCTGAAAAGTAATTTTCCTGCCTTCTCTGGCTGCTTGAAGAAATGCCTCACCCTGGTTTTCTGTCAGAATTTTTGATAATTTGAGCTTAATACCGAGGTCCTTTTGTAAATTATTTTTTAAACTGAGCTCAAGCTCCTGATTTTTATTAAGTTGCAGGTTAGCGCCGAAACGCACGGCGTTGATATGGCCTTCTTCAGAAGGCATCTCAAACAATAAACCCAGCTTTTCATTCATTTTCCATGAGCCAAACAGGGTAATGATTTTTTTCGACGGTTTTAAGCCAACGCCGGCTTCGTATTGTAAACCCCTGCCAAGAGGCCTTCCTAAACTTACGGTAAAATCAAATCCCGAACCTGTTCCTTTATTGAGCACATATATTAGTCGGTATTTTTTACTGAAGTCCCAATGCCCTTTAAAAGCAATGTTTTGCCTGATTTTTCTGCCTGTTTTAAGGCCGGTCTTAGTATAAGTATAAATAATTTGGTTATTTTTATCGATTTCCCAGGAACCTGATAGCATGAGTTCATTATGGGCATCATTTTTCTTTTGTACCAGGAACTTAAGCCGGTTGTATTTATCTGCCTGCCATGTGCCGGAGAGCCCTAAAATATAAAGGTGGGCAAGTCCTGATTTATCCTTAGCAGAGATCAAAAATTCCAGTTTATCGGCCTTTGCGCGGATGATTTCGCTTTGCAAAGTGATTTTCTGTCCGGCAAGCTGGTTGTTTTCTTTGTTGAGGGTCATTACCAGGTTATGGTTTTTATCCAGTGACCAGTTACCGGAGAGTTTAAGCTGATGGGGGATAGAAGGGGGCCGGGGAGACCTCACTATATAAGTTAAGGTATTTTTCTTGTCAGTTTTAAATTCCCCATCTAAGATATATCTGAACTGCGGCAGAAGCAGGCGGTTCGTGGGGTCAATGCTGTAACGGATTCTTGTATTATTCATATTAGAAATATTAGCATAAACAGGGGCGTCTCTCAAGCTGAATTAGGACTATCCTTGTTTCTATATTTTTTGTTGAAATACTCCGGATTTAGGGTTAGAATAAAAAAATAAATATCATGCAAAAAGAGATACAGAAAGAATAAACATACAGGCGGTTTTCTAATCTAAGAAAACTGCCTATATTTTAACCGGGCATGTCTTATTTTTAATCATTTTTGAACGAGACTAAGAAATGCCAAGAAGAAAAGACATCAATAAAGTTTTGATCATCGGCAGCGGCCCGATTATCATCGGCCAGGCCTGCGAGTTTGACTATTCCGGGACACAGGCATGTAAAGCGCTGCGGGAAGAAGGATACGAAATAGTGCTGGTTAATTCTAACCCCGCGACTATCATGACAGACCCGGGTATGGCTGACCATACCTATATTGAGCCGCTTACGGTTGAGAGCTTGGCTAAGATCATTGCAAAAGAAAAACCGGATGCTCTTCTGCCTAATTTAGGCGGGCAAACCGGATTAAACTTGGCAAGCGCTTTATACAAATCAGGGGTTTTGGACAAGCATAAGGTAAAGATTATCGGAGTAAAGGCCGATGCTATTGAGCGCGGCGAGGACCGTGAAGCATTTAAGGATACGATGAAAAAGCTGGGGATCCCCGTGCCGCGTTCAAAGGTCTGCCTTACAGAAGAAGAAGCATTGAAAGTGGCACAGGAACTGAATTATCCTGTGGTGGTGCGCCCGGCATATACTTTAGGCGGGACAGGAGGAGGGATCGCTTATAATAATGAAGATCTTTCTGTTTTGACAAGCCGTGGGCTCAACGCCAGTTTGATCCATCAGGTTTTAATTGAAGAGGCGGTCATCGGCTGGGAGGAATTGGAATTAGAAGTTGTGCGTGATGAGAAAAACCGGAAGATCACGGTTTGTTTTATTGAGAACATTGATGCAATGGGGGTACATACCGGAGACAGCTTTTGCGTAGCGCCTATGTTGACCGTGCCGAAAGAATTGCAAAAAAAGATGCAGGAGCTGTCCTATAAAATTGTGGAAGCGATCGGAGTTGTCGGCGGGACAAATATACAATTTGCCCATAATCTAAAAGACGGGCGGCTGGTTGTCATTGAAATCAATCCCCGTACATCGCGCTCATCGGCACTGGCTTCAAAGGCAACGGGTTTTCCTATCGCGCGGGTCTCTACAAAATTAGCCGCCGGGCTCAATCTTGATGAGATCCCGTATTGGCGTAAAGGCACCCTTGATAATTATGAACCGTGGGGAGATTACGTGGTGATTAAATTTGCCCGTTGGGCATTTGAGAAATTCCGCCAGGCAAAAGACCAGCTTGGCACTCAGATGAAGGCAGTAGGGGAGGTAATGAGTATTGCCAAAAATTTCAAAGAGGCATTTTTGAAATCAATCCGTTCCCTGGAGACCGGAAGGCATGGCCTGGGGTTTGCAAAGGATTTTAACAGTTTGTCTCCGGAGGATTTGAAACTGCGCCTTGCTTTTCCTTCCAGTGAGCGCGTATTCCTGATGTATGAGGCGTTGCGCAAAGGCGCAAGCGTTGATGAGCTTTATGAGCTTACCAGCATAGGTAAGTGGTTTATCGGCGAAATGAAAGAAATGGTTGAGTTTGAAGAAGAAATACTTGGCCTGGGCTGGCAGAAATTGCCGGATGATAAATTAAAAAAAGCAAAAGAGTGGGGATTCAGCGATAAATATCTGGCGAAAATATTTAAAATAAAAGAACCGGAAGCCCGCTCCCGCAGGAAGAAGCTTATGGGGAATGCGCGTTTTGAAGCAGTCCCGGTGAGCGGAGTGGAAAATGCCGCATATTATTATTCTACTTATACGCCCGGCAAAGACGAGGTCGCGGTTTCCGGTAAGAAAAAGGTCCTTATCCTGGGAGGCGGGCCCAATCGTATCGGGCAGGGTATTGAGTTTGACTATACTTGTGTGCACGCGGCATTTGCATTGCGCGATGAAGGCCTTGAGTCAATAATGATCAACTGCAACCCGGAGACAGTTTCTACGGATTATGATACTTCCAATAAGCTTTATTTTGAGCCCCTGACAGTGGAAGATGTCCTGGCGATCTGGGAGAAGGAAAAACCTATCGGTGCAATCGTGCAATTCGGAGGCCAGACGCCGCTTAACATAGCGGCGGAGCTTGAAGCAAACGGGGTGAAGATCCTCGGGACAAGCACAAAGAGCATTGCCTTTGCCGAAGACCGCGAGCTTTTCAGGCAGAAGATGATCGAGCTTGGCATCCGCCAGACCGAAGGCGGCACCGCGTTTTCGCTGGAAGAAGCAACGGTTATCGCCAACCGCATAGGTTATCCGGTGATGGTCAGGCCGTCGTTTGTTTTGGGCGGGCGCGGGATGGAAATCATTTACGATGAGAAGATGCTCGTTAAGTACGCAAAAGAAGCAATACAGGTAAGCCCGGAATATCCGATGCTCATCGACCGGTTTCTTGAAAAAGCTGTCGAATGCGAAGTCGATGCTCTTTGCGACGGAGAAGAAACTTTTGTCGCGGCAGTCATGGAGCATATTGAGCATGCGGGCATCCACTCAGGTGATTCTGCGTGTACGATCCCCTCACGGACCTTAAAACATGAGCATCTGAAAATAATCGATGATTGGACAAAGAAAATCGCCCGTGAATTAAAAGTAACCGGGCTTATTAATATCCAGTTTGCTATTTGTGACGGGGAAATATATATTTTAGAGGCAAATCCCCGTGCTTCGCGCACTGTGCCGCTTGTCGCAAAAACTATCGGCATACCGCTTGCGCGGATTGCAACGCTCCTGATGCTGGGGAAAAAAATAAGCGATTTTCCCGAGCTCTTGCATCACAAGCTTCCTTATGTAACGGTGAAAGAGGCAGTGTTTCCTTTTAATATGTTCCCTGAAGTTGACCCTGTGCTTGGCCCTGAAATGCGCGCAACCGGAGAAGTAATGGGCATTGACCGGGATTTTGGCCTGGCATTTTTTAAAGCCCAGGAATCAGCAGGGACAAAACTTCCTGTTGAAGGCAATGTGCTGGTTACGGTAACGGATAAAGACAAGGATGAGTTATTGCCGCTAGCGGCAAAGCTTGCGCAGCAGGGATTTAAGATCCTCGCGACAGAGAATACACATCGTTTCCTGGCAGAAAAAGGGGTCAATTCAATCCTTATTAAGAAACTGCATGAAGGAAGGCCTAATATCGCGGACGCGATAAAAAACAGAGAGATACATTTGATCATTAATACTCCTATTGGCAGGATGAGCGCTTTTGATGACAGCTATATCCGGATGCTTGCCATACAATACAAGATTCCTTATGTGACAACTATGTCGGCTGCCCGGGCTACGGTTGACGGCATTGATTCCGTGAAGAAAAAGAAAAGCGAGCCTCTTTCGCTGCAGGAATTCCATGAATTATTCTAAAACCAAGATAATCAGGTTTTTTCTGTTAAGCATATTCTTTGTATGTATGCTGGTTGCTAATTTCTACGCGATAAGGAAGATGGGGCAATATGGCGTAGAATTATATTTCTACGACAAGCTGCTGGTAGCTTATGATATCGCAGGTAAAAGCGGCCTTCAGGAAGAGCTTCTTAAGATATCCGCCTCCGACCAGTTTCCCCGCGAAAAATTCCTTGCTGATGGTTTTAAGAAGAAGATAAACGAGTTGAATGATCCAGGGGCGTTCCTGGAAGAGAAGGTCTCGCAGAATAAAAAAGAAGTTACTTTCTACAAGAATTTGCGCATCTGGGCTTTTATCCTGATGGCAGTTGTATTGGCCTGGCGCTTATTTATCGACTTTGTATCCCGCCAAAAAAGCAGGAATAAGCCTGCTTGACAATCCGTAGAAACAGTGGTATAATACAATAAATACAGGACACCAAAGATTAGAAAATCTTTCAGCCGGAAAGGGTAAGAGGACTAACCTTTACGGCTTTTTTTGTTTAACGTAGAAGAAGAATGTATCACCCGGCGCTATCGGATGCGCCGGTGTGCCCTTTTTGGGCGAGGAGGTATCAATGCACACAGGAAAAGTGAAGAAAGTAGTACGCGAAAGAGGATTTGGTTTTATCAGCGATACTGACGGCAGAGAAGTATTCTTCCATCAGAGTAGCTTGGTTGATGTTCAGTTTGATGCTTTAAAAGAAGAGCAGAAAGTACAGTTTGAGATCGAAAATTCCCCAAAAGGCCCGCGCGCCATCAATGTTTCCGTAGTAAAAGAAGAGACCGCCGCCTAATGAGAAAAGTTAAAACTTCGTTAAAGGGGAGGAAATGCAGGTTTCACGGCTGCAGCCATACGCTTAGCATCTATAATCATGAGGAATACTGCCATGTCCACTTAGGGCAGGTCACTCAGGATAAAAAGAGCAGGCCCCATAAGAAGAAATGAACCATAAAGAGCAAACAACTACTTTTTTCGGGCTAGGTATCGCGCCTAAAATACTGGAAATTCTGGAGCGCATAAAGTTTAAAACCCCGACCCCTATACAGGTAAAGGCAATCCCCCTGGCAATCCAAGGCAAGGATATCATAGGAATTGCGCAGACCGGGACCGGTAAGACCCACTCTTTTGCCATACCCATGGTACAGCTCCTTGCGCAGAAAAAAGGAGTCGGCCTGATCCTTGCTCCGACAAGGGAGCTGGCTATCCAGATAGACGAGGCATTTTTGGGGCTGGCTCATTCTTTCGGGATGAAGACCGCCTGCCTTATCGGCGGGGCTCCTATGCAGCCTCAAATATCGGCGCTGCAAAAAAATCCCAGGATAGTAATTGCGACTCCCGGCAGGCTCATTGACCATATGGGGCAATGGAATTTTCTTCCGGAACAGGTCGTGATGCTCGTGCTTGATGAGGCGGACCGGATGCTTGATATGGGATTTGCGCCTCAGATAGATAAAATTTTGCGTTTCTTGCCCAAGGAAAGGCAAACCATGCTTTTCTCCGCCACTATCCCCAAGGCGATAATGGAAATAGCTGCTAAGCATATGAAGCTGCCTGTTTCTGTTGAAATCGCGCCTTCCGGGACAACGGCAGAACATGTTACCCAGGAATTATTTATTGTAAAGAAAGAATTAAAGCTTAAACTCCTGGGTAAATTGCTGGCACAATACCGGGGTGCGGTGCTATTGTTTAGCCGCACTAAACATAACGCGAAGAAAATCACGCGTTCGATCAAGGATCTGGGCTATAGCGCCGCAGAGATGCATTCAAACCGTTCCCTTGGCCAGCGCAGGGAGGCGCTGGATGGTTTTAAGTCCGGCAGGTACAAGGTGCTTGTCGCAACCGATATTGCCTCAAGAGGCATTGATGTCACAGGCATTGAACTGGTGATCAATTATGACCTTCCGGAGGATGCCGAGAATTATGTGCATAGGATCGGCCGCACAGCAAGGGCGGGCTCAAAGGGGCATGCCGTTTCTTTTGCTACTCCCGACCAAAAGAGCGATGTGCGCGATATTGAAAAGTTGATCAGGTCAACTCTGCCCGTATCAAAACATCCTGACATCCGTCACGAAGAATTTTCCAGTTCCGAAAGCGCTGTCTTTCAAAGAAAACCAAGGCCGCATCATGGTGGGGCAAAGAATAGGTTCCACCGTCCAAAACGATGAAGCAATCTTTTCAATCACTAGTCATCTGGTTCGTAGGGATATTTCTGACAGTGCTGTTGTTTATTGTCATGGCACTTGTTTCTATAATACTTTTTCCTTTTGACAGGAAACGCAAGGTTACGCACGCCCAATGTTTCTGGTGGACCGATGCAGTGACCGCGCTTAATCCATATTGGGATGTCAAGGTTGAAGGCCTTGATAATATCGACCACAAGAAGACCTATGTTGCCGTATCAAACCACCAAAGCTTAGCTGATATCGTATTGCTGTATAAGACAAAAATGCAGTTTAAGTGGGTCGCCAAAGAAAGCCTTTTTAAAATTCCGGTCCTGGGCTGGAATATGCTGCTTGCCAAACACATACAATTAAGGCGAGGTGAATTCTCAAGTATCAAAAAAGTATATAGAGAGGCTGCCCAGTGGCTTCGCCGCGGTATCTCCGTAGTGTTTTTCCCCGAAGGTACAAGAAGCAGCAGTTTGGATATAGGGGAATTCCAGAACGGCGCGTTTAAGCTGGCGATTAAAGAAAAGGTCCCGATCCTGCCGATTCTAATAGAGGGGACAAGGGATGCCATTCCTAAGGGAAGCTGGCGTTTTACAACCAAAATTTCCTGTCTGATAAAAGTCCTGCCGCCTATAGATACCTCTGTTTATTTGCCTTCCGATTATGTGCGCTTGCGTGACCTTGCGCGACAGCAATTATGCGGTAATTAAACATACATAGTTAAATTTGGCTTGATTTATCTTCCCGGTAAAGCTACAATAGAACCCGATAATGCGCAAACCCCGTTTCCTAATCAATAGTTTTCAGACAAAAGTCACCCTGGCTTTTGTATTTTGCCTGTTATTCATCGTCGGCCTGAGCAATCTCCTTATGTATGAATACAGCTTGAATACGCAATTTGACAGCCTGCGGGATAAGCTGATGGTGATTGCCCGCAATGCGGCTGTAGCAGTTGATGCCGATGTATTAGCCAAGGTCCCTCTGAACCGGGCAGGTATAAATTCTCCCGAATATAAGATCATTTCCGAGAATCTGGCAAGGATCAAAACTATAAACCCTTCATTAAGGTATATTTATACTATGGGCAAGACCGCTGAGCCGGGGATCTGGCAGTTTATAGTCGATCCTGACCCGGTTTCGGGCAAATCAAACTTAAAAGGCCCGACTGCTTTTCCCGGAGATAAATACGATGTAAGGCGTTTTCCCCAGATGCAGCAGGCATTTTACGGGCCGGTTGTGGATAAGGATTTTACCGTTGATGAATGGGGTGTTTTTCTGTCGGGCTATGCCCCTGTTTATAACAAGGAAGGCAAGGCAATCGCGGTCCTGGGGGTCGATATGAATGCCGAAAGGGTATATGCACTGCAGAAAACCGTCAAACTGCGCGCATTTTCCATACTCGGGGTCGGGGTCATGGTTTCAATAATCCTTGGGCTTCTTATTTCACGCAGTGTAGTAAAGCCCGTGGGTAAACTTGTGCTGGGTACGCGCAAGATCGCTTCCGGGGACCTGGATTATAAAGTTGACATAAAAGGCAAAGACGAGATCGCGGAATTGGCGGAATCTTTTAACAATATGGCATCAAGCTTGTCCGAATCAAGGCAGAAATTAGAAGATTATTTTTACCGCGTAGTGCAGGCGATGGTCCGCAGCTTAGAAGCAAAACATGCTTATACAAAAGGCCATTCAGACAGGGTCAGCGAATTTTCCGGCAAGATCGCGCGCGAAATGGGGTTGCCTAAGAAAAAAATCCAATTACTTATGAAAGCAGCGCAATTGCATGATATAGGAAAGCTCGGGATCCAGGACGACATATTGAATAAGAGCGATATGCTTTCAGACAATGAATGGGACCTGATACATAAGCATCCTGTTGTGGGAGAGGAAATATTAAAGCCGGTTTTTTTAGATGAGGAAATGCTTTCCGTGATAAGGAGCCATCATGAACATTTTGACGGTTCCGGCTATCCTGATGGGCTAAAAGGCGGCCAGATCAGTGTTTTTGCCCAGATCGTTTCTGTCGCTGATGCTTTTGATGCCATGACTTCTTCGCGGGCATACAAAAAGAATTTGACTGAAGAAGAAGCTGTTTTGATACTTAAGAAAAACTCGGGGAGCCAGTTTAACCCGAAAGTTGTCGAGGCCTTTATTAAGGCCTTAAAAGCATAACAATGGAGGCGTAGATGAGAAAAATAGTTGTTGTAATATTGGTTTTTGGCCTGTTTTGCCTGGGGACGGCTTTTGCGCAATATATGATAGGCGATGATGTAAGCCGTGATGATATGATGGCAGGGGATGATGTCAATAATGACGGAATGCCTGACATAAGCTTTTACGAAGATAGAAGTGCGCCCTCCAGGATAGAGGCGGATACCAACTTTGACGGTAAGCCGGATGTGATAGTGCATACGGAAAACGGCAAGTTTAAATCAGCCGAGATTGATACCGATTATGACGGCGCTCCTGACAAGAAATTCGGGGATGTTAAAGAGTTTAATACATGGCTAAACGACAATAAGCCGGATTTTAAAGACCGGATGAAATTTAACGATGACGGTGTCTTTACGCCGCTTAGGTTTTAAGGCATGGATTATAAGATAGCTTTTTCTGAAGGGCAAAATTCATTTATTGTAAAGACCAGCGGCAAAATGGAGCCGGATTCCTATATCAAAATGGCACAGGACTTATTAAGCCACCCCAGGCATAAAACAGGCGGGAACCTGGTATTGGACCATGAGGACCTTGATTTTAGCTGTGTTGCCGACGGCGACTTGCAAAAAATACGTTGTTTCCATGAAGAAAACGAAGATAAGATCGGCTGCGGGAAATCGGCGATCGTAGTAAGGCCCGGCATGGCAAAACATTGGTATAAGCTATGGTCAAGGGGCGAGAAAATCAGGACCGCAAACAATGTCCGCGTCTTTGAGGATATAAACGAGGCAATTAACTGGATAATGCTATGAACAAAAGGAATTTTGAGTTCTTAATAGCCAGGGAAGGGTTAATATTGATCGGCATTGCCGTTATCTTGTATTTTCTTACGTCTCTTATGTCGCAGAATATCCGTATCATATACCCTAAATACAGGGCTGAATTTGCTAACGGCAAGGCCTATATCGTAGAGATTTACCCGGAAATCGACTATTCAAAGGTCTTTAACCCCAAGGCATTTTTAAAAGAAGTCCATGACCCGGAAGAAAAACTCATCAGCAGGAGGATAGAAGAATTCAGGAAAAAAGCCGGAATATCCGGCCCCTTAAAAGATGCCAGATGCGCAAATAGCGTGCAGTTGTATTTTTTTAAGGCGTATTCGGCTTTTTTATCGCTTCCTCTGTTTGTTAAGGTATTCTTTGCCTATCTTTTTTTGGCCCTATTGCGTTTTGTCTTATGGGCGCTAAAAAC
>Ga0194126_10010645_pt1 | contig 12013 bp, 16 predicted proteins | sample TA2KigC150mmetaG_FD_148641 | JGI IMG/M metagenome (GOLD analysis project Ga0194126, IMG submission 148641) | Freshwater microbial communities from Lake Tanganyika, Tanzania - TA2015035 Kigoma Deep Cast 150m | ecosystem: Environmental > Aquatic > Freshwater > Lake | place: Tanzania: Lake...
CGGCCAAGGACACGCTCTCGCGTATCTCATCGGCCGGATCGGCCCTCCCAGGCGAGATTTCATGTTATCCTTTGCCAACATCGTGAGGGACTACCCCGTATTTCGGTTTCCGAATTCGCATCACCCTGCCCGCCCCCGTGCCTTTTTTGATTCTGCGGAGATTACGATGGCCCGCGCACGTTTTATCCGTAGGCTTTCCGGCCATTCGGCACACATCGGTCCCTGGCCTCCGAAAAGCCAAGGCAGAAAAATGCCTTGTTGAGTGGCCAAACGCGCGATCCCGTCCATCAATTCGAGATTCAGGCTATTTTGCTTGCCTGATTCGAGTCTGTGCCATGTAATTATGCCGATTTTCGAGGTAATCCGCGCCGCTTCTTTTTGCGTCAGACCTGCCGAAAGGCGTAGCGTCTTCAGTCGCAAACCGAACTGTTTGGCAATTGGACCTCGCAAAACGGACGGCATGCCATCCTCCCCGGCCCTACTATCCCTTTGGCTTGCGGGGAAACCCTACACCACAGGAAGAATATCGGCAAGCCGGGGCGGTTGTCAACAGGAAAAAACTACAAAAAATAAGGGAATTAACTCGAAGGTAATCAGGAATGACTTGGCATTCGATTTCTTACTTCAGGTAGGCCCCTATTTTTTTCCTTGCCATTTGAGCGTAAATCGGTTGTCTATAATGACTTGGATGAAAATCGGGAGACCGTGAAGGGCGGTGGAATAGGGGGTAAGATCCACGTCGTAAAAAACATTGAGATGCCGATGGGAAACTTCAAATTCACTACACTCAGGCCGGATTGTCAGCAAAATGATCCCGTCTTCTCTTCTCCGGGACTCAAGGTCGCGCCGCCACCGCGTATAGGTGTGTCCGTTTTGCGCGACAAATTCAATCCTGCATGGATAAAGCACGTTCCATTCCCGCACATTGACTTCTGAGCGCGGAGACAGGAGGCCTTTTTGAACAAATTGCCGGCGTTCCATATAAGCCAACAGCCTTGGATCCGGCGGGCATTGCCAGGTAATTTTTAATGGAGGCCCTTCGTTTATTTCCGCCTCCCCCCTCAACTCGATTAGGGCCGCTTCAGCAGGCAGCGCACGCGAAGAGATCTCGTTCGCGGGTTCTTTTGAGCCCGACTTTTGTTCTGTCTTCGGTAGCGGGATTGGCGTCTCTGACCCAGAGCATCCCGCGATGTAGAAAATAAGGAACAAAAGAACGACGATTCCGCGCTTTCCCGTCATGGCCTGTCCCCTTTTTTCTTGCGCGCCTCTTCCAGGGCCTTCACGCGCCGATCCACTTCCCGGATCATCTCAAGGGTCGGCGGAACGGTGACACCCGCCACGTCGCCAACCTGCCCGCGCCGGGCGTCCAGTTCGGCGAGGATCTCCTGGAGTTCCTCGGGACTGACCCGCTGGCTCAACCGCACGAGTTGCCGGGCGTGGATGGACCCTTCGCCGGTCAGTATGTAGTTGAGGTTGATCCCCTGCCGCGCCAGCGCCAGGAGCAGTTCGCCAGTCGGAAGGTTCCGGCCGCGCTCTACCTGGCCGATCTGGCCGGTGCTGAACCCTCCGAGTTGTTGGCCAAATTCCCCCTGCTTTTTGTCGCCGAGGAGAAAACGAGCCTCGCGCACTCTGAGTCCTATGGCCTTATAGGGGCATGAATCTTTCATTTTGGGATTTCCGTAATTTTTCCTGTTTTTTTGTTTGACAACCTGACGATAAGACGTATAATGAATCAGAGGTAGGCTGACTGACTCAGGGTCAGACGCCCGCCGCAAAGACAAGTATACTCAAAAACCGGCCCTTGTCAAATGGGGCCAAAAACATGCGACAATTGGAAACAACTTCACGACGCCCGAAAATCCTACCTACGCCCGGCCAACGGGTCAAGGCCAAAATCATCGGCTCGGGCCTCTCGCTCCGGGCCCTTGCCCGCGGCGCCGGCATCGCCCCCTCGACCCTCTCGAACTATCTCGTGGGCCGCCGGCGCGATCGGAATACTCAACACGACATCTGGTTCGCCTTCCGGGCCCTGACGGGCCAAGACCTTTCGATCGCGGACTTCTGGGGCAGCCTTCTTTCGACGGAGATAGCGGCATGAGAACGGCGAGGGACGAAGGGACGAAGGGACGAAGGGACGAAAAACCCAAACCGATCGTCGTCGAAGGCGTCCTTCACGACGGCCAGGCGCTCCGCCTGGGGCTGCTCCGGGTCGTCCGCAACGGCGGACTCATCACCATCTCCGTCTATCGGCGGGGAATGGTGGACCGGATAGTCCTTGACAGGCTCTTCGGTTTCACAGCGCTCGGCAGCAATCTCCCTCCCGAAATCGAGCGCGGCTGCGTGAAGGACGCCTTCGACGCCGCCGCCATCCGGTCCTCAGGCCTCACGCCTCAAGCCTCAAGCCTTCCGTTGGTCCGTCTGGGCCAGGGCGACTTCGCGCGCGATCTCCTAGAGGAGGACCTCCGTTGACACCATCCGTCTCCGCCGCCATTCAGTCCTCAAGCCTCACGCCTCAAGCCTCAAGCCCGTCCTCCTGGCTTTCCCCGGCCCGCGCCGCCGAACTCCTCGGCGTGTCGGTCCGCACGGTCCAGAACTGGTGCACCCGGGGGCGCCTGAACGCCGAGCAGATCGAAGGTCCCCGCGGCCTCGAGTGGCGGATTGACCCGGCGGCTGCGCCGGAGACGGCGATCGCCCATTCGGTCCCCGTCCATTTGGCGCGGGGAAACGATTCTCTCTCGGACACCACCGAGGCCGACCGCGCCAAAATCCACGATCGCCTCGCGGCGGTCCGGGCCTGGCGCGCGGCCCTAGCGCGCAAGCCCGCCGGCCGGGGCGTGACGGAGTTTCAGGCCGCATTCGTCGCCGCCTGGAACGCCCGGGGAGCGAAGGGCCGCCTGGCGGTCCGAACGCTCCGCCGCTGGGATAAGCGTCTGGCCGACGAGGGCCTGCGGGGGCTGCTCGATGCCCGGGGCCGGGCCGCCCGGCAGGGCGGGCGTTTGTCGCCCGAACTCTGGGACTTCATCCAGGGCCGCTACTGCTCCGAGGCCCAGCCCGCCGTCTCGCAGGTCTATGAGGAGGCCTGCGCCCTGGCCGCCGAGAAGGGCTGGTCGCTGCCGAGCCTCCGGCGGGTCCAGCAACTGATCGTCCGGGACCTCGATCCGAAACTCGAGGCCCTGGGCCGTCGGCCCAAAGCCTTTCGAGACCGGTGCGTCCCGACGATCCAGAGGGATTGGTCGAAGGTTCCCGCGATGGCCGTCTGGGTCGGCGACCACCGCCAGTTCGATGTCCTCTTGCCGCGGGAAATCCAAGATCCCAAGAGCGGCACCCGTCTCTGGCGGTGGTCGCGGCCCTGGCTGACCTGTTACCTGGACGGCCGGTCCTGGTATCCGTCCGCCCGCAAGATCTCCTGGGACCCCGCCGACGGCGACCGGACGATGGCCGTCTTCGTCCAGGGCGTCCGCGAGCACGGCCAGCCGGGCGCAGCCTATCTGGACAACGGCAAGGACTTCCGCTTTCTCGCCTTCTCGGGTGGAAGGCCGAAGGTCCGCAAGGCCGTGGACGAAAAAAGAGTGACGCCGATCCTCCAGCTTCTGGGGATCGATGCCCGCTGGGCGCTGCCTTTTAATGCCCGCGCGAAGGTGGTCGAGCCGTTCTTCCGAATCGTCTCCGAACGGTTCGACAAGCGGTGGGAGACGTATTGCGGCCGCTCGACCGAAACCAAGCCCGAGCGGGTCCGCCGCCTGGCGGCGCTTCGGGGAAGCGCCGAGGAATGGGCCAGGAAGGGCTATACGATCGAGGCGTTCGAGGCGGCGTTTAACCGCTGGATAAATGAGGATTACGCGCTGCGCGAAAGCCCTTCCAACGCGTGCCCGGGCATGTCGGCCCTCAGGGCCTTTCGAGAACTCCGAGGCGATTCTTTTCAGGCCGTCCGTCCCGCCGACGCCACGCTCGTCTTCCTCCTCATGCCCTCGAAGATCGTCCAGGTCCAGGCCAATGGCATCTGGGTCCATCCGTTCCGCTCCTTCTACTGGTCGGATGAACCGGAACTCGAGCGAAGAAGGGCGGCGGGATCCAACCGTGCGCACCTCGCCGTCCGCTACCGCTACGACCCGGACGATCCGTCGGCCGTCTGGGTCTTCGACCGCGACGACCGGTTTCTCTGCCGCGCCGGTACGTACCTCGGTGCCGGGATCGATCCCCTGGCCGCGCCGGGAAGCGCTGATGCCGAGCGCCTCGCGGATGCGATGGCCTTCCAGCGCGGGGCGGCCAAGCGGACGAAAGAGGAATTGGCAGGCCTCCAGATCTACGCCCGAAACGCGCTCCTCGAGGTGGCCCGCAAGGGCGCGGGGGCGCAGGGCCTCCTGGAGGACCCGGCCCGGATCCCCAATCCCGCCCTCCCGATCATCCGCTTCACCGGCGATTTCGACAAGGCGGCCCACGCCGCCGCCTCGCACAAGCGAACCGAGAAGGCCCGCCGCGCGGGGCTTCTGCCGCCGACCGCCGCCGATCTTCTCGCTGCGCAAGACCCGTCCGGCGCCCCCGCTACGCCCGGGGCGACGGCCCTGGACCTTCTAATAGGCAAGGAGTCCCGAAATGGCGCAGGAAGCGAAGTCGCCTGAAGCCGAAACCGTCGCCGAGGTCCTTTCTGTCCAGGCCGCCGAGGGCCTCTCGAACCGCCAGGTCGCCCGCATCCTCGACTGCTCGCCAGCCGTCTGGAGCCAGATCCGCGCGGGCAAGTACGCGGGCGACGCCGCCAAGTACCTCGCCCGCGCCGCCCAGTGGCTCCGCGAAAGAAGGGAGCGCCGGGGCGGGGCGGAATCCGATTACGTCGAAACGAGCATCGGCCGGGCGATCATGGCCGTCTGCGCGCGGGCGTGGCAACTGCCGTGCATCGGGCGGATCGTCACCGAGTCGGGCGCCGGGAAGACGGCGGCCCTCGCGGAGTTCGCCCGGCGGCGGGGAAACAAGGCCCTCTACCTGGCGGTCGGCGAACTCGTGGCCGACAAGCGCGGGCTCCTCGCGGATCTGGCCGAGCGGCTCGCCGTCGGCCTTCCCCGCCGGCCGACGGCCTACGACCGCGCCTCCGCCGTCCGCCGCCGTTTCGCCGATTCCTACGCCGGCGGCAAGGGGACGCCGTTCCTGGTCCTGGTGGATGAGGCGACGGTCCTCGCGCCGTCGGCGATCAACCTTCTTCGGAACTTCCACGACGACCCGGCCTGCCGGGTCGGCGTCGTCCTGGCCGACACGGCGCGCCTGGATGCTTACCTGCGGAGTCCTTCCGGCATCGCCGGCGGGAACGAACAATTGCGTTCGCGCTGCGGGGCGGCCTACGCCCACACCAAGGGAGAGGAGATCGCGCTTTCGGATGTCAAGGCCGTTGCCGGATCGGTCCTCGCGGGGATCGGCTTCGACCCGAAGCGCCTGGGCGCCGAGGACTGGAAGTTCCTCCACCGCCTCGCCCAGAAGGACGGGCGCTTGAGAAACGTCGTCTACCGCCTGACGGCCGTCCGCGACGTGGCGGAGGCGGCGGGGGCGCGGCCCTCCTATTCGGCGAGGGAACTGGACTTCGCCGCGACGCTCGTCGGCGAGCGGTGCGAACTGGACCACCGCGAACCGCCGTTTGTCATCCTGCACCGTGCAGGACGCTCTGGTGCGGGGCGTGCGGCGGTGGCGTAAATAAGCAGTCGCGGGTCCGCCGCCCGCCGTTTCAAGTCCCCCTTGCGCGGCGGGCAGGCGGGCCCGAAAAAAAGAAGCCCCCGGCACTGCCGGGGGATGGGACGAAGGAAAATGAAGGGTGAATCCCCCCATCGCTTCGCCGAATTCTGGCTGTCTGCGGAAACCGTCCGTTGCCCGAAATGCGGCTCGTCGGCCGTCAAGTTCACGGGCCGGTTGACGGTCCAGCGCGAGACTTCGCCGACGGGCGGCGTCGTCACGGTGTGCGATTGCTACGTCTGCCGCGAATGCCTGGAGGAGTGGGCGGATTTCGGGCGGCGGAAAGACAAGGTGCCGGCGTGAGAGAGGCAGGCTTGAGGCCTGGGGCTTGAGGATGAAACGGCGAGCCTCCATCCTGGCGATCGTGGGCGCGAGCCTTGGGGTCCGGCGGGCGCTGGCTGCGCCGTCCCTCAAGCCTCAAGCCTCAAGCCTCAAGCCTCGTTTCTGGCGCGCGACGATCCACCACACGGCCACGCCGCCCGACCGGCCCGCCGAGCGTATCCGCGCCATCGACGCCGACCACCGCTCGCGCGGCTGGGACGGCATCGGCTACCACCTCCTGGTGGCCGAGGACGGCGGGGTCTTCTTCGGCCGGCCGCTCGAGCGCCAGGGGGCGCACGTCAAGGGCGAGAACGAGGGAAACCTCGGCGTCGCCCTGATCGGCGATTACCGGCAAAGCGCGCCGCCCGAGGCGGCGCTCGCCTCCGTCCGGCGGCTCCTGGCGTGGGCGTTCGAGACGTGGGGGTTCGGCCCGGAGGCGGTCTATTTTCACAAGGACCTGGCGGCGACGGAGTGCCCGGGCCGGTGGCCGAAGGACCTGCTCTTCCTCCGGTCTCCGGTCTCCGGCCTCCATCCCCAAAAGAAGGAGGCGAATCGTGAACGTTCGAGAACTGATTGACGTTCTCGGCGCCGGCGACCTGGACGCCGAGGTCTATGTCACGGGCGACGGGCGGACGTTCCGCCCCCTCGCCTTCGTCGACGAAGTATTGCCCGACGACCCGGTGGCGGTAAGGGCCAGATTTGGAGAGGTCAGGCCCCCGGCTGTGGTTTTCTGGCCGGCGGACGCCGAAGAGGAGGCCAACTGGGAAAGAAACGGCGGCATGATCGCAACGCGGAAACCGAAACTCGGAACGCGGAACGAACGGCAAAAAGGCCGGCGATGCAAGCGGTGCAGCCGCTGCCAGGAATGGAAGAGGCTGAAGTATTTTGGCCGAAGCGCCAAGCGATCGGATGGGCGGCAGCCGTACTGCAAACGGTGCTTCGCGGCCTATAAAAAAACCAGACGGAACCCCGGAAGGTCCGCCCCGAGGGACCGGGCGACGCGGACCTGCCTGGTGTGCGGGCGCGCGTTTTGGAGCGAAGGACCCTGGAACCGGCGCTGCGAACCCTGCAGCGCCTCATTGGCCGGCGTTCGTCTCCCGGCGGTCTTCCGCCGGGCCGCGGGCGCCGAATGAAAGGACGCGAAATGGCCGGACGAAAAAAGAAGAGAATCGCGGCGGAGGCCCCCGCCCTCGCCGACCGGCGCGACGTGGACCGGATGATCGGCGTCGTCGCCGACCTGGAGGCCTCGGCCTTGCGCCTGAAGGCCGAGGTTGAGGAGAAAATCCGCTGCCTCCGCGAGGACGCCGCCCTGCATATCACCTCCAGGCTGGAGTCGGCCCGGGCGTTCCGCGCGGTGATCGAGGACTGGGCCGAGGCCCACCCGGAGGAGTTCGGCAAGGCCCGGAGCCTCGCCCTCCCCCACGGCCGGATCGGATGGCGGACGGTCACGTCGATCCGCCTGGACCGCAAAGCGGAGTTCGTCATCGCGGCCCTGGAGGCGGCGGACCTGGCGGACGCGGTGATCGTGAAGAAAAGCCCCAACAAGGACGTCCTTGCGGCCTACCCGGACGAGACGCTGCGCGAGGTCGGCTGCCGGCGCATCAAGCGCGACGACTTCTACGTCGAGCCGAAGGCGGAAACGGAGCCGTGACCTTAAACTTGGAACCCGAAACTTGGAACTTTTCGTGCTGACCAACGGCCAGAAAAAAGCGCTTCACTCGGCCGCCCGCCAGGCGGGCCTCTCCGACGAGATGCGCCGAAGCGTCCAGCGCCGTCTGGGCGGCTTTTATTCCGCCGCCGACCGGACGGCCACGCGGTGGGGGTTCCTCGCCGTGATGGCCTTTCTCGAGCGCCAGGCCGGCGGGCGCCTGCGGGGCAACACGGCGGGCTACTGGCAGGAGGCCTGCGAGAAGGAGCGGCCCGAGGATGCGCTGCGCTTCAAGGCCCGCGCCCTCGGGGCGGAACTCGGGATGGACGGCGGGGACCTGGACCGCTTCCTTGCCAGCGACCGCGTTTCCGGCGGCCGGGCGCGGGACCTTGCGTCCGCCCCGCGCTGGGCGCTGCGAAAGTTGGTCGAGGCGCTCAAGGCGATGCGAGAACGGCAACGCGGCCGACGCTGGCGGCGGGGAGCGTGGACGCCGTCGTGACGGACCCGCCCTACGGCCTTGCGTTCATGGGCAAGGACTGGGACCACGGCGTGCCAGGCGTTCCTTTCTGGCGGGCCGTCCTTCGCGTCCTCAAACCTGGCGGACACCTCCTGGCCTTCGGCGGGACGCGGACGCACCATCGGCTTGTCTCGGCGATTGAGGACGCGGGGTGGGAAATTCGGGATACGATTATGTGGGTGTATGGGTCAGGCTTCCCCAAGTCTCTGGACGTGAGCAAGGCGATTGACAAGGCGGCGGGGGCGGAGCGGGAGGTGGTGGGGCCAAATCCAAACAACCGTCCGAACTGTGCCGGAAAGCAAACGCGATCAATGTCGGCACCCATCACCGTTCAGCCCATCACCGCCCCCGCGACCGACGCCGCGAAGCAGTGGCAGGGCTGGGGGACCGCGCTCAAGCCCGCGCAGGAGCCTATCTGCCTGGCCCGCAAGCCCCTGGACAATTGCACGGTCGCTGCGAACGTGCTGCGGCACGGGACGGGGGGAATCAACGTGGATGGGTGCAGGATTGGGACGGAGGACAACCTGAACGGCGGCGGTTATTCCGGCGGAGACCCAACGGGGATGTGGCGGGAAGGCGCTGGCGGCGGGTTGAAGCGTCTACCAGGACAGTTCAAGCAACCGCAAGGTCGCTGGCCGAGCAACGTCATCCACGACGGCAGCGACGAGGTGGTGGGGATGCTGGATGAACAGAGCGGGCATATTCCGCCAGGAAAATGGAATAGGACAAAAGGGGCAAGGCCCTTCAACAACCAGGGCAAGCCGACCGAGGCCGTTGAGTGGAAGCAGGTGGGCGATTCCGGCGGCGCGTCCCGCTTCTTCTATTGCGCCAAGGCGAGCAGGGCAGAACGGGAAAGCGGGTGCGAGGGACTGCCGCAAGCATGCGCCCCAAAGACAGGTGCGGGAAAAAGAATAACAGTAGGCAGAAGCAAAGACATTGCTTTGCCAAGAGGCAATCATCACCCCACCGTCAAGCCCGTCGCCCTGATGCGCTACCTGTGCCGGCTCATCACGCCGCCCGGCGGAACCGTTCTCGACCCGTTCATGGGAAGCGGCTCGACGGGGATGGGCTGTGCGAAGGAAGGCTTCCGCTTCGTCGGCGTCGAACTGGACGCGGAGTATTTCGACATCGCCTGCCGCCGCATCGAGGCGGCGATGACCGGTGGGCCGCTCTTGGCGGGGAACGAACCGTGACCGAGCCGGTGACCATCGGCGACGCGACGCTGTACGCGGGCGACGCCTGCGCGGTGCTGGCGGTGCTGCCCGCCGCGTCGGTCCATTGCTGTATCACTTCGCCGCCGTATTGGGGGCTGCGGGACTATGGGACGGCGAAGTGGGAGGGCGGCGACCCGAAATGCGACCACCGCGTTGGGCGCTTTGAGACTCCGTGTTCGGACAAACAGAAAAGCAACAGTGGCTCGGCGGGCCACCAGGCAAGGGGCGAATGTCCGAAATGCGGGGCGGTGCGCGTAGATGAGCAATTGGGCCTTGAACAGACGCCGGAGGAGTATGTCGCGCGGCTAGTCTTGATTTTCCGCGAAGTGCGCCGCGTGCTGCGGGACGACGGGACGCTTTGGTTGAACCTGGGGGATTCGTACACAGGCGGAAAGCAGGGACGGGGCGATGTAGGCAACAAGATTTGCGGCGTGTGCACTCGCACAGTCGAACCAGGAACGATGAAGCAGCGACCTGTGCCTGTGGGGATGAAACCCAAAGACCTCGTGGGCATCCCGTGGCGCGTCGCCTTCGCCCTGCAAGCGGACGGTTGGTGGCTGCGGCAGGACATCATCTGGGCGAAGCCGAACCCGATGCCGGAGAGCGTGACGGATAGGTGCACGAAGGCGCATGAGTTTATTTTCCTGCTCACAAAGTCGGCGCGGTACTACTACGACGCGGAGGCGGCGAAGGAGCCCAATAGCCCAACTGGAATGCCATACGGAGACTCGAAGTCGGAAAGGGCAATCGTCACAAGGGCGGCGCAAGGCGAAACGCTTGGAAAATCGTCGGGATTGCGTCCAATGACGTTTGAAGAAAGGAAGATATACGCCACCCAGGGCCGCAACCTCCGCTCCGTCTGGACCATCCCGACCAAGCCCTTCAAGGACGCCCACTTCGCCACGTTCCCGCCGGAGTTGCCGGAGCGTTGCATCCGGGCCGGGACGAGCGAGCGCGGCTGCTGCCCGAAGTGCGGGAGGCCATGGGAGAGAATTGTCGAGAAGTCCCGGAGATTTGAGAGCGGATCCGGCAAATCGGGCAACGCCCCCGTTGGCAAGAATGGGCCGGATATGCAGGGCGGTGGCGAGACGGGCGATGTGCGACGCGGCCCATGCGTTGATGTCATCACCCTCGGCTGGCGTCCATGTTGCAAATGCGCCAAGTCGACAGAGAACCTTAGTAAGAGCGAGCCGGTCCCTTGCACCGTCCTGGACCCGTTCTCCGGCGCGGGGACGACCGCAATGGTCGCCGCCCTGCTCGGACGCCGGGCCATCGGCATCGACCTGAGCGCCGAATACAACCGCATGGCGGCCAAGCGCATCGGCAAGGCGCTCAACCCATCTACCTTCGTGGACAAGGAAGCCGAGGCGGACCTACCGCTCTTGCCGAGGAGCGAGCGATGAGCCGGTTTGAGCGGATCGGGGCTCACCTGAGCGTCGCCTTCTACGCCGCCCAGGCCGTCGCCCTGGTCGGCGGCCTCGCGGCCTTCGCGTCGTTCGGAGAGGCGGCCGGCAGGCGGTGGCTCGACTGGACTCTGCCGCCGATGATCGCCCTAGGGATCGCCCTCGTTTATGTCTTGCCCGCCTGGGGCGCGGCGACGGCCCTGTGGAAAGTCTTTAAGGACGGATGACGCGTGCAAGCGGCCCTCGCACTCAGCGCCGAAGAGTATGCCGCCCGCGATCGGCGGCGGCCCGCCGCCGATCCAATCGGCCTGCGCGGCCTGCCGGAGACACGAGAGGGGCTTGACCGTCTCTTAACCGAACTTTGCGCGCGGCTTAAGGGGGCCGGCAACGCCGGATTAAGGGGCCGTCAACTGGCCGAAGAACTCGGCCTCGCGTCCGATACGCGGGCCGTCCGGGAACTCGTTGCCTACGCGCGGGTCCACAAGCACGTGCACCAGATCGTTGGTGTGCCGGGCGACCGCTACTACTGGGGCGATGCGGTCGAGGGTCTCTACGAGCGGATGATCCGCCACGCCGAACGGTGCGGGCGCGACTGGTTCTATTTGGCCGCCCTCTTCCGACGCCAGGGCCTCGGCGACGCCCTCGCCCAGCAGGTCTTTGATTTCCTCCGCCCGGATGCGGGCGATGAGCTTGCCGCCCTCGTCGCCCGCGACGGCGCCGATGAGGGGAAGGTTTTGGAGGCGTTGATCGACCGCCTAGCCTCGACCCCCGCCGGAAAGGCCCGACTTGGGCGCCTCCGCCGCCGCTTTGCGGGGGGGCTAGCAAGAGAAAACCGCAGTCCATTCGCGGCCAAGTAGATTTCGTTCGTGGCCAAGTAGGTTTCGTTTTACCGCGCACGGCACCGCGCAACCCCCCCCGTAACTCCTCGAATTCTGTATTTTAGCGCGTCGGTTTGGCCAACTTTGCGCAGTCCCCCCGAAAGGCCCATAAACGCCTGAATTTCCCGGCTTTTTCCGGCTTTTTTCGGCTTTTTTCGTTTTGGCCAAGTTGCTTTGCGCTCCCTAGCCGGCACACTTAAGTTCAACAGTTCCGCCGACCAGACCCTCAGCGGCGTCCTCAGCGGCGTCGGCAACCTGGCGAAGGACGGCGACGGAACGCTCGAACTCACCGGCGCCAACACCTACGGCGGCGGCACCGT
>Ga0194126_10010646_pt1 | contig 12012 bp, 9 predicted proteins | sample TA2KigC150mmetaG_FD_148641 | JGI IMG/M metagenome (GOLD analysis project Ga0194126, IMG submission 148641) | Freshwater microbial communities from Lake Tanganyika, Tanzania - TA2015035 Kigoma Deep Cast 150m | ecosystem: Environmental > Aquatic > Freshwater > Lake | place: Tanzania: Lake...
GACCCCATTAAGGTTTACTTCAATAACTGACTTAAATGTTTCCGGAGCAATATCAATGGCAGGGTCTGGGGTAAATATCCCAGCGTTGTTCACCGCAAAATCGATGGTCTTAAAATCCTCCTCAAACGTAGCGATCATCTGATTGACACTTTCGGGATCAGTCACATCGCACTTGTAGGCAACAACTTTTCTTCCCGTTTTTTTTGCGATCTCTTCTGCAGAGTCAATTGCTTTATCAATGTTCATGTCCACGAGCGCCAAATCAGCGCCTAATTCAGCATAGGCAGCAGCGATAGTTTTCCCAATCCCCTGCGCACCACCGGTAATGAACCCTTTCTTGCCGTCGAGACTGAATAAATTCTTTACGTCCATTGCTTATCACTCCTTTTAATTTTTTGAAATACTTGAAGTTTTAACAATTCGGTGTTCATGTTCATAAATTTTGCGAGAAAAATGGAAGAGAGAAGGATAAAACCTTTCATAAACTCGATCCATTCGGTCTTGACCCCCAGCATGCTCATACCTGTGCTGATCATGGAGATCAGAATTGACACGAGGATAATACCCATTGTCTTAAATCTTCCGAAGATCACACCGGAGAAGACTGCGATAGTAATCGCATCGAGGAGTTTAGAATCGACGCTGTTAATCTGAACCCCTCCCGCTCGAGCAGCAAATAGCGCTCCACCGATCGCAGCCAAAACCGCCCCCAGGGTGAAGGCAAACATTGTATATTGCTTTACATCAATACCCATGAAACGGCTGGCTTCGATGTTCTCACCAATAAAATGAGCCTTACGCCCAAAGGTACTTAATTCCATCAAGAAATAACAAAGCACGGCGATGATGATCAGAATAATCACAAGATTTGAGATTCCAAATTGGGTTTTCGCCAGCGATTTGAAGAGGGAATTACTTATGTAAACAGATTGACCATGAGTGACAATTTGACGGATACCTATGATCAGGAACTGCATCCCCAATGTCACGATAAAGGAGGAGATTCCCATTCGAGAGACCAGTAGTCCATTTAGGAGACCTATTGCAGCAGCCGTGGTTAAACCCACAAGGATAGCTGTGAAAGGATCGAACTTAATCCCTCCACTCATCAGATAAGCAATGATAAGTGCTACCATACTGGCGATATGACCAAGCGAGAGGTCAAAGCCGCGCACCACGAGGATCATGCCCATCCCAAAGGCAAAAATTGCAGGGATGACTGAATCGGTCAGGATGTTGTTAAGGTTGCCAATTCGGATGTAATTAAAGTTGGGGATGATAAATGTGAAGATAATAAACACCGTCAGGACGAGCGCCAAAAACATCCCCGTCTGGGTTGATGGAAACCAGATCTTGAATTTTTTTGAAGATGAAGAACCTTGCTTTATCATTGGCTTGAATCAACCTTTTCTTATAATTTGATCTGTTCGATCTTTTCGCGGTGTCTATAGGCTACAAGCCCAACCGCGATGATCAGGATCGCGCCTTGGGCGATGGAAACGAGATATGATTCTACGCTGATCATGTTCATAAATTTTTCGATTACACCTAGGAATAACGCCCCGATCAGGGTTCCGAAAACATTCACGCGCCCTGGAACAAACATCGAGGAACCTAAGAAACAAGCTGCAAATACTGGCAGCATGTAGTATTTCCCTTGTTCGTAAATCGCTCCAACGCGGGTACTTTCAATTGAAGCAGCCAGAGCAATTAGTAAACCAGCTATGATATACGCGATGACCTTCATCTGGTTTGTGTTAATGCCAGCTTCGATCGCAGCATTTTTATTTTCACCGACGATTCTCAGCGAAAATCCGAACTTAGTTTTATTGATCAGGAAAAATGAAAAAATATATACTATAGCCGCGATCAGGACGACTAACGGTAATCCGAATTCAATCTTCGCAAAGGACAAAATGTTTGGATCCTGGATTAGGGTAGTTTGCTGATGCAATGCTTTTTCCACCCCGTTTGCCATAAACATAATCGCGATCGAAACAATGAAGGACGAAAACTTGAGCTTCGTGACCAACAACACGATGAATAAATTCACAACCAAGATTGTGGCACATATTGATAAGAAAGAAATTGTAAAGCTATTCAGTTGATTGGACACCAGTGCAAACACAACGGTTAGCAAACTGAACATTCCAGCGAAAGAGAGATCACCTTCACCACTTATCATAATATAAGACAAACCAAGTGCAGTAAGAGCAATGCTAACCGTCTCGAGGAGAATATGCTTGATATTTAAAAGCGAGAACAGTGGTACCTTGTGAAATATCCCCTGAACCAATAAAAGGAGGACCAACAACCCAATCGGCATCCCATATAGTCGGATAAATTTAATAAACTGGTTTGGCAACTTTTTCTCCTCCCATAATATAGGCTAATATTTCATCCTTGGTAACCTTCAGTGGCTCCACCTCTTTGACGATTTTCCCTTTGTATAAGATGATTATCCGGTCGCTGATCCCAATTGCCTCTTCAATATCACCAGTTGCAAGCACAACTCCCGCTCCTTCTTTAGCCAGCTGGCCTAGAATCATGTAGATCTCGGACTTAGCCCCGATATCAACGCCCGCTGTGACCTCATCTAGCAAATAAAGCATGTATTTCTCTGCCATCCATTTTCCGATAACTACCTTTTGTTGATTTCCACCAGATAGCGCGTTAATCATATACTCTATATTGTTCGGAACAACCGAAAGCTTATCATTAAGGGATTGAGCAAGGTTCGTCTCCCAACGATTTCGGATCAAGGAGCGCTTGGATATCTTCTCCATACTAAGTGCAGAGAGGTTATTTTTTACGGAATAATTCTCGATCATACCTTGTAGCACCCTGTCTTCGGGGATCAACGCAATGGAATGCTTGATTGCCTTACTGGGCGTATGACTTAGTGGAAGAAATTTTCCATCTACCCAAATCTCACCACTGTCAGGTTTGAGAATACCGTATACCAGATTGATAATCTCCGTTTTCCCCGCACCTACTCCACCAACGATCGAAACAATCTCGCCATGTTTTACTGTAAAGCTAATCCCATCAAGACGATCCTTGTATTTCAAGTCAATGACCCTGAGAACTTCATCGCTTGCTTCAATAACAGATTTCGGGAAGAATACATCCAGTTTTTTACCAAGCATCATCGTGACCAATTCATCTTTGGGTAAATCTTTGGTCAGGCGTGTGTCAATCCGCAATCCATCACGGAATACACTAATCTTGTCACAGATCTGGTAAATCTCCTCCATACGGTGGGAAATATAGATCACAGTTGTACCGTGCTCTTTAAGCTTTCGGATCACGTTGAATATTTTTTTGGTTTCCTCAAGCCCGATCCGAGATGTTGGCTCATCTAGAACAAGTACTTTGGGTTTATTAATCAGAGCGCGAGCCAGGATTACGAACTGTTGTTCTGAGATCGATAGTAAACCCGTTGGTTTGCTTAGGTCGAACCTGATGTCAATGAAATCCAGGATCTCCTGAACTTTTTCTCTACCATCTTTCCAGTTTAAAAGACCATTCTTCGTGGGAGGAAAAGCAACCAGTATATTTTCTAGAATCGACATACTCTCAACAATATTGAGCACTTGGTGTACAACTTGGATGCCTTTTCTTTGAATTTCTAGCGGTGGTAAACCAGTGATATCCTCATCAAGGTAGTACAGATGCCCTTCATCAGGAATGTATTCCCCGGCGAGGGTTTTCATCAGTGTGGATTTACCCGCTCCATTCGACCCAACGATTGCGTGAACTTCATTTGCATAAATATCTAAATCCACACCATCAAGGGCTTTTGTTGCCCCAAAGTATTTCTTTAAATCCCGAATTTTTGCAACAATCGTTTCAGACAAATGATCCTCCAAAAAGATCTCTACGGAGAATTGTGAACAGATTATACTGAAAAATTAAGAGTAAGGTTTCAGATAATTACATAATAATCAAAAAAGATTCCTTTTTCTGTAGTCGAGTTCTAAATTTTGTGATCCATACTGTTTAAAACCAAAAAGTGATAACCTGGCTTCAACTAGAATTTTTTTTAACTACCAAACTACCAGTAAAATGGGTAAGATACAAGCCTGTTGTACCTTACCCATCAGAAATCACTTATTTACTCAACTGTACCAAATTCAGTTCTGAAAACTTCCGTCCAGTGCTGTTCGGGGCTTTGGAGTTTGATCTCGGATCCATCGATGACAGGGTCATTCGGACCACCGAGGTTAGAGACAAAGTAGGTCGGTCCAAATTGAGCAAACGGAACAAGATCAGCTTTTCCATTAAGCGCGAGATCCAATGCTTGCGCAGCGCGGGTTCCAAGGACATAGGAATTTTGTCCCATGAAGACCCACTTCCCAGCTTCAGACTCTCGCATAGCCTGGAGAACATCCTTACCAGTGTCACCGCTAGCAATTACTACATCCTTGGTGCGGCCTGCAGCCCTGAGAGCAGCATAAGCACCAACTGCAGGTAGGTTCCAGGTTGTGACGATGGCTTTGATGTGGTTGTCTGGGTCACCGGCAAGGGCTGCAGCCACTTTCGTCTGTGCATCAGATACTGCGTTACCAGCATCGATATCAAATCTCTCAACTACGATACCCGTTGTTGGGTCAGTTGAACGCAGGGGGTTGAAGACTACATCAGCAGCGTCTGCACGAGCTAATAGAGTCACCCAGCTTGGGGTGTCTAGAATAAGCACTTTCCCTTTGCCTTTAATCTGAGCGACAACATATAGGCCAAGTTGAGTACCGCCACCCCAGTTATCAGCCATTACATTTGTGATCGCACCTTCCTGGAACATATCAATTACGGTATAGGGAATACCAGCTTCAACAATATTTGCACAACCAGATTTCAAAGCAGTGCCATCGCCACCAGCCATGATTATGCCATCGACTTTGTTGGCAATATGTGTATCGACCGCAGCATTCATCTTTGCGGCATCCCCATTTCCATCTATGATATTAACAGTGTACTTATATTTTTCCAGATTGTCGGTGATGGCTTTCAATGCATTGCGATTCCAGTCATTCGCCTGGAAGAATGCAACAACACCGATTGTCTTTCCCTCTCCGCGATTTGCGTCAAGGGATTTCAAAGCAGCTTCGATAGCGGAATCTGCAACAGACTCTGGTTGTACCTCTGCTAAAGGCTCTGCCTCAGAAACAGGTGCTGCTGTTGGTTGTGAACAACCGGTTGCGCTGATCCCAACAATGATGATCATGGCAACACACAATATTATAGTTAGTTGCTTATTCATTAGTTTCTCCTCGGTTATATGATTATGATTTTTAATTTTTTATTATTGTTTCCATTGTGGTTTTTTTTGCCGCTTCACCTCTCTTTTTCTATCCTTACCAATTCGTCTGCTCAATCAGATCACCAAGGTCAGCCTGTACATCGGCGATGTGTTTGAACAAGCTTAGAATGATTTCATATTTCCTGTGATTTTCCAGGTTGGGAATGATTCGGCTCTTCTCTATATGAAGTTTCGGAACTACGTTAAAATCTTTCCAGAGTCCTGCTCCCACTGCAGCAACTGCGGCAGCTCCCAACGAACCTGCATCCTGACCAATGTTCGTTTCGACAATATTCTTTTTATAGATGTCTGCAAGCAGGTTTCTCCAGAATTGACTCCTACCTCCTCCACCTACAATCAGCATATCATCGGTAAAGGAGGTATAGTTTTTCATAACATCAAAACCGATTCGTAAGCTCAGGCTAATCCCTTCCATCGCTGCTCGTATCAGGTCGTTTTGGGTATGTCCAAGCTGAAGGCCAATGAAACCACCCTTCACATTCGGAGATTTATCCAGGCTAGAACCACCTGCCAGGCTGGGATTAAAAATTAGTTTTTTTGCGCCTATAGGTGATTGAGACGCTAATTGCGTCATGGCATCATACGGCTCTTTTTCACCTAATAAATCACGACATATATTGTCCCGCAACCAGCGGAATGAACTTCCTGCCGCAAACACCCCTACAGAAGAAACAAACAATCCTGGCACACAATGGGTAAATACATATGGTTTCTTGTGGAAATCGACAATGGGTTCTTTTCCTGAAACAGCGATCCAGGCTGAGGAACCAAGCGAAGTGTACGCCATACCTTCATCGACACAACCCACTCCCAGAGCCATGCAAGAGTTATCCACTCCACCACAAGCGACTTTGGTGTTTTCACTCAAGCCAAGTTCTTTTGCGACCTCAGGTAATATCGTGCTGATAATCTCTGTTGAGGGCACAATTTCTGGTAATTTTTCCTTGGAAACCCCAGAATTTTTTATATAATCCGATTTATAACTCCAGGCTTTCAAATCATAGACGCCACTTCCAGAGGCATACGAGAAATCTGTGTAGAGTTTGCCGGTAAGTTTATAGTTAATGTAATCCTTAGTACCAATGTATTTCGCGGTCTTTTTATACACCTCAGGCGTGTGCTCTTTGAACCACATCAATTTAAAAATTGAATACAAGTGAGCAGGAAAACCACAGCCGGTGGTTAGATACCATTCTTCGAGGGAAAGGTTCTTAAAAAAATTCTTTGCCTGCTCCACAGCTCGGAAATCAGACCAAATCGGAACAGTTTCTGACAGCAAATCTCCATCATGACCAATTGGGATTACACCAAGGCTATGACCGGAAACTGCCAGGCAAATCACTTTTTTGGGATCAACCCCAGGCTTTAGAAAGAGATTCCGCGTGGAGGTGATAACTGCCTGCCACCATTCGTTGGGTTTTTGTTCGTGGTAACCGCTCTGAGGGTAGTAAGTATCATAGGAGACAAAACTTTCAGCAACCGAATCCCCCATCTCGTTGTAGACGGAAGCCTTAACCCCGCCGGTACCAAGATCGAATGCCAAAATTTGATCACTCATCATGCCTCCTTAGATTTGCGCACACATTCTGACATCACATCCAAGGCTGCTTTATATCCCAAACCAAATCGAGAGACCCCCATCTCGTAAAATATCATCATAGTGTCCAACTTTCGAACACCTCCAGCAACCTTTATATCAATTGAATCTCCAACTGCTTTTTTGATGACCTGAATGTGATCTGGTGTTGTAAGGCCACTCCAACCAGTACCTGTCTTGATAAACCGGGCTCCACTGTCCCGGATAATCTTTGCCCCTGCTGCAATTTCATCATCAGTTAACAAAGTGACTTCCAAGATGACCTTAACAGGTAATCCCATGGCAACCTCGACAACTCCCTCAATGTCTGTTTTCACATTCTCGTACATCTTGGATTTCAATTTACCAATGTTGATCACCATATCCAACTCATTACACCCAATCTCGATCAGTTCCCGTGCTTCAAATTTTTTTGAACTTGAAGTTGTTGCTCCTGAGGGAAATCCAACAGTTCCACCAATTTTGATCCTGGTTTCACCTGCAAGCAATTCTTTCGCATATTGTGTAAATGACGGCATTGCGAAAACCGCAATAAATCTGTGCTCTTTCGCAGCTTTTACGATTAACTCAACTTCTGATTTCGTTGAATCCGCTTTAACTGCACTGATATCTATCATCTGGGCTAATTGCTCTTTCGAAAGATTCATAAAAGATTCCTCGAAGTTTTCTGTGAAAAACCACCTTGAACCCTAGACATCATTACCTTTAATTATTCTCTTTCTTTTTATGGGATATATTAGCCATAATTTGCCAAATATTTGGATTATTTACTATAAAAATAGAATAACATAATTATGTTTGTTTGTCAACAAGCATGTATTCCTCAAAACCTAATGATGTTTTGAAAATCACATAATCGCCCAAACATTAGGATCTCAGTCTCTCTAACCTTTTTCCAATCTGAGCTAACTAGAGAATATGAAGGAAAACTATCAAATAAATGGTGCCTCAAGGTAAAATTTTTCAAATACTAGAGGATTCGGAGAAGTTTGTTCCTACACACTATTGGATAATATCGAGTAGGTTTTCTAAAACACGGTTTCATTACACAAATTGTGGAGTATCTATTTCGTATTATGAGGTTGACAGAGCAAACATAATGATGTAAATTTACAGAGCAATCTTTTCTGGAGTAAGCTATGGAAAATCACACACCTTCATACATGAAAGTCTATTCGCAAATGAAGGAATTAATTATTAATGAGACATACCCTATAGGATCGCTTGTACCCCGTGAGCCAGACCTTTGTGAAAAATTTGGAGTTAGCCGAACAACTTTACGAAAAGCAATGGAATTACTCGAGCAAGAGGGTATCGTAGACATACAACAGGGAAGAGGTACGGAAGTTCTGAATTATAAAACTACCCAGAAGCTAAACCAGGTGTCCTCCTTCTCTGAGACGCTTGAAGCTAAGGGGTATAAAGTTCAATCTAAAAGTATGTATATTGATATGGTTGTTCCACCGAGTAATGTGCTTGAAGATCTGCAACTTTCCCCAGATACAGAAGTTGTCCGTATCCAACGCATCCAACTCGCGAATGGAAAACCTATAGCAATCATTACGAACTATATTATCCCTGACCTTGTACCAGGAATTATTTCTGATACAGGAACTTTTGTATCTCTTTACCATCATATTGAATCAAAATATGGAATTAAGATCACTGCGGCGCGCGATACCATAAAAGCAAAGGTAGCTGATTTTTTGGAATCAGAACTTCTCCAAATCCCTACTGGAAGTCCATTAATTGTTGATCGTCGCATTACTTATAGCCTGAGTAAACCGATTGAGGTTGTAGTAATGATTGTAGATGGTTCAAAATACGAATTCTCGGTTTTACTTTCCGGAAGACCCTCATAGTCCATTCTTATTCACATATCCGTGTTTGATGGATTGGATTTATACCTACCCGATATGATCATCCTTCTCGAAGTAAGGCATTGATCTGTTGTCTGAGAAAAGCGTTATCGGGTTCGATTTCCAATGACCGTTGTGCATAAATCAGAGCTTCCTGAACATTACCCATCTGGAAGTGCGCTCTGGCAAGCAGTTCATACCCGCCTGCGTTCTCTTGACACAATTCTAGACCGAAGGTTATTAAAGCAAGTGCATCTGAATTCAGATTACTATCCAATAGGCAAGAGACTACGTCGAAAATCCTATTTACATCATAATCAAAATCATCTGGGAAAGCTGTCTTGATCTTTCGATATTGCATTCTCATTGCATCCAACCCCTTTTCTTGATACATCGCTCCTAGCGGCACCATGATGGGTGGTTTAATCGGGTTGGGTTCGCTATCAAGCAGGATATCCAGTATGCCCCATGCAATTTTCTCGACGGGTGCAGGTGAGGTGTTGCACAGTACGGTGATGCCGATTGATTTCTCTGGCGCTAAAAGAAAATAGGTGGAAAAACCAACATCCTGACCGGAATGGAAGAGAAGCTTCAAGTCATGGCGTTCATCCAGGAACCAACCCAGCCCGACAGACTTTTTCAATCGATCTGGATTTGCCACCGTCATGCGGGGTTGCCAGATGGTGGTATAGGAGGAAGCAGCCAAAGGAGGCGATGCCTGGTGTAACATTGCCAACGCCCAACGATTCATCTCTTCCACATTGGAATGCAGGGTGGAGCTGGGAGCGTGCGCACGATGATAGGGATATATCTTTGACTCCTCCAGGGTAAGGAGCGCAACATGGGGGGCGACGGCTAGCTCAGGCGGGACGTGATCGAAAAAGTGTGTGCTGGATGACATCCCTAATGGATCGAGTATATTCATCTTAATAAATTGTTCAAAGGGCTGGTGTGAGACTTTGGCAATCACATCTCCCAATACTTCGTAGGCAATATTGGAGTAAAAAAACCTTTGACCAGGGGGATATAAAAAGTCGATATCCAGGCTGCGTACATACCGCTCTAAAGCTTGCTCATCATGCTCAGGTTGATCCCAGTGATAATCGGTTTCATCTGTAAACCCGGAGGTGTGCGAGAGCAGGTTTTTAAGAGTAGGATAACCCTGGTAAGGATTGGTTATCCTTAAGTAAGGCAGGTGCTGCATAGGGGAATCGTACAAAGTCAACATGCCCCGTTCAACCAATTGCATGATGGCAGTGGCAACGAAAAGCTTGGAGACGGATGCCAGGTGAAACAGGGATCTGGAAGTGACAGGTTCACCGCTTTGCAGGCTGCGCACACCAAAGCCCCCCTGGAACACTGGCTGAGAATTGTTTACCACCCCGATGGCTATCCCCGCCAGGCGGTGGGTATGGAACACATCATTTACAAAGGCATAGATTTTTTCATTCATTGGCTCGGATCCTTTTGAGCGCGTGTAAACACGGGACCCTTGCCTCCCAGCCGCATCCCCTCACGAAGATGTGTGTACTTAACCTTGGAGGGATCATCGAATTCTGCACCAGGCGCTTCTACTTCAATAATCTCGCTGGCAATTTCCTCAAACGCCGCTCGAAAGTGAACGAAACTCTTGAGTACCAGGATTTTCATCGTCGTGGGATCAAGACCAAATGCTGTGAAAACAGCCTGATCGGCAGCCTGGATGCGGACGCTTCCAACCGATAGATAGATTCCGTTTATTCTTAACAACGCCATCCGCCCCAAATTAATCTTCATTCCTCTCGCCATCGGACCGGTGGGTTCGATATCACCTGCCAGGAGCTTAACAACCTCAAATTTTCCATGCAAGGGTTTGTGACCGGGCATCATTTTTCCGCCCAAATCCAGAGTGACCATTGCTCCTTCGCCAGCCTCATGGGCAACCTGTGCTGCTGCGGGATCGTAGATCAATCCAATGGCGGCATTTTGAAAACCACATTGTAATAGCGCTTCGAGAATCCAGACCGTATCGGAGCCAGAACCGCCCCCGGGATTGTCTTGCACATCTGCCAGGATAACCGGTTTATCCACGTTCTGTGAAAGTCGAATGGCGCGTTCGATGGCTTCTTCCAGGTTGACCAGGTGAGAAACGAAATGCGCCTCGTTTTCGAGCAGACTGTGCAGTAAGCTGTCTGCTGCCAAGTCGGCTTGTTGTTGCCTGTCTGCGTAGGCGAAAACCGAAGGACCGGCGCATTCGACATCTCCAGGCGGAAAGCCAGCCATGACGGAAGCGGAGATGACCTGTGATTCGGCTTCAAGCTGATTGAGCAACTGATAGGAGGTCAGCAATGGCGGCTGGCTTGTGATCTGGCTGGAGGTGGGAATGAGAAATGGAAGCTGGCGGAAGGATTTGAAAATCGGTTTGCCAGCCAACAGATGAGCGAGCATCATAGCGCTGCGTTCACCGGTTTCATAAATATCCACGTGTGGATAGGTGCGATAGCCAATCATGGCAGAGGCAAGTTCAAAGCATTCGGGAGCTATGTTCCCATGTAAATCCAGGGAGACCACTATCGGTATGTTGCCAACCTTGTGGCGGATGCGTTTAAGGATTTCTGTTTCCCCATCCTGATGATACCCGTAGATCATGGCGCCATGCAAGTCTAGAAACATGCCATCATAAGGCGCTGACTCTTCCAAAGCAACCATGAATATTTGCATACATTGATCGAAGGTCTCGGAGGCCATCTTGTCCGAAGGTTCGGCTTCCATCCAGACTAAGGGAATGCAATCCAGGCTTAACGTTTGCGCTTTACGTAGAAAACCGCTGGTGGCATTGTTCATTTCACGGCTTTGAAAATAAAGCAGGTCTTTCCCTCTCAGGATGCCCGGTGTGTTGAGGCCTCCCTGGGCAAAACTCTCGTAGGTTGTTGGTATAGGCGAAAAGGTATTCGTTTCATGTTGAAACCCTGCCACAGCGATTCTTGCCATGTTGGTTTAAACCTCCATGTAAATCATACCCGTCTAAATACATCCACATCTTTCACAGATAAGCTGGTAATCCTGCCTTGCTCATCCGGGAAAAAGGTTAAAAATTCCGGTGGATTGATTTTGTTATCATATTCGACCATAAAGGTAAGTTCTTGCCAGTGATTAAGGATAGCAGTATACAGTTCTGTCTCGCCATATCGATGCACCAGTTGATCGTCTTCCAGGTTGATCGTGATTTCGCCAAACAGGTTGCTGACATACCT
>Ga0194126_10010647_pt1 | contig 12011 bp, 8 predicted proteins | sample TA2KigC150mmetaG_FD_148641 | JGI IMG/M metagenome (GOLD analysis project Ga0194126, IMG submission 148641) | Freshwater microbial communities from Lake Tanganyika, Tanzania - TA2015035 Kigoma Deep Cast 150m | ecosystem: Environmental > Aquatic > Freshwater > Lake | place: Tanzania: Lake...
TAATCCGGGAGGCAATATGCCATCGGCACTCACCACAGAATCTTTGAAAATAACATCGACAATCTTGTCCTTGTCTATGGCATAGCTGAAGGCTTGTCTCACCTTTGAGTCATTAAAGGGAGGCTTCGTGGAGTTAAACCCAATGTACGCGACAGATAATTGCGGGACCGTGACCAACTCCTCATTTAAGGGATTGGTTGAGTCAAGTACCCTATCCAAATCATCGAGATAAACCCCCGTTGAGTCTATCTCTCCGGTTTCGTACATTATCATAGGATAACCGCCCCACAGGCTGAATACTACATATTCGACCTTTGAAGGCGTATCGTAAAAGTCGCTGTTTCTTTCCAGGATGACGAGTTCGTCCTCCTCCCATTCCATAAGGCTGAATGCGCCTGTGCCGTTGGGTGTTTCCCACCAGTCCTCACCTGATTCTACATCGTACCTGTCAACCACAAAGGATACCGGATGCGCTAGCTTCTGCAGAAAGTACGATTTGGCTGAATCTATGGTGATCTGAAGCGTGTAATCATCCATTACCTTTACGCCGCTTATATCGGAAGCCTCACCATTCAGTTTCTCGGTGACGCCGACAATATCCGAGAGATATGTTGCGGCGGTGGGGGAATCGGTATCGGGGTCGCAAGCACGCTCTAGAGAATACTTAAAATCGTTTGCGGTAACCTGTCTGCCACTGTGAAAGGTTGCATCTTTACGCAGATGGAACGTGTAAATGGTTCCATCGCCTGTGATATTCCAGCTCTCTGCCATATCAGGCACAATCTGCAAATTCTGGTCGAATGTGACCAGGCCGCTGAAAATCTGGTACACATAGAAAGCTGAGGCTGTCTCTCGGCACATAGTAGGGTCCAGTGTTAATGGGCCTGTATCGTAAAGAAACAGAGCTTCGGAACGGGGTATTCCAAAAAGGGTAGGTTCTTCCAGTCTGAATTTCTGTACGATAGAGTCCAAAGTATTTTTTACGAGGTCGAAAGAAGTACTAACATAGTGTCTCCATAAGATAATGACTTTGGTGCCGTTGAAAACGATCTGTGCCTCACCCTTGGTGGGATATCCACTTGAGCTGGCGGTGAAAACGAAATCATATGCAGGAATCGAATTGCCTACAGTGGAGCTGCCCTGAGAAACGATAGCGAATGTAGATAATATCCCTCTTATCTGCTCGATAAATTCTGTGGCGTACTCCTCCAGTGACATCTCCTCTGTGAGGACTCCCAGCATAATGATAAGTTGAGTTCCCTCATCCGGTTCTTTTATCGTAATAGCTGATTCTGTCTCATCAACAACCCAGTCGATAGGGAACTCAATAGTGAAACCGAATGCGCTGCTTCTATAAAATCCTGGACTTACTTTAAGTGTGCTCTGAAATCCATCGACTGAAACCTGATAAATTCCCGCCTTTTCCTTAGAAATCTGGAATCGTACCTTTTTGCTCGATTGGGGCCCCACCACTATATCTTTCTTCTGTGCGGAGACACCTTCTATCTTGAGTTCTACCGTATAGTTCCCTGAAACTCCTCCGGTGTTTTTCAGCGATACTATTGCCGTTGCCTCTTCCTCGACGGCGACCTTACCGGGAGTCAGTAAAAGCGATGTTACTTCAATCGAGGCAGGTAAAGGCGTAGGGGTAGGTTGCGGGGTAGGCGTAGCCCCAACAGTCGTTGCCTGCGATAAGGCAGGAGTTGCTGTGGATAACCCCGACGATGTTTCGTTGCCCCCTGAGGAGGAGCAGGCAGCTAGGGTAATCACAAGGATAGACAGAATCAGCATGATGGAAGTAAGCTTGTGAATCTTCATAGAACACCCCCTAATAAATATGGGAAGGTCGTGAGGGAATTAATTGGGAATGATAATAACATGAGAGAGTATATTAGTCAATAATCGCGCAGGTTAAATTGCCGGCGCAAGTATTTCAGAGAATATAAACGTGGGGTAATGATCGAAATCCGTACTTACGATTGCTCCAGCCCCATCCTTATTCCAGAATACCTCGCGGCGAAGCCAAGTGATTTCACAGCCAGATCGAAGTCTAAATAGGTCGGCAAACCGCGCGCCTCAAGCTGGCGCAGCATCTCCTCTAAAACCTGTGTCTTCATCCCGTAAAGATGTATAGCTATCGTCTTCGACATATGCTTCTTTAAACTGTCAAACGTCTCGGCGATGTAATGTATCAGGGCGTCGAAACCGACATATATCGATGCTGCAACGCAATCCACGTTCTCGTCCTCCAGCACCGCCTCTATAATCTGCCTCTGCTTAGTGAAGGGGTCTTCCGCCACCGACAGCACCGGTCCCAAATCTACGGGGTTGCCGCCCAGTCTGCGGAACAGCTTCTTGAGTCTCTTCTGGGTGGCAGCCGAGAACTTCGCCATAACCAGTCCCGACCCCACAGCCGTATCTATAACCGTCACACCCAGCCCGCCCGACCCCGTGATGATAGCCACACGGTTTCCCCTGGGCAAGGGCTGACTGTTAAACACTCTGGGCACATCCCAGTATTCCTCCCACGAACTGAGACGGAGCGCTCCCACCTGCTTTATTACAGCATCATAGACCTGTTCATTCCCCGCCAGCGAGCCTGTATGAGAAACCATAGCCTCAGCGCCAGCCTCGCTTTTGCCGCCTTTGATGATTAATAACGGTTTGCGAGCTACTACCCGTCGCGCCGCCTCGATAAATCTGCGCCCGTCCCTGGCGTTCTCCAGGTGCATTGCCACAGCTTTTGTCTTGTGGTCATTCGCCAGATAGTTCAGCACGTCCGACTCATCGACATCGCACTTGTTGCCGATGTCGCACAATAACCTGACCGGATAACTGCGTTCCTCCAGAGGCTTCGCCGCCAGTCCCACGGAGCCGGTCTGACTGCAATAGGCAACGCCCCCCTGGCGAATCTTATCCTGAACGATGATGTAGGGATTGGTGAGGAAGCCTGTTGCGGGATTGAACACGCCGACCGTATTGGGTCCTATGATGCGTATCCCCGTGCGGCGGGCGATGTCCTCCAGTTGCCTCTGATATTTGGCGCCATCGCCGCCGGCTTCGGCGAAGTTCTCCGATACAATGATAACCGCCTTCACGCCCTTATGCGCACACTGCTGCACTATCCTGGGCACCGTTGGCGGTGGCGTTATCACAATAGCAGCTTCGACAGGTTCTGTTACCTCTTCTACAGAAGAATAGGCCTTCATGCCCACGACTTCGCTGTGGAATGGGCTGACGGGGTAAATCTTCCCGGAATAGCCGAATTGACGCAGACTCCGCACCATGCCGTAGCCCAGACCGAACCCCTCCCGCAACGAGCCGAATACAGCTACGGAGCCCGGCTCGAAAAAAGCCCTGAGGTCACTCTTATCCTGCTGCGGCATTACTCCATCTGTTCCAGCCGTTCGTGGTGAGCCTGTCGAACCATGAACGACCCTTCGACAAGCTCAGGGCGAACGGGCGAGGCAACCTCGCCGTTACATTTTTAAATATATTGCTACTTAAAGAACACCTTCGATAAGCCTGGCAACATATCGCGCTATAGCAGGCGATGATGTCAACCCCGGTGACTCAATACCAATCAGATTGACAAACCCCGGCAGTCCCTTATCGCTTTCATCCCTGATAACGAAGTCCCTGATGTCCTCGCCGGGACCCTGAAGCTTCGGCCTGATGCCCGCCATCTCGGGTTCGAGGTCTTCGTACTCTATAAACGGCAGCATCTTCCTTGCCGATTCATAGAATGCCTCTTTATGTCTCGTGTCAACGCTGTAGTCTATACTGTCCACATACTCCACGCTGGGGCCCAGCCTCATTCTGCCTTCGAGGTCAAGTGTAACGTGTATGCCCACGCCGGTTACTTTGGGTTCAGGCACCGGGTATATCAGCCTCTCGACCATCCTGTTCTTACCGTTCCCCACGCTGAAGTATTCCCCCTTGCAGTAGTGCAGCTTGTAGCCGGCTTTAGCTATGTCTATCCCTGCCAGCTCGGCGATTCTATCGCAGTAAAGTCCGGCGCAGTTTATCAGTACCTGCGTGGTGAAGGAAAATCCTTTCCTGCCGTCTTCTTCCACGGTGACTCCGTATCCATCGGCGACTTTCTCAATACCCGCAACCTTCGTTTTATAGACTATGTTTGCACCGCCGTCCTTCGCCCTGGCGATGTAGTGCTGCATCAGACCATGGGAATCGACGATGCCCGTCCACGGAGACAGCAGCGCAGCCACTCCCTCTACATTCGGCTCCAGCTTCTTCATCTCCCGTTTCGAGAGCATCTTCAGGCTTTTTGCCCCGTTGCGTTTCCCTCTCTCCTGCAAACCCCGCAACTGTTCTACTTCCTCGTCGCTGTTCGCCACGATGAGCTTCCCCAGCTTCTTATAGCCGATGCCATGCTTCCGGCAAATCTCATAGAGCAGGCTGTTCCCCTCCACGCACAGCTTCGCCTTCAGTGAATCGTAGGGATAGTAAATGCCCGAATGTATCACGCCGCTGTGTCTGCTGCTGGTCTCCAGGCCGAACCTCTCGTTCTTCTCCAGCACATAGACCGCTCTGCTTTGGCTGACAACCTGCGCAGCTACAGCCAGCCCCACAACGCCGGCCCCGATTATGGCGATATCCGACTTAAACTGCATGAGTCTATTTAAACCTCGTTCGGCTTTTAGCCGCCAGCTATCAGCTTTCAGTTCATCGTGGGCACTGACCGCTGCGTGCTGAAAGCTGACAGCTCACTGGAATCTGATGTTTGGAATCTAGAACTTACCGACGACGCTGTTCATTAGTATAGCACACCGCTTGCCCTTTTCATTTTACATTTTGCATTTTTCAATTTGAAATTTGCGTCAGATTGTCCTTAATGTTATTATTCCTTACGTTCAGCTACAGTATGGAGGGACAACATCGTGGTCAAAGCCAAGAGCCGCCAACCCCTTTTCCCCCAAATGACTGTCGGCGTTATGGGCTCCGCCGGCGGGACGCTGGACGATAATACTCTGAAACCGGTGCGCCGCCTGGGCACAGCTATAGCGAAAAGAGGCTACGTCCTCATCACTGGCGCCTGTCCCGGTATGCCGCACGAGGCTGTAAAAGGGGCGAAAGAGAAGGGCGGGACCGTGGTAGGGGTTTCCCCTGCCCTCAACCTCGAGGAGCACGTAACGAAGTACCACTCTCCCACCCGCGGCTACGACGCCATCATCTACACTGGCAGCGGACTCATGGGACGTGAAATCGAGAATATCAGAAGCTGCGATGTGGTAATCTTCGCCGGCGGTCGCTCCGGGACGCTGGGCGAGTTCGCTATTGCCTACGACGAGGGCAAGGTCATTGGAGTGCTGGAGGGCACCGGCGGCATCACCCATCACCTGAAGGACATAGTCAAGATGGTCAATAAGCATACCGAAGCGGTGGTTTGCTACGATACCGACCCCGAACGCTTACTGGACAAGCTGGAGAAGGTTTACAAGGAACGCATCCTGCCACGGCACCACAAGCTTATGAAGGGGCGCGACCCCGATGGTATGCTCGAACCCAACGCCAAAAACCCCGACGGTCATCATCACTAAACAGTCGTTTTAAACAAGGACAAACTCATCCAGGTATCCCGGCAGCGCTATCTTCCAGCCCGTCTTCTCCTCGAGAAATCGGGCGAACTGCTGGGCAGCATCAGGCTCGCCGTGAGTAACAAAGACCTGCCGGGGCGGTCTGCGCAACCCCGACAGCCATCTGAATAGCTCGTCCCGGTCGGCATGGGCGGAGAATCCGCTCATCTGAACAACCCTCGCGAGCACTTTGTGCATCTGCCCCAGAATCCGCACCTCTTTCAAGCCGTCAACAATCTGCCTGCCCAGAGTGCCTTGAGCCTGGTAGCCCACAAAAAGTACAGTGCTCTCCTGCCTCGAGATATTCCTCACCAGATGGTGCTTTATCCTGCCGCCGGTGCACATCCCCGAGCCGGCTATAATGATGCTCGTGCCGCTTATATGGTTTATTACCTTCGATTCATCTACAGTGCGGGTGATTTTCAATCCCGTGAAGTCAAAGGGCGACCTCCTGCGGCTGATAAGCTCGTTCATCTCCTTATCCAGCAAATCGGGATGGCGTTCGAACACCTCGGTGATGCTGGTCGCCATCGGGCTGTCCAGGAATACCAGCAGGTGTGGTATGCGCCCCTCAAGCAGCAATTTGTTCAGATAATACAGTACCTCCTGAGCGCGCTCGAAGGCAAAGCTGGGGATAACGATATTCCCGCCGCGCTTCCGTGTGGAGTTTATCACTTCGGCAAGGGTCTTCTCCGTGTCCTCCTTGCCCTCGTGCAACCTGTCGCCGTATGTGGACTCCACCAGAACGTAATCCGCCTCCTCGAAGGTCACGGGGTCGCGGATTATCGGTCTGTCCCACCTGCCCACATCTCCGGAGAAGATTATTGTCCTGTTCTCGCCGTTTTGGCTCACCCTGACCTTTATCATGGCTGCCCCGAGCACATGTCCGGCATCGTGAAACGAGGCTTCCAAGCCATCGCCAACCTGTACTGGTTCCTCGTAGTTAATCGTCGAGAACAGCGGGAAGCTAGCCTGAGCGTCGTCCCTCGTGTAGAGCGGCATCTCCAGGTATGGGCCTTTTCTGCCCTCTCGCTCGTGCCTTTTCTTCTTATATTCGGCGTCCTGTTCCTGGAGATGCGCAGCGTCGAGTAATATTATCTGGGCAATGTCGTAAGTAGCTGAAGTGCAGTATATCTTGCCTTTGAACCCCTCGCGCACCAGCTTGGGCAGGAGTCCGCAGTGGTCGAGGTGCGCGTGGGTCAGCAGAATAGCGTCTATAGTCTCAGGAGGGACGGGGAAAGGGTCCCAGTTGCGCACCCTGAGCTCCCTTTCCTGATAGAGCCCGCAATCCACCAGAAGCCTTGAGCCGTTGGCTTCCAGCAGGTATGCCGAGCCGGTCACATTCCGGGCTGCGCCCAGGAAGACTACCTTTATCTGAATGACTCAGCCTCTAAATCGTGATGCTCAAAACCCCGAGGTTCTCCAGACCGCGTATAACCATGCTCACCGCTATAGCAGCCAGCAGCAGGCTGAACACCCTGGAGACCGCCTTGATTCCACCCAGCCCCAGAAAGTTGAGAATCCATTGCCCCAGCATACAGATTATCCAGGCTATAAACATATTCAGGGCAAAGGATACCAGGACCATATACAGAGGGTACTCCTTCACCAGTATAAGCAAGGTCGTTATGGTAGCCGGACCGACGGTGAGAGGTGTACCGATGGGCACCACTGCCGCAAATTCCCTCTCCTCCTCCTTCCCCGCCTCCACCATCTGCCCTGAAATCATGTATCTAATGGAAAGCACCAGCAGGATAAGGCCGCCGGCGATGGCAAAGGAGCCGAACGAGATATTCATGGCATTAAGAATCAACTGCCCTAAGAACAGGAATACCAAGCCCACTATAGCAGCAGTAATTATCGCTATGTTTATCATCTTGCGGCGGCGCGGGGCTGGCAGCCCTTCGGTCGCCGAGATGACGAAGGGCAGATTGCCGAAGGCGTCGATAACTATAAACAGGGGCACGAATGTGAATACAAATGACTCTGCGGTGCTATGCATACCCTTCTTCCCTTTCCTGCTTGCGTCGATGGTAAAGCAACAGAAATGGATTGTCAACGAGGCAATAGGTCTGGCTTTTTTCTCCTTGCGGCTTAATAATCATCAGGCTAGAATGATGTCTACGCAATGTAGGGGCGAGGCGACGCCTCGCCCTCACTGAAGAGAGAAGGATACGCTAATGAGATATACAAACCTTGATAGACTCCCGAAAAAGACCCTGATACAACTGGCTAAAATGTACTCCCGCAACTGGCAGTCTCTCGATGCCAACTGGTTCGGGCTTGTGGAAGAAAACTTCGGACTCGAAACTGCGGCCAGGCTGGATTTAAAAAGCTGGGAAAGGCAATCGGTTCTGGAGGCGGAGAGGATTAAAAAGGTGCTGCAGCTCAATAAGGGCGGGTTGTCCTCGGTGCTCACCGTATTGAGCTTCATGAGCTGGCAGCTTACATCGCCGCTCTTCGAGTTGGAGATAGACACGCCCGAACGGGTGGTGCTCCATTATCCCCGCTGCGCCGTTCATGAGAGCCGAAATAAGAAGGGCAAGCCGGTATTCCCCTGCAAGACCATGAAGACAACGCTGTTAACTAATATCGCCAGGGTGGTTGAGCCGAGAGCAGCGGTCAGATGTATTAGCTGTCCTCCCGACCCTCCTCGGAAGGACTGCTGGTGCAAATGGGAGCTTACGCTCAGATAGGCTGAGGTCATGCGGATTTGAGGTAGCTCGCTAGTTCCTTTTCGTCCCCGGGCACGAATGCTTTGTAGGCTCGCGCGAACTTTTGTTTAAGCTCATCCGCCGCCATAAAAGCCACAATGGGATATTTTACCATCTCGAAACATCCCACCTCATCTTCGTTATCGCCGAGGTAAGCCACCTTGCCCGCATCTATATTTCTCTCCCTCAACAGCTTCTCCAGCAGCGGCGCCTTCTTCTTGTAGATATCCAGCCCGAACCCGACAGCCCTGCCGCTGTTCTGCTTGAGCACATCCGCCTCGATGAAATCGAAGTTTTTATCGTACCCCGCAGCCACCAGAATCCTCCCTATTCCGTGACCGTACCCTGCGGAGAATACCCCCGCGGTTCTTCCAGCCCGGTGACACTCCCTTACCGGCCTTAAAACCCTGTGGTCGAGTTTAGCCAGAGTCTGCGGCTTGAAGGCATACCTCTCTATGGAGCGCAGAATTGTTGCGACCGGTGTACCTCCTATTATCCGCTCGTTGTAGACCCTGAACATCTCCCTGATGAAATCGAACTCGTTGCCCCTCTGTGCCCTCTGATACAACCCCTCCAGTTCCTTTCGCGCCCTGAGTATGCGCACCATCTTAAACGGGTGGAAAGGGAAAGATGCCTTGAACACATCCCTCGCCGTGTTCTCCAGCACGGGCTTCTCGTCCCGATACTCAATCAAAGTCCCGTTCCAGTCGCAGATTATCACATCTATAGGCATAGAGCTTGCTCCACAAATAGAGTAGCTATTATACCATCTCCAGTACTTTTGTACCTTTTTCGCATGGCTTATCAACCGAAATGACTATTTAAAACGGCGTGGGGGAATGGTAATGTTGAGGTGGGAGAATATAGCTCAGACAGCCCGCATGAACGCAAAGGGCAGGTGCACAACATGAACAATCAGAAACGCGGAAACATCCTGGTAGTGGATTGCGACGAACTCACGAGGAATACCCTCACTCGCACTTTGCTCTCCGACGGCTACAACTGCGTAACAGCGCCAGACGGCGAGACTGCCCTCTGGAAGATTTCCGAGCAGGAATTCGCTCTTATACTTACGGATGTAAACATACCCGACCTTTCATATGTGGAGATGTTGCCGCGCCTGATAGCCGCTCACCCCGATACCGTCATTATTGTAATAACAACGCTGGACGATATCGAAACCGCTCTGGAAGCCATAAAGCTCGGCGCTTACGACTTTATTCTCAAGCCGCTCAACGTAGATGAGATCAGCATGAGGGTGGGAAAAGCCCTGGAGCGAAGACGGTTGATGCTGGAAAACCGCGAATACCAATCCCGCATGGAGCAACAAATCGAGCTTCAGGTAGCCGATATTCGAAAGTACTTGTATGAAGCTGTCGAGGTGCTGGGACTCGAGCAGATGGCGCTCGATAAGCCTGAAGCCGTTCGGGAGGCAAAGCGCTACGCGAAGATGATGTTCCAACTCGGCGGCACGAAGGGCACCCTGGATTTAGAGGAATCCTATCTTCAGATGGCAAGGACGCTTGCGCTGATTGCCGAATCCCACGAGCCTTACGCCCGCGGCCATTCCGACAGGGTGGGGCTGCTGGCATATGAAATCGCCATTCAGCTCGGCTGCTCCACCGAGATGAAAAGGCAGATAAAATTCGCCGCTATGCTTCAGGATATCGGCAAAATAGCCGTCCCCGACCGTATTCTATCGAAACAGGATAATCTCACTCAGGAGGAATACGCCGAGATAAACAGACACCCCACAGCCTCGGTAGAGATAATTCAGCATGTGGACTACTTCAAAGACATCATCCCGCTGGTGGAAAGCCACCACGAGTGGTATGACGGCAGCGGCGGCTATCCCGGGAAGCTAAAAGGCAACAGGATACCGCTCGGAGCACGTATTCTTGCTGTGGCTGACGCCTACGATGCCATGACCTGTCCCCGCCCGCACCGGCGTCCCCTTACCCCCGGAGAGGCAGCGCAGGCGCTCAAGAAGGGTGCAGGAAAGCAATGGGACCCTGTAATCGTCGATGCCCTCCTAAAGAAGCTGGGGGTCACCGCCCGAGATTCCGCCTGATCCACCCGTATTTTCCTCATCGGAGCAGATGCTCCGACCTACCCATAACCCGATTGCCGACTGCTAAATCCAAAACTACCTTGACAGACTATACCTGCTGAATTAGGATTGCCTCAGCAATCATGCCTGACCGATTTATACAATGTGGATTAGAAGAACCTTAGCCATCCCGTTCATCATTCTCTTTTTCCTCCTGTTTTTAGTCGTGCTCGTTATCACCCATACCAATTGCACCTTTAGCAACCCCGGCTTCTACAACGACCAACTCCGACAGGCGGATATGTATAATTTTCTCTACGATGAAGCCCTGCCGGCGGCTCTGGACGAGATAGAAACAGACGATTCCTCCGATTTTCAAATAGACATCGCAGCAATCAAAGACAACCTCGTCGCCGCTGCCAGAGAGATACTGCCGCCCGATTGGCTACAGGAACACATCGAATCGGCAACCGAAACCCTCATACCTTATATACTGGGCGACACCGACAGCTTCACCTACACTGTAGAGTTCAAGGACAGGGTAGAGACAGCTGCCGGGGTTATCAAAGACGATATATTGGGCGGCGAGCCGTTCAATACACTCTACGAAGAGGCAATCTCTCAGGCTGCCGACAAGGTTCTGGAAAACCTGGATGAAATGCCCTATTCACTGACCTTCGACAGGGCAGAGATAGAAAGCTTCCTCAGAGCTGTGGCGGACAAGGGCTGGATAGTTTCAGAGACCAGCAAAGCCATAGACGCTGTGATGCCTTACCTCACGGGAGACGCGGAGCACTTCACCGTTACGCTGAATCTGTATGACCGCATCGACCCCGTAGCAGCAGCCGCTATAGACCTCTTGAGCAGACAGGAGACCTACCATTACCTGGTCGATGAAATCATAGTCCCCATCGTGCTGGAGAACATCGGCTCATCGGCTGACCTTTCCTACGGCATCACCCTGAGCCAGGCTGAGATTGCCTCCGTTGTAGAGCAGACGCTGACCCAGTCTTGGATTCAGGAGTGCCTGGAAGAGCTGATTAACGCTATTGCGGATTATGTAAAGAGCGAGTCCGCCGGGATAAGAATCGTGGTGACGCTGTCCGATGTAAAGGCTGAGGCTCTGGCTGTCCTTACGGAGATGGCGGATGGCAAGCTGGAGGCAGAATTTTACAGCCTGCCTGTATGCAACGCAGCGCAGTTCTTTCAGGCTACCCAGAATCTGCCTCCTGGGAGCATTCCCAGTTGCCGCCTGACAGGCATGTCGTATCATGCCTTTCTAACGCAGTTCAACATCAACGTGGCAGCACTGGTGCAGCAGAAGGTGGGCAACCAGATACCCGGGCAATGGGTCTATACCGATGCCGACCTCAGAGAGCTGCTGGGCGAAGAAGATGCGGATTTTCTGGAACAGGCGCGCGATAAGGTCACCAATGGCTGGACTTTCACCGAGGCTGACCTGCTGGATGAGCTTGATAGCGAGGCCGAACGGACGCTTGCCGACGTTCGCAACTACACAAGCAACGGCTACACCCTGACCGAAACCGACCTGCGGGACGCAATTGGCGAGAACGATTCGGACCTGGACGATTTCGATAACGTGCGCCACAACATCAACACCGCCCGCACCTGGCTGTGGACCCTCTGGCT
>Ga0194126_10010658_pt1 | contig 12004 bp, 10 predicted proteins | sample TA2KigC150mmetaG_FD_148641 | JGI IMG/M metagenome (GOLD analysis project Ga0194126, IMG submission 148641) | Freshwater microbial communities from Lake Tanganyika, Tanzania - TA2015035 Kigoma Deep Cast 150m | ecosystem: Environmental > Aquatic > Freshwater > Lake | place: Tanzania: Lake...
TCCTCATAGCAGAGTCCTTTCTCCTTTCAATTGTACTCTGACCCTGCCAGACCTTTCTAATATTCCAAACCTAAAGTGTCCAGCCTCAGGGGTTCACTCCAGTAAAAACCTAATGGTTCACGTCTTAGCTTATTGTTCCTATAACCACAAGTTCAGGAACTGTCCTGTTTATCCCATATCCAGGTGCTCTTTAATAGCCCTGTGTATTTCATGCCGAAGCTGAATGTCATCAAGATAGCCTACCACCTTACCAAGTCGTTGCTTTGAAATTGTTCTTATCTGATGAGCCATTACTATAGATTTTAGAGGCTGCCCCGCTTTTCCTTCCAGCAAAAGAATCTCAGATGGATATAACCGGCGTTGGGTTGATGTTATAGGCAGGACAGTAACATTGGGCATGGCTTGATTGAATTCTTCGTTGCTTATTATGAGTACTGGACGTATTCCCTTCTGTTCAGCTCCTGCCACAGGGTCAAGATTAGCCTCATAAACTGCCCACTGAAAAGCCGGCATTAGCCTATCCTCCGGGCAGTCTCAGCATCAGCAGACTGAAAAGTAGCTTCAATCTCTGATATATCCTTAAGCAACAAGGGGTCATTAGCGCCTTCCTGCCACTGAGCCTGTCGCATCTGCCTCTGCAACTCTTTTAGTTCCTTGACCAGTGCCCGCTCTACCAGGACATTCTTGCTTGGTGCCGCTCCACGAGCCGTGGCCTCATCTAAGGCAGCCAGGACATCAGGATGCAAGCTAAAGGTCGCCTTCTTTGCCTTTCCGCGCATATACTCAACCTCCTTTTATATCGTCATTAGCCACACTCCCTATAATAGCATTAGCTTCCTTATTATGCAAGTTAATCTAGGAAGCTAAAATTGCCATCTATAGGAAGAGGCTTGTAGGATAGTATGCCAACAGATACAGAGCGATATGAACAAAGATAAGGAAGGGTAATTTGCCGCTACTTTGCGTTAACGGTATTCTGTTGCTAAAATCCAAAAGCGGATAGGCTATATGGCAAGACGGAAAACCATGTAAAAAGTTCTTCTTTCCGTCCAGTAAGCCCCACCAGTTAGGTAATATCATTACCTTTCTTTGGCTTCAAGTTATTCATCCATCCCAAATATTTTCTGTAACCCACGTTCAACTGCTGGTAATAATATTACCCTACATATCGCGTTCAAATCTTTAGGGGCAACCTATAAGAAACATGAACACATTTCTAACAAATGTGTAACTAAGCCCCAGCGAAGCAGATCACTAGTTACTGGAATGCAGAATCCTCAGGGGGAGCAAAGGCTGAGAACTGCCATAGAAATACGGCTAATTAGCCACTTGCGCTAATGGATCTGCGGCTCCTGTTTGCCGGGCAATCGATTAAATAAGAGGTGCAACTTGAGTAAGAGTCCACATGGTAACTTCTTTGTGCCCACGCGTGGTGCACGTTCCCTGTGTTACCTGCGTAGATAATTACGCTGACAAGATGATAAACTACTCTAGGGTCAGACCTTTGTGATCTGATTCCCAATACTCTTGGATTATGTTATTCGCATTAAAAGGGGGAAACAATGAGCGACAAAAAGACTGCAGATCCCAGCGAAATCCGCCCCGAACTGGCAGAGGTTATCCAGCGCCATGAAACCACGCTGGACAAGGCGCGTCCCAAAATGGTGGAGCAGCGCCGGAACAGAGGGCATCGAACAATACGCGAGAATATCGCTGATCTCTTGGACCCGGATGACTCCATCGAATACGGATCACTGATGCTTGCCGCACAGCAGCGCCGCATACCTATGGATGAGTTAATCAAAACAACCCCTGCAGACGGACTTGTCACCAAGATAGGATCTGTCAATGGCCATTTGTTTGATCGCTCCCGGACTCGGTGTCTGGTGTTAGGATATGATTACTCCGTCCTGGCCGGCACCCAGGGCATGTTCAACCACAAGAAAAAGGACCGCATGCTCCAACTCGCCTACAAGCATAAACTGCCCACGGTGCTATTCGCTGAAGGTGGAGGAGGGCGGCCAGGAGACGTAGATACCATGGAGTTTATCGTGGCAGGGCTTGATTGCATGGCATTCGCACACTACGCCAGGCTCAGCGGCCTTGTCCCTGTGGTAGGGATTGTGACCGGTTACTGCTTTGCAGGGAATGCGGCACTTCTAGGCCAAAGCGACGTGATCATCGCCACCAAAGACTCCAATATCGGGATGGCTGGCCCGGCAATGATTGAGGGGGGTGGCCTAGGTGTATTCAGACCGGAGGAGATCGGGCCCATGTCGGTACAGTCGCAAAACGGTGTTGTCGATATCCTTGCTGAGGATGACGCTGATGCGGTGCAGAAGGCAAAACAGTATCTCTCCTACTTTCAAGGGAGCATAGGAGAATGGGAGTGTGCGGACCAGCGCCTGTTACGTGAGATGGTCCCGGAAATACGCCGCAGGGCATATGATGTCCGGAAAATCATCGATACCCTGGCGGACACGGGTTCGGTCCTGGAGCTCCGCCCACAGTTCGGGGTGGGCATCGTCACGGCACTTGTTAGAATCGAAGGACATCCCTTCGGGCTGATGGCAAACAATGTATCTCACCTTGCAGGGGCCATAGACGCGGATGGCGCAGACAAGGTCTCCCGTTTCATTCAAATTTGCGATGCTTTCGACATTCCCATTGTTGTTCTTATCGATACCCCTGGATTCATGGTTGGCCCGGAGGCAGAAAAGACAGCCCAGGTGCGTCACTTCTGCCGTATATTCACCAACGCCGTCAACGCAACTACCCCAATCTTTAGCGTGGTGTTGCGCAGAGGATACGGTCTCGGCGCCCAGGCCATGGCAGGGGGAAGTTTCCATGCCTCCGACTTCATCGTATCATGGCCGACAGGCGAGTTTGGCGGCATGGGGCTGGAGGGTGCTGTTCGGCTCGGCTTCAGAAAAGAACTTGACGCCATCGAAGATCCCGAGAAACGTAAGGCACGATTCGAAGAGTTGTTAGCCATGCATTATGAGCACGGAAAGGCGATCAATATGGCTGCTACCCTTGAGATCGACGATGTTATCGATCCGGCTGAGACCCGTCACTGGATTACGGTCGGCTTGCGTTCTATGCCCGGACCTGAACGGCGCAGCGGTAAAAAACGGCCGAATATCGACTGCTGGTAAAGTCGCTTGTTGTCCCATCAGCTACAGTAAAGTGGTGGAATGCCCCACAGCAGGGATTGATAAGAAGGAGCACAACGTCACCTGCACCATAAATAAATTGAAGAGTAATTGCCTGGAATGTTTAAAGCGAAACTAAGAGCTGTTGCAAAGCCGGGATAAGATTCTTCTTCTCAAACACGAGTTCGGGGACTGTCCACAATGGCCCACCAACTGCTTGCAAAATTTTGCAAATCGTAGCTAATTTTTGTACAACTTTTACCGTGCTACTTTAAATTAACCTCTTAACAGTTAATTCAGCGATAAACATCTTTACGATGACCAACTTTTACAATCCAGATGGTAGACTCCTTATCTTGAACTGAATATACAATGCGATACTGTCCCTGACGGACGCGATACTTTTCTTGACCGGTTAGTTTTTCGCAGCCTAAAGGCCGAGGCTCTATGGTTAGTGACTCGACACGATGGAGGACTTTCCTTACATCTTTTTTAGGAATTGACCTAAAATCTTTTTCAACCGACTCTCTAAAATAGACTTTATATTCGGCCATCTTTCTTTAGCCTTTTCACCATTTCATCATAGCTAATCAGAGGTTCTTTCACCCTTTCTTCAAATGCCGCAATGTCCTCGGCGTCTTCTGCAAGACTGCCTCTCACGGCGTCATTTACAAGCTCTGATATTGACCGAGAGATGGCAACTGCTTTTAAGCGCAGCGCCTTATGCAAATCAGGGTCTAAATAAATAGTGGTTCGTTTGGTTTGGGTAGCCATAATAACACCTCCAGATATCACTATAACATTTTAGCATTAAAATGTCATAACGTCTAATAGAAGGGCAACTACTTGAGCCTGTCTCATGGTAATGAAAGACTGGTGTGAGATAAGCAACTGCTGCACAGCAGTAATCAGTCTCTTTTTCTTAAACAGTAGTTCGGGAACTGTCCAGTGTCCCCCCACCACTCAGGTAGTACAGTCCAAATTCTTCCGAATTTAACTACAGATTCCTGTCAAATAATCTCGAAGTGGCTTCACATTAAAAAATTGGTTACTGATAGCCAGTGCTTTCAAAACCACACGAGCAGTGTCAAGCGATGTAAAACATGGGATTCGCTTCTCTGCAGCAGCACGTCGAATGTGAAATCCATCTTTAAGAGGAATACGGCCGGCAGTAATAGTGTTGACTACACCCACTACAGAGCCGCCCTTAATTATATCAACCACATTCGGATGGCCCTCGTCCAGTTTCTTGCCAATCTCCTTCACTTTCATTCCGGCTGCACCAATCATAGCTGCTGTGCCTTCTGTGGCATAAAGCTGGTAGCCCAAAGAATAAAAGCCTTCAATTATATGTAAGGCTTCCTGTTTGTTTTTGTCAGCAATGCTGAACAGTAGATTACCTTGAGATGGCAACATAAGACCAGCAGCCAAAAGTGCTTTGGTCAAAGCAGCTTCATAGGTGTAGTCAATTCCCATGACTTCGCCTGTTGACTTCATTTCAGGACCAAGGTACGTATCTACACCAGCAAGCTTAGACATCGAGAATACGGGAGCCTTTATGCCTACGAGTTCCTGTCTCTTCCACAAGCCTGTGGTGTAGCCCTGCTTTTTTAGACTCATGTCTAGCATTATCTTGGTGGCAATCCGAACCATAGGCACACCAGTGACTTTGGAGATAAACGGGATAGTCCGGCTGGCACGAGGATTTACCTCTAGTACATAAATTGAAGACAAACCAGTGCTTTCACCTGACATGATGACAAGCTGGACATTCATTAACCCCTTCACCTGAAGTGCCCGCCCGATTCGTATCGTGTAATCAACAACAGTATTTACCTCATCCTCAGTAAGATTCAATGCCGGATAGACAGCTATTGAGTCACCACTATGCACCCCAGCGAGCTCAATGTGCTCCATTATTCCTGGTATGAGAACATCTTCTCCATCGCTGACAGCATCAACTTCAACTTCCTTGCCTTCAAAGTATTTGTCAATCAAGATAGGATGCTGACTATCCATTTCCAAAGCTAGTGAAATATAACGTGTCAACTCCTCTTCATTATTGACGATTTCCATAGCTCTGCCGCCGAGAACATAGCTGGGACGGACCAGCACGGGATAGCCAAGATACCGAGCCACGCTGATACCCTCATGTAGGGAGATAACACCAGCTCCCGGTGGCTGAGGGATGCCTAGATGATTGAGAAAATCTTCAAAGCGGCGACGGTCTTCAGCTATGTCTATAGCATCAAAGTTAGTGCCAAGTATCGGCATATTGCTACGCCCTAAAGGTTCAGTTAAATTAATGGCTGTCTGGCCGCCAAATTGGACAATAGAGGCTGGGACGGGATCATTTTGAAACGGAGAGCTTTCATTTTCCAGGATATCTCTCAGACTTTCTTCATCCAAAGCTTCAAAATAGAGGCGGTCGCTGGTGTCAAAGTCCGTGGAAACCGTTTCTGGGTTAGAGTTTACCATTATGCTTTTGATGCCTATCTCTTGAAGCGCCCAGGCAGAATGAACAGAGCAATAGTCGAATTCTATCCCTTGCCCAATGCGAATGGGACCACTTCCAATGACCACGACCTTTTTCTCCTTTATCGATTTTGCCTCGTTCTCTTTTTCGTAGGTGCTATAAAAGTAAGGTGTTTCGGCATCAAATTCAGCAGCACAGGTATCTACCATTTTATATACGGGATGTATTTGCCAGTTATGTCGAAGTTGGCGCACTTGTTCATACAATCTGTCAGATAAGGTGCTGATTTGTTCGTCAGAAAAACCCAGGCGCTTCGCCTCCCACATAAGCTCAGGAGTTAATGGCTTAGAAAGAAGCAACTGCTCCATATGCACAATATTGGTCAACTTATAGATGAACCAGGGGTCAATGCCGGTACGCCGGGCTAGCCATTCACAGCTTGCCCCTCGTCTAATGGCAGCCATAATTGCCCACAACCTGAGGTCATTAGGATGGAGTGGATAAGAGTCGAGGTCTTTTCTGTCGTTCCAGCCCCTGTCCTCCCAGAGTAGAGTTCTTTTGCTGAACTCGAGCGAGCGTACCGCTTTCTGTAGGGCAGCTTCGAAACAGCGGTCAATCGCCATAACCTCGCCTGTAGCTTTCATTTGGCTAGCTATATTGCGGTCTCCTAAGGCAAATTTGTCGAAAGGCCAGCGGGGGATTTTGACTACACAGTAGTCTAAAGCAGGCTCGAAGGCAGCCATTGTCTTGCCGGTCACCCGATTAGGTATTTCGTCCAACCTTTTGCCCGCAGCTATCTTAGCGGCTACCCTGGCAATAGGATAACCGGTGGCTTTGCTAGCTAGAGCCGAACTGCGGCTGACACGGGGATTGACCTCAATCACATAGTACTCGCTTGTTTTTACATTCAACTGGTCTGGAGACCACTTTTGAGCCACCATCGGGCTAGGAGTTAAGGCGAATTGGATGTTGCAACCACCTTCAATACCTAAAGCCCTGATGATTTTCAGGCTTGCCGACCGTAACATCTGGTATTCCTTGTCAGTTAGTGTCTGACTGGGTGCGACGACAATGCTATCACCAGTGTGAACCCCCATCGGGTCAATGTTCTCCATATTACAGATAGTGATGCAGTTATCAGCAGCATCACGCATCACCTCGTATTCGATTTCCTTCCAGCCGAGAAGGCACTTTTCCACCAAAACTTCGTGGCTGGGACTGGAAATTAGCCCACCAGATACGATTGTTTCCAGTTCCTCCATGGTGTGAGCAATGCCACCACCAGTGCCACCTAGTGTATAAGAGGGACGAACGATTAACGGTAATCCGATTGACTTAGCTAGTTCCATTGCCCCATTCACGGAATGCACTGTGGCACTCTGTGGCACTGGCTCACCGATATCTAATATGAGCTGCTTAAATAGAGACCTTTCCTCAGCTTTCTTGATTGTCTCCAGTGGTGTGCCCAGCAACCTGACGTTGTACTTATCCAGCACCCCGGAGTCAGCGAGCTCCACAGCTAGATTGAGCCCCGTTTGTCCACCTAGAGTAGGCAACAACCCATCTGGATGTTCCTGTTCAATTATTCGGGTTATAACCTCCGCAGTTAATGGCTCAATATAGACAATGTCGGCAACACCCTCATCGGTCATAATAGTCGCCGGGTTTGAGTTCACCAGCACTGTAGTGATGCCTTCCTCACGGAGAGATTTGCATGCTTGAGTACCGGCATAATCAAACTCCGCTGCCTGTCCAATGATTATCGGACCTGAGCCGATGACCAGGACCTTAGAGATTTTGTGCATTCACACTTCCCCTTACCATCTCCAAAAACCTGCCAAACAGGCGGGTTATTATTATGGGTACCTTGGAGCATCTGCTCCAAGTGCCATATCGGGAGGAGGGCTGATGCTCTCTCCTACCTCGGGAGTATCAAAATAGAGCTTGTAGCTCGAACACCTGTAGTTACCGGGTGAGCTAACCAATCCAGCCTTGACAGGATTATTATGGATATAATCAAATTTCTCAAGGAACTTTTCTTCACTGTAGATATTGAAATCATAGAAGCCATGCTGCCAGAGGCGATATCTAAGGTTTCGTTTATGCGACTTAGTGCTCTCTGGGGCAATCATGGAGGTAGATTGGAGCATCTGCTCCAATCTACCCGATATCATTAAGCCAATAATCCGCCTGGCTGTGGTTCCTTTTATCCCTTGCATTATCTTGGATATACCGAGGTCTGGCTTTGCCATTTTATCCCACCAAAGTAACAGGTGTACATGGTCAGGCATTATCACATATCCTAGCAATGTAAAGCCGTACTTATCACGGTAAAATTCTAATTCTTCACGAAGGATTCGACAGAATTCCCCGTCGCTGAAATAAGGGCGATTTTCACAAGTACCTGTGGTGATGAAATGAACATAGGAATTATCATCGAATTTTGGGAGATTTTTGTGCTGTTTCATTTTTCTTCTCAAAACACGTGGTAGATGAGAGCATCGGCTCTTATCCCAGAGCTGGAGCAGATGCTCCAGCCTACCCACTCTCCTTCTTCACCATCTCCAAAAACCTGTCAAACAGGTAGACGTTATCTTGAGGGCCGGGGGAGCCTTCGGAGTGATACTGAATGGATATGATTGGTAGTTCCTTATGGCATAGGCCCTCAACTGTACCGTCATTCAAGTTTATCTGGCTGACCTCAAGCCCACCTTTCAAACTATCGGCATCCACGGCATAACCGTGGTTCTGTGTGGTGATGTGAACCTGGCCAGTTGCCAAATCACGGACAGGATGGTTTCCCCCACGGTGACCAAACTTGAGCTTGAATGTTTTGGCACCAAAAGCTGCGCCTATCAGTTGGTGCCCTAAGCAGATACCCATCACCGGTTTTTGGTGAACGAGTTCCCTAATTGTCTCTCTCATATAGTCAAGTAGAGCGGGGTCACCGGGGCCAGGAGAAAGCACAATGCCGTCTGGCTTTAGATTTAGAATCTCCTCGACTGGCATAGTACAGGGGACAACTCTTACGAAGCAGTCGAGTCGAGACAATATACGGGCGATGTTATATTTCAGCCCCATGTCAACGATTACAATATGGGTCTTGGGAGTAGCATCGACTGCGGTCAAGTCCCACTGGTATTTCTTATCACTAGCGACTTGCTTAACAAAGTCAGTGGAATCATAGCGTGGCAAACCTCTAACTTCCTTCAAAGCCTCTTCTGGCGTCATCTCTGATGTCAAAATACCCATCATAACGCCGGATAAGCGGAGGTGGCGGGTCATAGCTCGGGTATCAACCCCAGTTATTCCAGGAATCCCGTTGGTCTGTAAGAATTCGTTTAGGCTGCCGGTGCTTTGCCAGTGGCTGGGCACAGGGCAATGCTCACGGACAACAAGGCCTCTCACCTGCACTTGCTTTGATTCAAAATGGGCGTCGCTAACTCCATAGTTGCCGATAAGAGGATATGTAAGCACTAGAATCTGGCCGGCGTAGGAGGGGTCTGTTAACATCTCCTGGTAGCCAGACATACTGGTGTTAAAAACTACTTCGCCATAAGTAGTATCTTCAGCACCAAAAGAATAACCTTCATAAATTGAGCCATTTTCCAAAGCCAAAAAGGCGCGTTTAGCCATGTATTATGAGAATTATATCATCTCTTGTGGCTTGATAGGCCTTAATCCAGCCCGAAAACTTCAATATTTTTTAGAAATAGTTTTGTAGGCTTCTCTGAATGGAATTCCCGTCTTAACTAATTTAAATACTTCTTCTGTCGCATAAATATCTTTTGTTAAAGATTGCTCGCAATTTTTTTTATTAACTTTTAGTTTTGAAAATACGAGGCTCGTTATGTATAGACTCTCCTTTGTTATTTCCAAACCCTTCATTGTAGGTTCTTTTGTAAGTTGGATATCGCGATTATAACCTGATAAAAGATTGCTAATCATATTTTTAATTTGGAATTCATACGAAACAACAACGTGATATTTTGCTCTTAATAACTCCAGCACATCAGGATTTTTCTTTTGTGGCATGAGCGAGCTTCCTGTGCAGAATTCTTTGGGTAATTCAAAATAGCCAAGTTCCGGCACGCTAAAGAGGATTAAATCAGAAGCAATTTTGTTCAAATCAAACATTATTTGGCCTAAAATGTGCAAGATTGTAGACTCATATTTACCTCTGCTATTCTCTGCATAAATAGGATTCTTCTGTACATTTTTGAAACCTAATAATTTCGCAGTATATTTTCTATCTATCTCAAGAGGTATCCCATATCCTGCCCCTGTTCCCAAGGGCGATTGGTCAATTAATTCTAAAGCAAAGTCGAGAGCTACTAAATTATCTTTCATTGAGTCGATGAAGGAATTGCCCCAAAGGGCTACTGAGGATGGCATCGCTTTTCTAGTATGGGTGTAGCCAGGAAGTTTTATCTCTCCGTATCTTTTAACAAATTTCTTTATTTCCTTTGTTAATTCATTAATCAGTCTCTTACAATAATTCAACTGGTCTTTATAATATAATCTTAAAGCTGTGAGCACTTGGTCATTTCTCGACCTTGCGGTATGTATTTTCTTGCCCAAATCGCCTAATTTCTTTGTCAGATGACTTTCAATAGCTGTGTGACAATCTTCCTGTTCTTTTGAAATTTTAAACTGCCCCTTTTGACCCAATTCAATAATATGGTTGATTTCTTTAGCTAGTTTTTGAACCTCTTCTCTTTTTAATATGCCAATCTTACCAAGCATTTTTGCATGGGCTATAGACGCGATGCAATCATACACGATAAGGTTCTGGTCCCAAATATAGTCTTCGCCGACTGTGAATTCCTCTATTCGCTTATTTAGTTTGTAATCTTTCTGCCAGAGTTTCATATTAAGCACTATTTTCTCTTTTCGCGCCATCCATAAGGTTTTCTTTTTCTCAAAACAAGATGATGGGCCTTTAATCTTATAGCGTTTATGTTAATAAATCCTCTTGAATCAGTGGCATCAAATCCCCCTTCCACATCCATACTAGATAATTTTTGATCATAAAGTGAAGTAGATGATTCTCTGCCAATTATGTTCACATTTCCTTTGTATAATGAAAGTATTACCTTTCCATCTATAGCTTCTTGACTTTTATCGATTGCGCACATTAAAAAATCCATCTCAGGAGAAAACCAGAATCCGTTGTAGATCAATTCTGAAAATTTAGGTATAAGCATATCTCTCAAGTGCATAACCTCTTTATCCATAGCTATACCTTCGAGGTCTCTGTGAGCAAGCCAAAGGATTGTTGCTCCTGGTGTTTCATAAACCCCCCTGGATTTTATCCCAATAAATCTGTTCTCAACCATGTCAACTCTTCCAACGCCATTTTTACTGCCTAGTTCATTGAGATGCATAAACAATTCAAGTGGTTTCGCTTTTGTTGTACCATCATCTCTGTTTATTACTTTAGTGGGAATTCCGTCTTTAAAATGAATCTCTATTACGGTTTCCCTATCTGGAGCCATCAAGAGAGAAGTTGTTCTGCTAAACAGATTTTCCGGTGGCCTGAATAACGGGTCCTCCAAAATTCCCGCTTCGTGGCTAATATGCATTAAATTCTCATCTTCACTGTATGGCTTCTTTCTACTAGCTTTGATAGGAATTTTCCATTTTCTGGCATAATCAATAAGGTCACTTCTCCCCTTGAACTCTACCAAAAAATTTTGGTCTTTCCACGGAGAGATAACCTTTATTTTGGGATTGAGCGCGTAATAAGCTAGCTCAAATCTTACTTGGTCGTTGCCTTTGCTAGTTGCTCCATGAGCAACGAATTCGGCGTTTTCTCTTTCAGCAATTTCAATTTGTTTTCTCGCAAGCAAAGGTCTAGCTAATGAGGTACCTAATAAATATCTCCCTTCGTACATAGCATTTCCTTTGAGAGCGGGGAAAATAAAATCAGTAACAAATTCCTCTCTCAGGTCTTCGGTATAAACTTTTGAGGCACCAGTTTTCAGTGCTTTTTTCTCTATTTCTCCAAAATCCTCTTTTTGACCAACATTACCAACGAAACAAATGATGTTGTATCCCTTGTTAACTAGCCATTTCAAAATGACAGATGTATCTAACCCTCCACTGTAGGCAAGTATTACTTTTTTTGTCATATTGTTCACTTTTTAACTCTCAATTATAGTTGATTTTCCGAAATTTATAAACTTACTGATTTAGGAATCTCGTGGAGTGAACCCCTGAGGCTGGACACTTTAGGTTTGGAATATTAGAAAGGTCTGGCAGGGTCAGAGTACAATTGAAAGGAGAAAGGACTCTGCTATGAGGAACAAGAGAATATTCGGCTTAGAATTTAAACGCCAGGTAGTAGAAGAACTGTTAAGCGGTGAAAGCA
>Ga0194126_10010659_pt1 | contig 12004 bp, 19 predicted proteins | sample TA2KigC150mmetaG_FD_148641 | JGI IMG/M metagenome (GOLD analysis project Ga0194126, IMG submission 148641) | Freshwater microbial communities from Lake Tanganyika, Tanzania - TA2015035 Kigoma Deep Cast 150m | ecosystem: Environmental > Aquatic > Freshwater > Lake | place: Tanzania: Lake...
CTCTGCTCCCCGCACGGGTTGGTGGCCTCGATCTCGTACAGATGCGGCACGGGGTTGGTGCGGTTCATCGTGTCGAGGAACAGCACCCCCGGCTCACCGTTCTGGTGGGCGTGCTGGAGGATCCTGTCCCACAGCTCGCGGGCCCTGACCCGCTGGTGGGTCTTGATTGGGAGGCCGAGGCGGAGGGCCTGCGTCAGTGTGCCGTCAAAGGCCTTGTACTCGGGGGCCAGGACATCCGGGAAGCGTAGCTCCCACCAGTCGTCCTTCTGGACGGCCTGCATGAAGGCGTCGGTGATGCCCACCGAGATGTTGAAGTTGGTGATGGCGCTCTCGGAGGTCTTGCAGGCGATGAACTCCTCCACGTCGGGGTGGTCGACCCGCAGCACAGCCATGTTGGCGCCGCGGCGGGTGCCGCCCTGGGCGACCTCGCCGAAAGCCTGGTCGTAGACCCGCAGGAACCCGACCGGCCCGGTTGCCTTGCCCGCGGACGATTTCACGATCGTTCCCTTGGGGCGGAGCCGGCTGAAGGAGAAGCCGTTGCCGCCTCCGGTCTGCTGGATGAGGGCGGCATCCCGGAGCGTCTGGAAGATCCCCGATGTCTTGCGGCCCATGTCATCCGAGACCGGAAGGACGAAACAGGCGGCAAGCTGACCGAGGGGCGTTCCGGCGCCGGTGAAGGTCGGCGAGTTGGGCAGGAAGCGGCGGCTGGCCATCAGATCGCGGAACGATGCCGCTGCCTGCTCGGGATTGTGTCCCCACTCACCCTCGGGGCGGGCCACGTGCCTGGCGACCCGCCACAGCATTTCGTCCGGCGTCTCGACGGGCTTGCCGTCGGAGCCCTTGCGGAGGAAGCGGAGCGAGAGAACCTTGTACGAGTTCTCTGAGAGAACAATGCCGCCCACGCAGGTAGGCATGGGCGGGCTTTGGATCTGGGTGACCATCAAACCTCCTGGCGGATGGGTCTTTGGGGAGGGTGCAGAGGCCCGGCAGTCTTTGTTGTGAAGAGGGAGGCGATCGCTGACTACCGACCCCAGGACCGCCGGGCCTTCCCCCCTGCCCCCCTAGCGGCAAGCGCTTTGGAGGCGCTCCCCCACATCCAGCGCATCCAGCCGCTCCTTGATGAACTTCTGGTACCGACGTGCCGTCACAAACCTCACCAGATACCAACTCAATGCTGTCGCACCCCCTACCGCTCCGATCGTGAGAACAACAACCTGTGCTGACATGTCGACCTCCCTCTTCCACAACCGCTTACCGCTGACAACAGCGTAGGGGATTCCAGCCCGAGGAGATGGGACGCCGGCGGGACGTGAGGCGTGACGGGAGCGTACCGCCTCCAAACACCTGTTCTAGTCAAGCGACAGTTCGAGGGAGGCGCTCACTGTAACGGAGCCGTCTTGGAGGAGCTTCTCGACCAGGCGGTCGGGATCGACCCCGGCGGGAAGGACGATGCAGTAAGCCGTGCGGTCCCACTCCCCGCCGAGGTCCTTGAGGGTGCGCTCGGTCCGCTCGGCCAGGGGGGCCTCCAGCCGCGGGTCCACCCGCACCTGGGCCCTGCCATCCTGCTGGCGGGCAAAGTCGGTCGAGGTGACCAGGATGGCCAGCACCTCGGGATCCGGCTCGACTGTGTGTTTGAACCGCAACATGACGATGTGCGCCTCCCCTCTCAAGATGGGGACGCGCGTGCCTCCTCTCTTCAGGGGGTGAAGTACTCTTCCTCGATCACGCCCGAGCCAACTAGAAGATCGAGCTCGGGTGAGGCTGCCAGGACCTTCACCAGGGCTTGACGGGTGTCATTGTCGTACCCGGCCTCATCGGCGATGCGGCTGGCCATCTCCGTCGCCCACTCGAGGGGTGAGCGGCCGTCGATGGCGTCGAGGGCCACGCGGGCTGAGGCGTTGTTGAGCAGGCGGCAGATCCGCTGGGCGCGTCGGACATGGGATTCGGTTTGGCCCTCGAACGAGGAACAGACCGCCCACTCTGCGTGCTCATTGCGGACGACGCACGTCTGGCCGTCAAACTCGCACACCGTGAACATCGGTCATCTCCTTTCTACACAACCTGCGCCGTGGAACCCTGCGGCGTCTTGGCGACCTCGATGCGGGTCGGGAACACCTCCTTCAGGGCGTCGATGTGGGTGATCACCAGGATGCAGGCGAAATCACCCTGCACGCGGTTGACGGCCTCGACGAGCTTCTGGCGGCCGACCTCATCCTGGCTGCCGAAGCCCTCGTCGATGACAAGCATCTGCAGGCGAGTTGAGGATCGAGCTGAGGTACTCCATGGGCGCCTCCTTCGGGGGGATCACCGTTTGACGCGGCAGACATAGACGGACGGATTGGTGAGCGGCGAGCGGCGGTGGATGCTGTGGCGGTTCCAGACGAACCCATCGTCACTTTCGAAGCAGGCGATGCGCTTGCGCTCGCTGTCGAGGACGATGATGACCCCAGCCTGAACGACGGCCAGGTAGGCCGCATTCGGGTGGTAGAGCGGCTCCGGGAAGAGGTCATCGGCGCCGTACCCGTAGACGTTGGCCCAGATCCAGGCGACCTTGCGGGTCTTGATCAGCAGCCGCCGGACCTCCCTCTGTCGGCGGAGGATCTCAGCGTTGGACGGCAGAGGCTTCTCCGCCAGGCGGATCATGTGCTCGAGGACGTGCTCAATGGCGCGCAGGGAGCGGGCCGTCTGCAGGGATAGCATGCGTCGCGGGCGCGCATGGACTGGCGGCGCAGGAACCAGGGCGGTTTCGGTGTGGGTGAGTTGGGTGTCGGACATGGGGGCACCTCGCATTGGGTTGGGGACTGTCCTGACAGAAACAAAGTCGGGTGAACCTGTCAGGGCAGAAGCTGGGACCGCCCGCACTTCGGGCATGCGGGCGGTCCGATGTGCGCTATACTGATCCCGGTGGAGCGGGATGCCCCTCAGGGGGCGTTCCGCTCTCGGCTTTCCTCGGCGACCTCCACGACTAGCTGGCGCAGCGCCTCGGCCAGTTCTTCCGTGGGGGCGGTCTCGGCAGCGAAGCAGTCGAAGATCTCGCGCCTCTCCCGAATCGGCAGTCGCCCGATTGCCTGCCGGACCAGGTGGCTGTTGACGGTGTGGCGCGTTCCGGGAACCGAGAACTCGCCCTCGGCCTGCATGCACTGAACGGGAATGTTCATTTCGACTTCTCCTGTTGGGAAATCAAAACGAGCAGGCCCGGATGGCCTGCCCGTTCGGCGGATCGATTGCGATGTCGGCTTAGAAGGGGATGTCATCCTCCGCCGGAACCGGCGGAGCAGCCGCAAACAGCGGCATGGCTTCGGTCTTTCGAGCCTCCTTTCCGTTGGTGGATTCGCTTTCAGCGCGGCGGTGATGCAGGTCCTTGACTTCGAACTGCCCGTTGCACCCCCTGCACTTCACCATCGCCGGCGCTGGCCCGGTGTAGTTCTCCCGGCCGCACTCGGCACACTTCCAGGTGTAGCCACTGGCTCGCAGGACAACGGCCGTCATGGGGCGCCCTCCTCGGAGTTCGGAGCCGGGGTCTCCTGGCTCTGCTTGCGGACCGCATCCTCGAACATGGCCTCGACTTCGTGCAGCGGGATGAACTCCCCGAGGCTGGCCCGCAGGGCTCCGTAGGAAACCTGATCGAAGGAGGCGCGGATTCCCTGCTCCCCTTCGGCTGCGCTGCGCGGTATCCTGCCCTTGGCGAGGGGCGAGTCGAGGGCGATGAGCAGGGTGATCAGCGTGCGAGCGCGGTGGCGCATGGCACGCTCCTTCCCTTCTCGAGCCTCGACTCGATTGCATACGGAGAGAGGACATCTGGCCGATCCAGCCCGCGCTGCGTGAGCTCCCGGCGAACAATGGGGCTGACGATGTACAGCACGCCGGGCTGCGGTTCCGGGAGTCCGACGATCTGCCCGGATGGCTCGAAGCGGTAGATCGGAATCACCTCCTCGGAGTCCTCGAGCAGCACCGAGCCGTCATGCTGTCGCCCGTGGAGAACGCGGGCGGGCTTGGCGGCACGGGGGATGAGCTTGCCGTCTCCCAGGCGGATCTCGTGGTCGGTCAGATTTACGAATTGGATCTCGGAAGCAAGCAGTGCCTTATCCATGGCGTACCTCGATGGTCTGGAAGGTATCTTCGATCTCCGACGGCTCCTCGGCCTCAGGGTCCTGTTCCTCGGCCCGCGCCTCCTCGAGGATCTCGTTGCGGGCCGCCACACCCGAGACAAGCTTCCAGAGCGCATCCACCTCGCTCAGGCTGTTGCTGGCTTTGCCGCGGATCTCAGCCAGCCGCTGAAGGGCCTCATCACCGCGGCCGGCGCGCATGAGCTGCCAGATCTGATCGGCGTGCAGTTCCTGGGCGGCACGACGCTCCAGGTCGGCAAAGGCATGCTCCATTCGCTGGCTGGCGACCTTCAAGGCTTCAGGAGAGGGCCGACCGGGATCACGAGCGCTCTGCTTGAGCTGGGCGAGCTTCTCCAGCGCGGTTTCCAGAGGCGCGTTTCCGGTGGCAAGGACAGAGAGGGTCTTGAGGCGCTGGTTCCACGATCGCATCGTCGCCGGCGAGACTTCCGACCCGGCTTCCACGGCGGAGAAGATCTCGCTGGCGAGCCGCATGAGGCTGGACTGAGCCTGGAGCAGGATCTCCCTGGCCTGTTCGATCTGGGGATCGAGGGCCTGTCGCAGGAGCCGGTCCCGCAGCATCCGCTCCCGCCTCAGGCTGGCTGCCTGCTCCTCCTTCAGTTGGGCTTCAACCGAGTGCAGCCTCATCTGCTCGCGTGCAGCGGAGGTCTCCGCCTCGAGCTTCTGAAGCTCGGCCTGGCGAAGGTCGGTGAGCAACTGTTCGATTCTCCTGGGCAGCGGGCGTTGGACGGGCACCAGGTCGATATGGATCTTCTCCCGGATATCGTTCCGGCTGGGAAACAGCTCGCCGAAGGTGGCCATGCTGGCGGCGAGGAACGAGTCCCGGCTGACGGGCTTGCCCAGCCGGTCAAGGTTCTCCCAGGCCGCCTGGCATGAGTCGCTCCAGCGCTGTTCGGCCTCGGAGCGCACCCGGCCGTAGTCCTCCAGGAGCAGCTGGTCTCTCGTCGCCTCGAAATCATCGATGAGACGGCGGACGGAGCCCTCGAACTGACTGGTTCCGGCGACCGGGACCCACCAGGCCTTGCGGCCCCCCTCCCAGACCTGGATGGCGCCGCTCCGACTGCACACCGTCTCGACTCGGCTGGCGAGTGCCCGCAAGGCATCCGGGATGCCTTGCTCCAGCAGCCCCCCGCGCAGCTCGCGAAAGACCTGCGTGCGCGGGTCGTCTTCCGGGATCCCGGCCTGGGTGAGGAGAGTGGAGGTGTCGAAGATGCGCAGGCCGTGCTTGCGGATGATGAAGCGGGTTCCGTCCATGCGGGCGAACAACTCCTGCGGGGGCAGGAGTTGCTGCAGCAGCTGGATGCGCTCCTCGGGCGGCAGCGCGTCCAGCCGTGCGTAGACCTCATAGAAGATGTTCATGGGTTGGCTTCCTCCAAACAGAACGACCGCGTCTCATGGGACGCGGTCGGAGTCGGGCAACGGCCGGACTAGAAGTCGTCGATAAGTAGAACTAGGAGCGGCCGCCCAGATCCTTCAGAATGGACTGGAGTTGTTGCTTGGGCGGGGCGAAATCGCGCGCGGCCGCTTGCCAGACGATGTCCATATCAACGGACAGGTAGTCGTGGACGATGATGTTGCGCATCGCAACGAGGCGTGCCCAGGGCTCTTCGGGGTGATGTAGAACGAGGTCGCGCGAGACCCTCCTGGCGGCCTCCCCGATGACCTGCAGGTGATAGACGGCCTAGACCTGAAGGAGCCCGTTGGTGTCGAACTCCCTGCGCTCTCCGCCAAGGCGGAAAGTGATCTTGTCAATCGCCTCCAGCATATCCACCAGTCTGCCCGCGTCGTCTGTCATAGCGGTGCCGACTCGTCCAGGACACGCTGGCGGATGCGGGGACGGAGGCCCTTCTCGGTCACGATGTCGACCTCGCATCCGAGGAGCTGCTCCAGGTCCAGCAGGAAGCCGGCAAGATCGAGAGCACTAACCTGTGGGCCGACATCCACGAGGAAGTCGATATCGCTTGTCGCGTTTGCCTGATTACGGGCAACCGAACCGAAGACGCGAATGCGCCGCACGTCGTATCGCGCGGCTAAGGAGAGAATCTCAGCACGCTTCTGGTTGAGGAGTGTCCTCCTGTCCATGTCAGCCCTCTCTCGTGAGTCTAGCACACTGCCACGCGCCGCAGCGCCCATCGCCCCCTGGCAGGCGCAGGTCCGCCATGTATGGGAAGCCACCCATATGAAAGGCACTCTCAACCGGTGGGGGGCTGCCTCAGTACGCGCATGCCACGCTACCAGGTGATGCCCACCTCGGCCAGCGCCGTGCGAAGGATCTTGGCTGCCTCGGCCAATCCGTGGCGCTTGACCTGGTCGTTGAGGTCTTTCTCGCCCTGGGCATAGGGGTAGTTCCACATCACTCGCGAGCGGGGCAGAACCTCGAGCCAGCGCTGCACCGCCTCCCTGCCCCGCTCATCGTTCTGGGGCAGGATTACGACGTCGTACTTGCTCAGCTGCGGGATGAGGTAGGAGGCGATCCCCGTGCCGCCCACGGCGGCGCCCTGGAATCCCATCTGCAGGAGATTTACCGCATCCGGGGTGCTCTCAGTCAGCACGACCGGCTTGGTGCGGGAGGCCCGTCCGAGGCCCCAGATCGTGCGCGGCAGGCCGCTGAGGGCGAAGTACTTGTAGGCGACCTTGGAGTTCGGGTCGGTCGAGCGGCCGATGATGTGCTGCACGGAACCGTTGCGCACCACGTCCGGGAAGATGATCCGCCGCGAGAGCAGCTCACGCGGCTTGCCGTCTTTCCCGATGATGAAGAGCCCGGCCTCTTCGGCAGCCTTGCGCAGGGATGGCGGGTAGCCAGCCAGTGCCCCGACAAGCGCGCCGGGCGGAGCGTAGCCAAGCCGGTAGCGACGCATGTCCTCGATATCGATGCGCCGTTCCTTGAGCATGGTGCGGGCCCGGTTTCCCGCCTTGCCCATGAGCGCCAGGTGGTAGACGCGAGCGGCGAGGGTGAGGACCTGGACGATATCCTGGCGCAGTTCCTTGGGTCGCGGCGGCGGCCGGTATTCGATCTTGGGGACCTCGTAACGGTCCAGCGCTTCGAGCACGCCTTTGAACATCGCCGTGTCGCGGTGATTGAAGCTCGGGCCATAGAGCTGCAGCCCGACAAACGAGATGGCATCGCCCCCTACCCCGCAGGCGAAGCAGTGAAAGACCCCCTGGCGGGGATCGACGCGCATGTTCGGGTTGCGCTGGTCTTTGTGGAACGGGCACAGGACAAAGAAGGGACGATCGGTGTTGCGGGGCAGTGCAACCCCGGCCTTCTGGAGCGTGAAGATGAGATCGGGCCTCTCGTCCATGGTCTTTGCGGCTTGCCTCGGGACTTGTTGTGGACTTGCATCCCGCCGCCAGGGCTGCACGTCATGCGGCAGGCAGTCTGCATAGGGCAACGGAACACGTCGCTTGCAGCAGGCACCTACGCCGGTCGCGGGCGAGCTATGATCCTTGCTCGGCCAGTTTGCGAACGAACTCGGCCGGCGGGATCACCAGGGCGGTGTAGTTTGGAAGGAACCGGTAATGAGCCGTGTTCCCCGTCACAAGGTAGTCGACCGATCCCGAAACGGCCACCTCTGCGAAGGGCAGATCCTTCGGATCGGGACATCGCGATGGATCCATGGGCAGAGCCGTAACGCGCGTTCCAAAGAGCTGGACGTACGCCAGGAGAGCCTCGACGGCCGCCGGACGGAAGCCAAAGCGAGGCCTCTGCAGGACGGCAGAGTACTCGTGGAGGATCCGATCATCAAAGGCAAGCTGGATCAGGTTCGCGGTGACGAGGTCCACGATCCGGCCGGGCGGACCATCCGGATTCAACACACCAGAGACAAGAACGTTGGTGTCGCATACGACAAGCACGTCTTGCGACCTCCCTACCTGGCCCGCCGTGCAGCTTCAATCTCAGCCCGGATCTGCTTGTCGGTGAGGAGGTCGAGGCCCCGTGCCCGAGCCTGAGCCCGCATGGATGCAACGGCCTGCTGGGCGCGCACCTGCGCGACGAGCTTGACGGTGTCCTCGAGGGTTTCCTCGGCCAGGCCCACCATCAAGGCAAACGGCTCTCCACCCTTCGTGATCAGGACGAGCCCCTGCTTTCCCAAGCTCTGCTCAAGACGGCCGGGTTGATTCCGAAGGACGCGATACGACAGCGCTTCCATGGTCGATCTCCCTGGACTCGCAGGCGCCTTAGAACCGTAGCGAGTCCGTAGCCATTCATGCTACGATGATACGCCCGCTTTGGGGCGCCGTCAAGCCAGTGCTATCGGCAATTCCCACCAACGCCCGGGACACGGAGTAGCCTCTCTGGGTCCGCGCGGCGGGCTGGCAGGGGGCGAGATGCTTGCCGTTCCAGTCAGCCTGCCGGCCAGGCCATGCCCCGGATTCGTTCCTCTGCACTGATTGCTGGAGGCGTCAGCCGGGCCACGGGGACGCCATGCTCGGTGATGGTGATCGTGGCGCCCTTCTTCACCCGGCGCAGGTACTCGCTCGGCCGGTCCTTCAGTTCCCGGACAACTCCCTGATCGGGCATGCCGGCCCTCTCCCATTGAGTCACCGGATCCTGCCATGGGTTGCCGCGTTCGATGGCGGGCCCGGGCGGCTACAGCGCGGGCCAGCTGGACGCCTGCACGGGAAGCCTGGCCAGGAACTGGCTGGGAGGCTTGCTCCGGTTGATGGTCAGCGTGAGGTGGAACCGCGGCCGCGTCATCCCAACAAAGGCCAGGTTGCGCTCCTCGTTCAGATCGGCGCCATCCAGAGGAATCAACCCCTCCTGAAACCCGGGGATGATCACGGCGTCCCACTCCCGGCCCTTGGCAGCATGGAGCGTGGAGAGCTGGATGCCTTCCGCGTCACGCGGGCGGCTGACCTCACCCTGCAAGTAGTCCACGAAGCTTCGTAGGGAGCCGAACTCGACGCTGGCGGCCACCAGGTCATTGACCGAGCGGGCGGCGTGGAAATCCCCTTCGCCGTTGAGGTAGGAGGGGATCTCGCTCAGCTCCATCAGGCGGCTGATGGTCTGCAACGGCGGGAGCTTGGCGGCGACGATCTCGTCGTACTGCTCGCGCAGGTCAAGCACCTGGAGGATCCGCCGGATGGCTTGCGGGCGAAACTGCTTGGGCTCGGAGAGCGCTTTGAGGAGGTGATCCCATGTCAAACGGCCATCGCCGCGCAGATCGTGGCGCGTGCGGACACCGATGCCGCAGGGAGGGAAGTCGATGATCGCCTCCAGGACGCCATCATCAAGCGGATCGAGCGCCAGCCGCAGGTAGCCCAGCGCAGCCTCAGTCTCCTCCCGCTGGAAGATGCTTCGCCGACCGCCGACGATCTGGAAGGGGATATCGCGGGCTCGGAGAGCCATCTGGACCGTATTGAGCATGGTATGCACCCGGGCGAGGACAGCGACCTCCTCCAGCTTGACCCCCTTGCCGAGCCATTCGCCTACCCTGCGGCCGACATAGTCAGCCTCCACTTCGGGGTTGAGGGCGTCGACGGCGGTGACTTCGGACCCCACGGACTCACGCACGGCCACCATGGCGTCAGCATCGGGGCCCGCCAGGCGAGCGGCCGTGCGCACGATCTCGGGCGTGCTGCGGTAGTTCTCGCGCATCGTTTCGACCTGAAGATCGTCGGGGAACCGGGAGCAGAGCTTCTCCCAGTCGGCGCCGCGGAACCCGTAGATCTGCTGGGAGGGACTGGCAAACATGACAAACTCGCCGGCGCCCTCGCGCAGCACCTCGAGGATCGGCCATTCGGTCTGCGGGTTGACATCCTGGCCTTCATCGACGAAGACGCGCTGACCGCGCAGGAACTCGCGCAGGTCGGGGTTCTCGAGCTCACAGCGAGCTTCGTCGAGGATGCCGGCGAAGTCGAGCAGGTTGTCGGCGCGCAGGATGGTCAGGTACCGCTGGATGATCTCCTGCACCTGCGGATGGAGCGACTCCTGGCGGCCTCCCCGCTCCCGCACCCGGGCCATGTCATCTAGCGCCTGGCGCGGTTCGATGTACTTGACGTCCAGCTCCTGGATGGCGCGCTCCATGATCGCAAGGGACTTGTCCTCGGAGACGATTCTGGGGACCCGGTCGCCGCGGGTCTGGCGAGAGAGGCGGATGATCCAGTGCCCCAGTCCATGGAGCGTGCGGATGGGGACTTCGTTGCCAAGCCGCTCGGCGATCTCGCGAGCCGCCTCACGCGTGAACGTGGTGGCAATGACCGTGTACGGCGAGACCCCTTCCTGGAGCCTCTCTTGGATGGCGGAAACCAGGCGCCGCGTCTTGCCGGCGCCTGGCGGGGCGGTGATCAGTTGCATGGCGCTTCTCCGGCTACAAGAGTGGTGCGATGGCTTCCGCCAGACGTTCCCGCTCACGAACGATGTCGCTGATCATCACGACCTTGTCGGCGAACTCCGCCTGTGCGGGATGGCCGTTGATCACCACGGCGACGACCTTCAGGCCCGGTTGCTGCCGTGCCAGTTCGAGGTCGCGCAGGAACGCCTCCGGGGGCTTCCCGAAATCGCCGTCGGTGATGATGAGGATGTCTCCCTGACGCAGGGAGGGATCCTCGAGAATGAGTCGGATGGCGGCCGTGAGGGGGCCGTAGGGTTCGGTCCCGCCGCCGTAGGTCGTGTCGAGATGCTCCATCAGGCTCTGGGGCTCGGGCTTGTCCCCCGGGTCGTAGACCCGAAACTGGCCGACGTCTGAGAACGGGATGGAGATGAAGCGGCGACCCTCCCGGCGCGCATCGACCATGAGGGCCAGTTGCAGGGCACATGCGGTCGCGCGCCTTGCCCCGCGCATAGAGCCCGACTCGTCTCTCAGGAAGACGATCGGGCCACGGCCGGCGAAGTCCTGACCCTCAAACTGGGCGTGCAGCAGGTCGCCGTCGAGCGCCCGGCACAGGAAGTCCAGGTAGATCGGCGATGACCGATCAAAGGCGATCATGCTGACCAGCTCATCTGGGGCGAGGGTTTCGAGATTGAGATCCTGCACCTTGAAGTGGGTGAAGGTCTCGTGGCCGCGGGTGTTCTTGCGTCGCTCGCGGGTCACCAAGGCCTTCGCCCAGCCCAGGGTCTCCAGGATCAGCTTCACAGACGGCGACTTGCGGAGGTACTCAGCCAGCGCCTGGAGGCCGTCCAGCTGCTCACGGGCCGGACCTCCGGACGCTCCACGCCCCCACCCCATCCCGAACTCGGCGGCGGCCTTGTGCAAGGCCGAGAGATCTTCGGCCGAGCTGGTGAGGGCCTGGGCCAGCGACTGGTTGGTGCGCGCCGGCGCGCCGTTGAGCGCCTCCAGTGCTGTCTGTAGGGATGACGCCGCTTGAGCCTTCGCTTGCTCGATCTGCCCGGGCAGGTCCCCCAGCAGGTGCTGCAAGTCCTCGCCGGATATGGGGCGACCGGAGCTTGAGGCGATCGACCGGGCTGCCTCCAGCTGGTTCTGCAGCTGACGCAGCTTGTCCTGAGCCTGCTGAGCGGACTCCATGGCGACTTTCACTTCCGGAGGAAGCCTGTCGATGAGCTCGGTGGCAAAGTGGCCGGCCCCAAAGGCGGCCGCAACGGGGTCCATGCCGACCATCAGGCGGAGCTGGTTCCATTCCGGCAGTTCCTCGGCGCGCCGGAACAGGGAGTGGATGACAGCTTCGCCCTCGGGAGGGGTCTCCTTGAGGGGAGTGTCGGAAGCATACAGGCCGAGCCAGGCCTCGCGCGGGATCTCGCGGCTGATGGCCTGGGTGTGCTCGGCCGCCTTGACGAGCACTGCCATGTCCTTGTGGTCGAACCAGGTGGCGTGGTCGAGGAACAGCAGCCGGTCCCAGACGCTTTCGGGCGGATCGAACAGGTAGAGCTCGTTGTCGAGACTCGAATCGACGAATGACATCCATCCTCCAACGTGAAGAAG